>Ga0209706_10000026_pt1 | contig 69343 bp, 67 predicted proteins | sample PPLLaktember2015_6_FD_187263 | JGI IMG/M metagenome (GOLD analysis project Ga0209706, IMG submission 187263) | Freshwater sediment microbial communities from Prairie Pothole Lake near Jamestown, North Dakota, USA - PPLs Lake P8 Core (1) Depth... | ecosystem: Environmental > Aquatic > Freshwater...
TACGTCCTCCACGGCCTCGTCACGCGCTGGCGCGTGCGCCGCTGGACGACCGTGATCGGAAAGGACGCGGAGGAGCCGCTGCCGGATCCACGTCCCTGACGCGCCCTCGGGCGTGGTAGGCTGCGCTGCGCCCCGAGGAGGCCGCCCGTGCCGGAGACCCACGCGGAGCTCGCGCCGAACCTGATCCTGTACCCCGTCTTCGCGATGTTCCTGCTGGTCGCGATCGTGCTGAACCGCCTGCGCTCGCTGCGCTTCGCGGCGGTGCGCAGCCAGCAGGTTCCGATCGGCTACTACCGGGCCTACCAGGGGGACGAGCCCGACGCCCTGAAGGTGGTCGCGCGGCACTTCAGCAACCTCTTCGAGGTGCCGGTGCTCTTCTACGTCGGCGTGCTGATGACCTACGTGACCCACCACGTGAGCTACTGGCTGGTGGGCCTCGCGTGGCTCTACGTGGCCCTGCGCTACGCGCACAGCTACGTCCACCTGACCTCCAACGACGTGCAGCTCCGCTTCACGGTGTACCTCGCGAGCGGCATCGTGCTGGCGGTGATGTGGGCGAGCCTGCTGTTCCAGCTGCTCCGGACCAGGTAGTGCGGATCTCCCGGCTGTTCGCGGCGTCGACCGCCCTCATGGGGCTCCCGGCACTCGCCGACCCCGTCCCCGCCGAGCGCGCCGCCGCGCTGCATCGCGAGGCGATCGTGGTGGACGGGCACAACGACGTGACGTCCTGGATCCTCGACTACGGCTTCGACCTCGGCATGGACGGCGCCGACCCGGGCAAGCGCGACGCCCGGCTCCAGTGGGTGCTCGGCTGGGCGCTGCCGACCCCGTCGGGAAGCGAGCTGCGCACCCACACGGACCTGGCGCGGCTGCGGGCGGGAGGCGTCGACGCGCTGTTCTTCTCGATCTTCGCCCATTCGAGCTACGCCGGCGAGCCGGGCGCGAGCAAGCGGCGCGCCCTGGCCATGATCGACGCGCTCGACGAGCAGCTGCGCCGGCATGCCGACTCGCTCGAGCTCGCCACGACCGCGGCCGACGTGCGGCGCATCGCCGCCGCGGGGAAGACGTCTGCGCTGCTCGGCCTCGAAGGCGGCCACGCCATCGAGAGCGACCTCGCCAACCTGAAGGAGTTCCACGCGCGCGGCGTGCGCTACCTGACCCTCACCTGGAGCAACACGAACGACTGGGCCGACTCCTCGACCGACGCGCCGCGGCACGGCGGCCTGACCGACTTCGGGCGCGAGGTGGTGCGCGAGCTGAACCGGCTCGGGATCCTGGTCGACGTCTCGCACGTCTCCGACGAGACGTTCTGGGACACCGTCGAGGTCGCCCGCGCGCCGCTGATCGCCTCTCACTCCTCTGCGCGAGCGCTCGTCGACCGGCCGCGCAACATGACCGACGACATGCTGCGCGCCGTGGCGCGCAGCGGCGGCGTGGTGATGGTGAGCTTCACGGGCCTGTTCGTGGACCCGCGGAAGGCCAGCAACCTGAAGATTGCCCGCGACGCCGTGTCGAACCTGTGGCCCTCCGCGGTCCCCCTCGAGCTGGTGTTGGACCACGTCGACCACGTGACGCGCGTCGCCGGCGTGGACCACGTGGGGCTCGGCTCGGACTTCGACGGCGCGCCCTTCATGCCCGTCGGGCTGGACGACGTGGCGGGCTTCCCGAACCTGACGGCCGGGCTGCTCGCGCGCGGCTACGGCGAAGAGGACGTCCGGAAGATTCTCGGAGAGAACACCCTTCGCGTGATGTCGGAGGCGGAGGCGTTCGCGAGGCAGGCGGCTGCGGCTCCGCGGGGCGGGCTCGCCAAGTCCCCGCGAAACCCCTAAGGTGCGGCGCGCGCCCCGCCCCAGCCCTCCATGCCCATTTCCTACGAGATCGACCCGGCTGCCGGGATCGTCCGGCTGCGTGTCGTCGACGAGGTAACCCTCGCCGAGACGCTCGACGTACTGCAGGCGCTGGGCGCAAACCCCGCCGCGCCGGGGCGCCTCGACATGCTCGTGGATCTGCGCCGCACCCTCGGCCTGCCCCAGACCGGTCAGCTCCGCGCGATCGTGGGCGAGCTGGGGCGGTTGGCCCCGAAGCTCCGCTGGGGCGCCTGCGCCCTCGTCGCCAGCAGCGACTCGGTCTACGGCGTGAGCCGCCAGTTCGCGGTCTACGCCGAGCGCGCCTTCGAAGCCGTGCAGGTGTTCCGGAGCCTCGACGAAGCGGAGGCGTGGCTGGCCTCGGCCCGCGCTCAGGCCTCCGGCTCGGCGAGCTGAGGCGCGGCGCCCGGCGCCGCGAGGAAGAACACGGTCACTTCCTCATAGGGCTGCGTGCCGGTGTTGACGCCGCGGTGCACCCGCTCCTCCGGCTCGTCCCAGCCGGCCTCGCCGGGCGCCAGCGGCACCGCCACGCTCGGGCTCCCGTCGCGGTACTCGATCGAGAGCGCATCGCCGCGCACGACCACCGACACGCGGTGGTGAGGGTCCCGGTGCCAGGCGGTCGCCTCGCCCGGCTCGAGCCGCAGGCGCCTCACCAGCGTGCTACCGCGCCGGAGGATCGTCTCCTCGGTGATGGTCCAGCCCTCCGCTGGATCAGCGACAGCTGTTGAGCGTGCCTCCGCAGACCGGCAGCTCGACGCTCAGCGCCGACTTCGGGTTCTGGACCTGCAGGAAGTGCAGCCCGCTCCCGATGCTGGCGTTGGCGAGATCCACCGAGACGACCTGGCTGCTGCAGTACGGGGTGAAGCTCCCGCCCACGCAGCCGATCGTGCCCGCCACCGGCGCGCCGTCGATGAAGATCGTCGCGTCGCTGCGCACGTCGATGCCGACGAGCTGCATCGGGTCGTCGGCCGGCAGGAACGGAATGTCCGGGTTGGTGCCGCCGGAGTCGCCGAGGTTGGTGATCGAGAGGAGCGGCTGCCGGTAGTCGTTCTTGCCGAAGTTGCTGGACAGCGCGGCGGTCATCATCAGGTTCAGCGTGCCCGCCTGCGCCTCGGCCACGAGCTGAGCCTGGCTCAGGATCACGCTGTCGTTCCCGTTCCGATAGTCGTTCGTCCCGGCGCGGTAGCTGAGCGTGATCAGCGCCCCGTTCCGGACGCCGGTCCCGCGCAGGTTCACCGAGCCCCGGGCATCCGCCGTCTGGAGCGGGTTCAGCACCGCGAGGGTGGCGGTCAGGTTGGTGCCCGCCGCGGCGGTGGTCTGGTTGAGCTGCACCTGCCGCGCCAGCGCGCCGGAGTAGCCGGTGCTGGCCTCCTCGAACATCTGGAACATCGGCTCGGCGCCCGAGCCGTAGACGGGCTGGAAGATCACGAAGGCCGACTGGAAGCTCGCCTCCTCCTCGTAGCCGTTGGCCGGGTTCCAGGTGAACTTCGCGTTGGGGGGCCCGGGGTAGTTCAGCGGCAGGCCCTGGATGTTGATGCTCTGCGCCGTGGAGCCGAACAGCATCGTCTCCTCGGCCGTGGTGATGCCGAGCGAGAAGTGCACGAAGCGGTCCGTCATGCCCCGCATGGTCGGCGCGTCGAAGCCCGCCAGGGTCGACGAGTTGTCGTCCGCGCCGAGCGGGAGCGCGTGGCAGCCCGAGTTCATGTCGGCGCAGGTCAGCACGCCGAGGATGTCGCCCGCGTCCCCGCCGAAGGAGCCGAGCGAGGAGTCGACGAAGAAGTCCTCGAAGCCGTCGGTGGCGAGGTTGCTGACGTCGTCGTTGAGCGCGCGCGAGCGGGGCGGCGCGTACACGCTGACGGCGAGGAAGCGCGCCATGTCGTCGCGCTCCTGGACGGTCAGCCGGCCGGGATCCCCCGACGGGCCCGTCGCGCAGCCGCCGGACTGGTTGCACATGACGCCCGAGAGGCTCTCCCCGACGAGGTCGACGAAGCAATCGTGATCGCCGTCCGCGTCGCCCAGCACGCAGTCGGTGCCGCCGGCGCCACCGGGGCCCACGGCGCCGTTGTTGCCGCCGAAGGGGTCGCCGAGCGTGCCGTCCCAGTGGAGCGGGAGCGTGTTGCGCAGGCCCTTCGTCGGCATGGTGGTGCGCACCTCGTCGTCGCCGGTGCAGTCGCCAAAGAAGCAGGCCCCGCCGATGCGCCAGACGAGCTGGTCGGTGTGCGCGTCGGGATGGCAGCTCTCGCAGGAGAACGTTCCGGTGTCGGAGGCGAAGGCGTTGGCGAAGGCGATGCGCCCGCGGCGCACCTCGGGCGGCGTGGGGTCCTTGCCCACGGGAATCTTCTGCAGGTGCACCATCGCCGCCGGGTTCGAGACGTCGACCACCGAGACGGTGTTCTCGTAGGTGTTGAGCACGTAGGCGGTCTCGGGAGCGCCGAGGCCGTCGGACTTGAGCGCCACGCCCTTCGGGATCTGCTGACCGAAGTCGGCGGGAACGCCGGCGTTGAGGTTCAGGATGCCGATCACGTCGCCGGTGTCGGGGTCCATCGTGAACAGGCGGCTCGTGCCCATCGCCGTCGCGACGATGGTCGAGTCGTCGGCGCTGATGGCGATGCCGTAGGGCGTCGCGAGCGCCTCGCCGAGCGGCGGCTGGCCGGGGGGCAGCGGCTCGAGCTCGAAGTCGGTGGGGGTCCCGCAGCCGGCGCCCGCGCAGTTCACCCGGACCACCTGGTTCAGGAACATGCGGTTTTCGAGGTCGATCAGGTTCTCGCCGAACAGGCCGTTCTCGGCGTTCCGGGCGTCGGTGCCCGTCACGAACACGCGGTCGCTGCCGTCCACCGCCAGGTTGTAGAGCAGCGTGCCCACACCGCTGACGACGCCGTACTGGGACTCGTTGCTGGTGTTGAACACGAACAGGTCCCGATCCGGCACGTCGGGATCCGCCACGATCTCGGTGGGCTCGCCCGGGATGTTGGGGCTGGTAATCACGAAGGTCACGATGTCGTCGACGTCGAGCGTGCACTGCGAGCCGGAGGGGCCCGGGGGGTCCTCGGGGCAGACCGAGAGCTCGGTCTGGTTCGAGGACTCGAAGGCCGCCACGTAGAGCTTGCCGTTCCGGACCGTGATCGCGCGCGGGTCCTGGGCGGTGATGTGGATGCGACCGGTCACCTTGTAGGTGCTGGTGTTGACGATCGCGATGTCGTTGCGCGAGGAGAGCGCGACGTAGGCCTTGCTGTTGCTGGCGAACGCGACGCCCACCGGCTCGTCGAACTGGGAGACCCCGTTCACGATGTCTTGCACCGTTTGAACGACCGTAAGGTAAGTGGGGCTCGCCGGGTTCACGTCGACCACGCTCACCGAGTCGGAGACGTGGTTGGACACCCAGAGCTGCGTGCCGTCCGGCTTCAGCGCGAGGCTCACCGGCTCGACGCCGACCGCCACCTGGGCGCCGCTCGAGAGGTTGTTGGTGTTGATGACGCTCACCGTGTTGCTGGTCGTGTTCGCCACGTAGAGCGTGCTGCCGTTGGCCGACAGCACGATCGGGTTGCCCTGCGGGCTCGTGAACTCCTGGTAGCCGACGGCCTCGTGGTTGCTCGTCCCGCACGGCGCGCCGATGGCGAGCGCGGCCACCAGCGCGAGGGGGGCGATCAGAGCATGGCGAGAAAAGGGCATGAGGAACCTCTCGACCTCGGGCGGACCAGGGGGAACGGGTCGCACGCCGCACCCCAGCAACCGCACTTGCACGTCGGGCTAGTCTACACCCGGGCGAGCCGGAAATGGGGCAGAAAGATCGAGGACTTCGGCGTGCCTTTCCCCTTAGGGGAAGGCACCGACGGCCGCTGCCTGGGCGCGATCGAGCAGCTCCACCGGGTGCAGCACCGCGGCCCGCAGCGGGCGCTCCCGGGCGCCGGCGGCGAGCTGCATCAGGCAGCCCGGGTTGCCGGTCGCGATCCAGTCGGGGTCGGCCTCGGCCAGCGCATCCAGCTTGCGCGCCAACACCTCCCGCGACATCTGTCGGTGGGTGAGGTTGTAGATCCCCGCGGCGCCGCAGCAGGCGCTCGCATCCCTGTGGGGCACCAGCCGGAGCTCCGGAATGCGAGTCAACAGCCGCCGGGGCGCCGCCTCGACGCGCTGGCCGTGCACCAGGTGGCAAGGATCGTCGTAGCAGAGCCTCCCGGCGATGGGGCCGAGTGGGGCGCGCAGCCCCACCGCGTCGAGGAACTCGCAGACGTCGCGCACCCGGCCCGCCAGCCCCCGGCCGGCGTCGCCGAGCCAGTGCCCGTACTCGCGGAGCGCCGCTCCGCAGCCCGCGGAGTTCGAGATCAGCGCGTCGAACGCGCCCCCTTCGAAGGCCGCCACGTTCGTCGCGGCGAGCTCGCGGGCGAAGCTCGCGTCGCCGGCGTGGGCCTGGAGGGCGCCGCAGCAGCCCTGGCCGCGGGGCACCACGACGTCGAAGCCCTCGCGCGCCAGCACCCGGGCGGTGGCCGCGTTCACGGCCCCGAACAGCTCGGGCATCAGGCAGCCCTCGAACAGCGCGACGCGCCCGCGCAGCGGAGGCGTCCCGGCCACGAGCCCGGGCAGCCGGCGGCGCGCGGCGCGCCGCGGCACCGCGGGCGCGAGCGCGTGGACCTCGCGCAGCGCGCGCGGGAGCAGCGGCAGAGCGAGGCGGTCGAGGCGTAGACGCTGGACGACACCGAGCAAGGTCACCACCGCGCGCAGCGCGCCCGGGCGCGGCACCACGCGCCGCAGCGCGAACGACTCGATGCGCCGGGCGAGCCCGCGACGCAGCCCCGCGCGCTCGACCTCGGCGCGGGTCTCCTCGATCAGCCGGCCGTAGGCCACGCCGGAGGGGCACGCCGTCTCGCAGGCGCGGCAGCCGAGGCAGAGCCAGGCCTCCTCGACGAGGGACTCGAGCGGGAGGCGGCCCTCCGCAACGCCGCGCATCAGATACACGCGCCCGCGCGGCGACGACGTCTCGCGTCCCGTCGCGCGGTACGTGGGGCAGGAGGACAGGCACAGGCCGCAGTGCACGCAGTCGAGCGTGCCCTCGTACAGGCCGGCGAGCGGCGCGGCGCCGGGGACCTCGGCGCTCACAGCTTCCCCGCGAAGCGGCCCGGGTTCAGCACGCACGTCGGATCGTACTGCGCTTTCAGCCGGCGCAGCAGCGCGAGCCGCGGCCCGGGCTCGCCGAAGACGTCGATCCCGCGCTTCACCGCGAGGGGCGCGGCCAGCACGCGCCAGCTCCCGCGGCCGCGCGCGGCGGCCTCGCGGGCGGCCGCCAGGATCGGCGCCGCGTCATTCGGCAGCGCGAGCGCCGCGCGGGCGTGGAGCAGCCCGCGCGCGGGCTCCGTCGCGAGCACGGCGCCCGCGGCGCGCAGCGCCGCCGCCGCGGACGCCACCGCGGAGGGCAGCACCGCGACGCGGAGCGAGAGGGTGCCGTCCGCCGCGCCCCAGCCCAGCGCCTCGCGCGCCGCATCCAGGTCCGCTGGATCCGCGGCCTCGGCCGCGAGCTTCGCCTCCAGCCAGGCGCGCTCGGCGGCCACCGCCGGCTCGTCGCCGGCGAGCTCGAGCAGCAGGCGCGCGCCGCCGCCCGCGTCGAAGCCGGCGTCGAGCGCCAGCGCGGCGCGCACCGCCGGACGGCGCGACGCCTCGAGGATCAGCGCCGCATCGACCGGCGGCGCCGCCACCAGCAGCGCCCGCGTCTCCGGCAGCGGCCGGAGCCGCAGCCAGGCCGACGCCAGCACGCCGAGCGCACCGAAGGAGCCCGTGAAGAGCTTGGCGAGGTCGTAGCCGGACACGTTCTTCACCACGCGCCCGCCGCAGCGGACCAGCGCTCCGGAGACGAGCGCGACCTCGAGGCCGAGCACGACGTCGCGCGGCTGCGCGAAGCACGGACCCGCGGCGGCCGAGGCGAGCGCGCCGCCGACGGTGGACTCCGCGCCGGGCGGGTCGAGCGGCAGCTCCCAGCCGGCGGCCGCCGCCGCGCGGCGCAGGGCGTCGAGGCGCGCCCCCGCCTCCGCCAGCAGCACGCCCTCGTCGGCGTCGAGCTCGACGAGCCGCCCGAGCCCGCCCGTTTCGAGCACCGAGGCGTCGCGCGCGAGCGCGTTGCCGAAGCCGAGGCGGCTGCCCCCGCCGCGCACCAGCGCGGCGCCGCCGCGCCCCGCGAGCGCGCCGAGCGCGTCGGCCAGCTCGCGCGGGCTCGCCGGCGCCAGCCGCTCGCCGAGCGAGCGCCCCTCGAAGCGCTCCGGCGCGCTCACCCGAGCGGCACGCGGTCGTAGCCGCGCGCCTTGGGGTTCGCCTCGACGCAGAAGCGTGTCGACGGGAACAGCTTGCCGGGGTTGCTGCGGCGCTCGGGATCGAAGGCCGCGCGCAGCCGGGCCATCGCCTCGAGGTCCTCGGGAGAGAAGAGCAGCGGCATGTAGTCGCGCTTCTCCAGCCCGATGCCGTGCTCTCCGCTGATGGCGCCGCCCGCCTCGACGCAGGTGCGCAGGATCTCCTCGCCGGCGCGCACCACGCGCGCCAGCTCGTCGGGGTCGCGCCGGTCGAAGCTGATGTTCGGGTGCAGGTTGCCGTCCCCGGCGTGGAACACGTTCGAGAGGCGCAGCCGGTGGCGGTCGCAGATCTCGCAGACGCGCTCCAGGATCTCGGGCAGCTTGCTGCGCGGCACGACGGCGTCGTGCACGTAGAGGTCCGGCGCCAGCCGGCCCATCGCGCCGAACGCGCCCTTCCGCGCCCGCCAGAAGCGCTGGCGCTCGGCGTCGTCGCGCGCCGTCTCGACCCGCGTCGCGCCCGCCTGCGCCGCGAGCGCGCGCACGCGCTCGGCCTGGCGCGCGACGGCTGGGGCCACGCCGTCGAGCTCGACCAGCAGCACGGCGCCGGCGTCGGTCGGCAGACCCGCGGCGTAGACGCTCGCCTCGACGGCGCGGATCGTGCGCTGGTCGACGATCTCGAGCGCTGCCGGCACGAGGCCGGCGCGGATGATCGCGGTCACCGCGCGGCAGGAAGACACGACGTCCGGGAAGATCGCCAGCAGCGTCTCGACCGCCTCGGGCAGCGGCTCGAGCCGCACGCAGACCCGGGTGACCACGCCGAGGGTGCCCTCGCTCCCCACGACCGCGCCCACCAGGTCGAGCTCCGGCGCGAAGCCGGTCGGCCCGCCGAGCTCGAGCACTTCGCCGTCGGCGAGCACCAGCTCGAGGCCGAGCACGTGGTTGGTGGTGGTGCCGTACTTCAGCGTGTGCGGCCCGCCCGAGTTCTCGGCCACGTTGCCGCCGATCGTGCAGGCGAGCTGGCTCGACGGATCGGGCGCGTAGAAGAGCCCCGCTCCGGCCACGGCGCGCGAGAGGTCGGCATTCACGACGCCGGGCTGCACCACGGCGTAGCGGTCCTCGGGGTGGACCTCGAGGATGCGGTCCATGCGCGAGCACTCGATCACCACGCCGCCCTCGGCGGCCACCGCGCCGCCCGAGAGGCCGGTGCCGGCGCCGCGCGGCACGAAGGGCACGCCCGCGTCGCGGCAGGCGCGCACCACGCCGATCACGTCCGCGGTGGTGCGCGGCAGCACCACGGCGTCGGGCCGGTGCGGGGCGAGCGTCAGCCCATCGACCTCGTAGACGAGCAGCTCCTCGGGCCGCGCCAGCACCGCGTCCGGGCCGAGCAGGGAGCGCAGCGTGTCGAGGAGGGCCGGCACGGCCGCGGCGTCAGGCCAGGCCGATGCGCTCGAGGTCGTCGTCGTCGAGGCCCAGGTAGTGGCCGATCTCGTGTTGCAGCGTGGTCTGGATCTGCTCGACCAGCTCGGCGCGGGTGCGGCAGACCTTCTCCAGGTTCTTCTTGAAGAGGATCACGCGGTTCACGTCGCGCGCCTGCTCGGTCAGCGCCGCCTCGGTGCGCGGCACGCCGATGAAGATGCCGAGCAGGGTGGGGGACACGTTCTCGTCCTCCAGCAGGTCCTCCTCGGGCAGGTCGCGGATCAGGAGCGGCACGTTCTCGACGGCCTCGCGGATCGAGCGCGGCAGGTTCGCCAGCGCCTCGGCCGAGGCGCGCTCGAACACGGCGTCGTCGACGCGCTGGGGCAGGGCGTAGTGCTCGGGGTCGAGGGCGTTCGCGCGGCGGAAGGCGCGCAGCGACTCCTCCTCGTCGCCGAGCCGCTCGAGCACCAGCGCCAGGTGGTAGACGGCGTGCGCCGACTCGGCGTCCATCAGCGCCGCCTGCTCGAGCGCGCGGCGCGCCTCGTCGAAGCGCGCCAGCTCGAACAGGATCTGTCCCTCGAAGGCGCGGTACACCGCGACGTCGGGCGCGACCTTCGCGGCGCGCCGCACCAGGAACAGCGAGCCCTCGAGGTCGTCGAGGTAGAAGAGCGCCTTCGCCTTCAGGTAGTGGATCTCGGCCTCGGTGCCGCGGTCGGGCCGCGGCAGCTCGGGCCGGCCGGAGAGCAGGTCGTCGCAGAGCTGCAGCGCCTGCTCGTACTCGCCGAGCTCTTCGATCAAGAGCTCGCTGCGGTTCAGGTGCGCGGTCATGAACTTCGGGTCGGCCATCGTGGCCAGCTCGAGCTCGTAGAGCGCCTCGTCGACGCGCCCCGCGTCCCACAGGATCTCGCCGCGGCCGTTGTGGGCCTCGGCGCCGTTCGGGTGGGCCTTCAGCGCCTCGTCGAGCCAGGCGAGCGCCTCTTCGGTGCGGCCGCCGTGAGACGCTTCCATCGCCTGATCGAGGCAATCCCAGTATCGGTCGTTGTCCCTCATGGCTCGATTTCGTCTCGTCCCACCCGACGAGCCACGATAGCAGAAGCGCCCCCCGCCGCGGGGCGCGACGCTCCGTCGGAGCGAAATCGTAACTAGCTGAAATCGTTGAGAAAAAACGGGGCCTGCGAGCGGAGTTGGGCGCCGCGGCGCGGGCCCCTCGGAAAGGCCTTCAGGGGCGCAACGCCTCGCCCATGAAACCGATGAAGGCGTCGCGAATCGCGTCGCGATCCGCGCTCGGCATGCGCGGCGGCGGCAGGCGGCCGGCCAGCGCCAGCATCGCAAAGCCGTGGATCGCGGACCACGAGATCAGCGCCTGCAGCTCGGGGTCGATGGCGCGGATCGCGCCGGTGGCGACGCCGCGCGCGTAGAGGTCGCGGTACAGCTCGAACAGCGCGCGGCCGACGCCGAGCACCGTCGGATCGCCGCGGTGCTTGGTGAAGTCGATCTCGTCGAACATCAGCCGGTAGAGCGCCGGGTGGGCCAGCGCGAAATCGAGATAGCGGCGCCCGCCCTCCGCCATCGCCTGCTGCACGTCGGGGAGCGCCGCCGGGCCGCGCGTCGCCTCGACGAGCTGATCGAATCCCTGGGCCGCCACCTGCCGGAGCAGCTCTTCCTTGTTGCGGAAGTGGCTGTAGATCGTGGCGGGCGCGAGGCCGAGCCGGCGGGCGAGGGTGCGGATGGTGACGCCGGCGCTGCCCTCGTCGCAGACCATCTGCATCGCCTCGGCGACGATCTTCTCGCGCGGCAGCTCGCGGTGCTCGATCACGGCCTTCCCCTCAGCCCTGATTTCGCATACCAGTCGCATTCGTAGCCAGAGAAAGTTCCCTTGCGGGTGTCCCCAGCCTACTCCCTGTGCCGGGCCGGGGGAACAACAAAACGCAAGCCAACTTGTCCCCCTCGGGGCCTCCCGGCGGCCCCGGTCGGCGCTCCAGCTATGTTGGGTCCCCAATGAAAGGGGTCGACCGAGCGTGAATCGCCGCGCCAAGCTGGTGGCCGCCGCCGTGGTCGCGCTCGCGGTCGCCGGCGGCCTGGTCCTGCGCAGCCGGCTCGGGCTGGAGCTCGACCCCGAGCGCCTGCGCGAGCAGGTCGAAGCGCTGGGGCCGCTGGCGCCCGTGCTGTTCGTCGCGGCGCTCTCGCTGCGCTTCGTGCTGCTGATCCCGTCCGCGCTGCTCCTCACCATGGGCGGCGCCATCTTCGGGGTGACGATGGGCACGCTGTACGGCGCCCTCGGCCTCACGCTGATGGGCCTGCTCCAGTTCCTGATGGTCCAGCTCGCCGGCGCCGAGGCCCTCCGCGCGCGCGTCCCCCCGCGCTTCGCAGGTGCGCTGCGCGCGGCGCGCTCGTGGCGCGGCGCTGCGACGCTCGCGGTGGTTTCCGCGTACCCGGTCGGACCGCAGACGCCGGTGCAGCTCGCCGCCGCCCTCGCCGGCATGGGCCTCGTCACCTTCCTTGCCTCGGTCGGCGCCGGCGCGATGCTGCGGGCGGGACTCTTCTCCTGGTTCGGCAGCTCGCTGCTCGAGGGCGAGCGCGCGCTGCTCGCCTCGGGCGCGATCCTCGTGGTGGTGACGCTCCCCTTCATCCATCCGCGCTCGCGCAAGACGCTGCTGAGCTGGTTCAGAGGCGGAAGCGCGGGCTGAGCTCGCGCGTTCTTGCGCGGGCATCGAGCCCGGGGCGGGATGGGGGGCGTCTGCTCGTTCTGGAAGGTCCAGGCGTCGTGCGCGCGATCGTCGCGCCATCCCGCCCCGAGCTCGAGGTCCGCGCAAGGACTCCTACCGCGGCACTCCGACGTCCCACCACGCGATCGGCAGATCGCGCTCCTCGGAGGGCGCTTCGAGGCCGGCCTCGGCGAGGGTGCGTAGCTCGCCGAACACGTTGTACTCGGGGCCGGCGTCGAGGTGGGCGAGGGTCGCGCGCCAGAGGCGGAGCGCTTCGTCGCGCCGGTCGAGGCGGTCGGCGAGGAGCGCGCGCGAGGCGAGGCCCTCGGCGCGCGCTTCGAAGGGCGCGTCCGGCGCCTCGCACGGCGCGAGGGCGGCGTAGGCGGCTTCGAGCTCGCCGAGGCCGTGGAGCGCCTCCGCGCGGGCGAGGGCGATTCGCGCCGGATCGAGGCGCGCGGGATCCTCGGCCGCCAGCTCGTCCCACAGCGCGCGAGCCTCGGCGTAGCCGGCGCGGCGCGCCGCCTGGTCTTGCTTCAGCGCAGCGTCGCGCTGGGCGCGGATCGCGCGCCGCGCGCGTTCGATCGCGTCGAGCTGGCGCGTGAAGGCCGGCGAAGCCAGCTCGGGGGCCGCCGGCAGCTCCGGGATTTCGCCCTGCGGAGCCAGCGAGAAGCCGCGGTAGGCGCCGAAGGGCGCGCTCGGCTGCTTCGACGTCGCGTGCCAGAGCACGCCCTGCGCCGGCGCTACCACCGCGGCGTTCAGCACGAACAGGTTCCCTACCGTCGTGGCGTTGGGAAAGCGCGCGCCGCTCCGGTCGCGCAGGATCGCGGTCGCGCGCGCGGGCGTCAGCGCGCCGAGCGCGCGCCGCACCGCCGCCTCCATCCCGGCCTGGCGCGCGAAGGAGTCGGGCGAGCGGTAGCGGTCGTGGGGCAGCATTTCCGCGGAGCGCGCGTGGTTCGCGTGGGCGAACCAGTCGCCCTCGGGGCGGAACACCGCGCAGCCCCCGTCCGGGCGGCACTCCACCAGGCCGATCGCGCCGCTCGCGTCCGCCATCGCCATGAAGCAGGCGAAGGCGATGCCGGAGCCGGCCTCCTGGAACACGCGGATGCCGTCCTCGACGCTGCGCGCCGTCTGCAGCGCGCGTCGGTGCGGCCAGCTTCCGCCCATCGGCCGCAGCAGCGGCTCGGTGTCGAAGTAGTTCATCGAGAGCGCGAAGCCAGCCTCGTTGAGACCGATCACGGGAAGCGTCAGCAGCGGCCAGGCCGCGGCGATGTGGGCGAGGTCGCCGTTGTCGGGGTGGTAGAGCGTGACGACCGGCGGGCGGCGGCCGCCGGCGTCGCCCCAGTCGGCGTTGCGCCCGATCAGCGCCGCGCCGTCCGCCGTCGCGCTGCGCGTGGCGACGAACACCGTGGAGCCGGCGTCGAGCGCGAAGCTCGCGCGCAGCATCTCGCGCGGCGCGACGCCGAGGCCCTCGGCCAGGCCGGCGAGCTGCTCGCCCATCCCGCTCGGGTCGCGCCTCAGCAGGGCGCTGGCGAGCGGCACCCCGAGCGCGTCGAGCAGCCGTCCGCCCGCCCCGCCTGCGGAGACGCTGCGGGCGTAGTCCGCGCGGTTGAAGTCGAAGGCGTCGCGCGCCAGCGGCCCGAGCAGCTCGGCCTGCTGGCGCCCCATCTCGCGGTAGGAGCCGTAGACGTGCAGCACCACCAGATCGCCGAAGTTTTCGCGACGCGGCTGCAGCTCCGGCTGCGCGGAGGCGAGCGCCCCGGCGAGCAGGAGCCAGACGAAGAGCACGGCGCGCGCGGGGGCCACGCCGCGCATGCTACCCGCTCCGGGGCGCGTCCGGCGAGGCGACGGGGTCGAGGGGCTGGAAGGTGGCGTCCGCCTCGCCGGGCTCGAAGGTGGCGACGATCGGGCGCTGCAAGGCTCCTTGCGCGGGGCGCACCGCCAGCGTGCGCAGCACCACCCGGGCGCGCGGCACCCCCAGCGTGCCGAGCGGCCAGAGCATGCGCAGGGCCAGCAGGCGCGCGGCGCTCGAGGCGAAGAACAGCCAGGCGTAGACCGGCGCCTCCGCCGGCAGGAAGCGGAAGAAGGCGCCGCCCAGCAGCGAGCCGACCGCGATCGCCGCCGCGTTGCCGAAGTTGTAGAGCGTCAGCACGCTGGTGCGCTCGCGCCGCGGGATGCCCTCGAAGAAGGAGAGCATCGCCGCGAGCTCGAAGGACGCCCACATCACCCCCGAGACGAGCTGCACCGCGAACAGCCAGCGCAGGTCGTCGGAGACCAGCCAGAGCGGCGGCAGCACCACGATGCCCGAGGCGCCGAACCAGAGCAGCGCGCGCGTGCCGAAGCGCTGCGCCGAGCGGCCGAGCAGCGGCAGCGCGAACACGCGCGAGACGAAGGCGGCGGCGGTCAAGGTCGCGAAGGCGCCGTAGGAGAGCCCCAGGTGCCGCAGCATGTAGGGCGTGAAGTAGGGGGCCGCGACGTGCACGGCCATCGTCATGGCGAGCAGGTGTCGCAGCAGCCGGCCCTGGTGCGTGCCGCGCAGCCCGCCCAGGAAGGCGCCGAACGTGATCTCGCGGGTGTCGGGCAGCTCCGGGTGCGGCTCGCTCTGGCGGGCCAGCAGGCGCGCGGAGAGCATGCGCGCGGCGCCCGCCGCCGCGAACAGCAGGGCGAACGAGCCGAGCGACACGCCGCCGTGTCGGCTCTGCCAGTGCAGCAGCGCGCCGCCGGCGGTGAGGCCGAGGAACAGCATGCCCTGCTGGGCGCGGTTGCGCGCCGCGAAGAAACGCGGCCGGATGCGGGTCGGCACCAGGTCGTCGACCCAGGTGTTCCAGGCCGGCCCGGCGGCCATGCCCGAGCCCCAGTAGACGACCGCGGCCAGGAAGATCCAGCCGAGCTCGATGCGCCCGAGCATGGCGCCCGCCGCCAGCGGCGCGAACGAGAGCGCCTGGCCGGTCGCCGCGAGCACCACCCAGCGGCGGTGCGAGCGCATGCGCTCGACGCCCCAGGGCGTGGTGAGCTGGAGCAGCGCCCCCACCAGCATGGGCAGCGTGGCGAGCAGCCCGGCGGCGAGCTCGCCGTGGCCCGCCGCCAGCGCGAAGGCGGGCACGTAGGCCTCGCCCGCTCCCACCATGAAGCTGAAGGCGACGCCCTCGGCCACCATCAGCCGGAGGTCGCGGCGCAACAGGTTCGGCGCGCTGGCCGCCACGGAGCGCGCGCGTCTCTAGCCGCTCGAGCGCAGGCGCTGGAGCTCGCGAGCCAGGCCGGCGAGGTCGCGCTGCAGCGCGGCGAGCTCCTCGCGCATGCGCACGATGATCGCCGCGCCTTCCACGTTGACGTCGAGCTCGGTCACCAGCTCGTGGGCCACCCGCGCGCGCTCCAGCATGCGCTCCGAGTAGCCGCCCTGCTGCTCGGGCACGTCGAAGCCGACGATCTCCTCGCTCTCGAGGGCGAGCAGGAAGCCCGCGTCCATCCCCACCAGCTCCAGGACCTGCTCGCGCGTGTAGACCTTCACGAGGCGCCCTCCAGGTCCTTGCGCGGGTTCGCGCCGCCGTAGAGCGGCTCGAGCTCGCGGGCGATCTCGTCGAGGCGCGGGTCGTCGGTGGCGGGAAGCTGCACGGCGAGCCGCACCAGCAGGTCGCCGCTGCCGCCCTGGCGCCTCGCGACCCCCTTGCCGCGCACGCGCAGCGTCTGACCGTTCCGCGAGCGCGGCGGCACCGTCATCGTGACGGGCCCTTCCGGCGTCGGCACCTCGACCTTCGCGCCCAGCACCGCCTCGGGCACGGTCACGGGCAGCTCCAGGTGGAGGTCGTCTCCGCGCCGCTCGAAGAACGGATGCTTCCGCACGCGCAGGTGGATGTAGAGATCGCCGCCCGGGCCGCCGCGCACGCCCGGGCCGCCCTTGCCGGCCAGGCGGATGCGCGTGCCGGTGTCGCTGCCCTTCGGGATGCGCACGCGCAGGCTCTGGCCGCCGACCTCGATGCGCACCTCGCCGCCCCGCACGGCGTCGAGGAAGTCGACCTCCAGCTCCGCCTCGGCGTCCGAGCCCTGCAGCGGGCCCCGGGCGCGCTCCGCGCCGAAGAAGCCCGAGAGCAGGTCCTCGAGGTCGACGTCGCCGGCGAAGGCGCCCGAGTGGGGGCTGCGGCGCGCGCCCTCGGCCCAGCGCTTGTACTCGCGCGCCTGCTCGGCGTCGAAGCCCGGTGCGAGCCCGGCCATGCCGAACTCGTCGTAGCGGCGGCGCTTCTCGTCGTCCGAGAGCACGTCGTAGGCGAAGGAGATCTGCTTGAAGCGCTCCTCCGCCTTCTTGTCGTTGGGATTGACGTCCGGGTGGAACTTCCGCGCGAGCTTGCGGTAGGCCTTCTTCACCTCCTCGGCGCTGGCGCCGCGGGCCACGCCGAGGTCCCCGTAGAGATCGCGCTCCTCCATCGCCATGAATCTACTGCGTCGGCAGCGCGATGCCGGTCACGTCCACCCGGCTGCCCGCCGAGAGGCCGAGCTGCGTGAGCATCCCGGCGCGCAGCTCCACGGCGAAGCGCGCCGGCGCCAGGCTCGGGTAGCGGCGCAGGCGGAGCTGATACTGGGCCTCGCTCTCGTGGGGCTGGCGCGGAGGCTCGGCGCGCATGCGGTGGGCGGCCACCACGCGGCCGCTGCGGTCGAGGAAGGCGACGTCGATGTCGATCTTGCAGTCGCGCATCCAGAAGGTGCGGGGCGCGTCGTCGGGGAAGACGAACAGCATGCCGCCGCGGGCGTCGATGGCGTCGCGGCCCGAGAGGCCGCGCTCCCGCCTCGCCGGATCGGCCGCCAGCTCGAGGTCGAAGGCGATGCCCGAGAGGAACACGCGCACCGGCGCGAGGGGCTGGGCGAGCGCGGCCGCGGCGAGCGCGAGCGGCGCCAGCAGCGCGAGTGCGATGCCCCTTCCGGTCACGCGTCCGACCGTAGCGAAACCGGCCGCTCCGGCGCCCGGACGCAGTATGCTCCGCGCCGATGAGGCTGCGCGTTCCGGCCCTCTGCCTCGCCCTCGCCTGCGCGGCGGCGCCCGCCGCCGCCGGCGCGCCGTCGCTGGCCGACGCCGCCGAGCTCGAGGCCTTCGCGTCCGGCTTCCTCGAGGCCGAGCTGCGCGAGCGCCGCGTGCCCGGCGCCGTGCTGGTGGTGGTCCAGCGCGGTAAGGTCGCCTTCGCGCGCGGCTTCGGCCTGGCGAACGTCGAGCGCGGCACGCCCGTCGACCCCGAGCGAACACTCTTCCGCGTGGCGTCGGTCTCGAAGCTCTTCACCGCCACCGCGGCGCTGCAGCTCGTCGAGCGCGGCGCCCTGGGCCTCGACGACGACGTGAACCAGCACCTGCGCGCCTTCCGCATCCCGGCGGCGTTCGGCGAGCCGGTGCGCGTGCGCCACCTGCTCACCCACACGGCGGGCTTCGACGACCGCCTGATGGGCATGGCCGCGGCCGGCGACGCCCCTCGCGAGCCGCTGCAGGCGCACCTGGCGCGCCGCATGCCGGGCCGCGTCTTCCCGCCCGGCCGCTTCGTCAGCTACTCCAACTACGGGATGGCGCTGCTCGGCGCCGTGGTCGAGGAGGTCTCGGGGCAGCCGTTCGAGACGTACGTCCAGGAGCACATTCTGGCGCCGCTCGGGATGACGCGCTCGAGCTTCGACCCCGGGCCGGAGCTGCGCGCCGATCTCGCGACGGGCTACTTCCTCGCCGGCGGCGCGCCGCGACCCCTCGCCTTCGACCGGCTCCACGTCGCGCCGGCGGGCGGCCTGGTGGCGACGGGCCGCGACATGGGGCGCTTCCTGCTCGCGCAGCTCGCGGGCGGCGCGCTGGAGGGCAAGCGCATCCTGCGCGCCGGGACGCTCGCCGAGATGCACCGCCAGCAGTTCAGCCATGATCCGGCGCTGCCCGGCATCGGCTTCGGCTTCATGGAGCGCCGGCACGGCCCCTGGCGCTCGCTCGAGCACGCCGGCAACTGGGGCGGCTTCGCGAGCCTGCTGTTCCTGCTGCCCGAAGCCGATTTCGGCTTCTTCCTCTCCTACGACGTCGACGACCTGATGCTGCGCGAGCGCTTCGTCGCCGCGCTGCTGGAGCGCTTCTTCCCGGTAGAGCGCGCGCTCCCCGCCGAACCGCCGGCCGGCAGCGCCGAGCGCGTGCCGCGCACCCTCGGCTGGTACCGCTGGAATCGCTGCTCGCGCGACCAGCTCACCAAGCTGCTGGCGTTCCCGCTCGAGGTCGAAACGAGCGGGCCGGGGCGGATCCGCCTGCGGGTGCCCGGCGGCTTCGTCGATCCGATCGAGCTGCGCGAGGTGGCGCCCTGGCGCTTCGCGCGCGAAGGCGGCGACGAGCAGGCGCTGTTCCGGGCCGAGGGCGACGCGCCAGTTGACGTGCTGTTCCTCTCGGCCTTCGGCATGCCCTTCGCGTTCGAGCGGCTGCCCGGCTGGCAGCAGCCGCCGCGGCAGATCGCCGCGCTCGCGGCCGGCAGCTTGCTGGCGCTCTCGGCGCTCGTCGGCTGGCCCGTCGCCGCCTGGCGCCGGCGGCGCGCCGGCCGCGAGGCGCCGCCCCCGCTGGCGCGGCTGGCCACGGCGCTCGGGCTGCTGGCCAGCGCCGGCTGGCTGGCGCTGCTGGCGGGCCTCGCGGCGCTGCTCGCTTCGCTTCCGCCCGGCTCGCTGCTCCAGCAGACGCCGCGCGCCCTTCCGTGGGTGCTCGCGCCGGGCGTGGTGGCCGCCCTCGCGACCTTCCCGTTCCTCGGGTTCGTGCTGCTGGCCGGCGCCCGCGGCTGGTGGTCGCGCCGCTTCCGCCTCCACTTCGCCTGCGTGGCCCTCGGGGCCGGCGCGCTGCTGGCGGTGCTCCACGACTGGAACCTGGTGGGCTTCCACTACTGAGGGCGGGTTGACGCGCCTCCCGGGTCGGTGACACCTTGGACCGGGTGACGCCCGGGAGAGGGCGGAGAGAGGGGAAGCGAGATGCGGGTTTCGGGGGTGTTCCGGGGGACCTGGCTGATCGCGGTGGGGCTGCTCGCGCTCGGCCTCGCGGCCTGCAAGAGCGAGCCGCCGCCGCCGGACGTGGAGGATCAGCTCGCGAAGGAGCTCGAGGCCCACGGCCTGCTTTCGAGGAAGGACGAGCGCGGACTGGTGCTCTACCTGCCCGACGTGCTGTTCGAGTTCGACCGCGCGGAGCTCACCGAGAGCGCGCGCGGCAAGATCCACGCGGTGTCGGAGATCGTGGTGCGCCTCGCGCCGGAGCGGACGCTCTCGGTCGAGGGCCACACCGACTCGATCGGCACCGAGGACTACAACCTCGACCTCTCGCTGCGCCGCGCCCAGTCGGTGATGGAGGAGCTCCGCACCGGGGGCGTGCTCCAGGAGAAGATCCGCAGCGTCGGCCACGGGGAGCGCTTTCCCGTGGCGCCCAACCAGACGCCCGAGGGTCGCGACGACCCCCAGGGCCGCGTCCAGAACCGCCGTGTCGAGGTGGTGATCGAAAGGGGAGCCTGATGCGCCGTGCCCTGGCCGGTTTGCTCTTTGCGCTCGGAACCGCTCCGCTCGCCGCGGGAGCGGCCGACATCACCCTCTCGTTCGGCGACGCGCCGGGCGGCGTCGCCAGCGGCTTCCGCATCGAGCGGCGCGAGGCGGACGCGAAGCGCTTCGAGGCGCTGGCCCTCGTCGGCGCCGGCGTGCCCGAGTTCGTCGACCGCGGGCTGCCGGGGGGCGCGCGCTACTGCTACCGGGTGCGCGCGCTCGGCGCGCAGGGCGAGTCGGCGTGGTCGCCGGAGGTGTGCACCGTCGCGGAGGACGGGGCGCCCGCTTCGGAGACGGCCGCCGGGCCGAGCGCGACGGAGGCCGGCGCGGCGGAGCCGGTTGCGACGGAGCCGGGCCCGGCCGAGCCCGGCGCTGCGGAGCCGGAACGGGAGCCCGCGGCCGTGGCGGAGGCCGCCGCGCCCGGAGGCGCGGAGGCGACGCCGGCCGAGGCCGCGCCCGCGGAGACGCCGCCCGCCGAGCCGTCGGTGGCCGCGCCCGCCCCCGGAACGCCCCCGGAGCCGCGCCGCATCCGGGCCAGCGGCGGCTGGCTGCAGGTGCTCGACTGAGCGCAGCGCGTCGGCGCCGGCGCCGGCGCTCCGCTCAGCGACGCCCGTCGAAGAGCAAGTAGAGCTCGCGGCCGGCGATCTCGACGGTGCGCGCGTCTTCGCGGCCGTCCTCGAAGCGCGCGCTCACGTGATGACGCCCGCCGGAGACCCGGTGCCGGACGATCGGCGTCTGGCCGATCTCCGCGCCGTCGACCGTGATCTGCGCTCGTGGAATGGCGTTCACGACGAGCCAGCCGTCCGCGGGCTGCACAGGGGCCGGAGCGGCGGCGACGGCCGGCGGATCGGTGGGCGCCGCCGGCGCGGCGGGTGCGATGGGCTCGGGGGCGGGCCGAGGGCGCCGCGCCTGCGGCTCGGCCCGCGGAGCGGCCGCGGGCTCGCGCCGGGCCTGGGCGGGAGGCGGCTCGGGCTGGCGCTTCGCCGGGGCCGGCTCGGGCGGCGGGGACGCGCCGGCGGGCGGAGCGGCCACCGCAGGCGGTGCGGCGGCCGGAACGGGCGCCGGCTCGGGCGGAGCCGGCGCGAAGCGAGGCAGCAGCAACGCGAGGGCGACGCCGAAGGACGCGGCCGCGAGGAGGGCGGCCACGCCCGCGGCCAGCGTGCGCAACGCCGGCGCGCGTCCGATGCGCTCGGGTCGCAGCACCACGACCTCGAGCCCGGGGCCCAGCCCGCCGAGCACCGCGCCCGCCTCTTCCGGCGCCAGCGCCACGGCGGCGCAGCGCTCGCTCGAGTCGTCGTGAGCGAGGGCTCGCAGCACGCGCGCGCCCTCGGCGCCGAGGCGCTCGCCTTCCTCGACGACGAGGAGCGTGCGCGGCGTTCGCGCTCCGCGCAGCTCGTCGACGGTGCTCGCGCGCGGCGCCGCGGCGCGCGGGGCGAGGGCGCTCCACGGCGTCGCCACGAAGCGACCCTCGAGCTCGGCGGTCAGCGCCGCGAGCACCTGCCGGCGCGCGGCGCCGGGCGGTGCGAGCAGCACGACCACGCGCTCGCCGGCCTCGAGCCAGCCGCGCAGCTCCGCGACCGCGCGCCCGGTCGGAGAGTCGGGCGCGCTGCGGGGCGGCTCGACCTGGCGTCCACGCGGCATCGGAGCCCGATGCTACCAGAGCGGGGCGTGGACGTTCTCGCGCGAGCGGTGGACCCTGTGCGCGTGCGCCCCGCCGCCCCGCTTCGCGAGCGACTGCTCCGCGAGCTGCCCTCTGCGCTGCTCGCCGCCCTCGCCTGCGCGCAGATCGGGCTCGCCTGCGGCGCGCAGCTCTCGCCCTGGAAGGGCGGCGGCTTCGGCATGTTCGCCACCAACGACCACGGAGCCTTCCGCAGCGTCCGCGTCTACGCCCTGCGCGGCGGCGAGGAGCGGCCCGTCGAGATCCCGTCGGATCTCTTGCGCCGCGAGATCCGCGCCCGGGAGCTCCCGAACGAGGGCGCGCTCCGGCGCCTGGCGCAGGCGCTGGCGGGCGCGGCCCCCGATGCGGAGGCGCTGCGCGCGGAGGTGTGGCTCACCGAGCTCGACGCGGCGCTGCGCCCGGCGCGGCGCAAGCTCGCCGAGGCGACCTGGCGGCCCGCCCCGTGAGCCCGAGCTTCGAGCTGTCGCTGCGCCTTTTGCTGCTGGCGCTCGTCCTCGAGCCGCCGCTGCTCTGGTTCGAGCGCATGCCCGTCCTGCTGCTCGCCGGGCTCGGCCTCGCCGCTCCGCGCGCCTTGCGCGCGCCCGCGCTCTGGCTGTCGCTGCTCGCGGTGCTCGGCGCGCTCCTGGTCTGGAACTGGCCCTTCCCGGACAACCACGACTACCTGGCGGCGCTCTGGTGCCTGGCGGCCGCCTGCGCGCTGGCGAGCCGCGATCCGGCCGCGACGCTCGCGCACCACGGGCGCCGCCTGCTCGGAATCACGTTCCTGTTCGCGACGCTCTGGAAGCTGGCGCTGTCGCCGGACTTCGTGGACGGCCGTTTCTTCCGCGTCACGCTGCTCACCGACGCGCGCTTCGAGCAGCTGGCGGTGCTGGCGGGCGGCATGAGCTTCGAGGAATGGGAGCGCAACGACCTGGCCGTCGACGAGCTACTGCGGAGCGCGCCGGCCGAAGCCGGGATCGAGCTCGTCGAGCCGCCGGGCATCCGGCGTCTCGCGGCGGCGCTCACGCTCTTCACGGGCGCGATCGAGGCGGCGCTGGCCGTCGCCTTCCTCTGGCCTCCCGGCCGCGGCCCCTCGCGCTGGCGCCATCCGCTGCTGCTGACCTTCGCCGCCTCGACCTTCAGCTTCGCGACCGTGCGCGGCTTCGGCTGGCTGCTGATGTCCCTCGGCGTCGCCCAGTGCGCGCCCGAGGCGCGCCGCACCCGCGCCGCCTACCTCGCCGTCTTCGCCCTCGTCGCGCTCTACCACGCCGTCCCCTGGGCCCGCCCCCTGATCCACTGGCTGTGGGGGGCGTGATAGGCTTTGAGCATGATCCTGAAGGACAAGGTCGTCGTGGTGGTGGGCGTGGGGCCGGGGCTCGGGCGCGAGGTCGCGCGCATCGCGCTGCGCGACGGGGCGCGCGTCGCGATCGGCGCGCGCGGCGAGGAGAAGCTCCGCAAGGCGGCCGAGGAGCTCGATCCCACGGGCGAGCGGGTCGCCTGGTGCGCCACCGACGTCGCCGACCCGGCGCGCTGCGAGGCGCTGTTCGCCGCGGCCGCCGCGCGCTTCGGCGGCGTCGACGCGCTGGTGCAGGTGGCCGCCCTCGACACCGTGATGGGGAGCCTGGCCACGACTTCGCCCGACGACTGGCGGCGCGCCCTCGACCTGAACGTGGTGGGCACCGTCAACGCGGTGCGCGCCGCGCTCCCGCACCTCGAGGCGCGCGGCGGCGGCTCGATCGTGCTGATCGGATCGCAGTCGATGTGGCTGCCGGCGGTGCTCCCGCAGATCGCCTACGCGGCCGCCAAGGGCGCGCTGGTCTCGGCGCTGGTGCACATGGCCAAGGAGCTCGGGCCGAAGCGCATCCGCGTCAACATGGTGGTGCCCACCTGGATGTGGGGGCCGCCCGTCGAGGGCTACGTGCGCTGGCAGGCGAAGGCGCGCGGCGTGGCGCCCGAGGCGGTCGTCGCCGAGATCACCGCCGGCATGCCGCTGGGCGAGATCCCCGCCGACGAAGACGTCGCCGAGGCCGTCGCGTTCTTCTGCTCGGACCGCTCGCGCATGATCACCGGCGAGACGCTGATGGTGAACGCCGGCGAGCTGCTGCGGCCGTAGGGAGAGCGCGATGCCCATGCCGGGCGGGATCGGGATCGTCGACCTGATGCTCGGCTTCCCGATCGCAGACTACGACAAGACCTACGAGTTCCTGCGCAAGGCGGCGCGCGACAAGGAGTCGAAGGAGTCGTTCCGCTTCCCCGTCGAGTACATGTTCAAGGGCGTGCCCTACGACTTCGGCAAGGGCGACGACCCGCTCGAGGTCACGCTGCGCGAGATGGACAAGTGGGGCATCGAGCGCGCGATGATCGGCGTCGGCGGCGACACCAGCCGGCGCGCGCTGGCGGAGCATCCGAAGCGCTTCATCGCCTGCCTCCACGTGGACCCGAACCAGGGCATGGACGCCCTGCGGCAGATGGCGGACGCCCACCAGACGTACGGCATCCGCGCGGTGAGCTGCTTTCCCGCCGGCCTCATGCCGCAGGTCGACATCAACGACAAGCGCTTCTTTCCGCTCTACGCCAAGGCCTGCGAGCTCGACGTCGCGTTCTTCGTGAACGCGGGCGTCCCCGGGCCGCGCGTCCCGATGCACTGCCAGCACGTCGAGCACCTGGACGAGGTGTGCTGGCACTTCCCGGAGCTCCGGCTGGTCACCTACCACGGCTGCGAGCCCTGGCAGGACCTGGCGGTGAAGCTGATGCTCAAGTGGCCGGGCCTCCACTACGCGACCAGCGCCTTCGCGCCCAAGCACTACCCGAAGGCGATCATCGACTACGCCAACACGCGCGGCGCCGACAAGGTGATGTACGCCGGCTACTTCCCGATGGGCCTCTCGCTGGAGCGCATCATGACGGAGATGCAGAACGTGCCGTTCCGCGACCCCGTCTGGCCGAAGTTCCTGCGCGAGAACGCGCTGCGCGTGCTGAAGCTCGACGCCTAGCGTCTGGCGCCGGCGGCGGGGCTCGCCTAGCCGCGCCGTCCTCTCGCGCTGCGACGGACTTCGGCGTCGGGCGTCGCCTCGATGCGGTAGCGGTCGCGAAGCGCCGCACCGCTCCGGCCGAGCGCGCGGTTCAGCCGGCGCGAGGCTCGAACGCTGAGCGACGACATGCCGCTGCGCAGCGTCCGCGCGTCGCGCGCGAGGACGGTGAGCCGGATCCGATCCTTCTCGACCCGGTAGCGCAGCAGCTGAAAGCCCTCGACCGGGGGGGCCTCGCGCAGGACCCCGTCGATCACCGCGCGCTGGCGCGGAGCCAGCAGCGAAGGAAGGTCCTTCGCGAAGTCGAGCCGGACGCGGATGGGCGCGTCGAAGTCGAGATGGCTCCGGCTCTCGTGGGGAACGGGCGGGTTCGGCCCGGGCGGGCGGCCCGCCCCCGGGCGCCAGCCGCCCCAGGTCCCTTTCGTCTGCCGCACCGGCTCCTGCTCGCGCGCCGCCATGGGTGCCGAGATTCGGCCGGCGCAGGTCCGCAGTCAAGCAGCCCGCGGTATCGTGGGAGCGCCCATGCACGTCGCGAGCTTCGATCTCGGCGATCCGCTGTTCCAGGTGGGCGGCCTCGCGCTGTCGCTGCAGATCGTGACGCGGGAGAATCTCTACGGGCTGGACCCCGCCCGCACCCGGGCGGCTGCGGAGGGCGGCGGCTTCGCCGTGCGCGCGGAGGGGCTCGCCTGCGCCGGCCAGCAGCTGCGGGCCGAAGGCGGGGCCAGCCTCGAGGCGCGGCCCGGGGAGGCCGGCCGGCTGCGCGTCGCGATCCGCGCGCGTGCCCCCGAGCCGATCCGCTGCGTGAAGCTGCTGATCCGCGACCTCGACCCGCCGCTCCGCGTAGTCGACGAGGCGGGCGAGCGCGAGGTCTCCGCGGGCGGCGAGATCCTCGCCTACCCGAACCGCCTCGCGACGCCCCTGCTCCAGCTGCGCGCCGGAAGCGAGCGTCTCGCGCTGCGCGCCGAGGACGCCGAGGTGCGCGAGAAGCGCTTCGCGCTGCTGACCGAGCGGCTGGGGCCGCTGGCGGGGCGCGCCGCCGTCGAGGTCGTGCTCGAGCAGGACGCGACGCGCTTCGCGCCGCACTTCGAGGCGCCCCCCGTCGTGGTCGCGCGCGGCGCCGAGCCCGAGCGTTTCCTCGAAGAGCACCTGCGCTTCGTGGAGCGCGCCCTCGGCCTGCGCCCCTTCGCCGAGCGGCCCGACGTGCCGGACTGGGCGCGCGAGATCCGTCTGGTGGTGGCGCTCCACGGCATGCACTGGACGGGGCGCCGGTTCCTCGACTACGAGCAGATGCAGGGCGTGCTGCGCTTCGTCGCGGCGCGCGTCGGCGGGCGCCGGGTGCTCGCGTACCTCCCCGGCTGGGAGGGGCGCTACTACTGGCAGTACGGCGAGTGGCGCCCGGAGCCGCGCATGGGCGGCGAGGCGGGCTTCGCGGCGCTCTGTAAGACCGCGCGGGAGCTCGGCGTGCGCCTGATGCCGATGTTCGGGGGCAACTGTGTGAACGCCTGGCTGCCGCGCTTCCGCGATCTCCCGGCCGAGGCCTGGCTCAAGAGCGCGAGCGGCAACCGCTTCCACGGCAACCAGCCGGACTGGGACTTTGCGCGCGCCCACGACACGGGCTGGCAGGCGTGGCTGAATCCCGGCCACCCGGGCTTCCGCGACGACCTCGCCGCCCAGATCGAGTCGCTCTCGGCGCGCTTCGGCTTCGACGGCGTGTTCCTGGACACGATCCACGTGTTCGTGAACGACCCGGACCACGCCGTGTACGCGGGCATTCGCGCCCTCGCCGAGCGGCTGCGCTCTGCGATCCCCGAGCTGCTGCTCGCCGCGGAGCACGACTACGACGGGCTGCTCGCGCTGTTCCCGCTGTTCCAGCGCGCCTACTGGGGGCGCGACCCGCGCTGGCCCTCCCGCTACGCGCTCCGCTTCGGGCACCTCTGCGAGGGCGAGCCCGAGGGCCGCACCGGGGTGCACGAGTTCGGCTGCTTCGCGCCGCGCGCCGGCGCTCCGCCGGAGCGCGCGGCGCCGGGCTACCTGCCGACCCTCGCGTTCCAGGACGACACCCTCGAGCGCTCGCGCGGGCCCATCGAGGCGTCGCTCGCCGCCATCGCGGGCGCACCGTGAGCGCGGGCGAGCGGACGCCGGGCGTCGTCGCGGCGCGCCTCATCGGCGCGCTCGCGCTCGGCGCTGCCACGGTGCTGGTGATGCGGCCCTTCGTCACGCCGCTGCTCTGGGCGGCGATCCTGGCCTTCGTCACCTGGCCGCTCTACCAGCGGCTCGCCGAGCGCGCCCGCTACCGCGAGCTCGCGGCCGGGCTGTTCGCCCTGGCCGTAACCCTCGCCTTCGGCGTGCCGGTGGCGCTGGTGCTGGTGAACCTGGCGAGCGAGGTCACCGACATCGCCCGCCAGGTGATCGCCTGGCAGCAGGCCGGCGCGCCCCTCCCCACCTGGATCAGCCAGCACTGGCTCGGCGAGCGCGCGCTCCAGCTGCTGCGCGACTCCCACCTGCTCGATCCCGAGCGCATCGGCGACACGCTCGCCACCGCGGGCACCGCCATCTCGGGCTCCGTGGTGGCCCTCGCCGGCGGCATCGCGCGCAACGTGTTCAAGTTCGGCGTGATGATGGTGGGCCTCTACGGCTTCTACGTGAGCGGCGAGCGGATCGTCGAGCTCGGCCAGCGCCTGGCGCCGCTGCTGTTCCCGGTGGCGCCGGCGCGCTTCGTCGAGAGCGTCGGCGAGTCGGTGCGCGCCGTGATGTACGGCCTCACCGGCACCGCGGTCGCCCAGGGCGTGCTCGCCGGCATCGGCATGGCGGTGATGGGCGTCCCGTCGCCGGTCGCGCTCGGGACGGCGACCGCCCTCGTCGCGGTGCTTCCCTTCGGCGGCAGCAGCATCACGCTGGCGGCCTCCGCCTGGCTGCTCGCGGGCGGCCGCTACTGGGCGGCCCTGTTCCTCGCGGTCTGGGGCGTGCTCATCGTCAGCAGCCTCGACAACGTGCTCCGGCCGCTGCTGATCAGCGGGCGCGCCCCGATCCCGTTCCTGGTCGCCTTCCTCGGCATCCTCGGCGGCCTCAACGCCTTCGGCGTGATCGGTATCTTCCTCGGTCCGGTGCTGCTCTCCGTCTCGTTCACCCTGCTCACCGAGTTCTCGCGCACGCGCGCCGCGGAGCCGGACGCCACAGCCGCAGGGGACGGAGTCAACTAATCAACTAACTCTCCCCCTGGGTGCATCTCATCCACCCCGCGGGTGGAGTTAGTTGATTAGTTGACTCCGTCCCCGATCTCGCCGATCTCGCGCGGCTACAGGCGGCGCACCAGGCGCGCGATCAGTGCGCGCAGGGCGGCGCGCGGGAGGCGGCGGCGCGGCGTCGCCAGGTACTCGAGCTGGAAGCCGCGCAGGGCGGCGATGATGAGGCGCGCGTCGGCGTCGGGGTCGTCGGAGTCGAGGGCCTGGGCGTGCTCGCGCAGGATGCCCTCGACGCGCTGCTGCCAGGCGGCGTAGTCGCGGGCCAGCGCCGGGTGGCGGGCGATCTCGAGCACCAGCGAGAACTCCGCGGCGGCGCCGCCGGTGGGCGCGCGCAGGCCGCCGAGCACGGCATCGGTCACCGCGTCGATCGCGGCCTCGATCGCGGCGGAGCGGTCGCGGGCCGCGGCGACGCCCTTGGCGGCGCGCTCCGCGCGCTCCAGCGAGCGCGCGGCGAGGTAGCGGAAGGCCTCGAGCAGCATCTGCTCCTTGGTCCGGAAGTAGTAGACCGTGAGGCGGTGCGAGGCCCCCGCCTCGCGCGCCACCGCGCGATGCGTCACGGCAGCGACGCCGCTGCGGGCGATCAAGCGCAGGGCGGCCTCGAGCAGCTCCTCGCGGCGCCGCTCGCCGCGCGCCTGCCGCACAGGGGCTCGCGTTTCTCGCGCCGCCCGCGGCGGGCGGCGACTTGACCCGGCTGCGCTCATCGTGTTACAAGTGTAACACTTTTTCTCGGAGGTTCGGACCCAAGATGATCGGATTCTTCCGCCTCGCCGCCCTCGCCCTCGCCCTGGGCGGGCTCGCCGCCCCCGCCTTCGCCGGCAACGCCGGGGGCTTCTCCTGCCCGGACCGCGCCCCGCTCGCGGTCACCGCTCCCGGAGATGCAGCGAGCTCCTGCCAGAAGGCGATCGCCAAGGAGAGCGCCAATTTCGTCAAGACGAAGACGCAGGCGCTCTCGAAGTGCATGTTGAAGTCGGCTCCGGGCTCCTGCCCGAGCGCGGACGACACCGCCAAGATCGAATCCGCTGCCCTCAAGGCCTCCGAGAAGATCGCCAAGGCCTGCGCCGACGACGCCGAGCAGGCCGCCCTCGGCAGCTCCTACTCCGCGCTCTCGGACGAGAGCGTGATCGGGAGCTGCCTGCTCTCCCAGGGCAGCGCGACGGCCGACATCCTGGTCGCCAACGCCACGGGCGTCTCGACGGAGGATCTCCCCCTCCCCGGCCTCGACAACAAGGCCCGCGCCAAATGCACGAAGGAGACCAACAAGACCGGCGTCAACTTCGCGCTCAACGTCCGCAACGAGATGGCCAAGTGCCTGGACAAGGCCATCAAGCAGGGGACCGCGGACCTCGCGGCGGCCTGCATCGGCTCCTTCGCCGGGGGCGTCTTCGTGCCGCCGACGGAGTCGAAGACCGCGGGGAAGATCGCCAAGCTGGTGGAGAAGGCGTCCAAGGCGCTGGACAAGAAGTGCGGCGCCGGCGCGGGAACCTGGCTGCCCTCCGTGTTCGCCTGCGGCGGAGCGGAGTCGGTCGCGGAGCTGCAGCAGTGCCTGCTCTGCGAAGGCTGGGGCCACGCGGTGGACCTGGTCGAGCAGCAGTACGCCGAGACCGGCGTCTTCGTCGAGAACGGAGCCGGCGCGATCGAGACCGCGGTGAACGCCGCGGCGCCCGGAGCGAAGCTGCTGATCGAGCCCGGCGACTACGCCGAGCAGGTGACGATCGAGTCCTCCGGCCTCTCGCTGGTCGGCTGCGGCGCCGCCACCAACGACCGCCCGCGGCTGGTGCGTCCGGAGGGCGCCGGCCCGTTCCAGCGCGGCATCTTCGCCGCCGGCCAGGACGGCCTGCACTTCCAGAGCCTCGAGGTCGTGAACTGGGACGACGACGGGATCTTCGTGCAGGGCGCCACCGGCGTGTCGTTCCGCGACGTGATCGGCGACGGCGCGCTGAACTCGACCTACGCGATCTTCCCGATCGAGAGCACCGACGTCCTGATCGAGGGCTGCGTCGCGCGCAACGTGGCGGACGCCGGCCTCTACGTGGGCCAGTCGCAGGGCATCGTGGTCCGCTACAACCGCGTGGAGGACAACGTCGCGGGCCTCGAGATCGAGAACTCGATCGACGCCTTCGTTCACAACAACTACGCGACCACCAACACCGGCGGCCTGCTGGTGTTCAAGCTGCCCGGCCTGGCGCTGCAGGAGTCGCGCGACCACGTCGTGTCGCACAACGTGAGCGACGCGAACAACACCGACAACTTCGCCAGCGGGGGCGCCGTGCAAGCGATCCCGCGCGGCACCGGCTTCCTGATCCTCTCGAACGACCTGTCGGTGTTCGAATACAACGTGGCGCGGGGCAACGACAGCTTCGGCTTCCTGTTCCTCGATCAGGAAGTGGCGAACCTGTTCGGCGCCGACTTCGACCCGACGAGCCCGGACCAGAAGGCCGAGAACAACCTGGTGACGAACAACGAGTTCACCGGCAACGGGGCGAACTCCGCGGCGCCGCTCGGCGGCAACATCGGCTTCCTGATCGGCGAGGTCGGCGATCCGGCGGATCACGGCAATTGCTTTGTCGACAACGTGACGGGGCCGCTGCCCGACGTGATCCAGGTCGAGCCGCAGTGCAACTGAGCGCGCCGCCGCGGGCGCGCGCTTGGCTCCTGGTGCTGCTGGCGCCGGCCCTCGCCCTGGGGGCCGGCGCCCTGCCGCTCGCGACGACGAGCGACGATTTCCGTCTCCCCGGCACCCAGCCGCTGACCGTCGTCCACGACTTCGCCACGCCCGACACCTGCGCGGGCTGCCACGCGAACTACGGCGACCCGGCCTCGGAGCCGGTGCGCAACTGGCGCGCCTCGATGATGGCGCAGTCGGGGCGCGACCCGATCACCTGGGCGGCGATCGCGATCGCGAACCAGGACGCCGAGGATTCGGGCGAGACCTGCCTGCGCTGCCACCTGCCGAAGGGCTGGCTGGAGGGACGCTCGGCCGCCGCCGACGGCACGCTGATGACGGCCGCGGACCGCGAGGGCGTGCAGTGCAGCGTCTGCCACCGGATGCTGGATCCGGAGGCTGGCCCCGGCGCGCCCGCCGAGGACGCCGCGATCCTCGCGGCCCTCGGCGAGCCGGTGCCGCAGCCCGCGAACGCGATGATGGTGGTCGACCCGCTCGACCGCCGGCGCGGCCCCTTCGACGTGATCGCGGACCTCGGGAGCGACCCGCACCTGCCGGCCGCCTCGACGCTCGTCTCGCCCTGGCACCGGAGCGGCGAGATGTGCGGCGTCTGCCACACCGTGCGCAACCCCGTCTTCACGCGAAACGAAGAGACCGGCGCCTACGAGCTGAACCCGACCGGCGCGCCCGGCGACCCGTCGAAGGGCTTCCCCGAGCAGACCACCTACGACGAGTGGGCGGCGAGCGAGTACGCTTCGACGGGCGTCTACGCTCCGCAGTTCGGCCGCAACCTCGCGGTCGTCTCCACCTGCCAGCACTGCCACATGCCGCGCGTCTCGGGGCGCGACGCGGTCAACGCCCCGCTGCGCCACGACCTCCCGCTCCACGAGATGGTCGGCGCCAACACCTTCGCTCCCCGCATCATCCCCCACCACCCGCTGTTCGGCCCGGAGGTCGACGCGGGGCTGCTGGCGCTCGGCGCGGAGCGCGCCGTCGACATGCTGCGGCGCGCGGCGAGCGTCTCGCTCTCCCTCGCCGAGGGCGTGCTGACGGTGCGCGTCACCAACGAGAGCGGCCACAAGCTGCCGACGGGCTACCCCGAGGGCCGGCGCATGTGGCTCGAGGTGCGCGCCTACGACGCGCAGCGGCGCCTGGTGTTCGAGTCCGGCCGCTACGTGCACTCCACCGCCACGCTGCCCGGCCACGGGGCCGATCCCGGCGACCCGGGCTACGACCCTCACCTGCACGTCTGGGAGGCGGAGCAGGGGATCGACGAGGCGATGGCGGCGGTCACGGGCCTGCCCGCCGGCAAGAGCTTCCACCTCGTGCTGAACAACGTGGTGCTGAAGGACAACCGCATCCCGCCGCGCGGCTTCACCAACGCGGCCTTCGAGGCCTTCGGCGGCGAGCCCGTCGGCGCCAGCTACGCCGACGGCCAGTACTGGGACGACGTCGCCTACCCGGTCGGCGCCGAGGCGGTCGCCGCGGAAGCGACGCTCTGGTACCAGACCTCCTCACGCGAGTACGTCGAGTTCCTGCGCGACGAGAACACCACCAACGCCGCGGGCTTCCTGCTCTTCGACCTCTGGGAGCAGCACGGCCAGAGCGAGCCGGTAGCGATGGCGCGGGCCACCTTCGAGGCGCGCGGCCGCGCCGCCGAGTCCTGCCGGCGCAGCGTGGCGCGCGCGGGCAAGCGCTATCGCAAGGCCCACCTGCAGGAGTGGCAGCGCTGCTTCGAGAGCGAAACGCGGGGCCTCACCTGCGACGCCGCGGGGCGCGACGCTCAGCTCGCGAAGGCGGAGGCGGCGCTGCGCTCCAGCCTGGCAGGCGCCTCCGATCGCGCCTGCGCGGGCGCGGACGTGACGCCGGCGAGCCTCGGCCACGGCACCTCCTGCCCGGCGCCCTGCGCGACCCTCACCCTCTTCGACGTCGGCGACCTCGCCGACTGCAGCGTCTGCCTGGCGCGGGAGCTGGACGGCGCGGCCCTCGCCGCCGCGTTCGGCGCGGAGATCCCGGCCGTGCCGAACACGCTTCCGTCCAGCGCGGCTGCCTGCCAGCGCTCCCTCGCCAAAGCCGCAACGGGCCTCGCGGCGAGCTGGACGAAGGCTCGCGAGCGCTGCGAGAAGGGCAATCTCTCCGGCAAGCAGCCCCCCGTCGACTGCTCCGCCGACCCGGCCCTCGCAAAGGCCTCGGAAAGAGCCCGCCGCGAGATCGCGCGCTGCGGCGACCTCGCTCCCCTCGCGGGCTGCGCCGACGCGGGCGACGCCGACGCGGCGCTGGCCTGCCTGGAGGACGCGCTCCAGCAGCCGGCGGCGGGCTTCGTGGGAGCGGCCTTCCCGTGAAGCGCGCGGCCGTCGCCCTCGCCGCCGTGCTGCTCGCGGCCGCCCCCGCGGCGGCGCGGCCGACCTACTTCGAGGTGCTGACGAGCCGCTTCGGCTTCGTGGAGGGCGACGATCTCTTCGCCTGCGGCGTCTGCCACTACAAGTGGGAAGGCACCGGCGCGCGCAACCCCTTCGGCAGCACCGTCGAGCAGCAGCTCTACCTCGGCAAGCCCATCGACCAGGCGCTCGAGACGGCGCTGCCCGAGGATCCGGACGGCGACGGCTTCACCAGCCTGGAGGAGCTCGAGACCTACGCCACGCTGCCGGGCTACTCGTGCGCCAACTTCTTCGAGGCGACCGGCCAGCCCCAGGACTGGCACAGCTTCGTGACGCCCGGCGTTCCGTCGTGCCTCGAGCCGAAGGACGTTCGCATCGCGCCCGGCACGGCCTCCTTCCTGACCGAGGCCGGGGACGTCGACGAGCTCGCGATCACCGTCTTCAACAACGGATCGACGGATCCAATCGAGGTGACTTCCTACGCCTTCCTGCCCGGCGCGCCGAGCGCCCTCTCGGTCGAGGGCCCGGCGGCGCCTTTCGACCTCGCCGTCGGCCAGAGCGCCGCGCTCACGATCCGCTTCGCGCCGCAGGGCGTCGCGCTGGGGGATACGACCCTGCGCATCACCTCCGACGATCCCGACGAGCCGACCCTCGACGTCGCGGTCTCCGCCTTCGGCGTGGTGAGCCCCCTCGCCCCGGACGAGCAGCGCGCCGCCTGCCTCCGCGACGTCGAGCGCGCGACCCGCGGCTACGCCAAGGCGCACCTGGCGGAGTGGACGCGCTGCCAGGGCGACGAAGCGGCCGGACGGGCCTGCGACCTCGGCCGCCGCGATCTCGGGCTGCTGCGCGCCGAGGCGAAGCTGCGCGACGTCCTCGGCGGCGCGCGCGACCGGCGCTGCGCGGGTGCGGGCCTCTCGCCCGCGCTGCTCGGCCACGCCGACGCCTGCGGCGGCGGCTGCGGCGCCATCGAGCTCGACGACTTCTCGGACCTCGCCGACTGCCTGGTCTGTCGCCAGGGCGAGAGCCGCGACGCGCTGCTGGCCGCGGCCCTCGGCACCGCGCCGCCGGACCTTCCAGCCCGAGCCGGCTCCCGCGACGCCGAGCACTGTCAGGCGCGGCTGCTAGCCGACGCGCGCAAGGTCGCGGCGAAGGCGCAGTCGCTGCTCGGCCGCTGCGAGCTCGACAACGTGGGCGCTGCGGAGCCCGCAGACTGCGCCGCGCTCCACGCCGATGCGATCGGCGCGCTCACCGAGAAGCTCGCGGCGCGCTTCGCGCGCTGCCGGGACGCCGGCGGCCTGGAGGGTTGCTTCGCGGGCGGGGGCGACGCGGCTTGCCTCGGCGAGGCGGCGGCGGCCGGCGCGGCTGCGATCGTGGACGCCGCCTTCGGTCTCGAAGACTGAGCGCGCCCGCGGCTACGAGCCGACGATCAGCCCGAGCCACGGCACCTCGCGGTAGAAGAGCACCAGCGCGAAGACGCCGAGGTAGAGCAGGCGCCAGCGCGCGCTTTCGCTCTGCGCCACGCCCATCGAGAGCAGCAACCAACCGAACCCGGCGACCGGCGCGATCGCGTAGGTGCCCGCGCAGAAGAGGAGCAGCGCGGCGTCGCGCAGCCGCGCGAGGCCGAGAGCAGGCGGGGCGAGGAACGCGAGCGCCACGATCCCTTCGAGCAGCACCGTCAGCCAGCCGAGCGCATAGGCGGCGAGGCGCAGCGCGGGAGTCTCGACGAACGCGGCCTCCGGCGGCAGCGGCGCATGGGGCGGCGTCGTCAGCCACATGCGCGTGCGCTCGAGGTCCTCGGCGCCGCGCCCGAGCAGCGCGCCGAGATCCTCGAAGCGCGGGTCGACGGCGAACGCCCAGCGGAAGAACGTGCCGTCGAGGTAGTCGGGGGCCCAGATCTTCTGCAGGGTCGCCAGCAGGAAGGCGAGGCCGACCAGCAGCCGCGCGTTGCGCGCGAGCAGCGCGCGCGGCCGCGCATCCGCGAACGCCAGCGCCAGCGCGGCGCACCAGATCGCGAGCAGGTAGCCGTGGTTGTCGGACATCGGCCAGTCGAGGGCGACGCGCAGCGCCGCCAGCGCCGAGAGCGCGGCCCAGACGCGCGGCGAGACGGCCCAGCCCACGGCCAGCAGCCCCGCGACGGCGAGCGCCAACACGACGGGGCGAACCAGCCACGAGCCGATCGGCGCGAGCAGCAGGGCGGCGCAGGTGAGCTGCGCGGCGAGGAGCGCGGGGTCGGCGAGGGCCAGGGAGGTGCGCCGCGCGAGGCGGTCAGGGTCCTCCAGGGGCCACCTCCACGCGAACCGCGCGCAGCCGCTGGGGCTCCCGCTGCATCTCGGGGCCGAAGCGCATCTCCCACACTTCGGCGCGTACCGCCTGAGCGCCGGCCAGGCTCGCGGCCAGCGCCTCGGCGACGGCGCGCACGCGCGCCTCGCGGGGCAGCGCCTCGGCGCGCTCGGCGGCGTCCTCGAGCTCGTAGGGCAGCTCGAGCGGCTGCTCGCCGGCGGCGTCGATCCGCCAGGCGAGCAGCCGCCGCTCGTCCACCGTCGAGAACATGCCGAAGCCGCCGCCCAGCCACGGATGGAGCTGGCAGCAGCGCACCAGCGCGAAGTGCAGCGCGGCGACGCCGACGAGCAGCGCCACCGGCAGCCAGCCGAGCGCGCGCGGGATCGGCGTCACGGAGCTAGTCGCGGTCGTGACGCTCGCGCCGGTCACCTCGCCGTTCGCTGCGGTCGTCGTGGCGGTCGTCGCGCCGCTCGTAGCGATCGTCTTGGCGATCGTCCCGGCGATCGTGGCGCTCTTCGTGACGCTCGTGGCGCCAGAAGTACCAGGGCGGCGGGCAGGCGGTGGTCAGGGCCGAAACAGCGAGCACGGCCACGAGCGTCAGGCGCCGAGCGATTCGGCTGGTCATCGGGAACCTCCTTGGGGGCGGGCTCTTCCCTTGGATACCACGGGACGGGCCGGGTAGCATCCCGCGCCATGGCACAGCTCGACGTCAACGGCCTCCGCATCGAGTACGACCATTTCGGCGACCGCGGCGCCCGGCCGCTGCTGCTGGTGATGGGCCTCGGCGCCCAGATGCTGCTCTGGGAGGAGGGGTTCTGCCGCGCCCTCGCCGAGCGCGGGCACTTCGTGGTGCGCTTCGACAACCGCGACGTCGGCCTCTCGAGCAAGCTCGACGCCGCGGGGGTGCCCAACGTGTTCGAGCTGATGCAGCGCGTCTCCGCGGGGCAGCGGCCCGAGGTGCCCTACAGCCTCGACGACATGGCCGACGACGCCGCGGGCCTGCTCGACGCGCTCGAGCTGGAGAGCGCTCACGTCTGCGGCGCCTCGATGGGCGGCATGATCGCGCAGACCCTCGCGATCCGTCATCCGCGGCGCGTGCGCAGCCTCACGTCGATCATGTCGACGACGGGGGATCCCGCGCTCCCGACGGCTGCGCCCGAAGCGATGGCCATGCTGCTGGCGCCGCCGCCGGCGACGCGCGCCGAGGCGATCGAGCAGCACCTGAAGGCCTGGCGCGTGATCGGGAGCCCCGGCTTCGCCTTCGACGAGGCGCGCATCCGCGAGCGCGGCGGCGTCCTCTACGACCGCTGCTTCCACCCGGCGGGCACGGCCCGCCAGCTCGCCGCGATCCTCGCCCACGGCTGCCGCAAGCAGGCCCTCGCCGCGGTGAAGGCGCCGTCCCTGGTGATCCACGGCGCCGCCGATCCGCTGGTGCCCCTCGCCGGCGGGCGCGACACGGCGGAGGCGATCCCCGGCGCCGAGCTGCTGGTGATCGAAGGCATGGGTCACGACCTGCCGCCCGACGTCTGGCCCCGGGTCGTCGGGGCCATCGCATCGCTCACCGATCGCGCCGAAGGCCGCTAGGCCCGCGGCCCAGGAGGCTCATGTCCGCTCCGTTCGACCTCGCCGAGACCGATCGCCTGCTCTCCACCACGCGCGCCGTGCGAAAGCGCCTCGACCTCACCCGCCCCGTGCCGCGCGAGGTGGTCCTCGACTGCGTGCGCCTCTCCCAGCAGGCGCCCACCGGCTCGAACTCGCAGGGCTGGCGCTGGCTGATGGTCGACGACCCGGAGCTCCGCCGCGGCCTCGCGGCGCTCTACAAGAAGACCGCCGACGCCTATCTGGAGCAGGCGCGCGCGAACCTCGGCCAGGCCGAGCTCCAGACCCGGCGGGTCTACGACTCCGCCTTCTGGCTGGTGGATCACCTGGCGGAGGTGCCCGTGCACGCGATCCCGTGCCTGGTCGGCCGCGCGCCCGACGGCCCCAACATCGCGGGCGCGAGCTACTACGGCTCGATCTTCCCCGCGGTCTGGAGCTTCCAGCTCGCGCTGCGCAGCCGCGGCCTCGGCTCGGCCCTGACTACGCTCCACCTGTTCCACGAGCGCGAGGCGGCGGAGCTGCTCGGGGTCGACTACGACCAGCTCACCCAGGTGGCGCTCCTGCCGGTCGCCTACACGAAGGGAACGCAGTTCCGCCCGGCCGAGCGGCCGGCGCCCGAGAGCATCGTCAGCTGGAACCGAAGCCGCTAGACCTGGCCGCCGCTTCCATGGTACACTCGTCTGTGGCGCCAGGGAGACGCGTTCTCCCGCGCGGTTCGCGGACTGGAGGGGCGTGAACGCAGCTCCCTGACCCCACAGAGGAGATGCGCTCATGGAGTTCGGAACGTTCCTGCTGCTGGTCTCTTTCTCCTACGGAATCGGCGTGTTCTGGTACGACCTGCTTCCCGCGAAGCTCGCGGAGAAGCCCTGGCGGGTGGCCGCCTATCCCTTCCTCGGGATCGTGCTCGCGCACGCGCTGATGCCCGCCGACTACCACGGCCCGGCCTTCGGCACCCTGCACGTGGTGCCGATGCTGATCGGCAGCCTGATCGGCGTGGTGATCGACGGCCTGGTGACGACCTACCGCCACCCGGCCCAGGTCGCCGCCCCGGAAATGCACGCCAGCCGCGCCTGACGCGGAACGGAGTCGGAAGGGGACGGAGTCAACTAATCAACTAACTCCACCCGGGGGGTGCAAGGCATGCACCCAGGGGGAGAGTTAGTTGATTAGTTGACTCCGTCCCCGACGGCCCCGAGCAACGATTCCGGGAGGTCGGCCTCCCGTGCACGGAGCCATTCGCCCAGCGACTTCGCCTGGGCGTCGGGGCGCAGCGACGAGGCGACGCCCTCGCCGAGCAGGCCGACGACCACGAAGTTCAGCGCGCGCAGGTTCGGGAGCTCGAAGCGGCGCACCTCGAGGGGGCGCGTCTCGGGGAGCAGATCCTGCAGGTGCTCGGCCGTGAGGAAGCGCGCCAGCCAGGCGTAGGCGAGGTCGCTCTTCGCCCAGACGCCGAGGTTGGCGTTGCCGCCCTTGTCGCCGGAGCGCGCGCCGAAGAGCAGGCCGAGGGGCGCGCGCCGGGTGGGGCCGCCGGGCGGCTCGGGCAGGGCGGGCGGCGCGACGTCGATGCGCAGGCGCTGCTTGCCCTCGGTCGGCGGGATCGCGACGGCGCGCCCGTCGGGCAGCACCGCGCGGTGCTCGACCTCGCCCGCCGGCACCAGCGCCGGCCAGTAGACCCCGTAGGCGCTGGCGTCGCCGGGCGGGCTCGTCGCGTAGAAGCCGGGATAGCTGGCGAGCACCAGCTCGACCAGCGCCGACGAGAACGCGCGGCCCACCTTGCGCTCGTCGCGGTCCTTGGCCGACACGATGAGACGCGCGCTGGCGCGTTCGTTCGAGTCCGGGTCCGGCCAGGCCGTGCGCGCCAGGTGGAATTGGAGCTCGGCGGGCATGCGCGGCCCGGAGAGCTTCGCGCGCACGCTGCGCTCCACCAGGGCGGCCTTCTCCTCGACGTCGAGGCCCGTCAGCACCAGGCTCATCGAGTTGCGGAAGCCGCCGGCGTAGTTGATGCACACCTTGAGCTCCGGCGGCGCCGGCTCGCCGCGCACGCCGGAGACGCGCACGCGGTCGGGGCCCTCCTCCGCGAGGCGGATGGTGTCGAAGCGCGCGATCGCGTCGGGGTTCACGTAGGCCGGATCGGCGATCTCGTAGAGGAGCTGCGCCGTCACCGTCCCGATCGAGACGAGGCCGCCCGTCCCCGGGTGCTTCGTCACCACGAAGGAGCCGTCGGCGTCGACCTCCGCGAGCGGGAAGCCGGGATGCTCGAGGCCCGGCACCTCGCGGAAGAAGGCGTAGTTGCCGCCCGTCGCCTGGGCGCCGCACTCGAGCACGTGGCCGGCGACGACCATGCTCGCGAGCCGATCCCAGTCGTCGCGCGCCCAGCCGAAGTGCCAGGCCGCGGGCCCGACCACCAGCGCCGCGTCCGTCACCCGGGGACACACGACGATGTCGGCGCCGGCGTCGAGGCAGGCGGCGATGCCCCAGCCGCCGAGGTACGCGTTCGCGGAGACCGGCTGCACGCCCTCGGCCGCGAGGGAGCGCCCGGTGTCGAGGTGCCGCAGCGCGTGGCCCTGCGCCTGGAGCTCGCCGAGGCGAGGCAGCAGGTCGTCGCCCTCGACGTGGGCGATGCGCGCGTCGACGCCCGTCTTCGCCGCCAGCTCGCGCAGCTTCGCGGCGAGGCCGGACGGGTTGAGACCGCCCGCGTTCACCACCACCCGCACGCCCTTCTCGATGCAGAGGCCGAGCACGTCCTCCATCTGGCGCAGGAACGTAGCGGCGTAGCCGGCCGAAGGATCGCGCTGTCGCCCCTTCCAGAGGATCAGCATGGTGAGCTCGGCGAGATAGTCGCCGGTGAGGAAGTCGATCGGGCCGCCCTCCAGCATCTCGCGGGCCGCCGCGAGGCGGTCGCCGTAGAAGCCGGAGCAGTTGGCGATGCGGAGCGGCCCCTCGCCGCGCTTCTTCCAGGCTGCGCGCCGCGTCATTCCGCGCCCTCCTCTTCGATCACGGCGAGCAGCGCGCCCGCCTCCACCTGCTGGCCGACGCTGGCGCGCAGCTCGGCCACGCGGCCGGCGTGGGGGGCGCGGATCGGCGTCTCCATCTTCATCGCCTCGAGCACGAGCAGCACGTCGCCCTTCGCCACCTGCGCGCCGACGGCCGCGAGCACCTGCCGCACCACGCCGGGCATCGGCGCCACCAGCGAGCCGGCCGCCAGCTCCGCCTCCGGCTCGGCGAAGCGCGGCAGCGCGCGCAGCTCCGAGAAGCCGAGCGGACTGTCGACGAAGACGCGCTCGCCGATCCGCTGGACGGCGATGCGGCGGCGCACGCCCGCAACCTCGAGGTCGACCTCACCGGGCGCGCAGCCGTACACGCGCGCGCCTTCCGCCGCCTCGCCGGCGACGCTCGCCACGAGCCCTACGCGCGCGAAGCGGTACGTCACCGCGAGGCGGCCGGCGCGGCCCTCCAGCTCCTGGAGCTGTGGCTGCGAGGCGAGATTCCGCCAGCCGGACGGCAGCGAGGCGAGGACGGGCGCGGCGGCGCGGCGCTCGGCCTGGAGCGCGAGGGTCGCCGCCAGCGCGTGGATGCGCTCGCCGGCCTCGTCGCAGAGCGGCGCGCCGAGCTCGGCCGGCGCGTGGCGCTCGAGGAAGTGCGTGTCCGTGCGCCCCGCCAGGAACTCGGGGTGGCGCAGGATGCGCACCAGCAGGTCGCGGTTGGTGCGCGGCCCGTGGATGCGCGCGCCCGCCAGCGCCCGCGCCAGCTTCGCCGCCGCCTCCGTCCGCGAGGGCGCCCAGGCGATCAGCTTCGCCAGCATCGGGTCGTAGTGGACCGTGACCTCGGAGCCGTCCTCGACCCCGGAGTCGAGGCGCAGCCCCGGGCCGAGCTCGATGCCGAAGCGGTGCAGCACGCCCGTCGAGGGCGCGAAGTCGCGCTCGGCGTCCTCCGCGTAGAGCCGCACCTCGATGGCGTGGCCGTGGATCGGCGGCACCTGCTCCTGGGGCGGAAGCGCCGCGCCGCGCGCCACCTCGATCTGCAGCCGCACCAGGTCGAGGCCGGTCACGCTCTCGGTGACGGGGTGCTCCACCTGGAGGCGCGTGTTCACCTCGAGGAAGAAGAACTCGCCGCCGTCGGTGAGCATGAACTCGACGGTGCCGGCGTTCTGGTAGCCGATCGCCTCGCCGGCGGTCACCGCCGCCTTGCAGATCGCCTCGCGCAGCGCGCGCGAGAGCACCGGGCTCGGCGCCTCCTCGACGATCTTCTGGTGGCGCCGCTGGATCGAGCACTCGCGCTCGTAGAGATGGATCACCCGGCCGTGGCTGTCGCCGAAGATCTGCACCTCGACGTGGCGCGCGCCCTCGAGGTAGCGCTCCAGGTACACGGTGCCGTCGCCGAACGCGGCCTGCGCTTCGCGGCTCGCGGCCGCCACCGCCTCCGCCAGCTCGCCGGCGTCCCGCACGATGCGCATGCCCTTGCCGCCGCCGCCCGCCGAAGCCTTCACCAGGATCGGCAGCCCGAGCTCGCGCGCCGCCGCGGCGAGCGCTTCGGGCGCGGCGCCGGGCGTCACCTCCGCGCTCGGCAGCAGCGGGACGCCGGCCCGGCTCATGCGCCGCTTGGCCTCGAGCTTCGAGCCCATCGCCGCGATCGCCTCGGGCGGCGGGCCGACGAAGAGCAGGCCCGCAGCGCGGCACGCCTCCGCGAAGTCGGCGCGCTCTGCGAGGAAGCCGTAGCCCGGGTGCACGGCGTCGGCGCCGCTGCGGCGCGCGGCGGCGAGGAGCGCGTCGATGCGCAGGTACGACTCCGCCGCGGCGGCGCCGCCGAGGGGCACCGCCTCGTCGGCCTCGCGCACGAACGGCGCGTTGCGATCCGGCTCCGCGTAGACCGCCACCGTGGCGATGCCGAGCTCCCGGCAGGTCGCCTGGATGCGGCGCGCGATCTCGCCGCGGTTCGCGATCAGGAGCTTGCGCATCGCCGCCTCACATCCGGAACACGCCGAACTCGCGCGAGCCGGCGATGACGTTGGAGTGCACCGCAGAGAGCGCCAGCCCGAGGGCCGTGCGGCTGTCGCGCGGGTCGAGGATGCCGTCGTCGAACAGGCGCCCGCTGGTGAACGGGGCCAGCGACTCGCGCTCGATCTGCCCCTCGATCAGCGCGCGCCGCTTGGCGTCCGCCTCCTCGTCGAAGGGTCGCCCCACCGCCGCGGCCGCCTGGCGCGCCACGATCGAGAGCGTTCCGGCGAGCTGCTCCGGGCCCATCACGGCGGTCTTGGCGTTCGGCCACAGGAACAGGAAGCGCGGCTTGTAGGCGTAGCCACTCATGCCGTAGTTGCCGGCGCCGTAGGAGCCGCCCACCTGGAGCGTCAGGTGCGGCACCGCGCTGTTCGAGACCGCGTTCACCATCAGCGAGCCGTGCTTGATGATGCCGCCCTGCTCGTACTTCTTCCCCACCATGTAGCCGGTCACGTTCTGGACGAACAGCAGCGGCACGTCGATCTTGTTGGCGAGCTGGATGAACTGCGCCGCCTTCTGGGCCTCCTCCGAGAACAGCACGCCCTGGTCGTTGGCGAGGATGCCGAGGTCGAAGCCGTGCAGGCGCGCCCAGCCCGTCACGAGGTTCGTGCCGTAGAGCGGCTTGAACTCGTCGAACTCCGAGCCGTCGACGAGCCGCGCGATCACCTCGCGGATCGGGAACGGCACCTTGAGGTCGGCGGAGGCGATGCCGAGCAGCTCCTCCGGGTCGTAGAGCGGGTCGCAGGCCGGCGCCGCCGGACCGGGTCCGAGCTTTCGCCAGGCGAGGCGCGCCACGATGCGGCGGCCGAGGCGCAGCGCGTCGCGCTCGTCGACGGCCATCTGGTCCGCGAGCCCCGAGACGCGCGCGTGCATCTCGGCGCCGCCCAGCTCCTCGTCGCTCGACTCCTCGCCCGTCGCCATCTTCACGAGGGGCGGCCCGCCGAGGAACACCTTGGCGCGCTCCTTCACCATCACCACGTAGTCGGACATGCCGGGCAGGTACGCGCCCCCGGCCGTCGAGTTGCCGAACACCAGGGAGATCGTCGGCACGCGCGCGGCGGAGGCGCGCGTGAGATTCCGGAACATCGCCCCGCCGGGCAGGAACACCTCGGACTGGCGCGGCAGATCGGCGCCGCCGGACTCCACCAGGAACACCAGCGGCAGGCGGTTCTCGAGGGAGATCTCGTAGGCGCGCAGCATCTTCGCGAGGCTGTAGGGGTTGATCGAGCCGCCGAGGGCGGTCGGGTCGTTGGCGAGGATCAGGCACTCGGTGCCCTCGACGACGCCGACGCCCGTCACGAGGCTGGCGCCCACCAGGTACTCGGTCTCGGCCGCCGCCTGGGGGGAGAGCTCGAGGAAGGGCGAGTCCGGGTCGAGCAGCAGCTCGATGCGCTCGCGGGCCAGCAGCTTCCCGCGCGCATGGTGGCGCTGGGTGTAGCGCTCGCCGCCGCCCGCCAGCGCCTTCGCTTCCAGCTCCTCGAGGCGCGCCAGCCGCTCCAGCATGGCGGCGCGGTTGGCCGCGTAGCCCTCGGCGTGGACGTCGAGATGGGAACGCAGGAGCGTCATCGAGTCCCTCCGGCCGCGGGCGCGCGCCCGCAGAGCAGCTTCGTCTGGTACACACAGCACGGCTCGCCGCGCTGGTTGAGCACCCGGCAGTCCCAGGTGAGCACGCCGCGCTCCGCGTCCTTCGGCTCCAGGGCGGCGACCTCCGCCTCGAGCCGGAGGGTATCGCCGAGCTTCACCGGCGCCGTGAAGCGCACGCGCTCCATGCCGTAGAAGGCGACGAAAGAACGCGGCAGGAAGACGTGGGGGCCGAGCCGGAAGATCAGCGCGCTCCCGACGCTCAGCACCAGCATGCCGTGGGCGATGCGCTCGCCGAAGGGCGAAGCGGCGGCGTAGTCGACGTCGGTGTGCAGCGGGTGCCAGTCGCCGGTGAGCGCGGCGAAGGCGTGGACGTCGCTCTCGGTGATCGTGCGCGCGGGAGAGACCAGCTTCTCGCCCACCGCGTAGTCCTCGAGCCAGCGCTTCTCCATCCTAGGCCCCCGCCCGCCCGAGCATCGTCTCGAGGCGGTCTACCTGCTCCGCGAGCCGCGCGGCGGCGTCGGGCGCCGCCGGCTCGGCCGCGCCGATGCCTCGCAGGATCAGGTCGGTGAGGGCGTCGGCGGTGCGCTCCACGTCGAGGGGGCGCTGGCCGATCACCGCCGTCCAGGCGAGGTGCTCGATGCCGCCGTAGATCACGTCGCGCACCATCTGGGGCGGCACGTCGGCGCGCAGCTCGCCGGCGCGGGCGGCCTCCTCGATCACGCGCAGCGCGAAGCCCGTGAGCTCGCGGTTCAGCTCGCGCACCAGCGACTGGCCGTAGTCGTCGAGGGGCCGGATCTCGGAGATCACCACGCGGCAGAGGCCGGTGTCCTCGGTGAAGGCGCGCAGCTGGGAGAGGATCACGAAGCGCAGCCGGCTGCGCGCGCCGCGGATGCCGGCGAGGCCGTCGCGCAGCGACTCGATGCGGCGGTCGTAGAAGCGGCGCATCACGGCGAACAGCAGCTCGCGCTTGCTGGCGAAGTGCTTGTAGAGCGCGCCCTCGACGACGCCGACGCGCGCGGCGATCTCCGCCATCGAGGCGCGCTCGTAGCCGCGCTCGGAGAAGACCTCCGCCGCGGCGGCTACGATCTGCTTCGAGCGCTCCGGGCCGGGCCGGCGCCGGCCCGGACGTGAGCCCGCCTTACCTGTGCCCGGGCCGCGCGAGCGGGCCGGCTGTCGAGCCTGCGTGGCCATTAGGAGGGCGCTCCCCGAGTTGACGGACGTCTCGAAGTAAACCAGACTCACCAGAGCCGCGCAAACCCCGAGGAGGCCTCCATGTTCGAGCTGACCCCGGAGCAGCAGGCCACCCTCGACCTGGCCGACGCCTTCGGCCGCGCCGAGCTCGCGCCCCTCGCGAAGCGCATGGACGACGAGGAGTGGTGGCCCGAGGACCTCTGGCCGAAGCTCGGCAAGGCCGGCTTCCTGGGCGTCACCATCCCCGAGGCCGACGGCGGCCCCGGCCTCGACGTCTTCTCGAGCGCGCTGATCCTCCAGGCCTTCGCGCGCTGGAACTCGGGCATCGCGCTCTCCTGGCTGGCCCACGAGAACCTCTGCCTCAACAACATCCTCCGCAACGGCGACCCCGACCAGCGGAAGCGCTACCTGCCGGGCCTCGCCGACGGCACCCTGGTCGGCGCCCTCGCGCTGACCGAGCCCGGCGCCGGCTCCGACGCCCTCGGCAGCATGGCCACCACCGCGAAGCGCGACGGCGACGACTACCTGCTGAACGGCCGCAAGATCTACATCACGAACGGCCCGGTCGCCGACGTAATCCTCGTCTACGCCAAGAGCGCGCCCGAGCGCGGGGCAAAGGGCATCTCGGCCTTCATCGTGGAGAAAGGCGACCGCGGCTTCTCGGTGGCCCAGAAGCTCGTGAAGATGGGCTGCCGCGGCAGCCCGACCGGCGAGCTGCTCTTCGACGACTGCCGCGTCCCGGCCCGGAACCGCATCGGCGCCGAGAACGCCGGCGTGGTGGTGCTGATGAGCGGCCTCGACCTCGAACGCGCCGTCTCCGCCGCCATCTCCGTCGGCGCGGCCGAGCGCATGCTAGAGCTGTCCCTGGCCCACGCCCGCGAGCGCCGCCAGTTCGGCCGCCCCCTCGGCGAGTTCCAGATGATCCAGGAAAAGCTCGCCAACATGTACACCGGCATCGAGTCGATGAAGTGCCTCGCCTACAAGGCCCTCGCCGCCGTCAACGTCCTCGAGCAGGGCGCCGGCGGCCGTGGCGCCGTCCACCGCCTCACCGCCGCGTCTCTATTGCACGCCGCCGAAGCCTGCTCCCGCATCGCCTCCGACGCCGTCCAGATCCACGGCGGCAGCGGCTACATGTGGGAAATGGAGGTGAACCGCCTCTACCGCGCGACGAAGCTCATCGAGATCGGGGCGGGAACGAGCGAGGTGCGCCGGCTGATCATCGCGGAGGAGCTCCTCCGGGGGGCGTAACGAGCGCGCAAGGGGACGGTCCTACCGCGGCTTGCCCCGAAGCCCCGCGTTCGGCACAGCCAGGACCGTCCCCCGGCGAGAGCGCCGGTAGCCTCGACGGAGTCCCGCGGCCTCCGCCTCGCTAGCGCAAGCGAAATGACGCGCGGAGGCCCTAGCTTCGCGGCTCTCCGTTCTCGAGCTGCCTCGCTCTTTGATGATCCACGCCAGGCAGCAGTTCGTTCAGAGCGAGAAGCGCGGTCTTGGGATACTCGGCCAACGCGTAGTACCGCTCGAGGATCTCCTTGGCGTCGTCGTAGCTACGAATCCCCAGATTCCTCAAGAGATAACGGACGTCCTCTTCGTCTCGAAAGCCTTCTCCGATCCTCATTGCCAGGCACTTCATCACCAGCATGTACTCGGCGCTGGCGCAGAACACCTTGAGATTGCTCATTTCGAGGAACGGCACGAAGGAACCGCGATCGCTCATGTATCCCTTGACGGCGTCGTTGAGCCAGGTGTCCCGTACACCCTCCTTGGCAGCGACCCTCGAGGCAGCCTCCAAAACCGCGACCGAGGGCTTGAAGCTCGCATCGACGTCGCGCGTCGACGGACGCGCGTTGAAGGCGAGACACATGACTGCGCCGCCCGCCAGGTTGACCTGTCCTCTGACGTTTGCGGCCTTCAGCTCATCGTTGAGGGCATGGAGGAGACGCAGGATGTCGCCTCTCGAAAGAGCATGCGACGCCATCTAGACCCTGTCGCCGACGTTCGCATCGATGAAGATGTTCCTCGCGGCGAAGGCCGGCGGTGAGTTCACGAGCAGATGGAGCCTCAAGCTCTCGAGGGACGAGCCGAAGACGGGCTGGTCCAGGGGAGCGACGCCCCGCGTCCAGCTCGGGACCTTTGCATGCTTCGCCGCGGCAGCCTGCTCCACCGTCGCGGCGAGGTAGTTCCACCAGTACGGATCGAGGTCTACCTCCGGGACTTCGGAGAACGCGATCTCGTACTCCTCGGCGCTCATCGCATCGATGGCTTCGAGCAGCTCGGCGAAGACGTAGGACGGCTGGTCCGACCCGGCGAGCGCCTCGACCAGGCGCTGGAACTCCGCCTGGGACGGAGGGAACAGCTTGTCGAGGATCCACTCGGACATGCTCATCCGAGCCCTTCGCGCCTGCCGCTGGATCGCGAGCTTCTGCCGCGCTGAAACCCGGATCTGGAGCTGTTCCGTCTTGTGAGTCCTTCGCACGGCGGAGAGCGTAGCCCCGCCGCCAGTACTGTCAATACATGTATTGACATCTGAGTCCCCGTCACGCCCGCCCCAGCTCCCGCACCTCCCTCACCCCCAGCACCGCCAGCGTCGGCAGCACGATGCCCGCGACGGCGAGCAGCAGCGTCGGCGGCGCACCGATCGCCTCCACCCCCCAGCCCGCGAGCACCTCGCCGAACGGCACCAGCGCGATCGAGCCGAGCACGTCGTAGGAGGAGACGCGCGAGAGCGCCTCCGGCGCGACGCGGGTGTGGAGCGCGGTGTTCCACTGCACGCTGAAGATCTCGAAGCCGACGCCGGCGGCGAAGCCGGCGAGGGCGATCGCTGCGACCGGCGCGGGAGGGAAGAGCAGCAGCGGCACCAGCGAGCTGGGCAGGCAGGCGAGGGTCGCGGCGAGCATCGGGCGGGAGAAGTGGACGCGCATCCCGACGAAGCCTCCCACGACGAGGCCGAGGCCCTGCGCGCCCGCGATCCAGCCCCAGCTCGCGGCGCCGCCGAGCGACTGCTTCGCGACGACCGGCCCCACCACCGCCCAGGCGCCGAACCACGCCATCAGCATCACGCTGAACTGGAGCACGATCGCCCACAGCCAGCGGTGGGCGGTGAACTCGCGCCAACCCTCGCGCAGGTCGCGCAGGAAGCTGGCGCTGGCGGCGCGCGGCTGGCCGGCGGCGCGGATGCCGGCGACGAGCAGCGCGCTCGCGGCGAACGTGCCGGCGTCGACCGCGAGCGCGACGCCGGCGCCCGCGGTGGCGGCGAGGACGCCTCCCACCGCAGCGCCCAGCCCGAACGCCGTCGCCTGCGCGATCGCGAGCCAGGCGTTCGCCGTCTGGAGCCGCTCGCGCGCCACTACCAGCGGAACCATTCCGACCGCCGCCGGGAAGTGCAGCGCCAGCGCGACCCCGGCTAGCGCTCCGAGGCCCACCACGACCGGCACGCTCGCGTTTCCCGTGAGCAGCAGCGCGGCGATCAGCCCCTGCGCGCTCGCCGCGAGCACGTCCGCGCGCACCATCTGCAGCCGGCGCGAGCCGCGGTCGGCCAGCGCGCCCGCGAAGAGCTGCATCAGCACCTGCGCGCCGGAGCCCGCGGCGATCACCAGGCCGACGTCGCTCGGCTCGCCGCCGAGGTCCTCGAGCACCGCGAAGGGCAGCGCGATCGGCGCCATCGCGCTGCCGAACGCCGAGACGAGGCGCGCGGCAAAGAGGCGCGCGAAGCCGGGCTCGCGCAGCAACGCGAGGCCTTCGCTCGAGGGGGGCTTCGACACGGCGCGGAGTGTGGCCGAAGAGCGCCACCTCCGCCCAGCGTCCCCCGCTTCAGGACCCGGACCGGTCCCGCGTCATCTCGAGCAGGGTCGGCCGGAACCCGGCCGCGGCGAACAGCCGCTGCGCCGCAGCGTTCCCGACCATCGTCCGGAGCACGATGCGCGGCGCGCCGAGGGCCTCGAGCTCCGCGCAGAGCGCGCGCAGCAGCGCGCTCCCGACGCCGCCGCGGCGCGCGTCCTCGGCCACCATCACGTCGTGGATGGCGCCATGGGCGTCGAGCAGCGCCTCCCAGTCGCGCGCCTCGAGCGTGGCGTAGCCGTAGCCCACCACGCGCCCGTCCCGCTCGGCGGCGAGCACCACGGCGCCGGACCGCTTGCTCTCCGACCCGAGCCAGCGCGCGTAGCCGGCCTCGACCCCCTCGCCGGAGAGGAAGCGCGTGGGGTCGGCGGCGTGGTGCAGCCGGACCAGCGCTCCCGCCAGCTCCCCGAGCCGCGGCAGATCGCGCTCCTCGGCGCGCCGGACGACGACCTCTTCGACCACGTGCCACGAGGATAACGGGCGCCGCGGCGCGGGGGGGCTACCGTCGCCGGTCGATGGAGGGGCGCAGCATGTTCACGGTCCGCATGCCCGGCCCCCACCGCGCCAGCGCGCGGCTCGCGATCGCCTTCGCGCTCTTCCTCGCGGTCGCCGAGGTCGCGCGAAACTGGGACGACTGGAGCAACTGGCCCTTCTGGCTGGTCGACTACATCGCGGTCGGTCTGCTGCTGGTGGGCGCGACCCGCTCGCTACGGGCGCGGGAGGGCTCGCTCTGGCTGGCCGGCGGCTGGGGCTTCACCTGCGCGATGTTCTACATGAGCTTCTTCAGCCACCTGGCGGAGCTGCGTGCCGATCCGAACGTCGCCGAGCACGGGCTGCTCGAGGCCGGGCCGCTGACGCTGGCGATCGGCGTGCTGTTCGCCCTCGCGATCGTGGGGCTGCTGCTCAGCCTGGTGCCCGACCGGCGCAGCGGGCGCTGAGTCAGCCCAGCACCACGCCCAGCATGCGCTCGACGAGCGCTGCGCCCACCCACGAGCCGAGCCCGAACGCCACGTAGAACGCGAAGCGCAGCCAGGAGCCGAGGTCGTAGGGCCAGCTCGACACCGCGCGGACGCGCGCCTCGTAGGCCAGCAGGTCCGAGAGCGAGAGGGCGGGATGCGCGCCGCCCGCCGCGCCCTGGCTGCGCGCGCGGATCGAGCCGCGCACGCGCGCGAGCTCGGCCTCCCGCGCGGCGCGCAGGCGCGCGCGAGCGCCGCCCACCGGGAGCAGCAGCGCCAGCACCGCCAGGGCGACGGTCGCGGAGAGGGCGACGGCCGCGGAGATGCTGGCGAAGGAGGCGAGGAACATCAGCGCGAACAGCGCCGAGTAGCCCATCCAGAGCAGCACCGTGCGCAGGCCGTAGCGCGTCAGCGGCGCGAACTCGCGGGGATCGAGCAGGTCGACGCGCGCGACGCGGGCGCCGAGCCCGGAGAGGCGCAGGGCGAGGTGCACCGCGAGCAGCCCGGCGTGGAACGCGAGGCCCGCGATCGCGGCGGCGCGCGCGAGCGTCCAGAAATAGTAGGAGGAAGCGGGGCGTCCCTCGGGCCAGCTCGCGGGATTGGAGGCGAGCACGAAGCCGAGCGCCATGCCCGCGAGGGCCACCGCCATGCGCGCGGCGAGGGGCGAGTCGAGGAGCCGGGGCGCCTCGGCCGCGGCGCTTCCCGCTTCGTCCAGCACGGGCCGCAGCTCGCGAATCGCCGCGCGTGCGGACTCGCGCAGCCAGGCTGGCGCCGCGACGCCGTAGCCGATCAGCGCCGCCTGGAGCACGTCGAACCAGACGGGAGCGCTCCCCGTCCCTCGCCGCCAGTCGAACGCTGCGGCGAGCAGCGCCCCGAGCGCGAGCACGGCGCAGCCGGCGGCGAACCCTCGCGCGAGCGGCGACATCGCGCGGGAGGGTACACGGGGGCCGCGCCGCATGCGTCCCCGTTATGCTGCCTCCATGGCCGACTCCATCGAGGACGTCCTCGCCTTCTGGTTCGGTCCGCCGGGCGCGCCGCCGCTCGCGAACGCCACGCACTGGTTCAGCGCGGATCCGGCCTTCGACGCGGCTGTGCGCGAACGCTTCGAGGGGCTCGTCTCCCGGGCCGCGGCGGGCGAGCTCGAGGCGTGGCGCGAGAGCCCGCCGGGCGCCCTCGCCCTGGTGGTGACCCTCGACCAGTTCCCGCGCAATCTCTACCGCGGCTCGCGGCGCTCCTTCGCCTGCGACCCTGCGGCCCTCGACGTCTCGCTCGACGCCCAGGCGCGCGGCTTCGACCGCGCCCTCGCGCCGGTCGAACGCTGGTTCCTCTACCTGCCGCTGATGCACGCCGAGAGCCTGCCGCGCCAGCAGCGCTCGGTGGCGCTGTTCGAGGCGCTGGCGGCCGAGGCGCCGCCCGCCGTGCGCGAGGCCCTGGCCAGCGCCGCCGACTTCGCGCGCCGCCACCGCGACGTGATCGCGCGTTTCGGGCGCTTCCCGCACCGCAACCGCGCTCTCGGCCGCGCGTCGACTCCGGAAGAGGCCGCGTTCCTCGAGCAGCCCGGCTCCTCGTTCTAGGGCGCGTCACTCGCAGGCGTCGAGCGTCTCCAGCAGGCCCGGCGTGCCCTCCAGCAGCGCGCGGCGCGCGCGGCAGAGCTGGGCGCGCACCGTCTCGGGGCTGCGGCGCAGCGCCCGCGCCACCTCGCCGGCCGAGCGGCCCTGGGCGTAGCAGAGCCAGAAGATCTCGCGCTGCGAGCGCGAGGCGTGCGCCTCCAGTACGCCGGCGCAGCGCGCGAGGGCGCGGGATGCGTCGAGGTGCTGCTCCGCGCTGCCGGTGTCGGGCGCCGGCTCGTCCTCCGCCTCGCCGAGGGCCACGTGCCCCGCGCGCCCGCGGCGGCGCCCCGTCCGGCAGATCAGGTGGTAGGCGATCCCGAACAGCCAGGTGCCGAAGCGCGACTGCCCGCGGAACGAAGGCAGGCAGCGCAGCAGCGCCGCGAACACCTCCTGCGTCACGTCCTCGGCGTCCTCGCGAGCGCCGAGCCGCGCCTGCGCGAAGCGCTGCACCCGCGGCGACCAGCGCCGGTAGAGCGCATCGAAGGCCTCGCGCTCCCCCGCCACCGCCCGCGCCACGAGCGCCTCGTCCGATTCGTCCGTCTCCTCCCCACGCCACTCCAACGCCGCCGCCACGGGATCTCCTCCTGCGTCGCGCGCGGGACCGAGGCCTCGCGCCGACGAGCAGAGGATCGGTGGGAAGGGGGCTGCGCGGCTATGAATTGCTTCACAAGCCGCGCCGCTATTTCGTGGGTGTGCGCGCTCCGTAGGCCCGCCGCAGCGTGCCGCCCTCGCGCCACATGAAGCAGGAGTCGGGCTGCCCGCCGAGACCGGCCGCCGCGGTGGCGCGTCCCCCGGACAGGAAGAGGTCCGACACCGCGGCCACGCACTGCAGGTAGCCCGGAGCGAGGTTCAGCAGCGCGTCGAGCAGCAGCGCAGAGCCCGGCTCGCCCGCGAAGCGGCGCACCAGCTCCGGCCCGATGCCGCCCATCAGCGGCTTGCCGAGCCACTCGCGCAGCTCGTCGCTGCGGTCGCGATAGCCCGCCGTCTCGAGCTGGCTGCGCGTCCGCGTGCGCTCCTCGGCGCGCAGCGAGCGCAGCGAGGCGCTCGCGATCTCGAGGCTGGCCGACACCCGCACCTCGGCCTGGGAGGCCAGCAGATCGAGGGCGTTCGCCGCGGCCGCCGCCGAGCGGCGCGCCAGCTGGACGTCCGAGAGCTGTACACAGAGATGGAGCGCGCCGCCCGGCGCCTGGAAGCCGTCGAGAGCCAGGACGCGCCGGAACGCCCGCTCGCCCGGGGCGCGCGCACCGGGCGGCAGAGCGGCCTCGAGGTCGAGGGCGCGCGCCGCCCCGCTCGCGAAGAGCCGCGCGAGGGTGAGCAGGTGGGTGCAGCCGCGCGGTCCGCCGTAGGCGGCCGAGAGGCGCTTCAGGAAAGCGCCGTCGAGCCGCGCGCCCGCCAGGGAGCGCAGCGCGGCGGCGGGGTCGCGACAGCTCTCGCCGCCCGTCGCCTCCGACGCCTCGAAGGCCACCACCGGCTGGCGCACCTCCAGGGCCTCGACGCGCCGCTCCGCCGGCTGGAGGGTCGCCTCGAGCTCCATGCGATGGATCACGCCCGGCAGCTGGAGCGAGCCGGGCACCGGAACGAGGCCGCGCTTGCGCAGGTCGATCACCTCGCCGCGCACCGCCAGCCGTGCGCCCTCGGCCTGGCGCACCTCGAGGGTCAGCATGCGGGTGTGGAGCGGCTCGCCCGCCGTCTCGGCGAAGACCGCGCCACTCATCGCTGCGCGCTCCGGCTCACGCGCGCGGCGCGGCCGCGCTCACTCCGTCGCCTGGATCGAGCGCAGATAGTCGGCGAGCGCGCGAGACTGGAGCAGCCCGGCGTACGTCTGGTAGGGCTGTCCCTCGCGCTCCTCCTCGAACACCACGCCCCACACCGGCATCTCGCGCGCGCCGTGCTCGGCGACGAGGCGCCGTCCGTCGATCTTCGCCATCACGGCGCCCTCGTCGAAGTGGCCGCCGGCGCGCCGGGCGAGGGTGGTGAGGTCGGCCGGCGGGCGCTTCAGCGCGGCCGCGATGGGGCCGTTTCCCTTCGCATCGACACCGTGGCACGACGCGCAGTAGCGCAGGAAGAGGTCCGCTCCGGCGACGTGGCGGCTCTCCCGGTCCACGCATCCGGTGGCCGCGGCGAGCGCCACGAGGAGGAGCAGGCGGCTGCGGAGCGGCGTGCGCATCGACCGCGGCAGGATGCCACGGGTGGCGGGGAGCGCCAGACGCGCCCTTTACGCCCCAGAGGGCTCGTATCGAGACGCGCTCCGTCGGGAGAGGGATGGATCGAGGGTGATCGCGGTGCCCCGGAGGCGTAGACTCGTCTGAGGGAGGGGAAGCCGCCGGCCGCGGCCGGCAGGAGGATTCATGGGACTTCTCGACGACATCCTGAAGAGCGCACTCGGTGGCCAGTCCACTTCGGGATCGCAGGCGAGGTCGCTCGTGAAGAGCGTGCTCGATCTGCTGCAGGACGACCGGCAGGGGGGCGGGCTCGATGGTCTCTCCCACAGCTTCGAGCAGAAGGGCTTCGGGGACGTGATCTCCTCCTGGATCGGAACCGGCGCCAACCGCCCGATCTCCGCCGACCAGCTCACCAACGTGCTCGGGCGCGGCCGCATCGACGAGCTCGCGCGGCAGGCGGGCCTCTCGGCGTCCCAGGCGCCGGGCATCCTCGCCGCCGTGCTGCCGGCGCTGATCGACAAGCTGACGCCCGACGGCCAGGTGCCCCAGCGGGCCCTGCTGGCGGACCGCGGCAAGCGGCTGCTCGAGAGCCTCGGCTCGATCTTCGGCGGCGCCGAGAAGGCGTCCGCCGAGCCGATGCAGGCCGCCCCGAAGAAGGCGGACTTCGGCGACGTGAAGGGCGGCACCTCGTCGACGGCGAAGCCGCCGGCGCCCCCCGCGGAGGAGACCTACACGGTGGTGAAGGGCGACAGCCTCTCGAAGATCGCCAAGCGGGTCTACGGCAACGCCAACTCGTGGCGGCGCATCTACGACGCGAACCGCCAGGTGATCGGCGACAACCCGGACCTCATCAAGCCCGGCCAGAAGCTCACCATCCCCCCCAAGGCCTGACCGAAAGGACCCCCCATGCTGCGCACTCTGCTGATCGCATCCCTGATCTTCGCCGCGAGCGCCTGTCGGCGCGAAGAGGCTCCCGCCCCCCCGCCGGCGGCTCCCCCGGCCACGACGGCTCCGGCGCCCGCCGCGCCGCCGGTCTCGAGCGCGACCGCGCCCTTCCGGGTCGCCTCCATCGATCTCGGCTCCGCCGTCGGCGCCGACAAGCGCGTGACGGCGCCGACCTCGACCTTCACGCCCACGGACAAAATCTACGCGTCCGTGGCGAGCGAAGGCTCGGCGACGAGCGTCGTCCTCAGCGCCCGCTGGACCTACGAGGACGGCCAGCTCGTCCACGAGGCGACCGAGACCATCGCGCCCAGCGGGCCGGCGGTGACGGAGTTCCACATCGAGAAGCCGAGCGGCTGGCCCGCCGGCAAGTACAAGGTGGAGATCGCCTCCAACGGCCAGCCCGCTGGCAGCAAGGAGTTCGAGGTGCGCTGAGCGGCGCGCCGGTCGGCTCCCGATTCCTCGCTCACGACACTTCGATGCGGCGCGGCGCGCCGGCGCCCGCGCTAGCATCGAGCCCCGCAGCGCCCCGCGCGCGGACGGTGGCGGTGGCGCTCGCGAGGAGGGCTGCCATGGCGACGCGCAGGAAAGCGAAGGCCTCGAAGAGGAAGGGAGCGGCGGGCAAGAAGAAGGCGGGCCGGCGAGCCCCCGCGGCGAAGGGCCGCAAGGCCGCCGGCAAGAAGGCGGCGGCGAAGCGGCCCGATCCGGCGGCCGCCCTCGCTGCCTTCGCCCGCAAGATCGTGAAGACGACGCAGGCGAACGGCGACTTCCTGTCGCTCTACGCTCCGGACTGCGTCTCGACGGAAGCCGGCGGCCAGACCGTTCACGGTCACGCAGGCATCATGGAGAAGGCGAAGGGCTGGGAGCAGATGCAGGAGAGCTCCAGCTGGAGCGCTCGCAGCGTCTGCCTCGACCCGCGCTCCGGCACGATCTGCATCGAGTGGGACGGCCAGGTGAAGCTGCGCGGCGGCCCGACGGTGTCGATGTCCGAGGTCGCCGTCCACCAGGTAAAGGGCGGGAAGATCTCGGCCGAGCGCTACTACTACAACCCCGCGGCGCTGACCCAGGCAACCCAGCCGGGGGCCTGAGCAGGAGGGGGACGGAGTCCCCAAACACGGGTCGGCGGGTGTCCGGACCCCCCGAGACACCCGCCGACCGCCCCCTGGCTCCAAGGCCGCGCGCTATTGCAGCGCCGCCTCGGAGCGCTCTCCGGTTCGAATGCGCACCGCCTCGTCGAGGGCGTAGACGAAGATCTTCCCGTCCCCGATGTGGCCGGTCTTCGCCGTGTCCTGGATGGCCGTCACCACCTTCTCCGCGAGGGAGTCGGGCACCACCACCTCGACCTTCACCTTCGGCAGCAGATCCACCACGTACTCGGCCCCGCGGTAGAGCTCGGTGTGGCCCTTCTGGCGGCCGAAGCCGCGCACCTCGCTGACGGTCAGCCCGTGCACCCCGAGCTCCACGAGCGCCGCCTTCACCTCGTCCAGCTTGAACGGCTTGATCACGGCTTCGATCTTCTTCATCGCGCTCTCCTTCGCTTCTAGAGCTTCACGGTGGCGGGCTTGCCGGCGCCCACCGGCTGGTAGACCGGCGCAGCGGCGCCCGGCACGCCGCCGAAGGACGACGCGTGGGTCGCGAAGTCCGGGTAGGCCGAGTTGCCGTGCTCGCCGAGATCCAGGCCCTCGGTCTCCTCTTCCTCGCTGACGCGCAGGCCCATGGTCAGCTTGATCGCGTACCAGAAGACCAGCGAGAGGGTCACCGTGAAGCCGCCCACCGCGAGGATGCCCTTGAGCTGCACCAGGGTCTGCTCGAAGCGCGAGAGCCCGGTGGCCAGCGCGGCGATGTTGGTGGCGACGTCGTTGTCGTAGAAGAGGCCGAGAGCCAGCGTCCCCCACACGCCGTTCACCAGGTGCACCGAGAGGGCGCCCACCGGGTCGTCCACCTTCACCCGGTCGAAGAACAGCACCGCGGGCACCACCAGGATGCCGCCGATGAGGCCGATCAGCGCGCCGGATCCCATCGTGACGAAGGCGCAGGGCGCCGTGATCGCCACCAGGCCCGCCAGGCAGCCGTTCAGGATCATCGAGAGGTCGGGCTTCCCGAGCAGCAGCCAGGCGGTGAGCATCGCCCCGATCGCGCCGGTAGCGGCCGCCAGGTTGGTGTTCACGATGACGTGGGCGATCGCCGTGCCGTTCATGGCGGCCATCGTCGAGCCCGGGTTGAACCCGAACCAGCCGAGCCAGAGCACCAGCACGCCCAGGGAGGCCGACGTCATGTTGTGGCCCGGGATCGGATGGACGCGGCCGTCCTTGCCGAACTTCCCGATCCGCGAGCCGAGCACGATCGCGCCCACCAGCGCCGCCCAGCCGCCCACCGAGTGGACCACCGTCGAGCCGGCGAAGTCGCGGAAGTTGCCGGCGGAGAGCCAGCCGCCGCCCCAGATCCAGTGCCCGGTGATCGGGTACGCGACCCCGACCAGCAGGAAGCTGAAAACCAGGAACGACTTGAACTTGATCCGCTCGGCGACCGCGCCCGAGACGATCGTCGCCGCCGTGCCCGCGAACACGAGCTGGAAGAAGAACTTCGCCCACAGCGGCACGGGGGTCCAGTTGATCGAGCTGTACACCCCTTCGTAGACGGTGGTCGAGAAGGGGTTCATCGCGGCGTAGGCCTCGCCGAGAGCCGGCGAGTTGTCGGCCCCGGACACGAAGAACAGCCCCTCGAGCCCGAAGAAGCCCGTGCCGTCGCCGAACATCAGGCCCCAGCCGATCACCCAGAAGGAGACCGTCGAGGCCGCGAACACGATGAAGTTCTTGGCGAGGATGTTGACTGCGTTCTTGGCGCGGCAGAGGCCGCTCTCGACGAGCGCGAAGCCCGCGTTCATGAAGAAGACCAGCATGCCGCACACCATCACCCAGACGGTGTCGATGCCGATCCGGAGGTCGCTGCTGCCGGCGACGATCTTGTCGAGCATCTCCGGTGACAGCGACGTGGCGGCTTCCTCGGCCCCTGCGGCCGTGGCAGCGAGCAACGTGGCGGCGACCGCCGCCCTTCGAATCCAGACCTTCATGGCTCCTCCTGGGTTCCAGACCCCGGCCAGCGCCTAGAGCAACGGGCATGCCACCGCGGGATCGTGCTCGAAAAGGCCCAGAGCGGCCGTTTCAGGGCGGCAGGGCGCCTGCGGGGGCGCTCCGCTGCCGCGTCGCCGGGCAGCGGGTGCACGCGGATCGAGCGGCGGGCGGCTCCCGGCCCGCCCGCGCCGCCCGGGGAACGGCCGCGGCGCGGCACGGGGCTTGCTCCTGACCCCCGGCATGGCGACCGCGCTCGCGGCGGCCCCGAGCTTCGGGGCGGCCGCCTACCACGAGTTCTATCGCGACGACTTCGAGCCGCGGGCGCACTACCGCCCGCTGTGGGAGCACATCCGCAAGGCGGGCCAGGCGCTGCTCTCCGACAAGGTGCGCGAGGCGCACCTCACGCTCCACACGGAAGGCGTGACCTTCACCGTCTACTCGAACAGCGACGAGGGCATCGAGCGCGTCTGGCCCCTCGACCTGCTGCCGCGCATCATCACCGCGTCCGAGTGGGCGCCCATCGAGGCCGGCCTCGCCCAGCGCGTGCAGGCCCTGAATCGCTTCCTCGAGGACGTCTACGGCGAGCAGCGCATCCTGCGGGACGGCGTGGTGCCGGCCGAGCTGGTCTACGGCGGCAGGGACTACCGCCGCGAGATCCGGGGCATCCGGCCGCCGCTCGGCATCTACGTCCACGTCTCCGGGATCGACGTGGTGCGGGGCGCCGACGGCGGCTACCTGGTGCTGGAGGACAACCTGCGCACGCCCTCGGGCGTGTCCTACATGATCGAGAACCGCATCGTCGAGCGGCGCACGCTGCCCGAGTTCTTCTCCCGCTACCGCGTGCGGCGCGTCGAGCACTACCCCGCGCTGCTGCTCCAGGCGCTGCGGGAGCTCTCGCCACGCGGCCGGGAGGACGCCGTCGTCGTGCTGCTGACGCCCGGCATCTACAACTCCGCCTACTTCGAGCACACCTTCCTGGCGCACGAGATGGGCATCGAGCTCGCCGAGGGCCGCGACCTCGTGGTGCAGAACGACGTGGTGTACCTGAAGACCACCCACGGGCTGCAGCGCGTCGACGTGCTCTACCGACGCATCGACGACGACTACCTCGACCCGCTCTGCTTCCGGCCGGACTCGAGCCTCGGCGTGGCGGGGATCATCAACGCCTGGCGGGCCGGGAACGTGGCGATCGTCAACGCCCCGGGCACGGGCATCGCCGACGACAAGGCGGTCTACCCCTACGTGCCGGACATCATCCGCTATTACCTGGGCGAGGCGCCAAAGCTCCAGAACGTGCCCACCTGGCGCATGACGGTGCCCGAGGAGCGCGAGCGGGTGCTGGCGGACCTCGACAACGTCGTGGTCAAGGCGGTCAGCGAATCGGGCGGTTACGGCATCCTGATCGGCCCGCAGTCGACGGCGGCGCAGCGCGCGGAGTTCGCGGCGCAGGTGCGTGCGAACCCGCGCAACTACATCGCACAGCCGGTGATCCCGCTGTCGCGCCACCTCTGCTACCTGGACGGCGAGCTCGAGTCGCGCCACATCGACCTGCGGCCCTTCGTGATCCAGGGCCGCGAGATCCACGTGGTGCCCGGCGGCCTGACGCGCGTGGCGCTCACCAAGGGTTCGCTGGTCGTGAACTCGTCGCAGGGCGGCGGGAGCAAGGACACCTGGGTGCTCTCCGATGCTGCTCTCGCGGATCGCTGACTCGCTCTACTGGATGTCCCGCTACCTGGAGCGGGTCGACAGCACCGCGCGGCTGGTGGAGATCAACCTGCTCTACCTGCTGGAGGCGGAGAACGCGATCGGCGAGGCCGCGGAGTGGCGGCCGCTGCTGGCGATCTGCGGCAAGGAGGCGCTCTACGCCGAGGCCTTCGGCAGCGCGGAGGTGACCGGGCCGCGCGTGATCCAGTTCCTGCTGGCCGAGCGCGCCAACCCCGGCTCCGTGCGCAACAGCCTGCGTCTCGCGCGAGAGAACGCGCGCGCGGTGCGGGACCGCATCTCGCGCGAGATGTGGGAGTGCGTGAACGAGCTCTGGCTGCGCTACCAGGACCGCCTGGCGCGCCCGCTCGCCCCGGAGCGCGCCGCCGAGCACTGCCGCTTCCTGCGCAGCGAGGTGGCGCGCTTCCACGGCAACACCTCGAGCACCATGATGCGCGGCGAGGCCTTCGGCTTCTACCTGCTCGGGCTGTTCCTCGAGCGCGCCGACATGACGGCCCGCATCATGGACGTGAAGTACCACCTGCTGCTGCCGGACCTCGGCCTGGTGGGCTCGCCCCTCGACTACTACCAGTGGGCGGCGCTGCTGCGCTCGCTGTCGGGCTACGAGGCGTTCCGGCGCCAGCATCCCGCGCTGCGTCCCCTCGACGTCGCCGAGTTCGTGATCCTGGACGGCGACTTCCCCCGCTCGCTCCGCTTCGCCGTCGACCGCATGGCCCAGGCGCTCGCCCGGGTGGGCTCCGCCCGGGCGGATTCGCCTTCCGCGCGGGCGGCTGCCGAGCTCGGAGAGCTGCTCGCCAAGAGCGACGGCAGCGCGCTCTTCGAGGCCGGGCTCCACGAGTTCCTGGAGCGCTTCCTGGCGGGCGTCTCCGTGCTGCACGGCGCGCTCCAGCGCGAGTATTTCGAAGCGCACCTGGGAGACGCCGCGTGCGCTTCGTGATCGAGCACGAGAGCCGCCTGCAGTTCCCGACGGCGATCCGCGAGCACCACTGGGAGCTGCGCCTCGCGCCTCGCGCGCGCGACACGCTTCGCGTGCTGCGCTGCGAGGTGAGCGTCGAGCCCCACGCCGAGCTGGGTGAGCACGTCGACTGGGTCGGCAACCGCGTGCACCGTGGCAGCCTGATGGCGCCCCACGACCGGCTGAGCGCGCGGCTCGTGGCCGAGGTCGAGACGCTGCTCGCCAATCCCTTCGACTACGCGCCGCTCCCGGCGCGCGACGAGCGCGGCTGGCTGGCCGCCCGGCTGCGCGAGGAGCCGTCGCTCCACGACCTGCTGCTGCATCGGAGCGATGCGGTGCCGGACCTCGCCGCCCTTCCGGGGCTCGCGCCGCCGCCCTTCGAGCCGGAGCGCAGCCTGCTCGACAACCTGCTGCGCGCGATGGAGTGGGCGCACGAGCGCTTCCGCTACGAGCCCGGAGCGACGGCGGTCCACGCTCCGCTCGCCGAGTTCCTGCGGCGCGGCGCCGGCGTATGCCAGGACTTCGCTCACCTGTTGGTGGCGCTGGCGCGCGGCTGGGGCTACCCGGCGCGCTACGTGTCCGGCTACGTCGACCCGGGCGAGGAGCCGGACGAGGCGCAGCAGACCACCCACGCCTGGGCCGAGGTGCTGCTGCCGGGAGCGGGCTGGCGCGGCCTCGACGCCACCCACGGATTGGTGGTCAACGAGCTCTACGTGCCGGTCGCGGTGGGGCGCGATTCGCGCGACGCGGCCCCCGTGCGGGGCACCTTCAAGGGCGACGCGCAGGAGGAAGCGCCCGAGGTGCAGCTCCGCGTCTGGCGGCAGGAGCAGTGAGCGTGGAGATCCGCCGCGAGACGTTCTTCCGGCTCGAGCTGCCCTACCGCGAGGGGCTCTCCCTGACGCGCGCCGTCTTCGAGGGGGGCGACGGCCCGCGCATGGCGGTGGTCTCGGGCATCCACGGCGACGAGCTCGAGGGCCTCTACGTCTGCCACCGGCTGGCGGCGCGCCTGGAAGAGCTGGCGCAGCGGCGCCCCGGCGCGCTGCGCGGCGCGTTGGAGCTGTACCCCGCCCTGAACCCCCTCGGCCTCGACACCCTCCAGCGTCGGGTCCCGATCTACGACGTCGACCTCAACCGGAGCTTTCCGGGCCACGCCTCCGGCCTGCTTCCGCAGCGGCTCGCCGCGGCGGCGATGGAGGCCCTCGCCGGCTGCTCCCTGGTGATCGACATCCACGCCAGCAACGTCTACCTGCGCGAGATCCCGCAGGTGCGCATCGCGCGCGCCTTCGAGTCGAAGCTCGTGCCCCTCGCGCGGCGCATGAACGTCGACCTGATCTGGCTCCACGAGGCGGTGACGGTGCTGGAGAACACCATCGCCCACAGCCTCAACGAGCGCGGCGTGCCCTGCCTCGTCGCGGAAATGGGAGTCGGCATGCGCGTGACGCCGGACTTCGCCGAGCAGATGGTGACCGGCATCCTGCACGTGGCCCGCGAGCTCGGCGTCCTCGACGCGGAGCTCGAGCTCGAGCCCGCCGCCCACGAGCCGCGGGTGGCCGACGACGACAACGTCCACTACCTGAACGCCGAGACCTCGGGGCTGTTCGTCCCGGCCGTGGCCCACTGGAATGCCGTGCGCAAGGGAGACCTGCTCGGCCAGGTGGTGAGCCCGCTGCGCGGCGAGGTGCTGTCGGAGGTGCGCTCGCCGGTGGACGGCGTGCTCTTCACGCTGCGCGAGTACCCGCTGGTCTACGAGGGCTCGCTGCTGGCCCGCATCATGCGGGCGGAGGAACCGGCATGAACGCGCGCGCGCTGCTGGAGATGACCGCCCCCACGCGCGAGGACTTCGCGATCCCGTACCACGAGCTCGGGCCTGCCGACGCGCCGCTGCGCCTGGCGCTGGTGGCGGGCCTGCACGGCAACGAGCTGAACGGCGTCTTCGTGCTGGCGCGCCTCGCGAACTTCCTGCAGCAGATCGCGGCCGGCGAGCGGGAGGGAGTCGAGCTGCTCGGCCGCGTGCGCATCGTGCCCGCGGCGAACGTGCTGGGGCTCAACACGCGCAGCCGGCTCTGGCCCTTCGACGGCAACGACCTCAACCGCATGTTCCCGGGCTACGCCGGCGGCGAGACCACCCAGCGCATCGCCCACGCGCTGCTCGAGGCGACCGCCCCCGCCGAATGGCGCATCGACATCCACAGCTCCAACCCCGAGTTCGAGGAGCTGCCCCAGGTGCGCCTCTACGACCCGTCGGAGGAAGAGCGCCGCGTGGCGCGCTGGCTCGGCCTTCCGGCGGTGATCGAGCGCCCGGTCACCCCCGCCGCGAGCGCCACCCTGGCGCTCGCCTGGAAGGTCCGCGGCGGTCGCAGCCTCGTGCTCCAGGCCGGCCAGGCGGGCTCGCTCCAGCAGGAGCATTGCGAGCGGCTGTTCCGGGGGCTGATCGACCTGCTCGAGGCGCTCGGGCTGGTGCTCGGACTGCGCCTCGCCGAGCCCGAGAACGACGTGCACTTCTTCGGCCCGCGCCAGGTGTTCCCGCTGATCGCCGAGCACGCCGGCTGGTTCGTGTCGCGCCTCGAGGTAGGCCAGTGGCTCCAGGCCGGGGATCTGGTCGGCTACGTCTACGACGGCTTCGAGGGCCGGCTGCGGGCGGAGCTGCGCTGCCCGGTGTCGGGGCTGCTGGCCGGGCTGCGCCGCCAGCCCCTGCTGTGCGAGGGCGACCTCGTCGCGCGGGTGCTCACGCGCCAGGCCTTTCCGGCCGCGGCCGACACGTTCCTCGACGCCCAGGGCCAGTGACGCGCGTCAGCGGGCGCGTGGCGCCAGCTTCTCGCGGTTCTTGGCCACGATGCCCTCGATGATCACCGAGAAGGCGAACAGGCGGACCAGGAAGAGCACGGGCCGGAACTCGTAGTCGGGCGAGGTTCCCGCGAGCAGCGCCCAGTGCCCGCCCAGCATCCAGAAGGCGAGCGCGAAGCGCGCGAACAGCGGATCGCCGGTCTGCCGCCAGAAGCGGAAGAAGAACAGGCCTGCGACGGCCGCGCAGGTGGCGTTGGCGCCTGTGACGAACTCGATCACGTCGAAACTCCCGGAGCGCGCCCGTCCTGGGCGCGCCTCCTCAAGACTCCCAGACCAGGCCGAAGACGAGCGGCGCCAGGCCGGCCAGCGCGGCGACGCCGCGAGCCAGCGCCAGGGGCGTATCGGGCAGCACCAGCACATCCACGAGCAGCAGCAGGTTGTTGAGGGCGAGGCCCACGAAGCAGCAGCTACTCCAGAGCAGGATGCGCACCCGGCTGCGCGCGAAGCCGCGCATCGACAGCACCGCGCACAGCATGCTGGTGAGGGCGCACAGCACGTAGATCGCTTCAGCCATCGGACTCCTCCTTCCGGATCCGGAACGCGTCGGCGAAGATGCGGATCCGACCCACGGGCTTCGAGTAGAGCGAGGCGACGACCGTGACGCGGCGGTCCGCATAGCTGGCGGCCAGGCTCTCGACCGCCTTGGCCAGGTCGGGGCTGCTCGGACCGAAGCGATGGAAGCCGGGCCTGCCCGGGGTCCCCTCCAGCAGCTCGGCGCGTCGCAGCAGGGCCAGTAGCTCCGCCGCCCAGCCGGGCTCGATGCGTAGCTCGCGGCTCAGCCCTTCGGCGTCCCAGTCCTGGGGCGCCGTGCGGTGCAGCAGCAGCAGCACCTCGAGCTGGGCGATCGACTCGATGCGGTCGTCGAGCAGGCGACGGACCTCGTCGGGGAGATCGTCCGCCGGGTCAGGCACGTCTGCGGTCCGCGAGGTTGCGCACCGCCCGGGCCAGCGCCGCCGGCTCGATCGGCTTGGCGAGGTGGACGTCGAAGCCCGCCAGCAGCGCCCGGGCACGCTCCTCGGCGCGCACGTGCGCGGAGAGCGCCGCGGCCGGCACGCGGCCGCCGGGGCCGGGCAGCGCGCGCACGCGGCGGATCAGGGCGAAGCCGTCCTCGCCCGGCATCGCCAGGTCCGAGAGCACGACGTCGGCCCCGTGCCCTTCAAACTGACCGATCGCCTCCGCGCACGAGCCCGCCACGGCGACCTCCGCTCCGTGCTGGCGCAGCGCGAGCGCGAGGCACTCGCGGGTGTCCTTCTCGTCGTCCACCAGCAGCACGCGCAAGCCATCGAGGCGCACCGCCTCTCCCGGCAGATCCTCGACGGCGAGCTCCGTCGCCTCGGTCCGCTCGGAGAGCGGCAGGCGCAGCGTGAAGGTTGCGCCGCGCCCCTCGCCCTCGCTCTCGGCGCGCACCGTGCCGCCGTGGAGCTCGACCAGGTGGCGCACGATCGCGAGGCCGATGCCGAGCCCGCCGTGCGAGCGCGTGGTGCTGCTCTCCGCCTGTCGAAAGCGCTCGAAGAGGTGCGGCAGGAAATCCGCGGGGATCCCCTTCCCGGTGTCCGCAACCGCGATCTCCGCGTGGCTCGCGTCCTCGGACAGGCGGAGCGCGATGCGCCCGCCGGCGGGCGTGAACTTGATCGCATTCGCCAGCAAGTTGCTCATCACCTGCCGCAGCCGGTTGGCGTCGCCCAGGATGCTCGAATCGCTCGCCCGCTCGAGCCGAAGCTCGATGCCCTTCTGGGCCGCCGACGGCCGCGCGTCCTCCGCGGCGGCGTTCAGGATCTCCGCGAGGCGCACCTCGCGTCGCTCGAGCGCCAGCTTGTCGCTGATGATCCTCGACACGTCGAGCAGGTCTTCCATGAGGCGCGCCTGGGAGCGGGCGTTGCGCTCGATCACGTCGAGGCCGCGCGCGATCAGCGCCGGGTCGTCCGGCTTCTCGCGCAGCAGATGCGACCAGGAGAGGATCGCCTGGAGCGGCGTCCGCAGCTCGTGGGAGAGGGTGGCGAGGAACTCGTCCTTCAGGCGGTTGGCCTCGCGCGCCTCGTTGAACAGCGTGTTCTCGGCGGCGATCGACGCCATCTGGGCGAGCTGGAGGACCAGGCTCTCGTCCTCGGCCGTGAAATCGCCTCCCTCCTTCTCGGAGAGCTGGATCCAGCCGATCAGGCGCCCCTCCCGGCTGGTCAGCGGCGCCGCCAGCCAGCCTCGCAGCGGCGGCGCGCCGCCGAAGTCCTCGTTGGCGAGCCACTGCTCGCCTCCGGCGAGCTCGACGTCGCTCATGCGGATGGTGCGCGGCGGCGAGCCGGCGAGCGCCCTCCGGCCCAGTCCGTCGAGCCGCGTGCGCTCGGGGCGCAGCACCAGGTGCCGGGCCGCGCTTCCCGGCTTGGAGGCGAGGGCGGGCGCGCTCACCTCGATCGCCACCTGGTGCGCGGCCACCGTCCGGGTGGCCGTGTCCGCGACGACCTTCAGCAGGTCGTCCAGGCTGTCCGCCCCGTGGATCGCGACGGCGGCGTCGGCCAGCGTGCGGAGCTGCACGGCATGGCGACGCAGCGCCTCGGCGTGGCGGCTCGCTTCGTCGGTCTTGCGGAACAGCTCGAGGAAGACCGAGACCTTGGTCTTCAGCACCTGCGGGTCCACCGGCGCCTGGATGTAGTCGACCGCGCCGAGCTGGTAGCCGCGCGCAGCGAAGGCGTCGTCGGCGTGGGCCGTCACGAAGATGATCGGCGTGTGCTCGCAGCTCTGGCGCTGGCGGATCAGACTCGCGGTCTCGAAGCCGTCCATGTCGGGCATGTTGACGTCGAGCAGGATCAGCGCGAAGTCCCGGCGCAGCAGCTGGCGCAGCGCCTCCCGGCCCGAGGCGGCCTCGACCACGCGCTCGCCGAGCTCGGCCATCACGGCCGCGAGCGCGAGGCGCTGCTCCGGCCGGTCGTCGACCAGCAGGATCGCGGGCTCGGCGCCCGTCAGGGCAGCAGCCATGCGCGCATCACGGACAGCATGCGGTCCGGCTCCACCGGCTTCGAGAGGTAGTCCCACGCCCCGGCGTCGATGGTCTTCTCCCGGTCGCCCTTCATGGCCTTGGCCGTCACGGCGACGATCGGGAGCGAACGGAAGCGGGCCATCTTGCGGATCTCGCGCATGGTGTCGAAGCCGTCCATGCCCGGCATCATGATGTCCATCAGGACGATGTCGACGTCGGGACGGGCCTGGAGCACCTCGATGGCGCCCTGGCCGTTCTCGGCGGTCAGCACCTCCATCTGCTCCTTCTCCAGGACGCTCGTCATGGCGAAGATGTTGCGCACGTCGTCGTCCACCACGAGCACCCTGCGTCCGGCGAGCGGGTCGACCCTCCACGAGCTGCGACCCAGCAGCTCCTGCGCGGGCGGCGAGAGGTGGGCCACCTTGCGGTGGAGCGCCAGACAGCTCGCGTCGAGGACCTCCTCGGCGGTACTCACGTAGAACACGCGGTCGTGGCGGGCGTGCGCGCGCTCCGCTGCGCCCAGGTCCCGGCCCGAGCCGGGCGGCGCGTAGACGACCACGGGGAGCCGCGCGTTCGCGGCGCGCGCGCGCAGGCCGCGAATCAGCTCGCGCAGGTCGGGGCCCGCCCGGCGGGCGTCGATCACGGCGCAGCCCGGCTCATGGCCGTCGACCAGCTGCTCCGGATCCTCCACGCGCTTCAGCTCCACGTCGGGGCCCTCGAGCACGCTCTCGAGGTGCCCGTCGCCCACGAGCCAGAGCTCGCGGCGCGGCTGGTCGGCCTGGCTGCGCAGCGCGCGCAGCGCCTCGTCGAGCTCCTCGCGCGTACCCACCGGCTTGTGGAGCACCCGCCAGGCGCCGAGCGCCAGCGCGCGTTCGGCGTCGTCGTCCGTCGAGATGACCTGCACCGGAACGTGGCGGGTGTCCGGGTCCGCCTTCAGGCGGCGCAGCACGCGGAAGCCGTCGATGTCCGGCAGCCGGATGTCGAGGGTGATCGCCGCCGGATGGAGCTCGCTGGCGAGCGCCACCGCCAGGGCGCCCGACGGAGCCACCACGCCCTTCCAGCCCTGGTCGCGCGCGGCCTCGAGCAGCAGGTCGCCGAAGCGCGCGTCGTTGTCGACGATCAGGAGCACGCGGTCTCCGGAGCCGAGGCCGACCCGGTCGTCGAGGAGCTCCACCGTCTCGGCGGGCCGCGCCGGCCGGACGCTCTCGGTCTCCGCGCGCACCAGCGGTCGCGCGGCGCGCGGCGCCGGCACGAACACCTCCGGCAGGAACAGGGTGAAGGTGCTGCCCCGCCCCGGCGTGCTGGTGACCCGGATGTCGCCGCCCAGGAGCTGGGCGATCTCGCGGCTGATCGCCAGGCCGAGGCCGGTGCCGCCGTAGCGCCGGCTGGTGCTGCCGTCCGCCTGCTGGAAGGCCTCGAAGATGATCGAATGCTTGTTCAGGGGGATGCCGATGCCGGTGTCGGAGACCGCGAAGGCGATCACCGAGCCGGCCCGGTTGAGCGCGTCGCACTCGGGGTTCCAGCCGCCCGCCGCCGGCTGGACCGAGATCGAGACCTCCCCGCGCTCGGTGAACTTGAAGGCGTTCGAGAGCAGGTTCTTCAGAACCTGCTGCAGCCGCTTCAGGTCGGTGCGCAGGAACGCGGGCAGGCCGGCGGCGAACTCGCGCGAGAAGCGCAGCCCCTTCGCGTCCGCCACGTGCTGGAAGGTGCGCTCGACGTAGACCGCGAGGTCCGCGAAGCGCACGTCGCCGACGTCGACGGCGACCGTGCCGGACTCGATCTTGGAGAGGTCGAGGATGTCGTTGATGAGCATCAGCAGATCGGTGCCGGAGGCGTGGATCGTCTTCGAGAACTGCATCTGCCGCTCGCTGAGATTGCCGTCCGGATTTCGCGAGAGCTGATCCGAGAGGATCAGCAGGCTGTTCAGCGGCGTGCGCAGCTCGTGGGACATGTTGGCGAGGAACTCGGACTTGTACTTCGAGGTCAGCGCCAGCTGCTCGGCCTTCTCCTCGAGCTGCTGGTTGGTCTGCCGCAGCTCCTCCTGCTGATTCTGCAGCTCCTTGGCCAGCGACTGCGACTGCTCCAGCAGGTCTTCGGTGCGGGTGTTGGCCTCGATCGTGTTGAGCACGATGCCGATCGTCTCGGCGAGCTGGTCCAGGAAGGCCTGGTGCGTGGTGTTGAAGCGGTCGAAGGACGCCAGCTCCATCACCGCCTTCACCTGGCCCTCGAAGATCACGGGCAGCACGATGACGTTCAGGGGCGCGGCCTCGCCGAGGCCCGACGAGATGGCGATGTAGTCGCTCGGCACGCCGGTGAGCAGGATCTTGTTCTTCTCGAGGGCGCACTGTCCGACCAGGCTCTCGCCCAGCTTGAAGCGGCTGCGCGAGCCCTCGCGGTCGATGTGGGCGTAGCTCGCCAGCAGGCGCAGCTCCGGCTCGTCTCCGCCCGCGTCGAGCATGTAGAAGACGCCGTGCTGGGCGGACACCACCGGCGCCAGCTCGGAGAGGATCAGCCGGCCCACCGTCAGCAGGTCCTTCTGTCCCTGCAGCATGCGGCTGAACTTGGCGAGGTTGGTCTTCAGCCAGTCCTGCTCGCTGTTCTTCTGCGTCGTGTCTCGCAGGTGGCGGATCATCTCGTTGATGTTGTCCTTGAGGGCCGCCACCTCGCCGCGCGTCGCCACGGTGATCGATCGGGTCAGGTCGCCGGTGGTCACGGCGGTCGCGACCTCGGCGATCGCGCGCATCTGGGTCGTCAGGTTCGCCGCGAGCTGGTTGACGTTGTCGGTCAGGTCCTTCCAGGTGCCGGCGGCGCCCGGCACGCTCGCCTGCCCGCCCAGCTTGCCTTCGACGCCCACCTCGCGGGCCACGGTCGTCACCTGGTCGGCGAAGGTCGCGAGCGTCTCGATCATCTCGTTGATGGTGTCGGCGAGCTCCGCGATCTCGCCCTTGGCCTCGAACGCGAGCTTGCGCTTCAGGTCGCCGTTCGCGACCGCGGTCACCACCTCGGCGATTCCGCGCACCTGGCTGGTGAGATTGCTCGCCATGAAGTTCACGTTGTCGGTCAGGTCCTTCCAGGTGCCCGAGACCCCCTTCACCACTGCCTGGCCGCCGAGCTTGCCCTCCGTGCCCACCTCGCCCGCCACGCGGGTGACCTCGTCGGCGAAGGAAGAGAGCTGGTCGACCATGGTGTTGACGGTGTTCTTCAGGTCGAGGATCTCGCCCTTGACGTCGACCGTCACCTTCTTGGAGAGATCGCCGGTCGCGACGGCCGTGGTCACCGCCGCGATGTTGCGCACCTGGCCCGTCAGGTTGCTCGCCATCCCGTTCACGTTGTCGGTGAGGTCCTTCCAGGTGCCCGAGATTCCCTTCACCACCGCCTGGCCGCCGAGCTTGCCCTCGGTGCCCACCTCGCGCGCGACGCGCGTCACCTCGGAGGCGAAGGAGTTGAGCTGGTCCACCATCACGTTCAGCGTGTTCTTCAGCTCGAGGATCTCGCCCTTCACGTCGACGGTGATCTTCTTGGAGAGGTCCCCGTTGGCGACCGCCGTCGTCACCTCGGCGATGTTGCGCACCTGCCCCGTCAGGTTCCGGGCCATGCCGTTCACGTTGTCGGTGAGGTCCTTCCAGACGCCGGCCACGCCCTTCACCACCGCCTGGCCGCCGAGCTTGCCCTCGGTGCCCACCTCGCGCGCCACGCGCGTCACCTCGGCCGCGAAGGAGTTGAGTTGGTCCACCATCACGTTGAGCGTGTTCTTCAGCTCGAGGATCTCGCCCTTCACGTCGACGGTGATCTTCTTGGAGAGGTCGCCGTTGGCGACCGCCGTCGCCACCTCCGCGATGTTGCGCACCTGACCGGTCAGATTGCCGGCCATCAGGTTCACGTTCTCGGTGAGGCCCCTCCAGACGCCG
>Ga0209706_10000027_pt1 | contig 67467 bp, 56 predicted proteins | sample PPLLaktember2015_6_FD_187263 | JGI IMG/M metagenome (GOLD analysis project Ga0209706, IMG submission 187263) | Freshwater sediment microbial communities from Prairie Pothole Lake near Jamestown, North Dakota, USA - PPLs Lake P8 Core (1) Depth... | ecosystem: Environmental > Aquatic > Freshwater...
AAGCCACCAAGGCACGAAGAAGCACGAAGGTCCGCACGAAAGAAGACACCAGGGGTCCGGCAGGGCCTGCAGGACATGTGGCGGGAAGGAGTCCCGGCGTGAGCGGCGGCGCACGACTGACGCGCAGGCAATGTGCGCTGTCTTCGAAGAGAGTCGATCCCTCGGGTGTGGTTCTTCGTGCCCTTCGTGGCTTCGTGGTGTTTTGTTGCCGATGAACCTTTACGAGCAGCAGGCACGGAACCGGCGGCGCACGTGGCTCGTGATGGCCGCGTTCGTGGGGCTCGTGCTGCTGCTCGGGCTCGGTTTCGATGCCGCCACGTCCACCGCGCAGGGGACCCTGGTCCCCGTCGGCACGGCGGCGGCGCTGCTCTACAGCGGCGGCACCGCCGCTTACTCCTACTTCAACGGCGATCGCGCGGTCATCGCCTCCACCCGCGCCGTCAGCCTCGAGTCGGCCATGGCCGCCCGGCCCGACCACCTGCCGTACCGGCAGCTCGCCAACGTCGTGGACGAGATGGCCATCGCCGCCGGCCTCCCCCGCCCGGCCGTCTTCGTCGTCGCCGACCCGGACCCGAACGCGTTTGCGACGGGACGCGATCCGGAACATGCGTCCATCGCGGTGACCGAGGGGTTGCTGTCGCTCCTCACGCGCGAGCAGCTGCAGGGTGTCGTCGCGCACGAGATGTCGCACATCCGTAACTACGACATCCGGCTGATGACCATCGTGGCCGCGCTCATCGGCGCGGTGGCGCTGCTGGCGGACTGGGCCGCGCGTGGCTGGCGGTACGGGTTGTTCAGCGGGAGGGGAGGGTCGTCGCGTTCGGGCGGGCGCAAGGACGGCGGCGGCGTCATCGCGATCGTGCTGGTGGCCGTGTGGCTCGTCGCGATGATCCTGGCGCCACTCGTGGCGCGGCTGCTGGCAATGATGGTGTCGCGGCAGCGCGAGTTCCTGGCCGACGCCTCGGGCGCCGAGCTGTCGCGGAATCCCTCGGCGCTGGCCGACGCGCTCGAGACCATCGAGGCACGCGTCGAGCCCACGAAGGCCATTCACCAGGGGAGCGCACAGCTGTGCATCGCGGATCCGCTGGGCCGCCCGGTCAACGAGCGCCACGGCCGCTGGGCCGACCTGCTCGCCTCACATCCGCCGATGCACGAACGCGTCGCGGCGCTCAGGGCGATGGCGTTTCAGCGCTGACGCGGCTGCTGCAGATCCCCGTCGACTCCCGACTCCCGACTCTCGACAGCGTTCAGTGGATGTGTTTCTTCCACTCCCGCTTCCAGTCATCGTCGGTCGCCTTGCCGCCGGAGTAGACGTCGAACTTGCTGCGGGCGCGGCCCATGCGCCAGCGCAGCCAGCGGTAGCGCAGCTCGTCGAGCGGCCGCACGCGCAGCGATTTCAGGTAGAGATATCCGACCACCAGGCCGCCCAGGTGCGCCACGTGCGCGATGCCGCTGCCCGTGCCGCCGAACGACGAGAGGAAGGCAATCGCGCCGATGATGATCACGAAGATGCGCGCGGGGATGGGGAAGAGGAAGTAGAGATAGATGGTGCGGTGCGGAAAGTACATCGCCCACGCGAGCAGCAGGCCGTAGATGGCGCCCGAGGCGCCCACCGTCAGCGAGTAGTACACGCTGTCGGAGAAGAGCCCCAGCAGCAGCGTGGTGGCCGCGGCGCCCACGCCTGTGACGAAGTAGTACTTCGTGAAGAACCTGGTGCCCCACGTGCGCTCGAGCTCGATGCCGAACATCCAGAGCGCCAGCATGTTGAACAGGATGTGGCTGAACCCGCTCGTACTGTGCAGGAACATGTACGTGAACGGCTGCCAGAAGGCGAAGTGCTCGAACACGTCCTGCGGCGACAGGCCCAGCCTGAGCGTCATGGCCGGGACGATCAGGTTCAGGAGGTACGCGACGACGTTGACGATGAGGAGGATCTTGACCGCCGGGGTCATCGCCCCGGGGCCGAACTGATAGGAGGACCCGTATCGCGCCACGGACGGAATCGTACTACGAGGCGGCCGGCGCGGGCGCCTCGGATCGGCCCTGGCCCGACGGGAGCGCCGCGGCCAGCGCCGCGGCCACCAGCGGCACGGTCGAGAGTCCCACCAGGGCCGCGTTGATCCCGAACCGGTCCGCGGCCATCCCGATGAGAGGCACCGCCAGGCTGCCCATCCCCCAGGCGAAGCCCATCATCAGCGACGACACCGTGGCCGCCCCGGCCTTCGTCACCGCCTGCGCGAAGGTGACGCTCACCGGCAGCGTGGACTGGAGCAGCAGGCCCCCGATGGCCAGCATGGCCGCAAATCCCCAGGGTGAGAGCACGGGCGCCAGCGCGAGGAACGGCACCGAGGCCACCAGGGTGGCCACCATCACCCGTCGCGGGCCGAACCGGTCTGCCAACGGCCCCCCGAAGAACCCGCCGACCCCGCTCGTCAGCAGGTAGAGGAAGACGGCGCCGCTGGCCTGGTCGATGGAGAGCCCGCGGCGCGTCAGCAGAGTCGGGGCGAACGTCATGAAGCCGTACGCGGTGGCCGTCCGCAGCACGACGGTGAAATAGAGCAGCGCCAGCGGCACGGCGGCCGGTCGCAGCGAGGCCCAGCTCGACCGCTCGTGTGCCTCAGGCCTCTGCATCGGCGGCACCTGTCGAAGCGTCCACGAGAGGGCCAGCAGGCCCGGCAGCATGATGATGGGCGACCACACCAGCCCCAGACGCGCGATCACCGGCACGAACACCAGCGGCGCGAGCGCGAAGCCCAGCGAGCCACCCGAGATGTGGGCCGACATCGCCAGGCCCTTGCGATGGTCCGCCAGCCGGTAGACCAGCGCTGCCGCCGGCGGGTGGAACGCGGCGCCGCCCAGGCCGCCGAACACGAGGATCGCGCCCAGGACGAGCGGAGTCGTGGCCAGGCCGACGAAGCTGAGGACGACGACCGCCAGCAGTGGGCCCCCGAGGATCAGGGCCCGCGGCTTCCAGCGGTCCGCCAGCGCGCCGAACCCGAGCTGCGACACCGAGTTCGACATCTGGAACGCCATCGCCAGCGTGCCGGCGGTGGCGAGCGACAGGTTCAGGTGGGGGATCAGCAGCGGTAGCAGCGGCGCGTACAGGTTCGTATACGCATCCACCACGAGGTGCGTCGAGGCCACCTTCCAGATCCGCGTGTCGAGGTCGAGCCAGCCGCGCACGCTCATCGGGGGCTCCGCCTGAACCGCCGCCGCACCAGGTCCATGGCCTCGCGGATCTCGGGGATGCGAAGCGCCGTGGCCACGCCGGCCAGGGCCACGAGTGCCAGGCCAATGCTGATCGCCAGGCGCAGCGCCTGCCACACCAGCGCGTCGCCCGGCAGCACCCCGGGCAGCACGCGGTCCGCGCCCCAGGCGGTCGCCGCCATCACCACCGAGGCCACGAGCACGCGCGCGAAAGTCCGCGCGATGACGCCGCCTTCGATGCCGCGCAACTCGCGCCGAAGCAGCAGCATCTGTACCGCGCCGTTCAGCAGCGCCGTGATCGAGGTGCCCAGCGCCAGCCCGCGGTATCCGAGCACGTTCACCAGCGCCAGGTTGAGCGCGACGTTCGCCACCACCGATCCGATGCTCACCATCACCGGCACGCGGCTCCGATCCAGCGCGTAGAACGTGGGCGAGACGATGCGCACCACGGAATATCCCAGCAGCCCCATCGCGTAGTAGCGCAGCGCCCCCGCCGTGGCCGCCGTGTCGGCCGCCGTGAAGCTGCCATGCTCGAAGATCACCCGGACGATGGGCTCGGCCAGCACGATGAGGCCGAGCGTGGCGGGCACGTTCAGCAGCATCATCAGGCCGATGGCGTGCGCCACGGTCGCGCGCACGCGGTCGAACGCCCGCTCGGCCACCATGCGCGAGATGGCCGGCGTGGACGCCGTGGCCACCGACACACCGAACAACCCGATGGGCAGGTACATGAGGCGAAAGGCGTAGTCGAGCCACGACACCGCGCCGGTGCCCTGCCCGGTGGCGAGCACCGTGTTCACGAACACGTTGATCTGGGTCGCCGCCAGGCCAATCGTTCCGGGCCCCATCAGCAGCAGCACGCGGCGCAGGCCCGCGTCGTGCACGTCCACGATGGGGCGATAGCGGAAGCCCTCGCGCGCCAGCGGCGGCCACTGCATCGCCACCTGCGCCACGCCGCCCAGGATGGTGCCGACGGCCACGATGATGATGGGGTCGATGCCGAGCGCGGGCGCGAAGGGCACCAGCCCCACCACCAGCACGATGCTGGCCAGGTTGAAGGTGGCGGGCGAGACGGCGGGCACGAAGAAATGCCCCAGCGCGTTCAGCATGCCCATCAGCGCGGCCGCGACGGCGACCAGCGTCAGGAAGGGCAAGACGATTCGCGCCAGCAGGATGGTGAGGTCCAGCTTGCCGGGCACCGCCGCGAAGTCGGCGGCGAAGAAGCGGACGAGGGCGGGGGCGAAGAAGAACCCGGCCACGACGAGCAGGCCGGTGACGATCATCAGCCCGTTCAGGACCGAATTGCCGAGCCGCCACGCGCGCTCGCGCCCGCCCTGCGTGAGGTGGCTGGTGAAGGTCGGGACGAAGGCGGCGCTCATCGCGCCTTCGGCAAACAGGTCGCGCAGCAGGTTGGGGACGCGGAAGGCCACCCGGAAGGCGTCCATCGCGTCGCCGGCGCCGAAGTAATAGGCCAGGACCTGTTCACGGACCAGCCCGAGGATACGGCTGGTCATGGTGGCAAGCCCAATCACACCCGCGGAACGGGCCAGTCGGGGCGCGGATTGGGGCATCGGGGCCCGAAAAGCGTAGCACGTGTAAAAAATGAGGCCCCGGCCGGGTGGCTGGGGCCCCTAGGAGGATGGTGAGAGGCTGACTAGGCCTTTCAGAGTAGATAGACGGACAACCCCTCGAAATGGTTCGGGGCGTCCGCCCCAGGGGGGCTAACGGTTGAGACGCGCCCGGACGGCCTCGTTCACCTTCTTGCCGTCCACGCTCTTCCCCCCGAGCGCCGCCATCACGGCCTTCATCACCCTGCCCATGTCCTTCGGCCCCGCGGCGCCGGTCTCCGTCACGGCCTGCTCGACGGCGGCGGCAATCTCATCGGCCGAGGCTGCAGGCGGGAGCAGCGTCTCGAGCACCTCGATTTCGGCCTGCTCCCTGGCCGCCAGGTCGGGGCGGTTCCCGGCAGTGAACTGCTCGATCGAGTCGCGCCGCTGCTTCACCAGCGTCGCCACCACCTGCAGTTCCTCGGCCTCGTCGAGCGCGCGGCCCTTCTCGATGCTCTTGTTGGTGAGCGCGGTCTTCAACATGCGAAATGTCGAGAGCTTCGTGGTTTCGTGCGCTCTCATCGCCGCCGCGATGTCGGCACTCAGTCGTTGTTCGAGTGACATCTCTTTCTCTCTTCTCACTTCCTTCTCACTTCTCACTTCTCACTTTTTCAGTGATCCAACGCCCCGTCCCCCAACGTGATGTGCCAGTCGTCGCCCGACTGGTAGAAGCCTTTCGGCACGTCCACGCCGTTCACCTTCACGATGAGGTCGATGTCCGACTTGACGACGAAGAAGCCGTTGCGCCGCAGCACGCGACGGAAGGCGGCGTGCGTGACATAGCAGCGGATCTTGTCCGAGTCTTCGAGCTTCGCCTCGCGGTCTACCCACCGGGTCAGCGTGGCAATGGCGTGCTCGTCCGACGGGAGCGCCAGGAGATCCACGATCTGGGTGACGCGCCCCTGCGGCTCGCGCAGGTGGCGATAGATGACATACCCCGCCACCTTGTCGTCGCGGCGCAGCACGGCGGCGTGATAGCGCACATGCGGCGGCTCGATGAACTTCCAGTTCAGGTACCGCGCGTCGCGGCGCACGGCCAGCCCCAGCGAGGGCGCGACCGCCTCCCACAGCTGGTCCACATCCGCGTCGAACCGCCGGACGGCCTGCATCTCTTCCTTCAGCGGCTGCAGGCGCGACACGAACTTCACGACCGGGAGCGAGAGGGCCGACACCAGGCGGTTGGCCGTCACCGGCCAAGTGGGGCGCCTCAGCGCCCGGCGGCTGATGGGCTTCACGAGGCACGGCAGGGCGACGGCCCTGGGCCACCGCAGCTCGTCGAGGCGCTGGCGGGTGGCGGCCGAGAACCCCGCGCCCAGCGCGACCCCGGTGCCCCGGTCCCAGGCGCGGAGCAGCGCCCCGCCGAGGCCCTGGCGCTGGCGCTCGCTCACGACCAGCGGCCCCGCGCTCCACGTGCCGGGCACTTCGTGCCCGTGCACCGTCACGCGAACCGGCGTGATCGGACAGGCCGCGATGAGCGTGGGCCCCTCGCGCACCACCAGATACGGCGGCTCGGTGCCGATGGCGGGGTTGCGACGAGCCCAGTCCCACAGGAAACGCAGCCGATCCACGGCTTCGTGGCCGAAGGTGCGCCGATAGAGCTGCTCGAGTCCGCGCCGATCGTCGGGGGAGTAGGGTTCAATGTCCGCCATGGACAACACGAGGGAGCACGCTCACGCGCGCGCCCCTCGTCATTGTATGACGCTAGTTGCCGCCCGGCGGGCGCACGGGCTGTCCTGGCGCGGCCGGCTGCGTCACCACGCCGGGCGTGGGCGCCCCGATGATGCCGAACCCGCCCGTTGCGCCCGGAGCCGTGCCGGCGGCCGGCATGCCGGGGAACTGCAGGAACGGCGTGGGCTGCTGCGGGGTCGGGTTGACGGTCACCGCCTGGCCCTGGCCGGCTGGCGCGCCGAACGGTCCGAACTGCACCACGGGCGGCTCTGCGCCGGGCGACACCGGCGTGCCGAACGGCGTCGGCTGGCCCGCGGCCTGGAACGGGTTCTGCCCCTGGCCTTGCGGCGGGAAGGAGAACGGCGGCTGGTTGACGCCGGTGTCCGCCTCGTCCGCCACCACCTGCGGCTCCTCGACCGCCGGCTGCGGGACATTGAAGCCGCTGCGGACGCCGCGCTGCGTGCCGTTCATCGGGTTGGCGTTGGCGCCGCCCGCCCGGTTGGTATTGGCCGCGTTGGTGGCTGCCGGGGCCGAGCTGGTCGGCAGGACCAGGATGCGGTCGTACGCGGAGGCGCCCGTCGAGTCGGCGCGGCGAGGCGCGGCCATGTAGCCGGCGACGTTCCGGAGGATGATCTCCAGCGCCTGGGCCTCGGGCACGTTCTCGAGGCGGATGGTGAGGGGGGCGCCCGTGACACGGTCGGCCCCGACGACCTTGGTGCCGCCCAGCCGGGCCCATTCCGAGAGGATCGTGCGCACGGGCACGCCGGCCGCGTCCACCGTGACCCGGCCATCCTGGAACTGCAGCGTCAGTTGCTGAGCAGAGGCCGACGCGGAAAGCGCCAGCACGACTACGCCGACACAGATGGTCCGCATATCACCCCTTCAGACGAATTATACGCTCGGCTGGCTGTTTACACGCTCGGTTGGCTCTCGACGACCCGCCGGATGATCTCGTCCAGCCCGACCTCGGGACGGTAGCCGATCAGGGCCGTGATCTTGGACAAATCGGGCACCCGCCGCGGCATGTCCTCGAACCCTTCCTCGTAGGCCTGGTCATACGGGATGGTGACGATCTCGGAAGCGCTTCGGGTGATGGCCTTCACGCGCTCGGCGAGGCCGCGGATGGACACCTCTTCCGTATTGCCGATGTTGAACACCTCGCCCACCGCGCGCGGCTCGACCATCAGCTTCAGCAGCGCGCCGACCACATCGCCTACGTACGTGAAGCTGCGCGACTGCGTGCCGTCGCCGAACACGGTGATCGGCTCGCCCGCCAGGGCCTGGTGGACGAAGGTCGGCACGACCATGCCGTACTGGCCCGTCTGGCGCGGGCCGACCGTGTTGAAGAACCGCACGATCACCACCGGCAGCTGGCGCTCCTTCCAGTGCGCCAGCGCCAGGAACTCGTCCAGGGCCTTGCTGCAGGCATAGGCCCAGCGGTGCCGCGTGGTCGCGCCGAGCACGAGATCGGCGGTTTCCCTGAACGGCACGTCGGTGCTCTTGCCGTACACCTCGGAGGTGGAGGCGATGAACACCAGCTTCTTCTTCTTCGCCGCGTGGCGCAGGATGACCTCGGTGCCGTGCACGTTGGTCTCGATGGTGTGCACCGGCTCCTGGACGATGAGCTTCACGCCCACGGCCGCGGCGAGGTGGAAGATCACGGCCGCGCGATCGACGAGCTCGGCCACCAGCGGCTCGTTGAAGACGCTGTCGATGGTGTAGTGAAAGCGGTCGTGCGCCTTGATGTGCGCGATGTTGTCGATGCAGCCGGTGGAGAGATCGTCGAGGACGAAGACCTCGTGGCCGGCGGCCAGCAGGGCCTCGGCGAGGTGCGAGCCGATGAAGCCGGCTCCGCCAGTGATCAGGATGCGCATTACAGGGTTCTCGCGTTCTCGGGTTCTGAGGTTCTGGGTTCTGGGGTTCCGGACGTCAGGGCTGAAGGTTGACGGCCGTCACCACCTGGCCGACGTGCGCGTCCGCCAGGGCAGGATACATCGGCAGCGAGAGTACCTCCCCGCAGATGCGATCGGCCACGGGGCACTGGTGCGGGTGCGTGTCGGCCAGGGCCGGCTGCCGGGGGATGGGCACCGGGTAGTGGATGAGCGTCTCGACGCCGTGCGCGGCCAGGTGCGCCTGCAGGCCGCCGCGGTGGCGCGCGATGACCGGGAACAAGTGGTAGACGTGGCCGTCGTCGAACTGCGGCGGCAGCAGGATGTCGGGCGACGTGATCCCGGCGCGGTAGGCCGCGGCAATCTCACGGCGGCGCTCGGTCCATCGACGAAGGTGGGGCAGGCGCGCGCGCAGGATGGCTGCCTGCATCTCGTCGAGCCGGCTGTTCGCGCCCGGCTCCTCGTGATGGTAGCGGGTGACCTGGCCGCCATTCCTCAGCCGCTTCACGCGATCGGCGAGCGCGGCGTCGCGTGTGACGACGGCGCCGCCGTCGCCGAGCGCGCCGAGGTTCTTGGTCGGGTAGAAGCTGAAGGCGCCGGCCACGCCCATGGTGCCGACCGGCCGCCCCTCGCTGGTGGCCAGGTGCGCCTGGGCCGCGTCCTCGACCACTGCCAGGCGGTGGCGTGCGGCAATGGCGAGGATGGCCGTCATGTCCGCCGGCTGGCCGTACAGGTGCACCGGCAGCACGGCGCGCGTGCGCGGGGTGATGGCGGCCTCGAAGGCGGCCGGGTCGAGCGTGAGGCGCGCGGGGTCGATGTCCGCGAACACGGGCCGGGCGCCGGCCATCATGACGGCGAGCGCCGAGTAGGCGGCCGACAGGGGCGGCGTGATGACCTCATCGCCTGGCCCGATGCCCAGCGCGCGGAGGATGAGCGTGATGGCATCGGTGCCGGTGCCCACGCCCACGGCGTGCGGTGCCCCGCAGGCGGCCGCGAACTCGGCCTCGAACGTCTCGACCTCAGGGCCGAGCACGAACCAGCCCGAGTCGATGACACGCCGGATGGCCGCGTCGATCTCCGGGCGATCCTCGCCTGGCGCCAGGGCGTTGAAGGGCACGCGGCGCGCGTCAGACATAGTGGGCCATCCGTGGGCGGTAGTAGCCGAGCGTCCGGCGCAGGCCCTCGGCGAGCCCCACCCGCGGCGCCCAGCCGGTGCGCGTCTTGAACAGCGTGGAATCGGCGTAGAAGCTGCCGATGTCGATGGCCTTCTTCTCGGGGGGCCACTCGACGAAGCGGTGGCGTCCCGAGCCGGCGGTCTGCACCAGCAGGGCCACCAGGTCGCGATGGGCGATGTGCTCGTCGCCGCCCACGTTGAACACCTCGCCGTTCACCTCGTCTGTCGCTCCGGCCAGCACGAAGGCCTCGGTCGCATCGTCCACGTACACGAAGTCGCGCACCTGCGCGCCATCGCCGAAGATCTCGATCTCCTGGTCTTCCAGCGCCAGGCGGATGAACCAGCCGATGAAGCCCTGGCGGTTGTGGCGCAGCAGCTGGCGCGGCCCGTAGATGTTGGTGAGCCGCAGCGCGCAGGCGCGCACGTGGAACACGTTGTTGTAGACCAGATGATAGTACTCGCCGGCCGCCTTGTTGATGCCGTTCACGTCGGTCGGCCGCACGAGGTGGCGCTCGGTGACGGGCAGCGACTCGGGCTTGCCGTAGATCTGGCGGGTGCTCGCATAGACGACCTTGGCGTCCGGGTTGTGGTGGCGGCACGCCTCGAGGATGGTCAGCTGGCTGCGGCAGTTGATCTCGAGGTCGGTGAACGGGTCGCGCATGCTGTCGATGTGGCTCACCTGGCCCGCCAGGTTGAAGATCACCTCGCGGTCCTTCACCAGGTAGTTCATCGTGGTGGCCTGCCGCACGTCGGCCACGTTCACCCGCACGCGGTCCTCGATGCCCGCGATGTTGTGCAGGTTACCCCCGTAGTCCGGGATCAGCGAGTCCACGAGCAGCACGTCGGCGCCGAGCGCCACGAGGTGGTGGGCGAGGTTGCTGCCGATGAACCCGAGGCCGCCGGTGATCATGACGCGGCGGCCGCGGTAGAAGTCGGCGACGGTCATGAGGGCTGGCGCGCGCCAATCGACGCGGCCCGCGCGCGCTGCGCCGCGACGTGCTCGCGCCGGACGACGAGCGCCCACCACAGCTTGAGCACGTCGACGCCCGTGCGCGCGATGCGCCGGAAATTGAAGAACTGCGACTTCCCGTACGCGCGGTGGTAATGGTGCACCGGCACCTCCGCCACCCGGAAGCCGGCGTCCTGGAACTTCTTCATCATCTCCAGGCAGATGACGCCGCTGTTCTTCTCGAGCTGCACGACGTCGAAGATGCGCCGGCGCATCAGCCGGAAGTCGCAGTCCACGTCGCGGACCTTCAAACCGAAGAGCAGCTTGACGGCGTGGTGGTAGAGGCGGCCGATGACGATGCGGTGCAGCGGGTCCGAACGGCTGATCTTCCACCCGTTCACCCAGTCCACGTCGTTCGTGAGCGCCGGCCAGAGCAGCGCCATCTCGGACGGGTCGTACTGCGCGTCGCCGTCGGTGTAGAAGACGAGGTCCTTCGATGCGTGCTCGAAACCCGACCGGAGCGCGCCGCCGTAGCCGCGGTTCGTCGCGTGGTGGACGATGCGCACGTGCGCGGGGTAGACGCGCGCCAGCTCGTCGAGAATCTGCCGCGTGTCGTCCTGGCTGCCGTCATTGATCACGAGCACTTCGTAGTCCGGCGTCAGCGCCGCGGCGGCCTTGACCGCGCTGATCACCAGGCTCGCGATCGTGCCGCTGTCGTTGTAGGCCGGGAAGAAGACGCTGAGGCCGGGCGTCGGCTGGGAGGTCATCACGAAACCTTGGAATTGTACCCCGCCGCCTCCGCCGCGTGCGAGCGAAGACGGCCGTGACGGAGCACGAGCCGCCACGGCGCCATGAGCGATTCAAACAGGATGCCCGACGACAGCTTCGACGCGCCCTCGCGCCGCTCGATGAAGATGATCGGCGACTCGACCACGCGGAACCCCTGCGTGGCGGCCAGGAACGTCATCTCCACCTGGAACGCGTAGCCTTCCGAGGCGATCCGGTCCAGCGGCAGGCGCGCCAGCGCCTCGCGCCGCCAGCAGCGATAGCCCGCCGTGCAGTCCCGCACCCCGAGCCCGGTCACCGCACGGATGTACGCGTTGGCGAACAGGCTGAGGACGATGCGGCGGAGCGGCCAGTTGACCACGCTGATGCCCTGCAGGTACCGCGACCCCACCACGAGGTCGGCGCTGGCGGCCGCCGCGATCATCGCCGGTAGGTGCTGCGGATCGTGCGATCGGTCCGCGTCCATCTGCACCACGACCTCGGCATCCGTCTGCACCGCGCGCTTGAACCCGTCCACGTACGAGACACCGAGCCCGCGTCGGCCCGTGCGGTGCAGCACGTGCACGCGCCCGGGATGCTGGGTGGCGAGCGCGTCGGCCACAGCCCCCGTGCCGTCGGGCGACTGGTCGTCCACGACCAGCACCTCGGTACCGGGCACCTTGAGGATCTCCGGCACGAGCTGCGGCAGGTTGTCGCGCTCGTTGTAGGTCGGGACGACGACCAGCGCCTTCATGCGCGCGTCAGCGTCGGCCCTCGAGCCTGAGCGACGAGATCTGCTCGGAGACGAGCCCCACCAGGAAGACGATGACCGAGAACATCAGCAGCAGCACCGCTCCGTTCGGGATGCGGGACTGGTGCACCACGGTCCACAGCCCGTAGGCCACGCCCACGAGGAACGACAGCGCGCTCAGCGGCAGGAAGATCCGCAACGGGCTGAAGATGGTGATCACCTTGATCAGGATCAGGAAGAAGCGCGCGCCGTCGCGGGCCAGCCGGATCTTCGAGGTGCCCACCCGCGGCTGCACCTGCACCGGCACGAACAGCACATTGTAGCCCGCCTTGATGAAGGCCAGCGTGGTGGTCGTCGGCGTCGAGAACCCGTTCGGCAACAGGTGCGCGAACTCCAACAGATGCTCGCGCCGCGCGGCACGGAGCCCGGAGGTGAGGTCGGGGATGCGCCGCTCGGTCAGGTACGAGGCCAGCGCGTTCAGCACGCCGTTACCCAGCCGCCGGCCGTGCGTGGCCTGCGACGACGCCGCCCGCGCCCCCACCACGAGGTCGTAGTCGCCCAGCTTGCTGGTCACGGCCAGCACGTCTGCCGGGCGATGCTGCCCGTCGCCGTCCACGATCACCATCCACTCGCCCTGCGCCGCGCGGAGGGCGGTCTTCACCGAGGCGCCGTTGCCCTTGTTGTAGGGATGCGAGACCACTCGCGCGCCCGCCGCCGCCGCGGCTGCCCCCGTCCCGTCGGTGGATCCGTCGTCCACGACGAGGATCTCACGCCATGGGGCGGCCGCCGCCATTGCCTGCACGACCGAGCCGATGACCGCCGCCTCGTTGCAGGCGGGGATGGCCACCGTGATGGACGAGGGCTCAGCCATGGCTGACCAGCCGCTCGATGACGTGGTCCCATGTGATCGCCGACGCCACCGTTCGCCCGGCTTCGCCCAGCCGGCGCGCGCGCGCGCGATCGCCGTCCAGGACCGCCACCGCGGCGCCGATGGTCGCGGGATCGGCGTCGACCACGAGCCCGGTCACCTCGTCCTGCACGAACTCCAGCGTGCCGCCCGAGTCATGGGCCGTCACCACCGGCTTGGCCGCGAGGAATGCCTCCAGCGTGGCGAGGCCGTAGTCCTCGTCGAAGGGCACGTACACCAGCGCCAGCGCATCGCGGTAGAGCGCGACCAGCGCCTCGTCGTCCACCGCGCCGAGGAACCGCACGCGGTCGGTGACGCCCGACTCCTCCGCCGCGCGCGCGATCTGCGAGCGGTGGCTGCCCTCGCCGACGACCACCAGCGAGAGCGCCGCGGGCGCGTGCGCCATGGCGCGGACGATGAGATCCACGCGCTTGTTGCCCTCGAGGCGGGACACGGAGAGCACATAGGGCCCGTACTCGCCCGGCGCGAGGTGCGGGGCGAGCAGCGGGGGGTGGTAGAGCGGCGTCGAGTCGAGCCCGTTGAAGCGCTGCAGCCGATCGGTCACCGTGCGCGAGATGGTGTAGCGCCCGACGCACTCGCCGAGCATCTGCTCGTCGAGTGCCATGAGCCGCTCCTTCAATCCGACATCGCGCTCGTCGTGCCCGAAGTCGCTGTAAATGGTGCCGGCCAGTTCATACGCCGCGCGGTGCTGATGCACCAGCCAGCACACCTTGCGCGGGTGCCGGGCGAAGTAGCTGGGGAACTTGGTGCCGATCACCAGGTCCACGCGCCGGCTGTTGCTCTCGGTCAGATCCAGCAGCCGCCATGCCGCCGCGTGCGCGAGGATCTCGTCTTTCGGATACCACTTGAACGGCAGCGACACGCGATCGGCCTCGAACCCGCGGGCGCGGAGCTGGTCGACCAGCTGCCGGACCAGCAACTCGGCGCCGCCGCGCACGAACGGCACCTGCGTTTCGCAGACAAGTACGGTGCGAATGCTCATGCGGGGGGCGTTTCGGGCCTGGGCGAGCCGAGATCGTAGCACGCACCCACCCGTCCCTCTCGATTCGGGGATTCGGCCTACCTCGTCAAGGTTTTGGCGAGTGACCGAATAATTGGCGAAACAAAGGCGTAACTACAAGATAGTAGAGAGGTTGCAGGACTTAAGCGTTGACAAGGTCACACCCCTCACCTACCATCCGAGTGGTCTTTTGTGGAGTGAAGTGGAGTAAATAGGTGCTCCGGGGCAACTCACCGGCGAAAATCGACGACAAGGGCCGGCTCAAGGTCCCGAACGGGTTTCGTGTCGCCATGCAGGACGAGCATGGCCGCGAGCTGTTCGTGACGAGCCTCTCGGGGGAGTCCGTACGCATCTACCCGATGCCGGTCTGGCTCGAGATCGAGCGCCGGCTTGCCCAGATGCCCTCCACGCACCCGGCCCGTCAGAAGTATCTCGACCGCGTGAACTTCTACGGCCAGGTGGCCGAGTTCGATCCGCAGGGGCGCGTGCTGATCCCGCCACGCCTCCGCGAGAGCGCGTTGATGACGGGCGAGGTGGACGTGCTGGGACAGCAGGACTTCCTCGAGGTGTGGAACCACGACCGTTTCCTCGCGCGGTTGAAGGAAGCCTTCACCGAAGACGACGCGAAGGCGCTGGCGGATTTCGGGATTTAGGTGGACGAACGAGCCGAGCATGTCCCGGTCCTGGTCGAGGAGGTGCGGGTGCTCCTCGAGCCGGAGCGGGGCGGCGTCTTCGTGGACGGCACGCTGGGCCTCGGGGGCCACGCGCGCATGCTGCTGGAGGGCGGCGCGGATCGGCTGATTGGGCTCGACCGCGACCAGGACGCCCTGGCCATCGCGCGCGAGACGCTGGCGGCCTTCGGCGATCGGGTCGAGTTGGTGCACGCGGACTATCGCACGCTCGACGAGGTGCTCGACGCGCGGGGCGTCGGGCGGGTGGCCGGGATCCTGCTGGACCTCGGCGTGTCGTCGATGCAGCTCGACCAGCCGGGCCGGGGCTTCAGCTTCCGGCGGGACGAGCCGCTGGACATGCGGATGGATCAGTCGCGCGGCGAGACCGCCGCGGAACGGCTGGCCACCGTCGCGGAGACCCAGCTCGCCGACGTGATCTACCAGTTCGGCGAGGAGCGGAAGTCGCGCCGGGTCGCGCGGGCCATCGTGGAGGCGCGGCGCGCGGCGCCGATCGAGCGGACCGGGCAGCTGGCGGCGATCGTGCGGAGGGCGGTGGGCGGCCCGTGGCAGCGGATCGATCCGGCGACGCGAACGTTCCAGGCGTTGCGGATCTGGGTGAACGGCGAGCTGGACGGGCTCGACTCGTGTATCGGGCGGGCGGTGGACCGGCTGCAGCCCGCGGATGAGTCGGCGGGCGGCGGACGGCTGGCGATGATTGCATTTCACTCGCTGGAGGATCGCATCGTCAAGCACGCGTTCCGCGCGATGGCCCACGGGGACCAGCGCGTGGTGCGGATCCTGACGAAGCGTCCGGTCGTGGCGGGCGACGAGGAAGTGGCGGCCAATCCCCGTGCGAGGAGCGCCAAGCTCCGCGCGGTGGAACGCCTGTGACGGCGGCGACAGGGAAGGAGGGCGCGATGGAACAGACCGAGACATTCGAGTACGCCATCCGCAAGGACGTTCGGAACAACCCGATTGTCCGGGAGGTGGACGAGCAGCGGCAGCGCGAGCTCTGGCAGTCCACGGCCATCGGCGTGCTGCTCGTGCTGGTGCTCCTCTTCTCGGCGTGGCAGCACTTCGAACTGCTGCGGCACGGCTACGAGCTCGAGCAGATGCAGCGCGAGCGTGCGGCTGAGGCCGAGGTCAACCGTCACCTGCGCCTCGAGATCGAGACGCTGCGCGCCTCCGAGCGCATCGAGAAGCTGGCGACCCGGCGGCTCGGCATGATCGAGCCCGGGCCCGAGGACGCCATCGTTCTCGAGCGCGTCGTCGCTCCGGCCCCGCCCGCCGCCTCGGTCGTCGCGGCCCGCTGACCGAGCACGAGGAACCCGTGGCCGAACAGCCTGTGTTTCGCTGGCGTCCCCTGCTCCAGAGCCGACTCGCGGTGCTGGCGGCGGTGTTCGTGCTCTGGGCCGTCGCCATCACCGCGCGGCTGGTCTACCTGCAGGTGGTGAGCCACGAGGACCTCGTGGCCCGGGCCGAGCGGCAGTACCTGCGGACGATCACGGCGCCTGCCAAGCGCGGCGACATCTTCGACCGCAACGGCCGCCTGCTCGCCTACAGCGTCGACGCCGACACCATCTACGCGGTGCCGGGCGAGATTGCCGACCGGGGGAAGGTCGCGACGGCGCTTTGCGGCGTGCTCGACGGCTGCGACCGCAAGGATCGTGAGGCACTGGCCGCGCGCCTGTCGCGAGGCGGGGCGTTTGCGTACGTCAAGCGGCGGGTGACGCCCGCCGAGGCCCGACGCGTGGCCGGCCTCGAGCTCGAGGGCATCGGCTTCATGCGCGAGAGCAAGCGGTTCTACCCGAACCGCGAGCTCGCGGCCCATCTGCTCGGCTTCGCCGGGCTCGACAACGTCGGCCTGAGCGGCGTCGAGGCCACCTACGACAAGACGGTGCGCGGCCGCGATGGCACGCTGCTCGTGCAGACCGACGCGCGCGGCCGGGCGTTCAGCCGGCTCGAGCGGTCGCCCACCGTGGGCGGATCCATCGAGCTCACCATCGACGAGCAGCTGCAGTTCATCGCCGAGCGCGAGCTGAGGGCCGGCGTGCAGCAGCACCGCGCCGACGCCGGCACCGCCGTGGTCATGGATCCGAAGACCGGCGAGATCCTGGCGATGGCCAACTACCCGACGTTCAACCCGAACGCCTACGGCGACGCGAACCAGAACGCGCGGCGCAACCGCGCCATCCAGGACCTCTACGAGCCCGGATCGACCTTCAAGATCGTGACCGCCTCGGCCGCACTCGAAGAGCGCCTCTTCAACCCGGCCGAGGTGATCGACGTGAGCGCGGGGCTCATCCGCTTCGGCCGACGCGTGATCAACGACATGCACCGGTACGGACCGCTGTCGTTCACCGACGTGCTGGTGAAATCGAGCAACGTCGGCGCCATCAAGATCGGCGCCCGCGTCGGGGCCGACCGCATGGGGATGTACGTGCGGCGGTTCGGCTTCGGCCGGGCCACGTCGCGCGACTTCCAGGGCGAGAGCCCGGGCATCGTGTGGTCGAACCTCAACGACAGCGCGCTGGCGTCGGTGTCGATGGGGTACCAGGTGGGCGTCACGCCGCTGCAGATGGTGACCGCCGCCAGCGCGGTGGCCAACGGCGGCACGATCTACGAGCCGAGGCTGGTGCGCGCCATCACCCAGGACGGCGTGCGCACGGTGGTCAAGCCGAACGCGGTGCGGAGCGCGGTCAAGCCCGAGACCGCCGCCACGCTCACCGCCATCATGGAAGCGGTGGTCGAACGCGGCACCGCGACGCGCGCGAAGGTGCCGGGCTACACGGTGGCGGGCAAGACGGGGACGGCGGACAAGCTGGTGAACGGGCGGTACTCGCCCTATCAGCAGAACGTGTCGTTCGTGGGCTTCGCGCCCTCGCGGAATCCCGCGCTGGCGATCATCGTGATGATCGACTCGCCGCGCGACGGCGCGGACACGGGTGGCGTGGTCGCGGCGCCCATCTTCCAGCGCATCGCGGAGGACTCGCTCCGGCACCTGGGCGTCCCGCCCAACCTCAATCCGCAGCCGCCGGTGCTGGTGACCCGGCCGAGGAACGTGACGGCGCCCGTTTCGCCGGCCCCGCGGCCGATGCGCGTGTCGGTGGTGGCGGGCGCGGCCGTGCTGCCGGACCTGAGCGGCCTTGGCGCGCGCGAGGCGATCCACGAGCTGGCGCGTCTCGGACTCACGCCGCGCGTCCGCGGTACGGGCGTGGTCGTGGATCAGCAGCCGCCGCCGGGGGCACCGCTCGAACCGGGCGCGATCAGCACCGTTGTCCTCGGCCGGGAGCCGCGACCCGTGGCCGCGACCGGGGTGTCACAGCCGTGACCATGGCCGACGTGCTCGCGATCGTGTGGCCCGAGGGCGGGGAGCAGGCGCTGGAGGGGGTGTCCCCGGGCGCGGCGGTCTCGTCCGTGGCCTATGACTCGCGGCGCGTTCACGAGGGCGCCGTGTTCGTGGCGCTCCGCGGCCAGAAAGCCGATGGCGCGGTCTTCGCCGCGCAGGCCGTGTCGCGCGGCGCCATCGCGGTGGTGGCCGAGACGGCGAGGCCCGAGGGCGTCACGGCACCGTGGCTGCTCACCCGCGACGCGCGGCTCGCGCTGGCCCTGCTGGCCGATCGGTTCTACGAGCACCCCAGCCGGCGCATGCCGGTAATCGGGGTGACGGGCACCAACGGCAAGACGACCACGGCGTACCTGCTGGCGTCGGTGCTCGATGCCGCGGGGCTGCCGGCCGGGGTGATGGGCACGGTCTCGTACCGCGTCGGCCGCGAGGAGCGCGAGGCCGCGCGCACGACGCCCGAGGCGCCAGACGTGCAGCAGCTGCTCGCTGAGATGCTCGAGCACGGCTGCCGGTCCGCTGTCATGGAAGTCTCGTCGCACGCCCTGGCGCTGAAGCGGGTGGACGGCATGCGGTTCGCCGCCGCCATCTTCACGAACCTCACGCGCGACCACCTCGACTTCCACGAGGACATGGAGTCGTACTTCGCGGCCAAGCGGCGGCTGTTCGAGATGCTCGACGCCGACGCCCCCGCCGTGATCAACGCCGACGATCCGCGCGCGCCGGCGCTGAGGGCCGCATGCCGGCGGGCGGTCACCTACGGCATCTCGCAGCCGGCCGACGTGACGGCCGGGCCGGTGCAGCTGGCGCTCGACGGCCTGGCGCTCGATGTCCGCACGCCGAAAGGCAGCGTGGCCATCCGCTCGCCGCTCGTCGGGCGCCCGAACGTCTACAACATCCTGGCGGCCACGGCCGCCGCCGTGGCGCTCGACCTTCCGCTCGAGGCCGTCGCCCGCGGCGTGCACGCCCTGCCCGGCGTGCCCGGACGCTTCGAGGTGGTCTCGTCGGCCACCGACAACGTGACGGTGGTGGTCGACTACGCGCACACCGACGATGCGCTGCGCAACCTGCTCGAGACCGCGCGGCCCCTCGCAGGGAAGCGGCTCATCACCGTCTTCGGCTGCGGCGGCGACCGCGATCGCACCAAGCGCCCGCTGATGGGCATGGTGGCGTCGCGGCTGAGCGACGTCGTGATCGTGACATCGGACAACCCGCGCAGCGAGGACCCGGCGCGCATCATCGAGGAGATCAGGCGCGGGATTGCGCCCGGCCCGCAGGGCGGGCGCCCGATCGATGTCCTGTCGGTCGTGGACCGCGCGGAGGCCATCGAGCGGGCCGTGGCGATGGCCGGCGCCGGTGACCTCGTCCTGGTCGCCGGCAAGGGGCACGAGAAGTACCAGCAGATCGGCGACCGCGTGCTGCCGTTCGACGACGTGGCCGTGGCGCGCGAGGCGCTGGCCCGGCGGCGCTCGGCGCGGACGAAGGCGGTGTAGTGGCGGGACGGACGGTGCCGCTGGCGGCCGCAGACATGGCGGCGGCCATGCAGGGACGCATCGTGTCGGGCGATCCGGCAACGGCGCCGGGCGGGTTCTCGATCGACTCGCGGTCGATCGCGCGGGGACAGGCGTTCTTCGCCATCGTCGCGGAGCGCGACGGACATGGGTTCGTCGCCGACGCGGCGGCGAAGGGTGCATCGGTCGTGGTGGTGAGCCAGGCGGTGGACCTGGCGGCGCTGGGTGGTGTGGTGGTGGTGCAGGTCGCCGACACCACGCGGGCGCTGCAGGACCTGGCGCGCGAGGTGCGGCGCCGGTCGGGCGCGAGGGTGGTGGCCATTACCGGCAGTGCCGGGAAGACCACCACGAAGGAGACGACGGCGGTGTTTCTCGAGGCGGCGTTCGCGGTGGTGAAGAACCCCGGGAACCTGAACAACCACCTCGGGCTGCCGCTGTCACTGCTCGAGATGCGGCATGGGGCTGATGTGGCGGTGATGGAACTGGGCATGAACCACGCGGGAGAGATTCGGGTGCTCGTCGGCATCGCCGAGCCCGACGTCCGCGTGTGGACGAACGTGGGCGACGCCCACATCGGCCACTTCGGGTCTGCCGACGCCATTGCCGACGCCAAGGCGGAGATTCTCGAAGGCGCCGGCCCGGGCACGCTCTTCGTCGGCAACGCCGATGACGCGCGCGTGATGACCCGCGCACGGAGCTTCGCGGGTCGGACCGTCACCTTCGGGTACGGCGAGGCCGCGGATGTGCGCGCGGTGGACGTGGACGACCTCGGGCTCGACGGCATGCAGGCCACGGTGGTCACGGCCCACGGGCGGGCCACGCTTCGCGTGCCGCTGCTCGGCCGGGGCAACCTCGCCAACGTGCTGTGCGCGACGGCGGTGGCCACCGAGATGGGCGTGCCGATCGACGAGGTCGCGGCTCGCGCGGCGGCGCTGAAGCCGGCGCGGCGCCGCGGCGAGGTGCTGGCGCTTGGCGGTGGCGTGCGGGTGGTGGACGACAGCTACAACTCGAGCCCGTCCGCGCTGGCGCGCGCGCTCGAGATGCTGTCTCGCGAGCGGGGGGCGACCAGGCGCGTGGCCGTGCTCGGCGAGATGCTCGAGCTCGGCGACCAGTCGGTGGCGCTGCACGAGGCGTGCGGCCGGACGGCCGCGGCCTCGGGCATCAGTGTGCTGGTGACCGTCGGCGGCGACGCGGCCCGGAAGATGGGTGAGGCCGCCATGGCCGCGGGCATGGATCCTCGCGCGGTGGCGCACGCGGCCACCAGCGTCGAGGCGGCCGAGGTGGTGGCCGCGCTGGTGGACGACGGCGACGTGGTGCTGGTGAAGGGCTCGCGCGGGGTGAAGACCGAGCAGGTGGTGGAACGACTCGTGGCGGTGCGCGGCTGACCGATGCTCTACCACCTGTTGATCCCCTTCATCCCCGAGGTGCCGGTGCTGAACGTGGTGCGCTACATCACGTTCAGGACCGCGGCGGCGAGCATGACGGCGCTGGCCGTGAGCCTCGTGCTGGGGCCATGGCTCATCCGGCGCCTGCGCGAGTTCCAGATCGGGCAGGTGATCCGGCAGGAAGGCCCGCAGTCGCACAAGGCGAAGGCCGGCACGCCCACGATGGGCGGGCTGCTGATCCTCGCCGCGGCGCTCGGGCCCACGCTGCTCTGGGCGGACCTGACGAATGTCTACGTGTGGATGGCGGTGATGACGACGGCGGCGTTTGGCGGCATCGGGTTCCTCGACGACTACTTGAAGATCACCCGCCGATCGTCGGGCGGGCTCTGGCCTCGCTACAAGCTGGGCCTGCAGATCCTCGTCGCCCTGGTCGTCGGCCTCGTGCTGATGTGGCTGGCGTCGCAGGACCTGTACAACACGCGGCTCATCTTCCCGTTCTTCAAGCAGCTGATCCCGGACCTCGGGTGGTTCTACGTTCCGTTCGCCGTGTTCGTGCTCGTGGCGTGGAGCAACGCGGTGAACCTCACCGACGGCCTGGACGGGCTGGCGATCAGCACGTTCGCGGTGGCCGCCGCCGCGCTGACGGCGCTGGCCTACGTCACCGGGCACCGCGTCTTCGCGGAGTACCTGCTGCTGGTGCGCTTTGCCCCGGCGGCCGAGCTGACCATCTTCTGCGGCGCCCTGGTGGGCGCGAGCCTCGGGTTCCTCTGGTACAACGCGCACCCGGCCGAGATCTTCATGGGCGACGTGGGGTCGCTGGCCCTCGGCGCGTCGCTGGCCATCGTCGCCATCCTGATCAAGCAGGAGATGCTGCTCGTCATCGTCGGCGGCATCTTCGTGCTGGAGGCCGCGTCGGTCGTCATCCAGGTGGCGTCGTTCAAGCTGCGGGGCAAGCGTGTGTTCAAGATGGCGCCGCTGCACCACCACTTCGAGCTCATCGGCTGGGAAGAGCCGAAGGTGATCACGAGGTTCCTCATCGTGGCCATCATCTTCGCGCTCCTCAGCCTCACCTCGTTGAAACTGAGATGACGGCGCGCGACTTCTCCGTGAGGGGCCAGCGGGTGCTGGTCGTGGGGGCCGGCCGCAGCGGCGTGGCCGCCGCGCTGCTGCTCGTGCGTCGCGGCGCCTCTGTCACGCTGACCGATCGCAAGGACCAGATCGCCGACGTCGCGGCCCTCCAGCAGGCCGGCGTGGCGCTCGAGCTCGGCGGGCACCATGCCGAGACGTTCGAGCGCGCGGATCTGGTGGTGATGAGCCCGGGCGTGGCGCTCGAGCTGCCCGAGGTCGCGCGCGCGCGGGCCGCCGGCGTGACGGTGGTGGGCGATCTGGAACTGGCGTCGCGGTGGCTGCAGGGCCCCATCGTGGCGATCACTGGCACCAAGGGCAAGTCCACGACGACCACGCTGGTGGGCCGCATGCTCGAGGCTGCGGGGCGCCGGGTGCTGGTGGGCGGCAATATCGGCGTGCCGCTCAGCGCGCAGGTGGAGAGCTCCACCGCCGACACCGTCCACGTCGTCGAGGCGAGCAGCTTCCAGCTGGAGGCCACCGACACCTTCCACCCGTGGATTGCGGCGCTCCTGAACTTCTCGCCGGATCACCTCGATCGCCATCCCGACGTTGACGCGTATGCGCGGGCCAAGGCGCGGATCTTCGCCAACCAGGAGCCCGACGACTGGACGGTGGTGAACGCGGAAAGCCCCGAGGCGATGGCGCTGGCCGGGCAGAGCCGCGCGCGCCAGGTGCGCTACGCCCTGGATCCGTCGGCGCCGGGTGCGTCGGTGTTCGCGGATCGCGGGTTCATCTGGCAGCGGACCTCGGAGGGCGACGTCCCGCTGGTGCCGCTGTCCGCGGTGAGGCTGTCGGGCCGGCACCTGCTGAGCAATGTCGTGGCGGCCACGGCCATCTCGACGCTGGCCGGGGCGGACGGCGTGGCCGCGACGCGGGCTCTCGAGGGGTTCGCCGGGCTCGAGCACGTGATGGAGCCGGTGGCGACCGTGGGCGGCGTGCGCTTCGTGAACGACTCGAAGGCCACCAACGTGGATGCGGCGGCGAGATCGATCGAGAGCTTCCATCGGGTGGTTGCCATCGTCGGTGGCAAGTTCAAGGGCGGCGACCTGCGCGACCTGGCGGCGCCGCTCGAGGCGCACGGCCGCGCGGTGGTCGCGATCGGCGAGGCGCGCCCGCTGATCAGCGAGGCGCTTGGCGCCACGCTGCCGGTGGTGGAAGCCTCGTCGCTGGCGGAGGCGGTGCGGCGCGCGTGGGAACTGGCGCGGCCGGACGGCGTGGTGCTGCTCGCGCCGGCGTGTTCCAGCTTCGACATGTTCGCGGATTACGCGGACCGCGGGAGGCGTTTCAAGGAGGAGGTGCGGCGGCTGGCAGGCGAGGCTGGCGCCACGGGTGAGCAGTGAGCAGTCGTCAGTTGGTGGAGGCGATTGGGAGCCGGTCGCTGGGAACGCAGGCTGCCCCGGTCTGCGAGACTGGTGTCCCTTTCCCGCCACCGACTGACGACTGCTGACTGCTTCGACCCGACACCGGAGGGGGCGCAAGACCCTCTCCGGGCACCGGGTGGCGAGCTGGGGGAGGTCCCATCCTGCCGCCCACCCTCGTATCGAGTCGAAGCCGCCGGACTTTAGGGCCCACGCGTGTGGCGTGGGTGAAAGGCACAAGGGCCGCAGAGTATGGCGCGGAAACTGCAATCTGACAAGTGGATGTTCCTGGCGACGCTGGCGCTGCTCTGCGTCAGCGTGGTCATGGTGTACAGCGCGTCGGCGCTGGTGGCGCTCGAGCGCTATCAGCAGCCGTATCTGTTCGTCACCAAGCAGGTGATGTGGGCCGCGTTCGGCGTGGCGCTGCTCTCCGTGGTGATGCGGGTGGACTACCGCGTCTACCGCAACGACCGGCTCATCTGGACACTGCTGGGCGTGGTCGGCGTGCTGCTCGTGGCCGTGCTGTTCTCGCGGGAAGTCAACGGCACGCGCCGGTGGTTCGCCATCGCCGGCTTCGGCATCCAGCCCTCGGAGCTGGCCAAGATCGCCATCATCTTCTTCGCAGCGCTGGTCCTCGAGCGACGCATGCACCGCATCAACGAGGTGGGCTATTCGCTGGCGCCCATCGCGCTCATCCTCGGCCCGGTCACCGGGCTCATCCTGCTGGAGCCGGATTTCGGGACCGCGGTCACGGTGCTGGCCGTGGTGGGCATCATGATCTTCTCGGCGGGGCTCAGCTACAAATACGTGGTCGGCGCGGGGCTCCTGATGATTCCGCTGCTGGGGCTCGTCATGATCCAGGCGCCCTACCGGACCCGGCGCTTCTTCGCGTTCCTCGATCCCTGGGCCGATCCCCTGGGCGACGGCTTCCAGATCATCCAGTCGCTCATCGCCGTGGGCACTGGGGGCGTGTTCGGCAAGGGCCTGATGGCGGGGGTCCAGAAGCTGTTCTACCTGCCCGAGCCGCACACCGACTTCATTTACGCGGTCATCGCGGAGGAGACCGGCCTGGTCGGGTCGCTGTTGATCCTCGCCTGCTTCGCGGTGATTGCCTGGCGCGGCATGCACACGGCGCTCCGCGCGCCCGATGGGTTCGGCGCGCTCCTCGCGCTCGGCCTCACGATGATGCTGGTGCTGCAGGCGTTCGTGAACATCAGTGTCGTCCTGGGCCTGATGCCGACCAAGGGCATTCCACTGCCGCTGGTGAGCGCGGGCGGATCGTCGCTGCTCATCAGCCTCGTCGGGGTCGGCGTGCTGCTCAACATCTCGCAGCACGTGGATACGGAGACGGGAGCCGCGTGAGGGGTGCACGTGCTCATCGCCGGCGGTGGGACGGGTGGGCATCTCTACCCGGGCGTGGCGCTCGCGCGCGAGCTGCAGCGGCGCGATCCGACGGTCGTGATCAGCTTCGTGGGCACGGCGAGCGGCATCGAGACGCGTGTCATCCCGCGCGAGGGCTTCCCGCTGGACCTGATCCGGGTGGCGGGGCTGAAGGGCATGTCGCGGCTGAGCCGGCTGCGCGGGCTGCTGCTGCTGCCGCTGGCGGCGCTCGACGCGTGGCGGGTGATCTCGAAGCGGCAACCGTCGGTGGTGGTGGGCGTGGGCGGGTTCTCGTCGGGGCCCGTGCTGGCGCTGGCGGCGCTCAGGCGGCGGCCGACGCTGCTGCTCGAGCAGAACGCCCTGCCCGGCGTCACCAACCGCCTGCTCGCGCCCCTCGTGCGCGCGGCGGCGGTGAACTTCCCGGAAGCGTTGCGGTTCTTTCCGCGCACCGGCTTCGTGGCCGGCAACCCGGTGCGCGCCGAGTTCTTCGGGCCGGCAGCACAGGAGGCGCATGAACGGGACACATCGTCTTCGGGGACAGCAGGCACGCCGCCAGGTGCGGCACGGGTTCTGATCTTTGGCGGTTCTCAGGGCGCGCACGCGATCAACGTGGCCCTGGTGGAGGCAGCGCCGAAACTGGCTGCCGCCGGGGCTCGGCTGGCGATCACCCATCAGACCGGGGAGCGGGACCTGGCCGTGGTGCGGGAGGCATACGAACGGGCAGGGATCCACGCCCGCGTCGAGGCCTTTCTCTACGAGATGGACCGCGAGATGAAGCAGGCGGACCTGGTGGTGGCGCGCGCCGGCGCCACCACACTGTCGGAGCTGGCCGCCGCGGGACGGCCGGCGATTCTCGTCCCGTTGCCGACGGCGACCGACGATCACCAGCGCCGGAATGCCGAGGCGTTCGCCCGCGCGGGCGGCGCGGTCGTGCTGGACGAGAAGGGACTGACCGGCGACCGGATGGCGGAGGAAGTGCTGGCGCTGGCCGCCGACCGGGCCCGCCGCGCCGAGATGGGGCGGCGGTCCAGGACGCTCGCGCGACCCGACGCGGCCGAGCGGATCGCGGACAAGGTGCGCGCGCTTGCTCGGTAAGACGCGGCGGATCCACTTCGTCGGGATCGGCGGCATCGGCATGAGCGGCATCGCCGAGCTGCTGGCGAACCTGGGCTACGCGGTGTCGGGGTCCGACCAGAAGCGGTCGGAGGTCACCGACCGCCTGGCCGGGCTGGGCGTGACGGTGCGGCTCGGGCACGACGCCGACAACGTGGGCGAGGCCGACGTGGTGGTCTACTCGTCGGCCGTTCGCGCGGACAACCCCGAGCTGGTGGCCGCGCGCGCCAGGGGGGTGCCGGTGATCCCGCGCGCGGAGATGCTGGCCGAGTTGATGCGCCTCCGCTTCGGCATCGCCGTCGCGGGCGCGCACGGGAAGACGAGCACGACCTCGATGATTGCGCTCGTGCTCGAGCGGGCGGGGCTCGACCCCACGGCCGTCATCGGCGGGCGGTTGAGCGCCTTTGGCAGCAACGCCAGGCTGGGCCGGGGCGAGTGCATGGTGGTGGAAGCCGACGAGAGCGACCGCTCGTTCCTCAAGCTGTCGCCGTCGATTGCCGTGATGACGAACATCGATCGGGAACACATGGAGGCATACGGCAGCTACGACGAGCTGCAGCAGGCCTTCGTCGACTTCGCCAACAAGGTGCCGTTCTACGGCGCCGTGGTGGCGTCGGCCGACGACGCCGAGCTCGGCCGGGTGCTGCCGCGGCTGACGCGGCGCACCATCACCTTCGGGATCGACGCCGAGGCGGCCGAGGTGTCGGCCGCGGAGGTCACGCTCGAGGGCTTCGGCGCGCGGTGCACCGTGCGCCGCCGCGATCCGCGCCGCGGCGGCGCGCCCGAGGTGCTGGGATCGCTCGTCCTGCAGGTGCCGGGCCGCCACTCGGTGCTGAACGCGCTGGCGGCCGTGGCCGTGGGCCTCGAGCTGGACGTGCCATTCGCGAAGATCGCGGCGGCGCTGGCGGAGTTCCGCGGCGCCGAGCGCCGCTTCGAGCGCGCGGGCGTCGTCGGCGGCGTGACCGTGGTGGACGACTACGGCCACCACCCGACCGAGATTGCGGCCGTCATTGCCGCGGCCCGGGCCGCGAGGCCGGCGCGCCTGGTCATCGCGTTCCAACCGCATCGCTACACGCGCACCAGGGACCTGATGCCCGAGTTCGGCGCGGCGCTGGCGCAGGCCGACGAGGTGGTGCTCACCGACATCTACGCGGCGAGCGAGGCCCCGATCCCCGGCGTCACCGTGGAGGCGCTGGCCGCCGCGGTGAACCAGCACCGCACGTCGCCGGTGCACGTCGTGCGCGCGGTCTCTGACGTGCCCGCCGCCGTGGCCGGCCTGGTGCGGCCCGGCGACCTCGTGCTGACGCTGGGCGCGGGTTCCATTGGCGGCGTGGCTGCGAAGCTCGTCGCCGAGCTCGAACGGCGCCGCGCCGGAAAGGCGGAGGGCTGAGCCATGCCGCCTGTCGCCGCTCCGTCGGACAAGCGCTTCCGGCGATCGCACGTCAAGCCGTCGAGCCGGCGCAGCACGCGCCTGCGGCAGGCCTGGCTCGCCGCGCGCCTCGTGGTGCTGGCGGGCCTGGGCGCGTACGCGGCCTGGCGGGGCGTGTCGCTGGTGGCCAGCACGCCGGCGCTGCAGGTCGCGCGCATCACCGTGGACGGGCACGACCGCCTGTCCACCGGAGAAGTGCTGGCGCTCGTCGAGGGCCTGCGCGGCCGCAACATCATCGGCCTCGACCTGGACGAGTGGCAGCAGCGGCTGCTGTCGTCGCCGTGGGTCGAGCAAGCCATGCTCCGTCGCGTCCTGCCCTCGACCGTCGAGGTCACGGTGCGCGAGCGGCGGCCCATCGCCGTCGGCCGCATGGGGAGCGCCCTCTACCTGATCGACGCGCACGGCGTCGTGGTGGACGAGTACGGCCCGGCCTACGCCGACTTCGACCTGCCCATCGTGGACGGGCTGGCGGCCCCGAAGGGGAGGGACGGCCTGGTGGACGAGGCGCGTGCCGCACTGGCCGCTCGCGTCATCGCCGCGCTGGCCGCGCACCCCGAGCTCTCGAAGCGGGTGTCCCAGATCGACGTCAGCGACCCGCACGATGCGGTCGTGATGCTCGAGGGCGATCGCGCGCTGCTGCGCGTGGGCGAAGAGGACTTCGTCGAGCGCCTGGAGCAGTACCTGGAACTGGGGGACGCGCTCCGCGAGCGCGTCGCCGAGATCGATTACGTCGACTTGCGGTTCGCGGAACGGTTGTACGTCCGGCCGGCGAAGGGCGCGGCGACCGCGCCGGCGTCGGCGCGTCGGTAGGGGTGGAACGGAGGCAACGTGGCACAGCGTGAGCGCTACGTGGTGGGGTTGGACATCGGCACGTCGAAGGTGTGCACGGTTGTCGGGGAGATCGCCGATGAGGGCGGGCTCGACATCATCGGGATCGGATCGGCCGAGTCGAAGGGCCTGAAGCGCGGCGTCGTCGTCAATCTCGAGGCGGCGGTGGAATCGATCAAGAAGTCGATCGAGGAGGCCGAGCTGATGGCCGGCGTCGAGATCGGCTCGGTGCACCTGGGCATCAGCGGGCCGCACATCAAGGGCTTCAACAGCCGGGGCGTGGTCGCGGTGGCCGGCAAGAACCGCGAGGTGTCGCGCGACGATGTGCGGAGGGCCATCGACGCAGCGCGCGCGGTGTCGCTGCCCGCGGGACGCGAGATCATCCACGTGCTGCCGCAGGACTTCGTGGTGGACGAGCAGGAAGGCATCGGCGCGCCCGTCGGCCTGACCGGCGCGCGGCTCGAAGTGAACGTGCACATCGTCACGGGCAGCCAGACCGCGACCCAGAACCTGGTGGCGTGCGTGAACCGCGCCGGCGTCGAGGTCACCGACACGGTGATCAGCCAGCTGGCCGCGGCCGAGGCGGTGCTCACGCCAGACGAAAAGGAGCTCGGCGTCGCCCTGGTGGACATCGGCGGCGGGACCGCGGACGTGGCCATCTTCGAGCGCGGCAGCCTCTGGCACACCGCCGTCGTGGCGGTGGGCGGCGATCACTTCACCAACGACATCGCGGTGGGCCTGCGCACGCCCATCCCCGAGGCCGAGAAGGTCAAGCGGCGCGTCGGCTGCGCGCTGTCGGGCATGGTGGACGAGGACGAGACCATCGAGGTGGCCAGCGTGGGCGGCCGGCGGCCGCGCGTGATGGCGCGGCGCATCCTGTCCGACATCCTCCAGCCCAGGGCCGAGGAGCTGTTCCACCTGATCTGGGACGAGGTGAGCAAGGCCGGCTACGAGAAGTCGCTCAACTCGGGCCTGGTGCTCACCGGCGGCGGCGCGGTGCTCGAAGGCATGTCCGAGATCGCGGAGCAGATCTTCGACCTGCCGATCCGCCGGGGCGTGCCCGGGGGCGTCGGGGGCCTGGCCGACCACGTGGCCCATCCAGGATATTCGACGGCCGTGGGCCTGGTGCGTTACGCCGAGCGGCACCGCACGCCGGTGGCCTCGGGTGTCAGCGGCGGCGCGTTTACGCGGGTGATGGGGCGGTTGCGGACGGTGTTCAAGGAGTTCTTCTGAGGAGGCGCGATGGCGGACCAGTATGACAACGATGCACTGCGGCTGACGCTGGACGAGGCCACCCGCGCGGGCGCGCGTATCAAGGTCGTGGGTGTCGGCGGCGGCGGGAGTAACGCGGTGACACGCATGGTGCAGGCCGGGCTGTCGGGCGTCGAGTTCATCGTCGCCAACACCGATGCCCAGGCGCTGCGCTCGAACCCCGCGCCCATCAAGATCCAGATCGGCGCGAAGCTCACCAAGGGGCTGGGCGCCGGCGCGGATCCGAACGTGGGCCGTCAGGCGGCGCTGGAGGACACCGACAACCTGATCCAGGCGCTCTCGGGCGCCGACATGGTGTTCGTGACCACCGGCCTCGGCGGCGGCACCGGGACCGGCGCCGCGCCGGTCATCGCCTCGCTGGCCACCGAGCTGGGCGCCCTCACCATCGCCGTGGTGACCAGGCCCTTCAAGTTCGAGGGCAAGAAGCGGCAGAAGCAGGCCGAAGCCGGCCTCGAGGCGCTGAGCGACGCCGTGGACACCGTCATCACCATCCCCAACGAACGGCTGCTGTCGGTGATCGACCGCAGCACCAGCATGCTCGACGCCTTCGTCACCGCCGACGACGTGCTGCGGCAGGCCATTCAGGGGATCTCGGACCTGATCCTGGTGCCCGGGCTCATCAACCTCGACTTCGCCGACGTGAAGACCATCATGTCGGGCATGGGCGTGGCGATGATGGGCACGGCCAGCGCCGAAGGCTCAATGCGCGCGACCGACGCGGCCAACCGCGCCATCTCGAGCCCGCTGCTCGAGGACGCGTCGGTGGACGGCGCCCGCGGCGTCATCATCAACGTGACCGGCGGCCCCGACATGTCGCTGATGGAGGTGAACGAGGCGCTGACCATCATCCAGGAGGCCGCGCACGAGGACGCCAACATCATCTTCGGCGCCGTGGTGGATCCGCAGCTGCAGGGCCGCGTGAAGATCACCGTGATTGCCACGGGCTTCGACCACTTCAAGGCCGACCGGTCGATGCCCGCCTCGTCGCTGCAGACGCCGGTGGACATGAGCGCCTACGCGCCGCCGCCGTCGCGCGGCGTTACCATGCCCCCGGCTCCGGATCCGGCGCTGGGGTCGAGGCTGACCATCGCGCGAAGGCCGGGGCTGGACCTGCCGTCCACGCGTCCCCTGGCCCCGGCGGTGGGGCAGTCGGCGGGAACGGGCGCCGCCGCCGGCCACGACGATCTGGATCTGAACAACCCGCTCGACGTGCCGGCGTTCCTGCGCCGGGGCGAGGGGTAGGCCGGTGATACAGTAGGAACAGCCAGGGGATCTGCGAGCTGCGGCGCCGGTGGAGCGCCAGCTCGACGGTCCCCTGTCCTGTTGATGAACTTCCGGCAACAGCGCGAAATCGCACAGCTCACCCTCTCACGCGAGGTCGGCTACATCGTCAAGCCGCACGCCGACCGGCTGCGTGTGGCACTGGCGTTCCCCAACACGTATTTCGTGGGGATGTCGAACCTCGGCTTCCAGACCCTGTACCGGCTCTTCAACCAGCGCCCCGACACCGTGTGCGAGCGGGTGCTGCTGCCCCCGAAGCAGGAACTGGCGGCGCTGCTCGCATCGGGCACCCGGCTGGTGACGCTCGAGTCGCAGACACCGGTCCGCGATTTCGATGTGCTGGCCTTCTCGGTGTCGTTCGAATGGGACTACACCAACGTCCTCACGATGCTGCGCCTGGCCGGCTTGCCCCTTCGCGCGGCGGACCGCGACTACCGAAATCCGCTGGTGGTGATTGGCGGTGCGGTGACCTTCGTGAACCCCGAGCCGCTGGCGCTGTTCGCGGACGTGATTGCCGCGGGCGAGGGCGAGGTGCTGGTGCCCCGGCTGGTGGAGGCGTGCGCCACGCCGTCGAGGCGCGAGACGCTGCGGCGGCTCGCCGGCGAGCGCGGCTTCTATGTGCCGTCGTTCTACGACGTCGAGTACGGGCCTGACGGGACCATTGCGCGCTACGTGCCGCAGGAGGGCACCGGTGCCCCGCCGACCGTCAAGAAGGCCGCGCTCAAGACGACCGAGGCGTGCGATCCACCCGCCACCAGCATCTTCACACCCGATACCGAGTTCGGCTCGCGCTTCCTGGTGGAAGTGGTCCGCGGCTGCGCCAACCTGTGCCGCTTCTGCTGGGCCGGCTACAACTACCTGCCGGTACGCCCGTTCCCGACCGAGCGCATCCTCGAGCTGGCCCGGCAGGCGCGCCCCTACGCTTCGCGCGCGGGGCTGGTGTCCATCGCCTTGTGCGACCACCCGGACATCGAGCACATCCTGCGCAGCCTGAAGGAGATGGGCTATTCCATCAGCCCCGCGTCGCTGCGGCTGGACGACCTGACGCCGACCATCGTATCGCTGCTGCAGGAGAGCGGCGAGCGCACGCTCACCATTGCCCCGGAAACCGGCTCGGACCGCCTGCGGCGCGTCATCAACAAGACGGTGACCAACGAGGAGATCCTCGCCGCGGCCGAGCTGATCTTCTCCAGCGGCATCGAGAACCTGAAGCTCTATTACATGATTGGGCTCCCCACCGAGCAAGACGAAGACCTGGTGGCGATTCGCGACCTCACCCTGCAGCTGCGGGACGTGATGATGAAGCACGCCCGCGCGCGGGGGCGCGTGGGCCGGATCGTGGGCAGCGTGAACCCGCTGGTCCCCAAGCCGGGTACCGCCTACCAGTGGATGGCGATGGAGAAGGCCGACGTCATCGAGGGGAAGATGAAGCGGCTGCGGGGGCTGGTGTCGGGCCTCGACAACGTCTACTTCAACATCAAGAGCGAGCGGCACTCGTATTACCAGGCGCTGCTGTCGCTGGGCGACCGCCGCATCGCCCCCGCCATCGAGCTGGCCGAGCAGAACGGGGGGCAATGGCGCCGCGCGGTGAGCGATGCCGGGCTGGACGGCGACTTCTACATCCACCGCGACCGGATCAACGACACCGTGCTGCCGTGGGACATCATCGACGGCGGCATGAAGGCGGCGTTCTTCCGGTCCGAGCTCGAGAAGGGCGCCCGCGCCGAGTGGACGCTGCCACCCAAACGCGCCAGGGACAACGCCCGGTTGCTGACGATGATCAGCTGAGGCGCGATGGGCACGCCGGGCGGCGCGGTATCCGCACTCGAACGCCGGGCCGTCGCAGGCCTGTTCTGGGTGGCCCTGCTCGCGGCTGCCGCCGCGGTCTTCACGATGGCGGGCGGGAGCGGGACCTTCGACGCTGGCCCCCTTCAGGTGTCGGTTCGCAACCCGACCAATCCCCTGATTGGCGTCACGATCGTCGCCGCGCTCGGCGTGTGGCTCGTGGGCCCGCGAACCTTCCTGGCGCCGGCCGCGCGTCTCGATGTCGTGCTGCGGCGTCATGCCTGGGCCCTCGCGCTGGCAATTGCCGTGTCGGTGCTGTGGGCGAGCGTCGCACTGGGCTCGTTCGTCGCCGGGAGCGCTGATGCGTCCGGGTACCTGAACGAGGCGAGGCTGTGGGCGCGAGGGAACCTTCACCTCGAGCCGAGAATGCGTGCGCCCGTGGCCTTCGAGTACGGCGTGCAGCCGCTCGCGCCGCTCGGCTTCCGAGCGTCGGCCTCGGGCGACACGCTGGTGCCAACCTACCCGCCGGGGCTTCCTGTGGCGATGGCTGCGTTCACCCGCGTAGCCGGCGAAGGCGCCCAGTTCTTCGTGGTGCCGCTTGCGGCGTGCGTGCTGACGTGGCTTGCCTTCCTCCTGGGCCGGGAGTTGGGCGGGCCGCTGGCGGGGCTGCTCGCCTCGGCGATGACCGCGACCTCGCCCACGGTGTTGTTCCAGTCGCTGCAGCCGATGAGCGACGTGCCCGCGACGTGTGCGCTGACGCTGGCCCTGGTTCTGCTGATCCGGCCTTCGGTGGGCGCCGCGCTCGGCGCTGGCGTCGCGGCTGCCGCGGCCAGCCTGATTCGGCCCAACCTGTTCGCCGTGGTGCCGCTGCTGGTCCTGGCCACCTGGTGGTGGGAGCCGACTCGCCATCGAAGCCTCGCCAGGACCGTCGCCTTCGTCTTGCCGCCGGCCCTGGTGGCCCTGGCGTTCTCCGCCTGGCAACGCCAGCTGTACGGCGGCCTCACTGAAACGGGGTACGGCCCCGTCGAAAGCCTCTTCGCTCTGCGGCACATCGGGCCCAACCTGCGCCGCTATCCCGTGTGGCTGTTCGACTTGCATGGCCTCGTCCTTCTCCTGGCGCCTCTTGCGCCTGTGCTGTTGGGGCGTGGCGCCGCGGCTCCCGCTCTCGAACGCGGCCGCGCCGTGCGCGTGGGCTGGAGCGCGCTGGCGCTGTTTGGCGCGCTCTTCGTCTTCTACCTGCTGTACCCGCCGTTCGACTCGTGGGCCTTCCTCCGTTTCCTGCTGCCGGCGCTGCCCGCGTTGTTCGCCCTGGTGGGCGTCGCCGTCGTGGGCCTGACCGGCCGTCTCTCGACGCCCGTGGGGGTGATCGTCTGGCTGCTGGTGCTGATCGGCATCTCCACGGGCGAGCTCTCGCGCGGGCGCGAGGTCGGCGTGTTCCAGTTGCAGCGCACCGAGCACCGCTACGTGGAGGTTGCCGATTTCGCTGCCGAGCAGCCAGAGCCCAGCCTGTTCGTGACGCTGCAGCACTCGGGCAGCCTCGCGTACTACACCGCGCGGCCGATCCTGCGATGGGACTGGGTGTCCCCGCCCGAGATCGACCGCGCCCTGGAGCAGCTCGAGGCCAGCCGGGTGACGGTGTACCTGGTCCTGGACGACTGGGAAGAGCCTCAGTTCCGGTCGCGGTTCTCCGGTTCGCGACTGGCCGCCAGGCTGGACGCACCCGTCTTCACGGCGCGCCTCGAAACGACGGTGAGGACGTCGGTGTATCTGGTGACCGCGCCGGTGTCTCCCCGGCTCAGCGGCAGCTGAGCACGCGGTGCCGTCGGGCCAGTCAGCTGCTGACGGCGGCCTGCGCCTCGAACTCGGCGTAGGCATGCAGGATGACGTCGCGCACGCGATCTTGGCTGCCCGTGTCGTTCATCGGGCGCAGCAGCGCGAAGCTCCGGCGCTCGCCGTTCACCGAGTAGGCCCGCGCGGGGAAGGTGACGTTGCGCCCGGTTCCGGTGCGGCGTTCCCACACGGCGAAGCCGACCAGCTTCATGCCCTGCAGCTCTCCGCCATCGAAGTGCAGCTCGGCGTCGGCCAGCTTTCCGGCGGGGCTCCCTTTGTCGTTCGGTGTGATCTTGACCACCATGATGCGACTCTCCAGTCCGGCGCCGCGCGACGCGACGCCCGTTAGCGTTCGTGATTGGGCCTCTCGGGCCCGACCCTCATGCATCAAGAGCGGTACCAGCGAGGAACGCCTGTTTTTCGGCGATCATGCAGGGAGACGACATGCGAAGCGACAACCGCGGTTCACCCGCCCCCGCGAAGGTCCAGGAGGCTCCGCCGCCGCCGGTCGGCGCATTTCGTTGGGAGCGGGAGACTTGGGGCCACGTGCTCCGTTGCGCGCCGCTCACCGGGGTCGCGCAACATCTGTTTACCTCCGCGCAACCGGCGTTACCGCTGGGGACGGGTGACCACGTCGAGCCCGGAGCGGGCCCGGCGCGCGACGACGACGAGGCGTGGCAACTGGTCGCGGCGTCGGTGGGCCGAGGGCGCGACCAGGTGATGCGCGTCCGGCAGGTGCACGGCAACCGCGTCCGGGTGCTGGGGCGCGAGGCCGCCGCCGACATCCGACCCAGGGAGAAACCCGACGGCGATGCGGTGGTCTCGAACGTTCCCGGCTTGGTGCTGGCGGTGCTCGTCGCCGACTGCGTGCCCATCCTCATGGCCGACGCGCGGAGCGGTGCCGCCGCGGCCGTCCACGCGGGGTGGCGAGGGACGTGCGCGGGCATTGCCACGGCGGCAGTCGAGGCCATGGCCCGCCACTGCGGGACCCGGCCGGAACACCTGGTGGCCGCCATCGGGCCGAGCATCGGCCCGGACGATTACGAGGTGAGCGAGGCGCTGCTGGCCGATTTCGCGGGGGCAGGGCACGACGAGGCCGCCCTCGCGCGATGGTTTCGCAGGAGCGCGAGCGGCCGGTGGCATCTGGATCTGTGGCGGGCGAACGAGGACCAGTTGATCGCGGCGGGGGTGCGTCCGGAGCGCGTGCACGCCTGCGGGCTCAGCACGTTCCGACACCCGGCGTGGCTGGAATCCTACCGGCGGGACGGCCCGCGCGCGGGCCGCATGGCGGCGGCCGTCAGCGTGCCGTAGAGCCGTTCAGGTCCATGCCGATGTTCGACAACCGATCGGCGTCCTTGTTCTGCTCGCGGCGCACGTGCTCGAAACGAACGTCGCCGATCTGCATGACCAGCAGACGGGCCTGCTTGAAGAGCGCCTGCAGCCCTTCGTTCTTCACCCGGTAGTTGCCGCGCATCTGCTCGACGAGCAGCAGCGAGTCGCCCCGCACGTGAAGCGAGGTGACCCCGTGGTCCACGGCCCACTGCAGCGCGGCGATGAGGCCGTGATACTCCGCGACGTTATTGGTGGCGTGCCCGAGCGCGCCGTGCAGCTCGGCCAGCACCGTGCCCTGATCGTCCACGATGTAGGCGCCCCAGCCCGCGGGCCCCGGGTTGCCGCGCGCGCCCCCGTCGAAGTACGCGGTGATCACGAGTGGCCGGGTGCGGCCGGCGGCTGGGCGGAGTCGGTGGCCGGTGAATCTTCGCCCGCGGCTGGCGCTACGAAGTAGAGGATGCGCTGGCACGAGTCGCACTGGACGATCTCGTCGTTGTGGACCACCGCCTGGAACACCATCGGGCGCAGGCGGACCTGGCACACCACACAGCGCTCGCGTTCCGCGCGGGCCATCGCCTGGCCGCCGCGTATCCGCGCCACCTTCTCGAAGGTCGAGACCACGTGCGGGCTGATCTGTTTCACCAGCGCGGCGCGTTCGGCGATCAGGCTCTTCAGGGCCGCCTCGTTCTCGACGCGCTCGGCCTCGATGGCCTTGCGCTCGGCGGCCACGGCGGCCTCGTCTGTCTTCAGATGGGCTTCGGCCGCCTTCAGAGCGGCCGCGAGCTCGTCGGCCCGCATCATGATCTCCAGGGTGCGGCTCTCGAACTGGTCGATCTCGGCCTTCACCGCCGCCATCTGGTGCTGCATGGCATGGAACTCGGTGTTGGTCTTCACGGCCATCGACTGTTCCTTGTACTTGTCGAGCCGCTGCTGCGAGGCCAGCAGGTCCTTGTCGGCCGTCCGCCGCGCCGTCTGGTTCTCCGCGATGGCCGCCTTGGCGGACTCCACCCCCTCTCGCGCGGCGGCCATCTTGGCATCGAGCGCTGCGATGCGCTCGGGGGCCGCGGCCACGATGCGCTGGGCCGCACCGGTGTGCGATTCGATCTCCTGGAGGTGGATGAGGCGCTCGAGGTCTGGAAGCATCGGACAGGGAAGAGTGCTGGGTGCTGAGTGCCTGGTGCTGTGTGCGAGTGCCGCCAGTTTAGTGCAGATTCGAGCTCGATATGCGGCGGAGATTGCCGGACGCCAGGGAAGCGGCCGGGCGCTTCCCCGTGGCCCGCTGCGAAACGCCTCTGAGCCGCATGCAGCACTCGCACTGAGCACTCCGCACTCGCACACAGCACCCCGCACCCAGCACCATGCACGCCCCAGCGAGTGGACTGGGCCCACCTGGATTCGAACCAGGGACCAACCAGTTATGAGCCGGCCGCTCTAACCGCTGAGCTATGGGCCCTCACGGACAGTGTCGGGAGTCGGGAGTCGAGAAGCGGGAGTCGGCACGACCCCGCAATAGAAAGAGGTCGAGACCCGGGCTTTCCGACTCCGACTCCCGACACGGTTCCTACGATCGCCCCTCGAGGAACGCGCGGAGTTTCCGCGACCGCGAGGGGTGGCGCAGCTTGCGGAGCGCCTTGGCCTCGATCTGGCGGATGCGCTCGCGGGTGACCGCGAAGTTCTGGCCGACCTCCTCGAGCGTGTGCTCGCTGCCGTCGCCCACGCCGAAGCGCATCTTGATGACCTTCTCCTCGCGCGGGGTGAGGGTCTTCAGGACCGACTCGGTCTGCTCCTTCAGGTCGAGGTTGATCACCGCTTCCGACGGCGAGACCGCCGTGCGGTCCTCGATGAAGTCGCCGAGGTGCGAGTCCTCTTCCTCGCCGATGGGCGTCTCGAGCGAGATGGGCTCCTGCGCAATCTTCAGCACCTTGCGGACCTTGGACACCGGGATGTCCATGCGCCGGGCAATCTCTTCCGAGGTTGGCTCGCGGCCGAGCTCCTGCACCAGCGCGCGCGAGGTGCGAATGAGCTTGTTGATCGTCTCGATCATGTGGACCGGGATGCGGATGGTCCGCGCCTGGTCGGCGATGGCGCGCGTGATGGCCTGGCGGATCCACCACGTGGCGTAGGTCGAGAACTTGTAGCCGCGGCGGTACTCGAACTTGTCCACGGCCTTCATCAGGCCGATGTTGCCTTCCTGGATGAGATCCAGGAACTGCAGCCCGCGGTTCGTGTACTTCTTGGCGATGGAGACCACGAGGCGGAGGTTGGCCTCGACCAGCTCCTTCTTCGCCTGCTCGGCCTGTGCCTCGCCGCGCATGATCACTTCGAGCGTATGGCGCAGGTGGTCCACGCTCTCCTCGAGATCGTCGGTCCGCTGCTTGATCTCGGCGGTCAGATCCTTCTTGCGCTTCTCGAGGACCTTGCGCTCCTCGTCCTTCAGCTTCGGCCGGCGGGTCTTCGCCGTCAGCGTCTTCTTCAGGTTGTCGAGCTCGCGCTGCATCTTCGACACGCGCTCGACGATCTCCTTCACTTCCTCGACGAGGCGGCGCTTCACCGGCTCGGTGAACTCGATCTTGCGGATGAGCCGCGACAGCTCGACCTCCGCGCGCATCTCCTTCCACCGGGCCCGGCGGTACTTCCGCTTCTCGGACTTCGGCACCGCGGCGAGCTTCTCCTGCAGCTTCTCCACCGTCAGGCGCGCCTTGCGCACGCCGTCCACCTCGCGGAGGAACTTCTGCGCGCGCTCCTCGATGCGGTCGTCGGTGATCTCCTCATCGTTGAAGATCACCAGCTCGCGGATGGTGCGCTCGCCCGCCTTCAGCGCCTCGCCCATGCGGATGACCGCCTTGGCGATGGCCGGCATGCGCGAGATGGACTTGATGACCGAGAGCTTGCCCTGCTCGATGCGCTTGGCGATGGCCACCTCGCCCTCGCGGGTGAGCAGCGGCACCGTGCCCATCTCGCGCAGGTACATGCGCACCGGGTCATTGGTCTTGTCGAGGGCGCCCGGGGTGAGGTCGAGCTCCATGCCCTCCTCGCCGGCCGCCGGACCCTCGCCGCGCTCCATCCCCTCGCGCTCGCGGTAGCCCTTCTCGGAATCGACCAGGTCGATGCCCGCCGCCGCGAACAAGCTCATGAGCTCGTCCAGGTCCTCGGGCGACGAGGTCAGATCCGCGGGGAGCAGATCGTTCACTTCGTCGTAGAGCAGGAAGCCCTTTTCCTTGCCGATGATGATGAGTTGTCGTACTTCGTCGAACCTATCTTCGAGGGACAAGGGCCCTACCTCCTGCGGATATGACGGCGCGCGCCCCCGAAGGGGGAAGCTATTTATTGTAGCCCGGATTCAGTTGTTCTCGGGACCCAGTAACCGGCCTAGTTCCAGCTTCTTCTGGAGCAGCGTGACGAGGTCCGCGCCCCGCTCGCCGCGCTCCTGGAGGCCGTCGATCTCGCGCTGCACCGCGGCCAGCTGGCGCTCGTGCTTCAGCCTCTTCAGCGACCTGACGGAGGACTCGGCATCGAGGACGGGCGCGGACGCCTCCGAGGCGATGGCCGCGAGGCGTTGTGCCTCTCCAGTACTTAGACGCTCCATCAGCACGTTTGGGGCCTCGGCCGGGTCGCTCACCTCGAGATCCCGGGCCATCCGCAGTAGTTCTGACGAGCTAAGTCCTTCAAGGTCACCGTCTTCCAGTGTCCGGATCCACGGCAGCACCTGGTCCGGCTGGTGGATGAGACCCCAGAGCAGGCCACGCTCGGCCCCCCGAAGCTGGCCGGACAGCGTCGGCACCCGGGCCGCGGGCAGCTCGGTCTTACGGGCGGCCGCCGCCTTCCTGATCTCGGCCCGGACCACCTCCTCGGTGACCCTCGCCTTGTGCGCGAGGCGGTCGGCGAACTGGTCCCGCGCGGCCGGGTCAGGGATACGGGCCGCCACGCCGAGCATCTTGCGCAGGAATTCACGCCGCGGCTCGTCACGGCTCAGGTCGTGGCCGGCCGCGGCCCGGTCCAGCAGGTAGTCGAGGTAAGGCTTCGACTGGCGGAGCTGCTGGACGAAGCCCTCGCGGCCGCGCTTCTGGAGGAAGGTGTCCGGATCGTCGCCCGCCGGCAGCTGGACCACGTTGACGTCGAAGCCTTCCGAGACGAGCAGTTCCGAGCTGCGCTCGGCCGCCGTCTGGCCCGCGCTGTCGGGGTCGTAGCAGAGGACAGCCTTGGGCGCGAACCGCCGCAGCTGCTGCGCCTGGCCCTGGGTGAGCGCCGTGCCGCACGTAGCCACGACGGGCAGACCGCCGGCCTGGAAGACCTGCCCGAAGTCGAAGTAGCCCTCGACGATGATGGTGAAGCCGGCCTTGCGGATGTCGGCCTTGCTGAGGTTCAGGCCGTACAGCGTGCGCCCCTTGGTGTAGATGGGCGTCTCGGGCGAGTTCAGGTACTTCGGCACCTGGTCCTTCTCCATCGCGCGGCCGCCGAACGCCACCACCGATCCGCTGTCCCGCGCTATCGGTACCATCAGCCGGTTCCTGAACCGGTCCACCTCGCTCCCCTCGTCGCGGCGGCTGACGAGGCCGCTGGCGAGCACGAGGCCCGGCGCGAAGCCCGCCTTCAGGAGTCGCTGCCGAAGGACATCACGGCCCGGCGGGGCGTAGCCGAGCTGCAGGCGCTCGACCGTCTGATCGGAAAGGCCGCGGTCCTTCGCGAGGTACTCGCGGATGCGCGCCGCCTGGGGCAGCGCAAGCTGCTCGCGGAAGTACGCCGTTGCTACTTCGTGGATCTTCAGCAGCGACTCGCGCTCGGCGGCGCTGTCGCGCGCGTCGCCCGACTCCATGTCGGGGACCGGGATGCCGAAGCGCTGCGCGAGGTGCCGCACCGCGTCCTGGAAGCCAAGCTGCTCCTGGAGCTCGATGAACTTGAACACGTCGCCGCCGACGCCGCAGCCGAAGCAGTGGAAGAACCCGCGATCGCGGTTGACGTTGAACGAGGGGGTCTTCTCGCCGTGAAACGGGCAGAGGCCCTTGTAGCTGGTCCCCGCCTTCCGCAGCGAGACGTAGTCCGAGATGACGGTGACGATGTCGGCCGCCGAACGGACTTCGTCAATAAAGGGTTGGGGGAACTTCACGGGCGGATAGCCCGATCATACGCCCGCCACTGGCGGTGCCGATGCCACTGGCGGCACGGCCATCGATCCCGTGCGCGCGTTCAGGCTGTGGAACACAATCCCCGTGACGACGACGCTGTCGGACTGCGACGGCGCGCCACCGGGTCGTGGCGCTTCAATCTGGACACGCGCGAGATGTCGCTCGTACGTGGCAGATCCGCGCGGTGCTTGCGGACGCCAGCGTGCACACACGGCGTTCATCGAGCTGAAGTAGGGTGGAATCGCCAACTTTGACCCCAAAGCCGACGTTTTGGGTCCATTACCAAAGCTACTTTGCCAAGTTGGGCGCCGTTGGGGGACCATTGTCCGCACCGATATGGGTCGACACGTCACTTTGGCCTCGAAAAAGGCGGTTTCGCTCGCTCCGTCCGCCCGAGACGTGCGAGTTTCCCGAGAAGTCGGCCGCCAACGCACCGCACCCGCGCCGCAGAAGGCCGTGACGTCGGGTGGCGACAGGGTCATCCAGTGCCTCGAGCGCGAAGGCGTCGAGGTGGTGTTCGGCTATTCGGGCGGTGCGGCGATGCCCATCTTCGACGCGCTCGTGGACTCGACCATCAGGTTCGTCCTGGTCCGCCACGAGCAGGGCGCGACCCACATGGCCGACGGCTACGCCCGCGCCACGGGCAAGCCCGGGGTGGTGCTGGTCACCTCGGGCCCTGGCGCCACCAACTGCGTGACGGGCCTACTGACCGCGCTGATGGATTCGGTGCCGATGATCCTGCTGACCGGCCAGACCATCACGTCCATGCTCGGCAAGGACGCGTTCCAGGAAGCCGACGTCACCGGCATCACGTATCCGGTCGTCAAGCACAGCTACCTGGTGAAGGACGCCGCCGACATCCCGCGCGTGATGCGAGAGGCCTTTCACATCGCGACCACGGGCCGGCCGGGCCCCGTGCTCATCGACCTGCCGAAGGACGTGACGCAGGGCCCGTGCACGGCGCCGTTCGTCGACACGGTCCACCTCCCCGGCTATCACGTCCCGGGCCGGCCCGACGCCGCGCCCCTCGCGAAGGTCGCGGCCCTGTTGAACAGGAGCCGGCGACCGGTGCTGTATGTCGGCCACGGTGCGGTCGTCTCCGGCGCCGGCAAGGCGATCGTGCAACTGGCCCGGACGATCGGCGCGCCCATCGTCAACACACTGCTGGGCAAGGGCGCCTGCGCCGAGGACCACCCCCTCCATCTCGGCATGCTCGGGATGCACGGCACGGCCTACGCCAACCTCGCCGTTCAGCACTGCGACCTGATCATGGCCATCGGCGCGCGCTGGGATGATCGCATCACGGGCAAGCTCTCGGAGTTCTGCCCCGAGGCGATGAAGATCCACGTGGACATCGACGTGGCCGAGTTCAACAAGGTGGTGCGGCCCGACGTCTGCCTGGCGGCGGACGCACGCCTCGCCATCGAGGAGCTGCTGCCCCTGGTGGGGAAGCTCGACACGGCCGACTGGCTCGAACGGATTGCCGGCTGGCGTCGGCAGCATCCCCTGAAATACCCGAAGAAAGGCGGCCTGCGCGCCCAGTACGTCGTGGATCGGCTCGACAAGCTCGGGGGTCGCGATTGCATCATCACCACCGACGTCGGCCAGCACCAGATGTGGGCGGCGCAGTTCTGCCTGACGACGAAGAACCGCCACTGGATCTCGAGCGGCGGCGCCGGCACCATGGGTTTCGGTTTTCCCGCCGCCATCGGCGCCGCGATGGCGACCGGCAAGCCGACCTGGTGCGTGGTGGGCGATGGCGGCTTCCAGATGACGTTCGCGGAGCTCGCGACCGCGAAGCTGCAGAAGGTGCCGGTGAAGATCCTGGTCATCAACAACCACTACCTCGGCATGATCCGCCAGTGGCAGGAGCTGTTCTTCGACAACCGCATCTCCGGCGCGGACCTCGAAGGCAACCCCGACTTCATCAGGATTGCCGCCGCCTACGACATTCCGGGCAAGCGCGTCACACGCGCCGGCGACGTCGACAAGGTGCTCAAGTGGGCCATGGCCTACGACGATGGTCCCTGCCTCGTCGAGGCCGAGGTGGTGAAGGAGGACAACGTGTTCCCGATGATTCCGGCGGGCGCGCCGTTGTCCGGGATGATCATCGACCGGCCGACAACCAAGCTGGAGAAGCCGACGGGGTCGACGTAGGAAAGAAGCTCATGGCATCTACCATCGTTCGTCGCGGCGCGGCCTTCGAGCAGGACCCGGGCCGGGTCCCGCGCCGCCACGTCGTGACCGACGTCGTCACGCCCCCGCTCCATACGATCTCGCTCCTGGTGCGCAATAAGCCGGGCGTGCTGGTGCGCGTCTCGCTGGTGTTCTCGCGCCGCGGCTACAACATGGAATCGCTGGTGGTCTCGCCCGCGATCTCGATTGCCGGCCTCGACGCCATGCCGGGTGAGTACTCGCGGATGACCATCACCTGCTCGGGCGATCCCGACACGCTGGAACAGATCATCAAGCAGATGGAGAAGCTGGTCGACGTCGTCCACGCCATCGACCACACCGGCCAGCCGGTCATCGAGAGCGAGCTGGCGTTGGTGAAGATCAAGGTCGGCCTCAAGGAGCGCACCGAGATCCTGCAGATTGCCGAGAACTTCAAGGCCAAGGTCGTGGACTTCGGCGCCGAGTCGCTGATCCTGCGCTGCGCGGGCGAGACCGAGAAGCTCGACGCCTTCATCGGCCTGCTCAAGCCCTTTGGCATCATCGAGCTGGTGCGATCGGGCAAGATCCTGATGGTGAGGGGGCTGGAGGAGACCTAGCGGGCGTTTCCGGCAGTCAAGTGACCGGCGAGCGCGGGTGACCGGCTCCCGGGCGGGGCCGCCAAGTCGGGCTCAGTCCTTCAGATCCACTACCGTCGCCCCTCCGCCTCCCTGATTTTCCGGGGCAGGGGCGTACTTGAGGACCAGCGGGTGGTCCTTCAGGAACGCGTGAATGCCACGCCGAAGCTGGCCGGTGCCGTGCCCGTGGACGATGCGGATCTCACGCAGGTCGGTGACCAGCGTATCGTCCAGGAAGCGAGTCACGCGGTCCACGGCTTCCTCGACCGTGCAGCCAATCACGTTGATCTCGCTCAGCAGGCCTTCGCGCGGCTTGAGGTCCACGTTCACGCGCACCCTGGCCTGCGCCTGCCTCGCCGAATCCGCAGGCGACGGGGGGCCACCAACGACACGCAGATCCTTCGCCTTCGCGCGCATGCGCTTGCCGCGCACGTCAATCTCGACCTGCGAGCCCTGGATGGACATCACCGTGCCCTCGATGCCGAGCCCGCCCACGGCCACTTTCGAACCGACGGCCAGCGGTGGGACCGCCGTGGGCGCTGAAGGCCCGGCGCTCCGAGGGTCGTCAGTCCCGGCGGCCGCCGGCTGCCGGATACCTTCCGTGATTCGCTCGATGGCGGCGCGCGCCTCGGCCCGGGCGGCGCCGGATTCCCCGGTGTTGAGCACCACGCCGGCCGCGCGCAACGAGGCCCTCTCGACGATGGCGTCGGACTTCTCCTTCAGCTGGGCGATCACCGCGTCGATGTCGCGCCGGGCCTGCCGCAGCCGGTCGTCGAGCTTCTCGTTCAGGCGCTTCTTGAACGCCTCCTCGCGTTCGGCCAGCGCGCCCTCGCGTTTCTCGAGCGCCCCGCGCTGCTCGTTGAAGGCCCGTCGCTCGCGGTCCAGCCGGTTGCGCTCGGCGTCGAGCGCGCGCGCCTGCGCGTCGATGCGAACGAGGTGGGCCTGGACGCGCTTCTGGTCGTCGCTCAGGAACCCCCGCGCGGCGGCCACCACCGCGACGGGCATGCCCAGACGCTGCGCCATCTCGATGGCCAGGCTCCGCCCGGGCGCGCCGTAGACGAGGCGGTAGGTGGGCGCGTAGGTCTGTGGATCGAACGCGAAGCCGGCCACCGTCACGCCCTCCGCGGCCGCGCCCCAGGCCTTCACCACGTCGAAGTGCGTGGTCGCGATGAGGTGCGCGCCGCGCTGCCGGAAGTGGTTGACGAGCGCGGTGGCGAGCGCGCCGCCCTCGTTCGGGTCGGTGCCCGTCCCGACCTCGTCCAGCAGGACCAGCGCAGGCAGCAGCAGCGCGCGGTCCATCGACACCAGGTTGGTGATGTGCGCCGAGAACGTGCTGAGGCTGGCCGCGATGGACTGCTCGTCTCCGATGTCGGCGAACACCGAGCGGAACACGGGCAGGCGCGCGGTGTCCGCCGGAACGTGCAGGCCCGACTGCGCCATCAACGCGAACAGGCCCGCCGTCTTCAGCGCCACCGTCTTGCCGCCCGTGTTCGGGCCCGTGATGAGCAGCACGCGGCTGGGCGGATCCAGCACCACGTCGATCGGCACGGCCTTCTCGAGCAGCGGGTGCCGCGCCCCCCGCAACTCGAACGAGCTGTCGGCCACGAACGTCGGCTCGATGCCGCTCACACGCGCGCTGTGTCGCGCGCGCGCCTGCAGCACGTCGAGCTCGGTGGCCACCGTCTGCACGACACGCAGGTCCCCGGGACGATGGCGGAAGCGGTCGGTGAGCGCCAAGAGAATCCGGAAGATCTCCTCGCGTTCGCGCTCCTCGAGCTCGACGATGTCGTTGTTGATCTCCACCGTGGCGGCCGGCTCGAGGAAGAGGCTGGCGCCGCTGGCCGAACTGCCGTGGACGATGCCGGGCACGTTGCCGCGGTGCTCGGCGCGCACCAGCAGCACGAAGCGGCCGTTCCGCTCGGTGATGACCTCGTCCTGCAGGTACTTCGCCGTCTCCTTGCCGCGCGCGAACTGCTCGAGGGTGTGCCGCAGCCGCTGACGCAGCCCGCGCAGACGGTCGCGGATGCCGCGAAGCGCCGGGCTGGCCACGTCGAGCACCTCGCCCGACACGTCGATGGCGTCGCGCACGGCGGCAATCTCCTGCTTGAACGACGCGATGCGGCCCACGGCCTCGGTGAGGATGGGGAAGTCGCCGGCCGCCGCCAGGATGCCGGCGCGCGATCGTTCCACCGAGTCGACGAACTCGGCCAGCGTCCGCAGGGCCAGCGGATCCAGCGGGCGGCCCTCGATGGCCAGCCCCGCCAGCGCCGCGGTGAGCCCCTGTCCGGCGCGCAGGGGAAAGGCGGGGTTGTGCTCGAAGAACCGCACCGTCTCGCTGGTGGCCTGCTGCGCGGAGGCCACCTCGCGCGGGTCGGGCGAGGGCTGCATCGCCTCGAGCCGCGCGCGGCCGATCGGCGTCAGCGACAGCGCCGCGACGTCGGCAACGATGCGATCGAATTCAAGGGTTCTGGTAGCGAACATCGTGGGAAAAAAGAAACCACGACGACTCGAAGAACACGAAGGCCGGCACGAAGATCCTTCGGAACAACCCAAAGAGCTTCGTGTCCCTCGTGATTCCCTTCGTGCCTTCGTGGTCTCTCTTCGTTACAGGTGGTTGATCATACTCGCGATGCACCCGGCGCCGAAGCCGTTGTCGATGTTCACCACCGACACCCCATTCGCGCACGAGTTCAGCATGCCCAGCAGCGCGGCGATGCCGCCGAAGCTGGCGCCGTAGCCGATGCTCGTGGGCACGCCGATGACCGGGACGTGCACCATGCCGGCCACCACGCTGGGCAGCGCGCCCTCCATGCCGGCGACGACGACGATGACCCGCGCCGACTCGAGACGCTCGCGTTCGCGGAGCACGCGGTGGATGCCCGCCACCCCCATGTCGTAAAGCCGCACCACGTCGTTGCCCATCAGCTCGGCGGTGATGGCCGCCTCTTCCGCCACCGGGATGTCCGAGGTGCCGGCGGAGGCGACGGCGACGGCGCCCCGGCCGCGGGGCACGTCGCGCTTGAGGGTGATGGCGCGGGCCAGCTGGTGGTACTCTGCCTCGGGCACCTGTTCCCGGACAGCCTCCCACGCCGCCTCATCCGCGCGGGTCACGAGCAAGGGGTGGCCCCGGCCGGCGATGGCGGCGGCGATGGCGGCAATCTGCGCGGGCGCCTTGCCGAGGCCCAGTACCACCTCGGGAAAGCCCTGGCGGGTGGCGCGGTGGTGGTCTACCTTGGCGAACCCGAGGTCGCCCAGGGGCTCGGCGCGAAGGGCGGAGAGCAGCGCCTGGTGCGCCTCGGCGGTCGTCCGGGTGCCCTCGCGGACCTGGTCGAGGAGGATGCGAATCTCGTCTGGGCTCATGAGCGCGTTATCATCTGTGTTTTGTTGACTTTACGGGAACCGGCTGTACAATGATGGTTTGCGCTGTGACGTCTGACTCAGGTCTAGCATGACGCCGATTGAAACGTTCATCCTCGCATCGTACTTCTTCGTCCTGTTGATCCTCGCGGTCTACGGGTGGCACCGGTACTACCTGGTCTACCTGTACATGAAGCACAAGGACGAGCAGCCGGTACCCAGGTCCCGCTTCGAGTCGCTGCCGCCGGTCACCATCCAGCTTCCCCTCTTCAACGAAATGTACGTCGTCGATCGGCTGGTGGACGCCGTGTGCCAGATCGACTACCCGCGCGAGCTGCTCGAGATCCAGGTCCTGGACGACTCGACGGACGAGACGCGGGAGATTGCGGAACTGGCCGTGCGCCGGCACGCCGCGCAGGGCGTGGACATCAAGTACCTTCATCGGACGGATCGCACGGGCTTCAAGGCCGGGGCGCTGGACGAGGGGCTGAAGGTGGCGCGCGGGCGCTTCGTGGCCATCTTCGACGCCGACTTCATGCCCGAGCGCGACTTCCTGATGCGCACCGTGCACTACTTCACCGATCCCCGGGTGGCCCTGGTGCAGGCGCGGTGGGGGCACATCAACCAGGACTACTCGCTGCTGACGAAGATCCAGAGCATCCTGCTCGACGCGCACTTCGTGCTCGAACACGGCTCGCGGAACCGCGGCGGCTGCTTCTTCAACTTCAACGGCACGGCCGGCATCTGGCGCCGCGAGGCCATCACCGACGGCGGCGGCTGGCAGCACGACACGCTCACCGAGGACCTGGACCTCAGCTACCGGACCCAGCTGAAAGGCTGGCAGTTCGTGTTCGTGCAGGATCACGTGGCCCCGGCCGAGTTGCCGGTCGAGATGAACGCGTTCAAGTCGCAGCAGCACCGCTGGGCGAAGGGCTCCATCCAGACCTTCCTCAAGCTGATGCCGCGCATCCTGCGGTCGAACCAGCCGGCGCGGGTGAAGGCCGAGGCGTTCTTCCATCTCTCGGCCAACCTGAACTACCCGCTGATGTGCGTGCTCTCGGTGCTGATGGCACCGTCGATGATCATCCGCTACAACATGGGGTGGTACGAGATGATGCTCATCGACATCCCGCTGTTCCTGGCGGCGACCGCGTCGGTGGCCAACTTCTACATGGTGTGCCAGCGGGAGCTGTACCCGCAGACGTGGACCGAGCGGCTGAAGTACCTGCCGCTGCTCATGTCCATCGGCATCGGCCTGGCGGTGAACAACACGAAGGCCGTGTTCGAGGCGCTGTTCCACAAGCCCAGCGACTTTGCCCGCACGCCGAAGTACGGCGTCGAGGGCCGCGCGGACGACTGGGCCACCAAGAAGTACCGCCAGTCGGTGGCCATCCAGCCCCTCATCGAGGTGGCGCTGGGCCTCTACTTCACCGCCACGCTCTTCTACGCGCTGGCCAACGGCATCTACGGGACCGTACCGTTCCTGATGCTCTTCCAGGTCGGCTTCCTCTACACGGGCCTGCTGTCGCTCTTCCAGCAGTTCGGCGGCGACGCGGTCGTCCCGGTGGCGCAGGGGAAGGAAGCGTAGGATCGCGTCGGGAGCCGGGAGTCGATCGAGTACGGGACGGAATCGCGGCGGGAACTGCAAATTGGATGAGGGCGGCCTGGCGGCCGCCCTTCACATTTACGCGCGTCCCCGCCCCCCCCGAACCCTCGAACCCCAGAACGCCAGAACCTCAGAACCTCAGAACCTCCGTCCTCCCCTGCTAAGATCCCCCCATGCCCCCCGACGTAAAGGCCAAGGCCGGCCTCGAAGACATCGTCGCGACGTCGTCGCGCATCTGCTTCCTCGACGGTGACCGAGGCGTGCTGGCGTACTGCGGCTACGACATCCACGAGCTGGCGCGTCACGCGACGTTCGAGGAGACGTGCTTCCTGCTGTGGCACGGGCGGCTGCCCAGTCGCGCCGAGCTGGGCGACCTGCAGTCGCAGCTGGCGGCCGCGCGGCCGCTGCCCGAGTCGATCCTGCGCCTGATGAAGATGCTGCCGCCCTCTGACGGCATGGACGCGCTGCGCACGCTGACCTCGGCGCTGGGGCACTACGATCCGGACGCGCACGACAACTCGGCAGCGGCGGCGTACCGCAAGGCCGTCAGGCTGACGGGGCAGATTGCGAGCCTCGTGGCCACGTGGGGGCGCATGCAGCAGGGGGGCGGGCCCATCGCGCCGGACCCGGCGATGGGGCACGCGGCGAACTTCCTCTACATGCTGTTCGGCACGCGGCCCACGCCCATGGCGGTGCGGGCCATGGACGTCGCGCTCACGCTGCACGCCGACCACGAGCTGAACGCGTCCACCTTCGCCGCGCGCGTGGCCGCGGCCACCCTCACCGACATCCACTCCGCCATCGTCGCCGGCATTGCGACGCTGAAGGGGCCCCTGCACGGCGGCGCCAACGCGGAGGTGATGAAGATGCTCATCGCGATCGGCCAGGACGCGCCGGCCGAGCGCATCGACGCCTACGTGAAGGGCAAGCTCGCGCGGAAGGAGAAGATCTCCGGGTTCGGGCACCGCGTGTACCAGACCGAGGATCCGCGCGCCACCCACCTGCGGCAGATGTCGAGACAGCTCGGGCAGCAGGCCGGCAACACGCGCTGGTTCGAGATGTCCGAGCGCATCGAGGCGCTGGTGAAGGCCGAGAAGAAGCTCTTCCCCAACGTGGATTTCTACTCGGCATCGATGTACTACACGATGGGCATCGCCATTGACCTCTACACGCCGATCTTCGCCGTGAGCCGCATCTCGGGCTGGACGGCGCACGTGCTCGAGCAGCTGTCCGACAACCGCCTCATCCGCCCGAGGGCCGAGTACACGGGCCCGGTGTATCCACAATCCTGGATGCCGGTCGACCAGCGCTAGACGACGGGAACCGACTCGATGCCATCGACGCCCCCGCGGCTGCTCTGCATAGACGACGATCCGCTGCAACACCGCATCATCGAACACCTCGTCGGCGGCTTTCGCCACACGACGTTCGAGTGCGAGTTCGCGGGCACCTACGACCAGGGCCTGGCGACGCTGGCCGCCGGCGGATACGCGGTCTGCCTGCTGGATCACCGACTCGATCGTGGCACCGGCGTCGACATGCTCCGGGAGGCGCGTCGGCTCAGCATCGACACGCCCATCATCATGATGACGGTCGACGACACCGAGGAGGTCGACATCGCCGCAGCGGAGGCGGGCGCCGTGGACTTCCTGCTGAAGTCCGAGCTCAACCCTCGGCTGCTGGAACGCGCGGTGCGCTACGCGGTGAATCTCGGCGCGACGCTGCGGCAGCTGCGCGCGGCAGCCCTGCTTGATGAGCTCTCCGGGCTGCTGAACCGTCGTGAGCTGCAGAACCTGCTGCAGAACGAATGGCTGCGCGCGGTCCGATTCAAGCGCCCCTTCTCGCTGGGGCTCGCGGATATCGATTTCTTCAAGCGCGTGAACGATACCTATGGGCACCCCGTCGGGGACCAGGTCATCCGCCACGTGGGCCGGGTGCTCGAGACGACGTTGCGCCGCCTCGACCGCGTGGCGCGATTCGGCGGGGAAGAGTTCGCGATCCTGATGCCGGAGACCGGACGCCGTGAGGCCGCCATCGCGATGGAGCGCGTCCGCGCCGCCCTGGCACAGTCGCCCTGCGTGGTCACCGGGCAGGACCTGCGGATCCCGGTCACGCTCAGCATCGGCGTGGCGGTGCCCCTCGAGGATGCGGACACCCCCGACGCGTTGATCGCGGTCGCGGACCGGCGGCTCTACGCCGCCAAGAACGCGGGCCGGGACACCATCCGGGTCGAGGGCTAACGCTCTCCGACCCGAAGTGAGAAGTGCGAAGTCAGAAGTGAGAAGCGAGAAGTGAGAAGCTGGGCATCGCCCGTCAGCGTGCCACGCCTGCCGCGCGCAGCTGCTCGATCTCGTCCTGGCTGTAGCCAGCCGCCGCCAGCACTTCGTCCGTGTGCTCGCCCAGCATCGGCGCCCGTCGTCCCGCGTCGAGCGGCGTCGCCGACAGCTTGAGCGGCGTTCCCAGCGTCTGCATAGGCCCCAGGATGGGATGGTCGACGCGAACGGACATCTCGCGTGCCCGTGCCTGCGGGTGCGCGAAGGCCTCGGCGTAGTCGAGGATGGGCCCGCACGGTACGCCCGCCTGATCCAGTCGTGCCAGCCACGTATCACGAGTCTCGGTGCCGGTGACCGCCTCGATGAGCGCGGCCAGGGCCTGGCGGTTCGTCACGCGCGCGGTCGCCGAGCGAAAGCGATCGTCCGTCGTCCACTCCGGATGCCCCAGCAGCTCCGCAAAGCGGACGAAGGTCCGATCGGTGGCCGCGCCGACATTGATGAAGCCGTCGGCGCAGCGGAACGCCTGGTAGGGCGCCACCATCCGGTGCGCGGATCCGAGCCGCTGGGGCACGCCGCGGCCCGAGAAGTACTCCGTGGCTTCCCATACCGACAGCGCAAGGCCGGCCTCGAAGAGCGACGTGTCGATGTGCTGTCCCCGGCCCGAGGCGGTGCGCCAGTGGAGCGCCGCGAGGATGCCCGCGAGCGCATAGAGCCCCGCGCCCAGGTCGGTGATAGGCACCCCGGCCTTCACCGGCGGGCCATCCGGCTCGCCGGTCACCGACATGATGCCCGACATGCCCTGCGCCACCAGGTCGAAGCCGCCCTTCGAGGCGAACGGCCCGGTCTGGCCGAAGCCGGAAATGGACGCGTAGATGAGCCCGGGGTTCTCGGCCGACAGGCGCGGGTAGTCGAGGCCGAGGCGCGCCATCACGCCCGGGCGGAAGTTCTCGACGAGGATGTCGGCGGATCTGGCCAGGCGGGTGAACACCTCGCGGCCCGGCTCCTGCGCGAGGTCGAGCACGATGCCGCGCTTGCCGCGGTTCACGGCGCCGAAGGCCGCGCTGTCGCCGCCGCGGGCGCCGGCCATGGCCCGGGTGGAATCGCCATCGGGCGGCTCCACTTTGATGACCCGCGCGCCCATGTCGGACAGTAACATCGCGCAATAGGGCCCGGCCATCACCTGGGTCACATCGAGAACGACTATGCCGTCGAGCAACGTTGCCTGGGACATCAGCGGATCGATTGGGACACTCACGTTCACGCGCCCCGAGGCGCGCAACGCCCTCACGTGGGACATGTACGACGCGCTCGAGCGGGCCTGTCAGCAGGCCGACGAGGACGACCGCGTGCGTGCGCTCATCATACGCGGTTCGCGCGGCGCCTTCGCGGCCGGCACCGACATCTCGCAGTTCGCCGACTTCTCATCGGGCGACGACGGCGTTCGCTACGAGCGGCGGCTCGACGCGCTGGTGGAGCGGCTCGAGCGGGTCACGGTGCCGACCATCGCCGAGGTCGACGGCCCCGCCGTGGGCGGCGGCTGTCTCATCGCGGTGGCGTGCGATCTCCGCATCTGCTCGGACCGCGCGCGATTCGGTGTGCCCATGGCACGCACGCTGGGCAACTGCCTGTCGATGGCCAACATGGCCCGGCTCGTGGACGTGCTCGGAACGGCCCGTGTGCGCGACCTGCTTCTGACCGCGCGGCTGGTGGACGCCACCGAGGCACTGGCTATCGGACTCGCGACACGGGTGGTGGCGCCGGAGCAACTATCGGACGAGACCCTGATCCTGGCGACGGAGCTCACCGCGCGCGCGTCGAGCACCGTGAGGGCCACCAAGGCGCTGCTGGCCCGCCTGCGCGACCTCCGCACGCCACCCGCGGGCGCCGCGGACGACCTCATCGCCGCGTGCTACGGCAGCGCGGACTTCCGCGAGGGCGTCACGGCCTTCACCGAGGGACGCCCCCCGAAGTTCGTGTGAGAAAAGAAACCACGAAGACACGAAGGGCACGAAGATCACACGAAGAACTCAAGACTCAAGACTCAAGACCCAAGACCCTAGAACAACACCCAGCAGATGAGCGAGCCGACGACGGTCATCGACAGGCCCCAGGCCAGCAGCTGGTTGAACAGCCGTTTCGGGTCCTCGCCGGCCGGGAGTGCGGCGATGCACAGGGCGCCGATGGTGGAGAGCGGGGACAGATCCACCAGGTGGCCGCCGACCATCATGGCCGAGGCAATGCCCATGGCATCCCCTCCACCCAGGCGCTCCACGAGGCCAGGGACCGTAGGGAGGAACGCGGGCAGCACCACGCCCGACGTGCTGCTGTAGACCGACACCACGCCGGTGACCAGCGCGACGATGCCGGTGACCGTGGACGGCGACGAGACGCGCGCCAGCAGATCGGAGAAGAGCGCCATGCCCTGCGTCTTCTCCAGCACCCCGATGAGCACCGTGACGCCGCAGACCATCAGCACGACGCCCCAGGGCATCTTCTTGATCGCTTCCTTCTCGTCGGCCGCGTCGACCAGCGAGAGCAGCGCCGCGCCGGTCAGCGCGGCCATCCCCACCTGCAGGTCGAACACCACCACGCCGACCACCAGCGACGCGAGCACGGCAAGCGTCAGCCAGTGCACGGGTTGAAAGGGCTCGACCTTCGCGGCCTCGACGTCGGCCACGTGATTGGCCTGGCGCCTGAACAACTTCATGCCGCCGAACAGGAAGTAGGCGATGAACGTGACCGCGACGTGCGCGAGCAGGTTGTTGGCATACGTGGTCCACTCCATGCCGCCCAGTCCGATGCGCTCCATGATGCCGTTGACGATGACGCCGGTCGGGGCGAACGGCGATAGCGCCCCGGCCTGCGCGCCGTTGCCCACCATCAGGGTCATCAGGAAGGGTGAGATGCCCGCCTGTGCGCCGACGGCCATGCCCATCGGCGCCAGAATCGCGGCGGTCGAGATGTTGCCCGGGCCGATCGTGGACAGCCCGAGCGCGATGGCGAAGAACATCATGGGGATGAGCCCCGCATTCCCCCCGCAGATGTGCACCGCCCGCGCCGCCAGTCTGCCCAGCGTGCCGTTGGCGTTGGCCATGCCGAAGAGCAGCGTCACGCCGGCCAGCGTGAGGAACAGCTGCACCGGGAAGGTCCCGATCACCTGCCCGAGCGGCAGCCCGCCGAGGTAGACGCCCACGATCCAGGCAAAGGCCAGCGAGACGACGCCCACGTTCACCCTGGTGAACATGCTGAGCGTGACGGCGACGGCGAGCGCGACGAGCGAAATCCACGCGAGACTCATGCGGGCGACTCCTCCAGGAGCGATCGAAGCAGAACAGCTGGGTGCACGGCATCGACACCGGCAAAGTGGGCCACCTGGTGGCGGCAGGACGTGCCCGCGGCAGCGAGCACGGCGCCGGGCTGCAGCGAGCGGGCGGCGGGCAGGAGCTTGCGCTCGCCGATGGCGCGCGACACCTCGTAGTGCCCGCGGGTGTAGCCGAACGATCCGGCCATGCCGCAGCAGCCGGCATCGAGATCGGTGACGGTGGCGCCGGGAATGCGCGACAGCAGCGCGGTCGCCGCCCCGCCAAGGCCCATGGCGCGCTGGTGGCAGTGCACGTGCAGCAGCACGGTGGAGGGCCCGTGCCTGAGCGCGAGCCGCGCGCGACCATCCGCAACCTCGCGCCCGAGGAACTCCTCGAAGAGCACCGACTGGCGTGCGACGGTGTGGGCCTTCTCGCGCATCGATCCGCTCAACAGATCCGGCGCGTCTTCGCGGACGGCCGACAGGCAGCTGGGCTCCACGAACACGATGGCCTCGCCACGCGAGGCGCGCGGGTAGAGGGCCGCCACGTTGCGCGCGGCCAGCTCGCGCGCGTCGGCGAGCAGACCTTTCGAGATGAGTGGCCGGCCACAGCAGACGTGTGGCGCCAGCGCGGCGCCGATGCCGGCGTGGTCCAGCAGCTCGAAGGCGGCCACTCCAATCTCCGGCTCCACGTGGGACGTGAAGGTGTCGGCGAAGAGCACCGCCCGCGGTGTCTGTGTGCGCGACGGGGCGCGGCCGAGCCGCTCGCGCAGCGTGTGCCGGGCCCAGTGCGGTGGCTGGCGCCGCCGGTCGATGCCCAGGAGGGCCTCGTTCACCCGCCGGCCGAGGGCGCTGCCAGCCAGGGCGTTCGCGATCGGTGCGAACCGGCTGCCCCAGGGGGCCAGCTCGTGGATGCGCCCGATTGCCCGGGCCTCGAACGGGACGCCGTGGCGCTCGTAGTAGCCGGCCAGGAACTCGCTCTTGTAGCGACCCACGTCCACCCCCACGGGACACTCGCTCTTGCACGCGCGGCATTCGAGGCAGAGGTCGAGCACCTCGTGCACGCCGTGGTCGTCCAGCCCCGTGTCGGCCATTCGCCCGCTCATGGCCAGGCGCAGCACGTTGGCGCGCCCTCGCGTGGAGTGCGCCTCGTCTCTCGTCGCCATGTACGACGGGCACATCGTCCCGCTCTGAGTCTTGCGGCAGGCGCCCACGCCGCTGCACATCTCCACCGCGCGGCCGAAGCCGCCGAACGAGGCGTAGTCGAAGAAGGTGACGGGATCCGGAGTGACATAGCCGGCGCCGAAGCGCAGGTGCGACGTGATGGGCGGCGTGTCGACGATGCGGCCGGGGTTGAAGAGGCCCTGCGGGTCGAAGGTCTGCTTCACCGTGCGGAAGGCCTGGTAGAGCTCGGGCCCGAACATCTTCTCGTTGAAGGCGCCCCGGACCAGGCCATCCCCGTGCTCGCCCGAGAGCGCGCCGCCGTACTCGAGCACCAGGTCGGCCACCTCGGTGGCAATGGCCTCGAAGCGCGCCACACCCTCGGCGGTCTTCATGTCCACCACGGGGCGGACGTGCAGGCATCCGACCGATGCGTGCGCGTAGATGCCGGCGGTGGTGCCATGGCGATCGATGATGCCGGCAAAGCGCTCGATGTAGTCGCGCAGGTGCTCGGGCGCCACGGCCGTATCTTCCACGAACGACACGGCTTTGCCATCGCCCTTCATCGCCATGGACAGGCCCAGCGCGGCCTCGCGGAGGCTCCACACGCGGGCTTGCGGGGCAGGGTCGGTGAGCGCACGTGTGCGGCAGGGGTAGCCGCTGGCCGCAAGATCCCGCGCCAGGGCCTCGAGGCGTGGCGGCAGCTCGCTGGCGTGGTCGGCGTAGAGCTCGATGCACAGCAGCGTCGATCCGTCGCGCTCGACGAGGGCGCGCCGCATCTGGTCGAGCGCGGCGTTGTCGCGGGTGTGGCTCAGGATGAAGTCGTCCATCACCTCCACGGCGGCCGGGAGGTGCCGCAGGGCCACGGGCGTGGCGGCCAGCGCGTCGAGCAGGTGGTCGAACTCCGCGGTCAGCAGTGCCTTTGCCGCGGGCAGCGGCACGAGGCCGACCGTGGCTTCCACCACGAACCCCAGCGTGCCCTCCGAGCCCACCATGATCCGCGAGAGGTCCACGGGCTGGCCCGGATCCACGAACGCATCGAGGTTGTAGCCGCCCACCCGGCGGAGCACCTTCGGGAACCGCCGGCCGATTTCCGCGGCATGCGCCCCGGCGAGCGCCGGGATGGTTCGGTAGGCCCGCGCCGCCACGGCATCGCCCTGCCGCGCGGCGTGGAGCTCGGCAGAGGAGAGCGGTCGCAGGCGCTCGAGGGCGCCGTCTGACAGGACCACCTGGAGCTGGCGGACGTGATCGATGGTCTTGCCGTAGAGGACGGACCGCGCCCCGCTGGAGTTGTTGGCCATCATCCCGCCGAGGGTGGCGCGGCTGGCAGAGGAGACGTCCGGCGCGAAGCGCAGGTTGTGCGGCTTGAGGGCGGCGTTCAGGTCGTCGAGCACCACCCCCGGCTGGACTCGCGCCGTGCGCGCATCGGGATCGATGGCCAGGATGCGGTTCAGGTACTTCGACGTGTCGAGCACCAGCCCGGCGCCGATGGCCTGCCCGGCCTGCGACGTGCCCCCGCCGCGTGGGGTCAGTGGCACGCCGTGGCGCGATGCCACCTCCACCGTCCTCACGACATCATCCACGGAGCGTGGGACGACCACGCCGAGCGGCGTGATCTGGTAGACGCTGGCGTCGGTGGAGTAGAGCGCGCGCGAGGCCGCGTCGAAGCGGACCTCGCCCTCGAGGACGGGCGCGAGATCCCGCCTCAGGAGATCGGAGGCGGAGGGCATTCTGCGGAGCGTCCAGGTCCGGGGCGGTGAATCGGCAAGGCGACGCGATTGTATGCCGGTTTCAGCGGCCGAGGGCCAGCTTCACCTGCTTCAGCACTTCGGCTTCGTCGGGGAAGCCGCGCGCGTCCTTCCGGGCGACGACTTCGTCGCCGACGCGGACGGAGAACTCACCCCGCGCGCCCTCGATCACCGCGGGCTCCACGCCGAGGTCCCTGGCCATGAGCGCCGCCAACCTGGAGGCGCGAGGGTAGTAGTTTCAGACGCGGCAGTAGCGGATTTCGACCTTCATGCTGCTGTCGATATTACTCGCGCGTGGGCGACCGCCGCGACGCCGGGCGTCACGGCCAGGGCCGGCTCGCCCGCTCGGGAAACATCACCTACGGCGCGTCAGCGGAGTTCCTGCGGCTGGAGGCCTGGGGCCCCACTACGTCACCCCAGGCGGCGGGTGACGCCTCCGGTGACCGTTTCCGGCGTCGCTGCGCGAGCGGGCTCGCAAGGCCCCGGCTGTGCCGCCAGGCGTCGCGGCGGCCGTCGTCGCGATCTGTTCCGACTCCCGCCTCCCGACGCGATCCCCTCCCGTCGCGATTCGCTCCCGGCGTGATCGCGCCTCCCGACGCGATCTATTGACTCCTGCCGCGCGCGGCGATGGGCCATACGCCCTCGATGATGTCACCCCGCAGCGCGAAGATGATGTCGTACAGATTGACGGTCGGGTCGCAGTGTGGCGGCACGAACTCGATGCGATCGCCGACCTTCACGTCACGCTCGGCCTTCGAGAGGTCCAGCCGGCCGTGCTCGTCGCCGGCCCACGCGTAGGTGACGCCGGGCAGGTCCACCGGCGTCGGCGTGAAGGGTCGGTCGGTCGCGAACGCCTTGTATCCGCCGTCCACGATGGCCACACCGGGCCGCCTCGAGACCACGGTGGTGACGATGGTGAGGGCCTGCGCGAAGTCGCGGTACTCCGTTCCGTCCGGTCCGCCAATCTGAGCGTACTCCATGTCCATGAACACGAAGCTGCCAGGCTGGATCTCGGTGACGCCGTCGACCTCGGAGTCGATGCGGTAGGTGCCGGTGGACCCGCCCGTGACCAGCGGGCACTCGATGCCGTCGCGCTCGATGAGGCGCCTGGTCTCCACGGCCTGCTTCATGCTGCCGGTGGTGCGCGCGCGCCGCGCGTCGAAGGGCGCGGTGTGTGCGGCGCCGCCGTCGTAGGACTGAAGCCCCGCGAATCGCACGTGGGGCTGCCTGGTGATGTCGCGCGCCAGATCGCGTGCGGGCGCGCCCGGGGAAACACCCGTGCGGCCGAAGTAGAGGTCCACCGCCAGGTTCAGCACCAGGCCGGGCCTTTGAGCGGCGGCATCGCTCAGCTCGCGCACGTTCTGCTCGGTCTCCACGACGAAGATCGTGTCGGGCGCGCGCCGGGCCAGTTCCACGGCGCGCACGATCTTGTGTGAGCCGATGACGGCGGTGGTGACCAGCAGGCCGCGGAGGTCGTGGTCCGCGAACACCTCGGCCTCGCTCAGTTTGGCCGTGCAGGCGCCAACGGCGCCCGCGGCGACGAGCCGCCGGGCAATCTCGGGGCACTTGTGCGTCTTGGCGTGCGGGCGGAATGCCTTGCCGCGCTCGCGAAGGTGCGCGGCCATGCGGGTGACGTTGGCCTCGAAGCGATCGAGGTCGAGCAGCAGGGCGGGGGTGGGGACGTCGTCGCGCACGCGCATCGGCGCGATCGTAGCAGAGCGCGGGCGCGGCGCGGCGTGTGCGCCGCGCCCGGAAGGCCCTCCACGCGCTACGACTGGGCCGAACGGACGTACTCGTCCACGTTCTTCGCCAGCACGTCCAGCGGCACGTTCCCCCCCAGGACGACGGTGTCGTTGAACGCTTTCAGGTCGAACCTCGCCGCGAGCGCCGCCTTCGCCCTGTCGCGCTGGCGGTTGATCTCGGTGTGCCCCACCTTGTAGCCGCACGCCTGCCCCGGCCACGAGCAGTAGCGGTCCACTTCGCTGGCGACCTCCTCCGGGTTCGAGCCGTTGACGTCCACGAAGAACCGCACGCCCTGCTCGCGCGTCCAGCGCTTGGCGTGGATGCCGGTGTCCACCACGAGCCGGCACGCGCGGAACGCGATGGCCTGCAGGTAGCCGACGCGGCCGACCGGATCGTTGTCATACGCGCCCAGTTCGTCGGCCAGCTGCTGCGCGTAGAGCGCCCAGCCCTCCGAGTACGCGTTGAACGCGAGGAGCTGGCGGATGCGGGGCATCTGGTGGGTGTATTCCCCCTGCCAGATGTGGCCGGGAATCGCCTCGTGGAACGTCAGGTCGGCCAGGCTGAACTTGCTGTGCAGGTCCGTCCTCCGGAGGTTGATCCAGTAGCGCCCCGGGATCCTGCCGTCGATCGATCCGGCGCCGCCGTACGCGGTGGGCGCGCCTGGCTCCTCCTCGGGCGGCAGGCGCTTCACCTCCATGTTCGGGTCCACGAGCGTGTTGAAGGCGCGTGGCAACTGCGCGCGGATCCAGGAGAGCCGATCCTGGATGAAGGCCATGATCTCGGCGCGCCCCTTGTCGCCATCGGCGAAGTGGTAGCGGGGATCCTTTGCCAGCGCCTGCATCCGTTCGCCGACCGTGCCCTTCGTATAGCCGAGGCCGTTCAGGATGGTGTCCATCTCGGCGTGGAGCTGCTGCAGCTCGGCCTGGCCCATGGCGTGGATCTCGTCCGGCGACATGGCGGTGGTCGTCGAAGCCTTGAGGGCCCACTGGTAGAACTCCTCCCCCTGCGGCCGCGCCCACATCCCGGCATCGTCGGTGGCCAGGGCCCGCCCGGCCTGCAACTCCGCCACCTGCCGTTCCAGCGCCGGCGCCACCTCCTGCGCCGCGATTGTCCGCGCGCGTTCGGCCCAGTTGCCGGGGATGTCCTTCGTGCGCCGCGCGAGGGACTCGACGAGCGATCCACCTTCGCGCGCGTTCTGCACGGACAGCCGCAGCTGTTCGAGCGCCTTGTCGATCAGGAACCCCGGCGGCACGAGGCCTTTCGCGCGCGCGGCCTTCAGGCGCTCCAGCTCGCCGTCCAGCTGCTTCGGGTACGACTGCAGCCGCGCCAGGTACGCCTCCGCGTCGGCGGCGTTCTCGATCGGGTGCTCGGCGTCGAGGAAGCGCGGGATGTCGAGGTAGGCGCCGACGTTCTGGATGACCACGTAGGGCGTGTTGCGCCAGCTGCCGACGGTGATGTCGCCGTAGGGGAGCGCGAAGCCCTCGAGCGCCGTCGCGTAGGCGCTCCGCACGACCTCGACGCTCGTGCGCGTGGCATGCGTGAGTTTCGTCGTATCGATCGCCCTGACCTGCTCCAGGTCCGCGCGGATCTGGCTCGTCAGCCGCTCTCGTCCCTGGGCCGACCGGTCGGCAAGCTGAGAGCGAAGCTCCGCTCTCGGACCGGTGTCGATGCCGAGGGAGGTGGCGCTTTCCGGGAACAGTCGGAGCAGGTTCTCGGCCACGGCGTCGAGGACGGCCACCGCGTCGGTGTCGGAGTTTCCGGAAGACGTCATGGAGGCGGGCTCGGAGCCGCACCCGGCGACGAGCGGCAGGGCGGCAGTGGTGGCAAGGGCGGCGACGGCCTCCCGGCGGTTCATCAGCATGCGGCTATTCTCGATGAGACATGAGGGCAGGCGAGCCAGAGTTGACCGTCAGCGCACCTTCGCGACAAGCGCCTTCGCCAGGTTCAGGACGCCCGGCTTCACCGATGCCAGATTGCCATCCAGGTTCGCCTGCAGCGTCACCAGGTGCCTGCCGGATTTCACGTAGAGCTCTGCGTATCGGCCGGCGTTGTTGTAGAAGTACGCCTCGTCGCCGACGCCGCTGACGGTCTCGAGCCCGCCCTTCTGTCGCGCCAGGTCGATCGTCCTCTGCGAGAAGGGCAGGACCTGGATGAATACGGAGGGGTAGTTGCACGAGGACCCGGAGGTGCCGACCGGCTCTTCCTCGATCGGCAGGCCATCGAGCGCGGATATCCACGGCAGGTGTTTCTTGACCTCTTCTTTCGGCACCAGCGAGCAGGCCCTGATCTTCGGCGAGCCCGCTGCGGCCGGCTGCTGGATCGTGTGCGGTCCCGCGAGGAGAGGCGGCGGGCACACCGAAGCAACACCAATCACGACCAGAACGGCAAAGACGAGGGAATTCACGGGTCCTCCTTCAGCACGTGTCGGTTCCGGGGATTCTGCCACAGCTCCGGGAGCCCGGCGTTCACGCTCACCAGGCATCGTCATGCCGGACCGGGGGTACGCGCCGTCCCTTCGGGCTCGAGACGCAGGAGAACGCGCGAACCCCGCACCTCAGGCGGCACGACGACGCACCAGCCGGCCGTCGCCGCGGCGGCACGGGCGCGAGCCGCCACCGCAGCGCAGCCAGCCGGTGTCGGCGGCTCGTACACGAGCACCAATGCGCCGCGCGGCTGGAGATGCGCTGCAACCGACGGGAAGGCGTTGGCGGGCTCGGTCCAGAACGCGTTGACGCTGATGGCGAGCACCAGATCGAACGGCGTCGCCGCCCATCGCGATGCGGCCGAGGGCCGCTCAGCGCGTCCACCGCCCACTGAATGCGCGGCGGGGTGTCAGGACTCGGGACAGGGCGACGGGGCATGAGTGGAAGGAGAACGCCGCACGTCGACGAGCAGGTGCGCAATGAAGCCGCTCGAGACGCCCGGCTCGTCCTCGTGCTGAGCCATGAACTGTTCGACCGAGAATGCTTGGCACACGTCCAGATGGCTCCTCATCATGACCGCCGAGGAGGAAAATCCCTCGAGACACCGAATGCCGGCTTGACGTCACCAACCGTCGTTAGCCTGAGCGAGCACGATGCACGAGGGTGAGCCCGCCGGCCTCGCAGATCGCAAACCCGAGCGCCACGAAGAGCACCGCGGGAACGGATTGCGCCCCCTGCACGAAGCCCGCGACGCTCGCGGCGGCCGTCGACGCGACGAGGGCGACCGCGACGCCACTTGCCGTGGGGGGCACACCCCGGCCTCCCAAGCGAAGGACTGCCCACGCAACAACAGCGGCCGCCAGCGCGACCCAGAGATAGCGAAGATCCGTGCCGGTGCCGACCGCGCGCAGCACGGCGAAGCCGAAGGGGATGGCCGCGAGCAACAGCCCGAGCGTCATCATCTGTGCCGCTCCTCGTGATCCTGCCGCGTCAGACTATCATCGCCTCCGTCAGGCCGCGTGCTCCCCGGAGCTGGCATGGCCAGGATTCCACTGCACAACAGTTGTCTTGGTAGACCATCGTTCCTTGCGAGACCCGAGGCCAGGGCGCATTCATCCAGCGGCGCTGGAACTACCGTCTGGGCGGAAGGTCGTAGAGTACAAGACCTTCGCCCTGACTCTTAATCCGGTCGTCGAAGTGTTTGACGAGCAGCGCGCGCCGATTCTCGAGAGCGTCCAGTTGCTGCGAGGACAAGTATCTCTCGAGCGTCCGCCGCAACCGTGGTCCATCCAGCGTCCGTAGCCGGTCCAGCAGAGAACGGGGACAGCGGACGAGGGTGTCGGGATCCTGAAGTGCTTGACGGGTGCGGAACGCCCCGGTGTGGTCGGTGATCCAAATGGTCCAGTCCGTGGTGATGAGCAGGTTGTCCCACACACTATTCAGGTAGAGAGGGGGAGCCGTGTCACGATAGGTGTTCGAGATCAACTCGTCAAACACACGCACCGCCTGCATTTGCCGATCCCATCCATCTTGATCGGGAGGATCAATCCTTTTGCGTCTGCGGTCGAGCTCGTTCATCGCGAAGTCGTCAAGCCACCAAATAACGGAGGCGGGTCGGCCGTTGACGGTTCGCTCTACGGTTGGCGGGACCAGATCCAGGCCGAGCAGCTTGTCCAATTGATACGCGGCAACGTTGAATCTGTAGTTCCGCTGTGTCGGGCCGCTCCCGTCGTCCGTGACGACCGACGCATCATGATTCCGCATGCCATCGTCGAGGACCGCACGCCAGGTCGGTCGGCCGTCCATAGGTGGGTCGGTCGCGAAACGGGCTGTCGCCAGGAACGCTTCGCGCGCGTCCCGCGTGACAAACGACGACGCGGCGGTCGGCTGCTGACCGGGGGCGAGGGTTGGCAGAACCCCAAGGGCGGCTGACACCAGCAGCGCCACACGGCTGCCGGCGCCGGATGTCTTCAAACGATTCCCTTTGAGGTGCGGTCGTCCATCGGATGGCCTGTGACCCTTCGCGAACCGGGATACTTGGGCTAACGCACGCGGTAGAGCCGTGTCGCTAGAGGTCAGGGCCACGCTTCACGGCAGCAGCGGCGCCCATGAGTGTTAGTAGGCTGGCGAACAAACCAGAAACCACGGTGACGGCGTTCGCGACAAACGCTATCCAACCAGGCACCGAACCATCCGGCCCCAACGCGCGAATACCGGCGGTCGCCTGGACGAGAATGGCCGTGGCGAAAGCGTACACCGTCGTCAGGAGCGCCCAGCACAGCGCCACCTGCTGCGGCGGCGTCAGCGCCAGAAGCCGAAGGGCGGCCGCCATGGCAAGAAGCCAGACGCCAGCGAGCAGCAAGGAATTGTGTGCTGCGCGCCACACGTGCGGCTGGACGCCGGCGGCCTCCTCGGCTACGGCGACGAGGCCCACGAGCAGGCCAACGAATACTAACGCGGCCCCGTGAAGGAGGATCAGCGCCCGCTCGTTACGGATCATGCGTGTTCAGTGTCTTGCCAACGGCTTGTTAGGCCCGCCATGCTTATCGAGCGGCGCGTGATGCCCGCGCAAAAGGGACATTCATGCCTTCTAAGCATTGCGCGAGAACCGCCCAACTGACGGCCTTCCCGAACGCCAGAAAGTAGCTCGTGGACTCTTTGTACGATGGCCCGTCGTGGATTGTCACGATCTGCGCGGGAATCAGGTGGCGTTCTGCATTTGCGACTAGCATGCCGACGACCGCGAACTGTTTCGGTGCCTTGATGGTGGCAATAACCGGCGCGCCGCTCGCCCCCTGCAATGCCGGATAGGACGTTAGCAGGCAGGGGGTCTTGATGGCTTCTGGAAACGTGCTGACGTATGACCGCACCACGTTTCCCTTGTGTGCGTATGGCTCGAACGACACATGGTAGCCCATATCGGTTCTGTCAAAGCGCGTCGAGCTGTACTCGAAAGAGGATACGTCTTCATTCAGCGCGGGATCCGATGTCGCCAGCGCCAGGGGAACGGCGCTGCCAAGCAGCGATTGTTCCACGCTGCAGACTGCTACGTCGAAGTCAGCGGCGGCGCGAATCTGGGAGATTGCGATCAGAGCGACACCCTTGTCTTCGGTCAGTAGCAGAGCGTATTTCTCGCCCTCGGCCAACGGTGCATTCTGAATCACATGGCGAGCCGTGACGAGGTGTTTCACGGTGCCGTCTCCCACAAAGAACCCGGTGCCGAGCACTTCGGAGATGATTCGGTCTGGGGCGTACCTCACAATCGGCACGATCGCACGTTCGGGCTTCAGGTCGCGCGCCATCTTGTCGCTCTAACGGCCCGCGTTCACCCCGCGCCGCGCGGGGCAGCATACCATCGAGCGCGGGAACCCGGCGGACGCGCACGCGGCCGCCGGGCGTCGGCTCCGATGCCTTGTTAGCCAGCTGATCTCTGGTTCATTCCCCGGCCTAACTGTGGGCGACATCGCCACGCCCGATTGCCCGATTCGTACTGGCTCACCGCGAAGTTCCGTTCGCAAGCACTCGCACCCGCTCGACCACGCGACGACGTTCATCCGTACTTCGGTACCAGACAGTCGCCCGGCTGCCGATCGAGACTGCGGATGAATCGGATGGACCACGTGATTCCTCAGTTTCATATCGCGTTCGGCGGTCCAATTCGAGCCGGAGCGTGACAACCTGGTCATTGGCGACGGTTATCGATTCGCCCGATCGGAAGTCCACCACCGTGCCGGTCACGGCGATTCGGTTACTGCTGCCGCGGTAGGACAAGATCGACGCCACGAAGACCGCTACCACGATGGATGCAAAGAGGCGGAAGTATCTGGCTCCGGCCGTGGCTCTAACTGTCGACATGCCCAAGGCCCTCGAACGCGCCCGGTCTTTGTCTGGCTAACTAGTAATTAGGACGCCGAATCCTACCCCACTCCAGCGTGCAAGACTGTGACGGCCAGCAGCCTTTACCGCGGATCCGTGCAGAAACGAGCCGATAATCCGCGAACGCGGCATCGTTACGCTGGTCAGTCTAACGCGAACAACCCGCGACCTCGGATTGCGGCGTAACCGTACGCTGAGTCTGCGTACGGGCGCTGACAACTCGGCCATGCGCGTCAGCGGCGCCACGTTCAGACGCATGCGTGGACCTCCACCCCTCACTTCCGCGCCACGCGCACGATCGTCACCGGCGCCAGCAGCTGCTCCCGCTCGTTCGTCGCGCCCCGCTGAATCGCGCGCGCCACGTCCATCCCCGACACCACCCGGCCGAACGCCGCGAAGCCCTGGCCGTCTGCCGCACGCGCGCCCCCGAAGTCGAGCGACGGCTGATCGCCGATGCACAGGAAGAAGTCGGACGAGGCGCTGTCGGCGGCATTGCCGCGGGCCATCGAGATGGAGCCGTCCACGTGGCGCAGGCCGGTCAGCGACGTGCGCTCCAGCGGGATGGCCCCGAACCCTGGCCGCGCCTTCGCCCGCTCCGGATCCCGCCCGCCCTGGATGACCTCGATCGTCACGTCCTGGCGCACCTGGTTGTCCATCCGGACCGCGCGATGGAAACGGCCGCCATCGTAGAGGCCGGCATCCACGTAGCGCAGGAAGTTGGCCACCGTGCCCGGTGCCCGGCCGGGGTCGAGCGCCACCTCGATGACGCCGGCCGACGTCTCGATGACGACGGTCACCGGCGCCTGGGCCCGGGCGTCGGCCGATGTCAACGCCACGATGAGGACGAGGGCCGCAAGGCGGATGGAGCTGGGCTGGGTCATAATGGTGGGATATCTCCCGGGACGACCTTGATACAGAGCAACATCCGGAACTTCTCCATCATCGCGCACATCGACCACGGCAAGTCGACGCTGGCCGACCGCTTCCTCGAGATCACCGGCGCCCTCCAGGCCCGCGAGATGGAAGCCCAGGTGCTCGACAGCATGGACCTCGAGCGCGAGCGCGGCATCACCATCAAGGCGCACCCGGTCCGCCTGAACTACAAGGCGGATGACGGCCGCACCTACGTGCTGAATCTCATCGACACGCCGGGGCACGTGGACTTCGGCTACGAGGTCACGCGGTCGCTGTCGGCATGTGAGGGCGCGCTGCTGCTCGTGGACGCCTCACAGGGCGTCGAGGCGCAGACGCTGGCCAACGCCTATCTGGCCGTCGAACACAGCCTCGAGATCATCCCGGTCATCAACAAGATCGACCTGCCGAGCGCGCAGCCGGAGGAGGCCCGCCGCCAGATCGAGGAGATCGTCGGCCTCGACGGCGACACCGCCATCCTGGCCAGCGCCAAGGAAGGCCGCGGCGTCAAGGACATCCTCGAAGCCATCGTCGCGCGGATGCCGCCGCCGGAGGGCGACCCCGCCGCGCCGCTGAAGGCGCTCATCTTCGACTCGTGGTACGACGCCTATCGCGGCGTGGTCATCGTGGTCCGCGTGCTCGAGGGCACCATCCGCACCGGCATGAAGGTGACGCTGATGAATACGGCCCAGGACCACGAGGTGGAGCAGCTGGGCGTGTTCACGCCCAAGCCCGTGCCCGTGGAGAGCCTCGGTCCCGGCGAGGTGGGTTTCGTGGCCTGCGGCATCAAGCGCGTGGCCGACGCGCAGATTGGCGACACGGTCACCGAGACCGCGCGCCCCACGCCCGCGCCCTTCCCCGGCTTCAAGGAGCTGAAGCCGATGGTCTTCGCGGGGCTCTACCCGGTGGAGAGCCATCAGTACTCGGAGCTGCGCGAGGCGCTCGAGAAGCTGCGGCTCAACGACTCGGCGTTCTTCTTCGAGCCCGAGACCTCGGTGGCGCTGGGCTTCGGTTTCCGCTGCGGCTTCCTCGGCCTGCTGCACATGGAGATCGTCCAGGAACGGCTCGAACGCGAGTTCGACATGGACCTGGTGACCACCGCGCCGGGCGTGCTCTACCGGGTGACCACCACCGACGGCGACGTGACCGAGATCGACAGCCCGGCGAAGCTTCCCGAGGCCGGGCACATCGCGAAGATCGAGGAGCCGGTCATCACGGCGACCATCCTCACGCCCGCCGAGTTCGTCGGCGCCATCCTGCAGCTCTGCCAGGACAAGCGCGGCGTGCAGAAGGCGCTGGAGTTCAAGACATCGGACCGCGTGCTCATCACCTACGAGCTGCCGTTCAACGAGGTGGTGCTCGACTTCTACGATCGCCTGAAGACGATGTCGCGCGGCTACGCGTCGCTGGACTATCACGTCACCGGCTACTGGGACTCGCCACTCGTCAAGCTCGACATCATGGTGAACGGCGAGCCGGTGGACGCCCTCTCGATCATCGTCCACCGCGACCGCGCGTACGATCGCGGGCGGATGCTCGCGTCGAAGATGCGCGAGCTCATCCCGCGGCAG
>Ga0209706_10000028_pt1 | contig 66924 bp, 60 predicted proteins | sample PPLLaktember2015_6_FD_187263 | JGI IMG/M metagenome (GOLD analysis project Ga0209706, IMG submission 187263) | Freshwater sediment microbial communities from Prairie Pothole Lake near Jamestown, North Dakota, USA - PPLs Lake P8 Core (1) Depth... | ecosystem: Environmental > Aquatic > Freshwater...
CAAGGGTTGCTTCCGAATGTCGCGACAAATGACGTATCTCCTTGCAGGTCAATAGGATACAGCAGTTCTTAGCCTCGTGTTCTGTACAGATTCTTATGAGGAACCAAAAAAAGAAAAAGACAGAAGGAAAAGAATAGGATCCGCTAATGAACGCGAATAGACGCGAAAGAAGAAAAATTAGCCACAGAGGGCACAGAGAACACAGAGTTTTTGACAGGATATGCGCAAATCGTAACAGAAGTTAGACGGAGAATATATGGCAAAGAAAATAAAAGTATTTGCTAACTGTGACCGCAATGCCATCTTGGCGATGCCGCCTGCGTTTCGGAAGGCAGAGGCAATGGAAATGGTAAAAAAGTTCGTTGTACCGAAGGCGCTAAGGCGGGAGATATTCGTCGATAGTGATATTTCAGACAAACTTGTTAGTGAGGAGATGGCGGAAAGGTATCTCGAGATCACCCCACCGGTGTTTTCTCTCGTTCCTGATTACCAGTTAATTATCAATGAGATCGAACAGTCGTATGTCATTGGCAACGACTTCTCCTCGCTGTCGGCATCGTGTGTAGTTATCGAGAGGCTTTTGAACCAATCTCGTATTGTTTTGCACAAGCACCATACGGATAAGGTGGTCACGAAACTATGGAACAAAGATGACGTAAATGACTGGTACCCGAACATTGATGCACTTAAGGATTGGGGTTACCTTGATGATACTTTTGCGTCCGAGCTATCTTATATATACGATGAGATAAGGTGCAGGTATCTTCATTCTCGTGAGATTCAAAATATGCGTCAAGACGCTCTGAGGGCTATCACGGCAGCATATAAGCTTATGAAAATATTCATTGGCTTTCCGGAGGATTTGTTCTCGTGGATAAATGGAGGACCAGCATGTAAGAACGAAGCCGACCCAAGGTTTCTGGAATTCTACAAACCCTATTGGCCGGATAAACAGTGAATTGGGGCACACATGACTTTGCCTAAGCAATTCGTCATGGTGAACTCTGAGCGTAAAAAGGCCAGCCAATCGAGTTTCCATGCCAAGACTGGAGTTTTTGCTCTTTAATATTGTGACATTGTAAGCCAACAACGTGGCTGTGTAAGGCTACATCATCGCATTGTCGCTTTACATCGCGGCATTTTAAGCTTACAATGAGGCATTGTAAACGGACAAAAAGGCAGGTAAGGCATTATAAACAAAACAGTTAGGCGAAAAATGAGCTTTTCAGGCAAAGAAGCAGATTTTATATGCGCAGAAACGAAGAAACCCGCATCTTATGCGGGTCCATCTAATTATTGTTCGCTGGACGAAAAGAATAGGAGATCAGAATGAAAGATATCGTGAAGTGCATAGAGAGTCTTCGCGTTCAACTGGATCGTCACCGCAAGGAGGGGCTCAAAGAATATCCGACTCGGACGATCTTCATTGACCCACTTCTTGCCGCTCTGGGTTGGGACGTTCGTGATCCGGACGAAGTGGAACTTGAGCATCCCACGGTGGATGGGAAGGCCGTGGACTATGCGATGAAAGTCAACCGGAAGGTTGTTCTCCATCTGGAAGCAAAGCAACTCAGCGACCCGCTTGATGATGTCAAATCCATCACACAAGTTGTCGGCTACGCCGCCAACGATGGAATCGAATGGTGCGTCCTCACCAATGGGGTAAGGTACAAAGTCTATAAAGCATCCGAAAAGGCCAGTGCACCGGACAAACTCTTGTTTGAGGTGAGCATAGACTCTAGCGATTCAAATGGGCTGACAGTTGAAGAACTGGCGCGACAATTCAGCCGCTTGTCTCGCGAGTCTATGGCCAAGGGGATCTTGGACCAACTGGGAACGGAGATCTTCACGACCGGCAAAGTTCGGAAAGTGTTGGACCGCCTTTTTGCCGAAACGCCAGCGTCATTCATCCGTTTGATTCGCAAGGCAATGGCTGATTCTTCGGTCACACCGTCCCAAATAGAACAGGCACTCCATCGCATTTGGGACACAGGGAAAGTAACTGTCGCTAGGACAACAGAGGGGCCGAAACCTTGGAGAGAGAAAGGTACAGCATCTGACCGACAGACCACAGAATACACAGAGACACACCACACGGAAAACAAGCCGAACGAGGTAATTGAACTTTATCGGGGGCTGGACAGGTTTTGCCAAGACCTTGAACCTGGCAAAGTGACTCGTGCCTACAAAGCCTGGTATATCAGTTGGTCTCTTGACAAGGCTATCTTTTGCTGTGTACACCTTCAGCAAGGCGGCCTTAGGGTGTGGGTGAAGACCGATCCAAAGGCACTTGACGCCTCAATATCATTCGCGCGGGATGTCTCGAAGATCGGACACTGGGGCGTGGGCGACGTTGAACTCGTAGTGAACAGTCTGAATCGCCTACGCGACGCCGAGGTCTTCGTTCGTAAATCATTTGAGAATGAGACCCGGAAACAGGATCACCATATCGGGTAAAAAGGAATATGAAACTTTTTTGAGAGGGCGTATTTTAATCTGAAGCGCAACGCTTCAGGTTAAGAGCAGCCCGCCGTAGGCGGGCTGGAGTTTTTCGCTTTATGCTGCCAGGATAGACAAAAAGGAAGGGTGGCGGTTAAGCGTATATCGATAATGATTGTTTTTGGTTTGGTTGTGGTTACCTGGGCGATCTATGGGCAGATTTTTTTTTATGATTTTAGGTTCTCATCCAATAAAGTTGGTAGAAAATAGTTCAAAAGCAGCCTCTTACGAGGCAGGGATATTATACCATGCCTGCCGGAGGCCATAAAGCGTCAAACTCCAAGGTTTTGCTTGCAAAACCTTGTAAAAAGCACCAACTTTATGGGAGTTGAACCACAAAAAAAGTATGATGAGGCGATTGAACATTATAACCGGGCAATTCAACTCGAACCGACTTTCGCCCGTGCTTACTATAACAAGGGGATGGCTTTGTCTGGGCAGAACAGACTCTCAGAGGCAATAGAAGAATTCCGCACGTCTTTACGGTACGATCCCGATTTTCCCCGAGCCCGACGGCAATTAGAAGCCGCCTTGACGGAAAATAAGTGACAAATGGTTGGGTACTATTAAAATTCAGTTTGTTCGTTGAAGGATTTTATTGAAGTTGGAGAAAAAACAACTACAATCAATACATGCTTTCCAGCGTCAAAAACACGATATTTTCGAGCGGCGGTGATTCCGCCAAGCCGTTGTACGTGGTGGCGTTCCTGATGTCGTTCGGCAACGGTGTTTTGTGGGTGTCGTGGCCGTTCGTAATCAAGGGGCTGGACGGTACGGCCGCCGATGTGGGTAACTGCTTTGCCCTGCACATGGGGATCTACATGTGTACGTGTTTGGCTATCGGTTTTAGGCTTGGGCATTTGAACGCCAAGCGCGTTATCCAAAACGGCGTGGCAGTGGTGATCCTGGCGGTGGGAGGGATGTGCGGAGTTGTTATGCCAGCAAGTCAGCGGTGTTGCCAGTTCGACCCTGTCTGGCTGATGATCGGTCTGGCTTTGCTGATCGGTGTGTCGATGGGTTTTTTCTGGCCGTATCTGATGGGCTGGCTCTCTGGAGGATATGAAGGACGTGATCTCAACCGCCGATTGGGAATGTTCAATGTGGCGTGGGTAAGCGGCGGAATAATCAGCCCATGGATAGGCGGGATTTTGGTGGAAAGAAGTTCACTGCTGGCCCTGGCGGCGGCTGAGGTGGGGATGGTTCTGTGCTTTGTGGCCGTCAGCTTCACGCGAGGCGAGGACAGAGAATCGGCCGGGCAGAACAACAATAATGCTATGCCTAACGATTTCAATGAAGCGTTACTACTGAAGTTTCGCTGGATTGCCCGCATTAGTCTGCTGTGTACGATGGTGTGCGTTGGATCGGTTCGCACTCAATTTGGACTGCTGCTGGTGGAACCTGTGTTGGGGTATTCCGAGTCGGATTTCGGGAAAGTGATGACGGTAGTGTCGTTGGCGTATTTTGCGGTGTTCGCAACAGCAGGGAAATGGCATTTCTGGCATTTCAGGATTGTGGTTCTGATCGGAGCCCAGATACTGATGGTATTGAGCATGGTGATTATCCTCCACAGCAGCAGGTTGTGGGAGTTTTTTGTGGCTGCTGCGGTTTTGGGTACCAGCGCCTCTTTTATTTATGCCTCACATCTTTATTATGGCGTTTCTGGAAGTAAAAGACGTTCGAGACGTATGGCTATCCATGAAACCACCCAGTCGCTGGGGATGGTCGTCGGCTCACTGGCGGGCGGTTATTTGTATGTGCATATCAGCGGCTATGCTCCGTATTGGTTTGGAATTGTGTTTTTTGGGGTCGGTTTTCTGGCCCAGATAATCGTCTGGTTCGCCCTGAAACCAACCGATCAAACAGACAAACAATCCGTTTAAGCCTGACCGTCCCTACGTCCTTGCGATATAATACGAAAATGGAAAAACTGAGGTGAAAAATGAAGATAACGAAGGTTGAATCTATTCCTTTTGGTGTTCCGATCAGGCGATTTGCCGACGCTTACACCGGTTTTGGCAGTTCGAACGCGGTGCTGGTGAAGATTCATACCGACGACGGCTTGACAGGGTTCGGAGAAGCCTGTGCCTGGGAGCTGGAATTTTATGGCGAGACACTGGAATCGGTAAGTTCGACCATTCAAAAGTATGTGGTTCCACGTATCATCGGTGAAAACCCATTCAACATCAACCGCATCATGTCGATGATCGATTCGGCCGTGGCCCGGGTAACGTGCGTAAAAGAAGGGATCGATCTGGCGTTGCACGATCTTGTCGGCAGGGCACTCAATGTCCCGGTCTATACATTACTGGGCGGCAGTTTTCGCGATGCAATTGCGGTTGCCTCGGAGATCGGTATCGACACCCCTGAAATTATGGCCCAAAGCGCACTGGATGTCCTGAAAATGGGCATAAAGGTCATCAAGATCAAAGGCTCCGACGATATGGACGAGGATATCAAACGTATCAGGACTGTACGGCAGGCGGTGGGCGATGATGTCGCTTTGAGGCTGGACCCTAATGCCGCATGGAATACGCATGGCGCCATAAAGACTATCAAGGCCCTTGAGGACTGTCACCTCCAGTTACTGGAACAGCCTGTGCCGGGCTGGGACCTCAAAGGTATGGCCCACATCCGCCGATCGATAGGTATTCCGCTGATGGCTGATGAGAGTATATGGACCCCGCAGGACGTCATCAAGATAGCTGATTACGAAGCGGCCGACCTCATCAACATAAAGATATCCAAGACGTGCGGATTGTCATTGGCCAAGAAAGTTGAAGCGGTCGCGGAATCGCTTGGGCTTTCCTGCATAGTGGGTACTGAAATCGAACCGGGTTTTTCCATGATCGCCAAGCTGCACATGGCCGCTTCCATGAGCAATCATCCTTTAGCCAGCGAATTTACCGAGCTTTCACTTCTCAAGGACAACATTCTCAAGCAGAAGATAGTTTTGGAAGATGGCTGCGTCAAGGTCCCACAAGGACCGGGCCTGGGGGTCGAGCTGGACGAGCAGACTTTTGCCAAGTATATCATCGATCTATAAACTCAAATCGACCGGTTTGAGCCTCTAAGTTTTTTCCAATTCGAGTCTTGCCATTCTTTATGCTCTTGGTTACTATAACAGCCGAAGAGTCATGGGCAAAAAACGATAGGGTGAGATTGGAAGATTTGTCGTTGCCGTCCTTGGCATTCTGTTCGTTAAGCATAATAGGCCTCCTTGCCATCTATGGTAATTTCTACCATAAAACATCGGCAAAAAGAGGCCAATATGCCCAATTTTAGCGTTTTTCTTTACCAATATCATGTGTGAGAACCAAAGTTCAGGGAATGTCCAATTCCGACTGAAGCATTACACCCGGTAGTTCTATATTTGATTTCTCAGCTTATTACCCCTTTTATGTATTCTTTTGTCATTTCTTCCTGAGGATTTTCAAAGACATCTACTGCCGGCCCGTGTTCGATTAAATCGCCCAGATAAAGAAAAGCGACATGATCGGCGAGTCTTTTTGCCTGTCGCAAAATGTGAGTGACAATGATAATTGTATATTTTTCTTTTAATTTCAAAAAACTTTCCTCTATGCGTCGGCTTGATTTCGGATCAAGTGCCGATGTGGGTTCATCGGCAAGTATAATACCCGGTTCAACAGCCAGGCCTCTAGCCAGGCAAAGTCGCTGCTGCTGACCAACGGAAATTTTCGAGGCAGGGGTATGTAGCCTGTCTTTTACCTCTTCCCAGAGTCCTGATTCCTTTAGGTAATGCTCCACGATACTGTTCAATTCCTTTTTGTTTTTCAGGCCGTGGATTCTTGGTCCATAGGCGACATTGTCATAGATCGACATGGGCAAAGGTGAAGGATTTTGGGAAAGCAGGCCCATTTTTTTTCTAATGTGAGTGACCTCCGCCTTGGGATCAAAGATGTTTTCCCCGTCAACTAAAACTTTACCTGAAACTTTAACCCCATCAACCGAATCTATCAAACGGTTAAATGATTTTAGAAGCGTTGTTTTTCCGCAACCTGAAGGACCTATTATGACGATTATCTTTTTATCAGGAATGTCAAAAGTTATGTTTTTCAGGGCATGCTGCTTTCCGTAATAAACATTCAGATTTTGTACACTTATGTGTGTATTGCTTTGCATTATGAACTCCTATTTCACTATATGCCTGGTGAATCTTCTTGTTAGAATTCTGATGGTTATACTTATTGCCAAAATCATGATTGTAAGTATAAGAGCTGAAGCATAAGCACGGTCCTGTACCTCAGGAAAAGGGGTTCCCAACTGGAAGAAAATAGCCAACGGCAAAGTAGCCGCCGGTCTTAATAATGAATACGGAATAGAGTCACTAAAGCCCGCGGTAAATATTACAGAGGCGGCGTCTCCGACCCCTCTACCGAAAGCAATCAGAATAGCGGTCAATATTCCCGGCAGTGCTTGTCTGACCACTACCTTCATGGCAGTTTCCAACCTGGTTGCACCTAACGAGTATGATGCTTCCAGCAACTTTTCTGGTATCATTTTTATTACTTCATCCATTGCCCTGATCATAATGGGCAGTATTAACAGCGAAACAGCGATAATCCCACCCAAAAGCGAGGCCCTCAGTCCGAAATAGAGCATGATCGTAAAACCAAAAGCTCCATAGACTATTGATGGAACCCCCCATAAAACATCAAGAGCAAAACGTGTAAAAGAGGCCAGGCGCGACCCTTTTTTGACATATACGTTGAGATACAGAGCAACGGGCAGGCTAATAAAAATAGCCAAAATCGTTGCCCCACCCGCCAGATAAAGAGAACCCAAAATCGCATTCAATATCCCGCCTTCCTTGCCGAGATAGTATCCGCCTTTTGGAGTTTGAGTAATCATGGCAAGGTCCAATGAAGGCAGCCCTTTTACGACGATAGCGGCCAATATAAGGACAAGGCACGAAAGGATCAAACAGGTCGAGGCGATCATTAATGCCTTAAAAATATTTTCTTCTATCTTTCTTTTGTCCACCTTATTGGATACTCCTTTCAACCTTGATCAGAACGACCCTGGCTAAAATATTAAACAGCAATACAACCAGTAACAGAATCAGACAGGCAAGTAAAATTGCGGAGTCATAAAGTGGCACCGAAAGCATTTCGCCATAATTGTTGGCGATCAGTGCGGGCAGAGGATAAGCAGGTTCGAGAGCCGATGATGGAACTTTGGCAACATTTCCAGCCACCATAAGCACGGCCATCGTCTCGCCAAAGGCACGCGACAATCCCAGTACAATAGCTGCAATAACGCCGGGCATGGCTTTACGCATAACGACATACTTAATCGTTTGCCATTTTGTGGCGCCCAATGCCAGCGAGGCTTCTGTGATTCCATAAGGAACCGAGCGCAATACTTCCAGAGAAACATGAATAATTATAGGGAAAATCATTATTGCCAGAACAATCCCTCCGGCCAGCACACAATAACCTGTAGAAAAAGTACCGAAAAATGGAGCAATATGATCTTTTATCAACGGCACTATAACCAATACGCCCCAAACCCCATAGACCACCGATGGAATACCAGCCAACAAATCTATAAGTGGTTTTGCCGACTCTCGAATGTATTTCGGTGCGTATTCAGAAAGATATATAGCAGCCAAAAGACAAAGAGGAATAGCAATAACAACCGCCAGAACCGTTACCCAGATCGACCCCATAATAAACGGGAAAAAGCCAAACTCACCCCGTAAAGGATGCCAGGAAGTCGAAAACAACAATTCCGATAACGGCTTGATAGCCAGGATAGGTCTTGACCTTATATACAACCCGATGGCTATCAGGAATACAAGCAGCCCTGAGAAAATAGTTAAAAAAAACATGAACCTGCCGGCGATTTTATCTTTTAACAGTCTTATATTTTGCATAATTTCGTCGATCTTCTTTACAATGATATATGCCCATGAAAACACGACTTTGCAAATACTTCCTTAGGACGTTTACTTATTCGCAAGTTTCTTTATCTCTTCCTGGATTTTGTCTTTTGTAAGATTTATATATCCTGATTCGGGAACATATTTCTGGCCATCTGTAAGAACCCAGTTTATAAACTCTCTGACGACTTTTCTTTTAGGGTTGCCCTGCGAAACAAGATGCAAAAGTCTGGCCGGTGGGGAAGGATATTGTCCAGTAGCTATAGCTTTGACAATGTCATCGCGGCTGCTATAAAAATCCTCATCCTTATCTATCATGCCATTGCCATTTAAGTCAATTGGCAATACTCTTAAGCCGGCAACCTGGTTTTTAGCCTTAGTGTCATATACGTAATTAATATTATTGAAACCGATCCCCAGAATATCTTTCCTTACTGCTTCTGCCAATCCCGGGTCTCCGTAAACTCCAACTCCAAGGATATCCTCCTGGTTTCGCCCCAGATAATTAGCCCAGGTTTCAGCCGCTCCGCAGGCATCTGATCGAGTATAAACATTAATCTGGTGTGATCTGTCTGATCCTGCAACATCACCCCAGTTCTTGATCTCACCTGTAATCCAGATTTTAATAAAAGTTTCTTTGCAAACACCTTTGGTTATAAGTTCCGTTAGAGCAGGGTTATTCTCGTTAACCGTAGGCACTACCGCATCTTTGGTTACAGAGAACCAATAAGCCCCTTTCTCGATTTCAGCAGGGAAGATGTCTCTGGAAACCATGCCGAGATCCACTGCCTCAGCCAGGCAATCTGCCATCCCTTTGCCCGCACCTCCGGCCGCAATATCTATCTTTACCTTTGGATGTATCCTCTGAAACTCCTCAGCCCATTTGACTGCCATAGGATAAAGCGCCCAGGCCCCAGACATAGTTATTGTTCCATTTAGCTCACTTCCTTCAAATTGCTCCTCTGATTTTTTTTCACATCCGGCTACCAAAAGAACTGTTACCAATATACTACTCAAAATTATTTTCATATTTTTGCCGCCTTTCTGGCTGTAATTAAAAACAAGGCACAGGAATTTGTCTGCACTCCTTTATTATCGAAAAACATCCAGGGATCATACCAAATCCGAAAGCTTCAGATTTTCCAGCCTGTTTGAAATATAATCTCTGATTTCTTTGAATACTTTTGTGATTTTTTTCTCACCGGACAAAGGCGTGTCCGAGTGAAAATACTTGCTTACGGATTCCGTCGGTGCCAAAGCCCCGTCCATTAACCTTATGATCTCAGCTATACTGATTTGTGAAGGTGGCTTTGCCAGGGTATATCCTCCCGCCGATCCACGCCTGGTTTTGAGGTATCGATTCTGTTTAAGTATTAAGAAAAGCTGCTCCAAATACTTCTTGGGAATATCATGTTTCGAGCAAATATCTTCAATCTTCACGAAGATCGCCTCTTTCTGGCGGGCTATATAGATCAGACCCAAAATGGAGTATTCGCTTTTTGTGGTCAGTTTCATTATTTTTTTCCCTTTCTCTAGTTTGTCTAGTAGCATTATAGACAATATCGACCGACACGTCAAGGAAAATTTAAAATAATCTGAAAAAATGTCCCCGCTAATCCTGCTGGTAAAATTATGAATACGCGGGCGAATTGTCTATTTTGACATGCCGATGACAGTGATCAGCTTTGCTCAGGGGCAAATCCGATGGATTTATCCATGAGGACTCAATCGCTATTACTATAAACCGGTCAGTTTGAGTGATATTCAAATGACTTTTCTGGCAAGTCGGGCTTCCTGGATGGTCTGGAATAATTCATCGCTCAACACGGCAGGGTCGATATCTCGCAACGACGGAAATACATTTCCAGGGTCATTTCCGTAACCGGCCCAGTCGGCCAACAGCCATTCAAACACCATCCCGCTTAATTCCGCCTCCATACCTTCTTACCTCCGCCGCTCGGCGTAAATTGAATGGTTTTGCGGCATAACGCCAAGCTGATCTCCCTTGTTCCAGTCCTACATAATCAAAAAACCATATAGAATAGTGCTTTCGTCCTGATCCTCTAAACAAAAAAACCGACGCAAGCATCCCTGCCGTCGGTCTTAGATCACAATCCATTGTCTGAAAGGGGCATGTTATCAGACGTTTGGAAGTTAGTCAAGAAAAATTTTTAAAAAAAGACGCTTGCGTCAATTTTTACCCGAAAAATCCCAAACGAAAATGATTTCACTTTTATTCCAACTATATATAAAAGGGTTGTTGACAGTCCGCTCCAAGAAAGCTACTATGGGGAAACGCCTATTTGCGGGGTGTAGCTCAGCTTGGCTAGAGCGCCTGCTTTGGGAGCAGGAAGTCGCAGGTTCAAATCCTGTCACCCCGATTGCCGTAATCCTTTGTAAAGTAAGATAGTTACAAAGAGATGGTACCAGGAATCTTTCGCACTTTTTTTCTGGTAGTCTTCATCTGGTCTTATCTTCCATTTGGTGCCTGCGATTTACCTCAACAATTCCCAACCACCAGGAATAATCGCTTACGCGTATCTGCCTTCTCGCCGCCCCCCCCCCCCGCCCCACCGATTCACAGACTTACCACCGATCTAACCACCTAAAAAAAAAGCCCCGAAGGGGCCCTCAAAGGCTCTGTTCCGGACCTTTGAGGACCTCTCCTTCGTGGGTTTGAGGTAAAGATAAATCTAACTGTCTCGTATGCCGCTATCGGCAATTATCGCGTCGCACTTTTGACTTTTTATTTCTTCAGGCGACGATCTATAACTTTTCCGCCTTTCGCTTCTATCTCGAACATACTTTCAGGTATTTCCTTGTCCGCTTCCAGCACCACAACATGACTCATCAGCTTGCCGGAGGTGCCGCTAAAGCGTTTGACTTCGTAGATCAACCGTTCTTTTTTGTCCAGAATATATTCAAAGCGATCACCATTCATGGTCGAGACGATCTTCAGGCACGATTCTCCTTTATAGATCACCTCTTCGCATCTGAGCACTTCGCTCTTATTGGTAACATCGCCGGACAGCGTGTATGTCTCCGAGAAAAACAGACCTCCCAATTCGCTCAGGATCGCCATTTCCGGCCCCGGTCCTTCCGCGTCGCTGATCACCAGGACATTGGTTTTATCGTTATAATTATAGCGTTTACGGCCATCACTGGTTTGAACAATACCGTCGATCTCCATGCGGAAACTATCAGGCCGTCGCCACCACATTTCGGCAGAGATACCTTTACCGCCGTTGGGCGTGGTCATAGTGAAATGTATGCTTTGTAATTGAGTAGTTTTTTCTATGGCTGTCGCCCACGCTGCCTGTGGGTCTTCGATGCCCGGGCTTAGCAAAGATATAGCCCCCAGGAAGATGGCAAAAACCGCCGCTGCCGCCAGAGCTGCCCTAATCGCAAAACGCAGCTTTACTCCAACAAATGACGCCTCTTTGCCCACGGACGCCTCCAGGGCCCATTGATCCGCCGGAAGCGACTCAAGAAGCTGACGGCGCAACTGCGTATGTCCCTGAGTAAATTCTTCGTAGCGACGCACTAGATTGTTATCGAAGGTATCCATATTTTTTTCGTTTCTCTCATGTGCCATGTGATTCTCAACTCTCCGGGTTTCCTATGTATTTTTCGATTTTTTTCCTCGCCTTGGCCAGCAGACGATAAAGTCCGCTACGTGACATTCCTAAAATCTTCTGAGCCTGCTCGGCATCCTGCTCCTGTAAATAATAAACGTGCAAAGCCAGTCGCTCCTGCTCGTTCAGCTTGCTGATCGCTTCTTTCAAATCCAGTAGTTGCTCGTCTGAGTCGCTTTTCTGGGCCGTTATCGTTTCCGCCGGGTTCAAACCTGCCAGGACGTGCCTGTCTCTCAGTCGGCTCCGACGATATTCCCGGCAAACATTTCGTGCCATACCCACCAGCCACGGCCCGAATCGATCCGGATCAGCCAGCTTATTCAGTTTTACATAGGCTCTTAAAAACACCTCCTGACCCAAATCCTGGGCCCCGGTCACATCTCTGGTAACATCATAACAAACAGCCCGAATCAATGCGGCATATCGGTCGTAAAGTTCTCCGAAAGCCGCCTTGTCACCTTCCAGCGTCTTAAGTACCAAAGTCGCATCCGAAACGCTCAACCCGGCACCTCCTGTCCCAGCCAGACTACATGCCAGCCGAAACAGACGCTCATTACTCGGCCTTTCATATTACTTAGTGGCCGAACGTCTGTGATTCGTCCCAAAAAAGTTGGTAAAAAAAACTCATATTTCATGGCAAAACACCACAACTCTTTTATTCGCAAAGAGTTATACAATTTAAGCGTATCGGAATTTGTATTTAACTTACGTTCTCTCGATAGGTTAACACAATACCATCGGTACTTTTCCGGCTTGATTTTCGTAATTCCTTTACTCGAAACGAATTATAGAAAATATGAAACAAAATCCTTATAGCGGTCAGGTATTAACTCTTGACATTACCATACCCTAAACTCTATACTCCATGAAGAGATATTCGTACAGTTATGTTCGGATTTTTACTTTATCGCTCTTGAGCGCTATTTGTTGTAACCATTGGAAAATAAAAGAAATAACCTCAAAGTGGCCAGTGAGACCGCCCTACTGGTTCACGTGGAATTACCGGGCAGTTCGCTGGGCGCTGTCCAATCGCTTGCCGAGTTGGAATCGCTCGCCGAAGCCGCTGGGGCTATAGTATTGGGGCGTGTCCGACAGAAGCGGAGCAGGGTCAGCCCCGCTCTGTACATCGGTAAAGGCAAGGCTGAGGAGATCGCTCAAAAAGTTGAGCAGGATGGTGTCGATGTCGTCATATTCGATAACGACCTTTCTCCAGCCCAGATCCGCGAACTCGAAAAAATCATCCACTGCAAGGTTCTGGACCGCAGCGAGCTTATCCTTGATATTTTTGCTTCCCGAGCCCGCACGGCCGAGGCCAGGATGCAGGTGGAGTTGGCTCAACTGGAATACACCTACCCTCGTCTGGCCCACATGTGGTCGCATCTGGATACCGTCGTGGGCGGTGGTGGCGCCGGCGCGATTGCTGCGGTCGGCGGTATCGGCACCAGAGGTCCTGGCGAATCTCAGCTTGAGATCGACCGACGGCTGGTCAATAAACGTATCGCCGCCTTGCGCCGCCAAATCGAGCAGGTTGACGAACGCAAAAAACGCCAGGTTCAGTCTCGCAGTGAACATTTTACTGTCGGACTTGTCGGTTATACCAACGCCGGCAAAACCACGCTCATGAACACCCTGACCGGCACCAACGCCTTTGTCGCCGATCAGCTTTTCGCCACCCTGGATACCAAGACCGCCCGCTGGAATCTGGGCGGTGATCTGTACGCTTTGCTCAGTGATACGGTAGGTTTTGTCCGCAATCTGCCTCATAAGCTGGTCGCTTCATTTCGGGCCACGCTGGAAGAAGCCATTCACGCTGATCTTTTGCTTCACGTTGTGGACATCTCTCACCCTCAAGCCGACTCGCAGATCGAAGCGGTGAACAGTGTACTGGCCGATCTGCACTGCGACGAAAAAGACATCCTACTGATCTTCAACAAGATTGACGTGCCCGGTCTTGCCAGTCGTTGTGATACCTTTACTACTCTTTATCCCGACGCGATTGCTCTTTCTGCCCGCACCGGCGTCGGAATCGATCAGCTTATTGAAACCGCCAGCACCTACGTCACCGGAGAAATATTGCATCTGCGGGTCATTTGCAGCCAGGCCAACGGTCGCATACGTGGCTATCTGCACACCCACGGCACCATCATTGCCGAGGAATACACCGATTCCCAGATTATTTTCGAAGCCCGTCTCGGCCGACGGCAACTACCCGGTCTGAAAAATCTCAAGCCCCTGACCTGCGAAATTATCTTGTAGTCTCAGACGTATCCCTCAATCAATGTATCGCCATCGAATTGTTGGGTGTTAACATCTTCGAGTTTGTCTAACTCGTCGGCAAAATCGATAGTCGGGACATCTTCGCCGCCGCCGATGACGACCGGGGCGATATAGACCATTACTTTATCGGCCAGTCGCTGCTGCCAGAACGCCTTTAATACCGTCGGACCACCTTCCACCAGTAAATCTGTCAGACCGCGCGAACCCAAATCGGTCAGCACCGCCACAAGATCGACCCGCCCGTGATGATCGCTTACCGGCGTCACCTGGCAGCCGAGGTCATTGAGCATTTTGACTTTTTCATGTTCTTTATCGACCGTCGCTTGCAGCGTATATATTATCACCGGCGTATCGCCGGTCGTCTGTGCCAGTTTACTTTCAGGGGGCATCGCCAATTTGCTGTCGAGCACCACCCGTATCGGTTGGATGGTTTTCTTTTCTGCCAGGCGCACCGTCAGCAGTGGATCGTCGGCCTTGACCGTTCCTATTCCCACCAGTATCGCTCCGCACCGGCTGCGCAACTGGTGTACGTGATGCCGTGACTTTTCGTTGGTGATCCATCGCTGCCGCGAGCCGCTCGGCCAGGCCAGTTTGCCGTCGGTGCTTTGTGCCCATTTCAATATTACCTGGGGTTGGCCGGTTTTGAGCAATTTGAAAAAACCGGCGTTGAGCCGCCGGGCTTCCTTTTGGCAGCAGCCCACGGTCACGTCGATTCCGTGGTCACTGAGCCACTTTGCCCCATTGCCTGCCACCTGCTCAAATTCATCCAGCGTGGCTATTTCTACGCGTGCAATCCCCGCCTGGGCTATCGCTTCGGTGCATGGGCCGGTCTTGCCGTGATGGCAGCATGGCTCTAATGTGACAAACATCACCGACCCGGCCGGATTGTTACCTTTGCTGTGGCAGTCACTTATCGCTTCGACCTCCGCGTGAGGCCCACCGTAGCGTCTGTGATAGCCCTGTCCAATCACCAGGTCGTCTTTGACAATCACCGCCGCCACCTGCGGGTTTGGCGCCACCTGCCCTGCCCCTTTTGTCGCCAAACGCAGTGCCTGGCGCATATATTTTTCCATCTGGCTCTGGTCCATATTCCCATTATAACCTACTCAAGGCCCAATACCACCCTGCGGATAATCCGCTTTTTTGCCTTGTTATTCTCTGGTTTTCTTGCTAGAATCTCAGCAACATGGAGGGTTTTTTGTTTTATGTTGTTAGGAGAGTACCATGCAGTTAACAGAGTCCATTTTGGCCGAGGCCACCACTGACACCACCAAACAGATAGGGGAAATTTATCGGCAGTTTAATCTGCTGCCGGATCGGGGTTTACAGATTATGTGGGTCTTGATAATAGTGATTTCCATGGCGGTCATTGCGATTTTCCTGCGCCAGAAAGAAATCGCCAAAAATCAGGTGAATTTGGCCAAGCTGATCGAGCGACTAGTCGATAAAGAGTAGTGTTATAAAGGCTTAGCAGGCAACAATAAAACGTATAACCGAACGATGATCGCTGGTTTTGTGGGCGATGGTTTTGTGCGTTACAAAAACAGTGGGTTTTTGCAACGCAAAGGAGCAAAAAAAGATGGAAAAAACAACAAATTTGGCAAAATTGTTACTGGTTTTGATTGTCTTTTGCCTATCATCCGGTTTGGTATGGGCCGATAATTCGCCGGTAATTCTGCAAATCAGCAACAACGACGAGATCGCCGGGAATATCGCGATAGAGTTGTTTCCCGATGATGCTCCTGTCACTGTGGAAAATTTCCTGAAATATGTCAATGATGGTTTCTACGATGGTCTTGTCTTTCATCGGGTTATCAATGGCTTTATAATTCAGGCGGGTGCTTTTTATCCTGACCTGAGCTATAACACCCCTACGTATCCCAATATCATAAATGAAAGCGCTAATGGTCTGAGCAATTTACGCGGCACGCTTGCCATGGCACGCATTTACGCGGCGGACTCGGCCAGTTCTCAGTTTTTCATCAATCAGGATGACAATATCGGTCTGGACCGCGCCTACGCCTACGACGGTGTTGGTTATTGTGTTTTAGGTAAGGTCATCGACGGTATGGACCTGGTTGACGCCATTGCCGAGACGCCCACTGATTTAGCCTGGTTTCCCTATTATAACAGTTTGATGAACTATGTTCCGCAAACGCCCGTGGTCATCGAGCAGGCTTATGTACGCATTTTCACTGCCGATAGTTGTGATCTGAGCGATGTTCCTTTTCTCTGTGCTAAGCCCGGTGAGGTTCGTACATATCGCGGCCAGGGAGGTTTGACCAGGCATGGCTATGTCCAAAGGGCTTCCTACCAGCAGATGCTGGGTGTCAACTGTCTGAGAATTGATGAAAGCTATAACCCGCGGATAAATGAGGAGAGTTTCTGTATTCTGGCGGCCCGGGACACTCGCGGTAACTGCTGGATATTTATGCTGGTCGAAAATGGCCAAGTCCAATTCAAGGCTCAATCACTTCAGCAGATTATACCTTTCAGCACCATGGACAATTCTTATTTTAGTTTGATGACCGAGAACTATGATCAGGATGAGCACGTTCTGCCGAACCTGAGCGCCGAGGCGGCTGAGAAGTTTGAAGATTTTGAAGGTGAAACCGTTTTAGTAATAGATGTTGACGATGACGATACTGAGACCGGGCAGTCATATTATAACGAGACTATGGGGCTGGTTCTGAAGGTTTTGGATAGTACCGGCGATCTCGACGGCGATGGTTGGTTTCTCGACCAGCAGCCTACAGCGATAACCATTAGCAAGAGCAGTTTCAAGGCCGGTAAGACAGCGCAAAGCGATTCCTTCAGTGTCGCGGGAATTGTTGACGACCTGCCCACAGATGAGCAAGCCGAACCAGCCGATTTTCTTTCCCTTCGAGTGGGGCCATATACCGTTGATATCGATCTGGAGGCTGATGGCTGGAAAGACAGCGATACCAGCCACAGTTACAAAGGTTCGACCGATGGGACGGATCAGCTTACTTTTAATGTCAGTACGAAAAAGAATACCTTCTCCATCGCAGGCAAGAAAGTCGATCTTTTTGGTTTGAGTTATCCCATTGCGGTTGAGATTGCCATCGGCGATTATCACGCTATGGGGCTGGTTCCCGAGCAGGGCAAGGCTCTGCCTATAACGTTCTTAAGCGGCTATGGTGATTTTATGCGTGTTATGGCCAAAAATGTCAAACTCAAACTCGACAAAAAAGGGCGGGAAAACGCTGACTCACTTACCGTTCAAGGCGAACTTGCCCTTGAGGATGGCTTTGTGAATCTGAACGAACAGGAGGTGACCGTTTACTGGGGCGAGACTTACGGTGACTCCATCCCCATCGGCGGGTTGATCCGAAAAGGCCCGGGCAATAAATACACATACAAAAAAGCAAAAGATTTCGGCGGTACCATCAGCAGTGCATTGTTTGATCTCGACAAAGGGATATTTAAAATCGTTGTCAAAAATGCCTCACTCGGTCCCGAACCAGACGGTGCTGTTGAGTTTACTTTGCAAATTGGCGATTTCATGCAAATCGTGCCTGTGGAGTTATGATCCGCAATTTTTCGGATTTGCCACAGCCAAACAAGATGAGACGGCCGTTTGTACGGTGTATTGTGGAGGGGGGCTGCGGTACGTTATTTTCGCAACAGTCTAATTAACGTCGATGTGATAATTAACGCGTTTGGTTCCTTTTGGGTCGTCCAGTCCTATTCTGATGATTTTCCCCCGCCATTTTCGTGCGTCTCTGACCAGATATGCTTTTGTCACGGTTGCTCCCGGTTGTAGCTGTGGTATGGAGCGTTCCAGATGGCTCTGGTCGGGAAGGTCCACGAAACTGCGCAGACTCACTTCATTATCGGACTCGTTGGTGACCACCTGCTGTATGAGAAGATCGCTTTGGCCGATTCGCCTGGTAAAAAGATTAACGTCAATTCCAAGCAGGCTGATTTCAAATGGAATCCGGGTTTGTATATTATAACTTCGATTAGCATCGATACTAAAGAGTATCTTCAGGTCTTTTTTCCCACCCAATTCGTTGCTTGGAAACTTCACGGTAACCTGTTGTTCGAATACCTGGTTAGGCTGCAGTACGAAGTCCAACGTGCTCGGATCGACCCTCCAGTTTCTATAACAAGGTTCGTTCAGCATAAAGCGAAGTCGCCCGGAAACAGGCGTATTAAACGGATTGACAAATTTTAATTGCAGACGTTGTCGCGAGATGCTCGCGTCGAGTACCGACGGGGTCAGTTCCAGGCTCGAACGCAGCATAGCGATTCGGCTGTCAATCTTGCTTATCAGAACCGGCCACTGGGTCAAACGAAACCTGGTTATTCTGTTTTGCTCTGACAATTCCGTACGATTTCCAAACAGATCAACCATTTCCGGCGATTCGCCCAGGTAGAATTGCAACTCAGGTGGTTCATCTGGGCTTTGCGGATCGTAATTTTCGTTCCAGGTAAAAAGACATCCTTGACCGTCTCCGTCAAAGACGAGAGCCGGAATCCCCGGCTGAATCTCAAACTCACCTACATAACGCATCGATCCCAACTGATCGGCCAGTGTCCGAAACACCAAAAACAGTTCCGTCGGTTCGGTTACCGTACGTGCGTTACTTTGCCTTTGCTCCCAGGGGTGATCTATAAAAATTGCCTCGGCATGTCCTTTTTTCGCGTATGCGATTCGCTTGGCAAAGTCGATCAGCACCTCCCGGCGATGGTAGTCTTTCAAACTAAGCGGTTCGATGGTTGCCCATATATCATTCAATCCTCTTCCCTGGCTGCTCTGCAAATATGCCGGAATTTCTTTCGGCGATATCGCCGATGATATTTTCATCGCCACATACGAGGTTCCGAGTTGTCCGGCGTTTATCTCTAACATACCGTCCAAAGATGCCGCTATGACCGTATTGCGTACTATATCATCAAACTCTTTGCGTATTGTATCAATCACCGGCCGTATCCGCGGATCCCATTTGCCCCAGCCCCTGTCGAAATCGCCTCCTATCTGCCAGAACGGTATCTGGCGTGCATATTGCGCCAGGACAAACGCTACCGGTAAACGCCACAACTCAACATCCTGACTAAGCACATTCAGCAAATCGCGTTGTTTGATATCCATCTTCATCGCCAGGCTGTCAGGCACTTCTGAAAACACCGCTACAACCTGAATGTTCTGCCGTTGCAGATCGATTAGTCTTAAATCGAAATCTTTCTCCAAAAAACCTTCTTCGTCATGGCGGCGCCATACGGGCAGTTTCAACAGTTTCGCGTTTGCCATTTTCGTAAGGTTTATCTGGGTATTCCAGTCTCCCTCGTTTTTTTCCATTTTTATTATTCCAAATCCCTTGCCGCTCCATGCATCCCCTCCGCTGAATTTCGCCAGTTTGGCAAATGTCAGCCTTCGCGTAGCCACTAACGTATCGGCAGTAAGAATCTCCAATTGCCCGTTGTATAGACCTGCCGGAATATTTTCCAGCCGAATTGTCCGAACATTACTTTGACCTTCCACTCCTGTGAGCATCCATTTGTCGTTCCATATCAACCGCCCATCGGACGCCCGGACGGTCAAACGTATGTAATAGTCCAGAATACCCACTCCTTCTACTTCTACCTCCAACAGGGCAGTCTCATCTCCGTCAAAAACATTGCTGTCACGATCTGTTCGCAAAATTACCCTGGGCAACTGATAGATCGCAATATCATCAAACCAGGCCAAGGCTTTGACGTTGTTCTGGAATATCTGTGATACCGCAATGTCTTCACTGTTCCATTGCTCTTCCTGCAGCACCCACAGTCCCACGGTGATGTAGCGAGCATCGGGAAATTGTCCCGGTACATACACCTCCAGCCGAGCCCAGCCGTCCTGGGCCTGATCATCCTGCCCGATCAGTTGGGAAACATGTGGACTGCCGGGTATTATTCGCCCTAACCGGTCAACCAGTGCACAACTTATCTGCGCCCGACAGTTCTTACCGTATTCAAAGTGAACGTATCCGGTAACTTGAAAATCACTGCCAGACTTGGCCCGGATCTGCCGCCTGTCATAGGCGAAAGCCACACTGGCTCCGTCCGGGACAAGCTCGAAACTGTATTGGCCACTGCGATGATGTTCGCTATCCAACTGACCCGTCGAGTAGTGCGGAAAACCTTCCGCCGTCATAGAGTATTGCTGAAAATCTTCTTCCAGCACCATCTTAGACCAGTGCATCGGTTGCGGCAGAAAGTGTATCCCACGTTCCTCAAAGTCGAAGATTTGCATCATCCGCTGGCCGGTCAGTTTGGCCCTGCTGGTGTCCGGCTGATGTGACGCATCCTCTGACCCAGGCTGCTCCTGAGCGAGGAGAACCGGCCCATCAACTGCCATTGGCAGCACTAACCACAGTAATAACAACCATTTATGCAAAATACGCATTTTCTGCTTTGCCTCTGGTCCTTCCAAATGTTTTACCTTCTGGCCGATACCATTATGCCATAATTTTCCAAGTTCAATAATCCATATCTTCGATCCTGGCGTTAAAGGCCAACTTCAAGAGATTATTATGGGACTCTCAAGGGTTTATCGACCAAACTATACCCGACCTCTGAATTTCATCCAATTTTCTTTGCCGGGGCAAACACCTGAAAAAGCCATTCGACGGGTCAGCACGTCAGGATGTCGTCCGACGGTCGGTGGATCGGCTATACGCGTCACACCGTGCCCGCTGTACCAGCGATAATGATGGGCCGGACTGAAGCCGGTTGGCTTCGTGTGTCCTTCTATGAAGCAAAGCATGTCAGGCTAAGCCCAGTTCTTTTAGTTTTTGTGGAGTGGGTTCGCCGGTTTGGTTGTCCCATCCTCTTTCCTGGTAGTATTCGGCGAGCATGGTGGAGTAGTCTTTTATGCTGCTTTCGGGGATGTCGGCGTATTTGCCGAACTCCGGAACATTGAGCACCCTTTGTGGAAGCTGGTCATCTTTGGTGGTAAAGCCCTCTCTGATGTTGAATAGTCTTTGGATGTTCATGGCGCGTTCGCCGATCTTGAGCAATTCTTCCGGTGATATGTCCCATCCGGTCAGTGCGGAGACCATTTCGGCGAACGGTCTGGGGCCCAGTCCGACGTAGATGTAAAATTTGCAGCAGACGAGGATGTCAGGCAGTATGCCGTTGTCCTGTAGTTTTTTTGTGATGGCGCCTTTTCCTTTTTCGTCCCATCGATCAACGTCGTTGGGGTCGGGCAGTCCCAGCAGTGAGCCCATTCCGAAATCCTTTTTTCCACAGTCGAATCCCATGGCTTCGACAGGATGGATGTGGCACATGCCGCGGTTGCCGGTTCCATAGGATACGGCCAGGGCTTTGCCCGATCGTCCGTCGTGGGCGGGGCCTTCGAGGCCCTTTACGTGTATGGCGAATTGCTCGGCGCCTTTTCCGATCTTCCGGGCGGCATATCTGGTACCGCCGCTGAGGAGTTCTCCGATTCCCGGTTCTTTCAGTGCGATTTTCTTTACCAGTTCGATGAATACATCTGGATCGCCCCATTTGATTTTCAGGCCGTCGGTATCTTCGGTGGTGATTAGTCCGTTGTCGAAACAGTCCATGGCAAAGGCGATTATGCCGCCCATACTTATGGTGTCGATGCCGTATTCATTGCACAGATAAGAAGCATGAACGGCGGCATCGACGTCTTCGTTAAGGATGAAGGCGGTGAAGGCGCAGATGGTTTCGTATTCGCTGCCTTCGTGTTCGGGGGTCTGCCATTCCCCTGATTTGACGTGAGTTACTCTTCCGCAGGGCATAAGGCAGCCGGTGAAGCAGGCCCGGTTGGTTACCAGGTTATGCTCGGCAAAATGGCGGTACAATTCATCGCCTTTGCCCCATGAGTTGCTTCGCCAGTTTTTGGTGGGGAAGTCGCCGATTTCGTCACAACTGGGTATGTCGCCGGTGGTGCCGTTTTCCATGAAACCTTTGCTGCCCGGGTTGTCGCGGACGATTTTTTGGGATTTTTTGACTGCTTCGGCAAACTCCCGCGGTTTGGCGATGGGGATTTCGCCGGTTCCCTTGACGGTGATGGCAAGAAGGTTTTTAGAACCCATCACGGCACCGGCGCCGACTCTTCCGGCGGCTCGCTGGCCTATGACGACGCCGGCAAAGGGTATCAGTTTTTCTCCGGAAGGACCGATCACGGCGATCTGGACTTTTTTGTCGTTGAGCCGGTCGGAGATAAGTTTGATTTTTTCGCTGGTGGTTTTGCCACAAAGGTGTTGGGCGGATTTGATTTTTATGTCATCGTCGTTGATTGAGATGGATACTGGTTTGTTTGATTTTCCTTCGATGATAAGGAGGTCGTAGCCGGCTTTTTTGAGCATCGCCGCCAAGTCTCCGCCGCAGCTCGACTCGCCCCAGCCGCCGGTAAGCGGTGATTTGAAACACAATTCGACGCGACCGGCCCCGGGCGCTCTGGTCGCGTTGAGCGGTCCGGTGGCGAATATGAGTTTGTTTTCAGGGCCAAGCGGGTCGATGCCTTTTTCCAGCTCCTGATACAGGACTTTGGCAGCGTATCCGACACCGCCGAGCATGAGCTTTAAGTCGTCGGGGTTAACCGGTTCGGTGGAAACGCTATTGTCCGTCAGGTTGATTCTCAATATTTTACCTGCATATCCGAATAGTTCTGTACTCATCTGATAACATCCTTAAAAAAACGGTAAATATTTAGTCATCTGCCCTACAACCGCTACACAGCCCGCCTGAGTGAGTATGCTGATAGCTTCCAGATTATTTCCCAGGATGATACATAAATCGAACAGCTAAGTCTAACTGTTTTTCCGCGAATTTATTTGACAAACGCCTCTGCCACAGCTTAAGATGTGTTCGGTTAGCAGTCAATGTTATTTCCAACTTTTTCGGCAATTTTTTGCATGGCAATAGAGTTGACATTTTTAGGTACGGGTACGAGCCACGGTGTGCCGATTATCGGTTGTGATTGCGAAGTTTGTCGCAGTACCGATCGACGCGATAAGCGTATGCGGACCAGCGCCGTGGTGAGTCTGGACGGTCATAATGTGCTTATTGACGCTACGCCTGAGCTGCGTATGCAGTGTTTACAAAACGATATTCGCAGGATGGAGGCCTGTTTGATTACACATACCCATGCCGATCACATTTTCGGTATGGATGATTTGCGCCGATTTAATCAGATTCAGGGCAATTCTATCGATCTGTATGCGTCGGCGGAACATCTGGTAACGTTGAATAAGGTGTTTGGTTACGCCCTGGCCGAGCGGGCAGGCGATAATCCCGATGTGCCGCATTTGATTTTTAATACGATTGTTCCGGGCGATTCGTTTTCGTTGTTCGGCTATGAAGTAAAACCTCTTCTCCTGCCACATGGTCATGAGAACGTAACTGGGTATCGTATCGGCCGATTGGCTTATTGTACTGATATAAGTGGTATGCCGGAAGCGGCGGAGGGGGAGTTAGCCGACTTAAATGTTTTGGTGCTGGGAGCGCTGCGGCCCAAACCGCATCCCAAACACCTGTCAATCGATCAGGCAATCGAGATAGCTGAACGTATCGGAGCCAAGCGGACTTATTTTGTTCACGTAACCCATCAGGTGAGTCATCGTAAATGGGAGAAGTATCTGCCGAACGATATAGAACTTGCTTACGATACTCTGCGGATTGTTGTGAGTGAGTGAATGAGTAAATGGGCAGATGAGTAGATTGTGATGGTTTTTGCATTGTGAAGATACGAGTTTTGATGTTGATTACGGATCTTGAGGTGGGCGGCGCTCCGCTGTTTGTCAGGGATTTGGCTTGCGGGCTTGACGCATCGCGTTTTGAAGTGCGAGTCGCGTGTCTGGCAGGCGTTGGGCCGGTAGCCCAAGAGTTGCGTGCCAGGTCGATTCGTACGTATTGCCTGGGGGCTGAAGGCTGGTGGGATGTTCGCGTTTTTTGTCGGTTGGCCAGGCTGATCGGTTCTTATCGTCCGCATATTGTGCACTGCTCATTGGTGCACGCCAATGTGGTCGGCCGGGTTGTCGCTCTGGCGGGTAATGCCGGTCATGTCATTGCCACCGTTCATACGGCCGGGCAGGCGAAAAGCTGGCACGTGATCGCTGAGAACCTTACGTGCCGTTTGAGTGAGACTACCGTGTGTGTTTCTCAGTCGGTTTGTCGGCATGTGCACAGGTTCAGCCGGGTTCCCAATCAGCGGCTTCGCGTGATCGTAAACGGTATCGATTGCGAGCGGTTTAGCGGGGTGCAAGGTTTTTCCACAGACGAAGCCGGTATCGGGTCCGGCAAGGTCACACTTGTTTTTGTCGGCAGACTGGACCCGGTAAAAAATATCGACATCCTTCTGCATGCTGTGGCAAAGCTTCGCGGCAAAGACGATCCGCAGCTAGTGATTATCGGCGATGGGCCGTTACGAGCGAGTCTCGAACAGCAAACGGCTCAGTTGGGGCTGACAGATCGTGTTTGGTTTATGGGCTGCAGACGCGATGTGGAGCGGTGGCTGAAGACGGCTGATATATTTGTTCAGCCGAGCCGATGGGAAGGTATGAGTCTGTCTGTTCTGGAGGCGATGGCCGGCGGGATTCCGATAGTTGCCGGGAGGTGTCCCGGTCTGATCGATATGATCGAAGATGGGCGAACCGGGCTGCTGGTGGCGCCCGGTGATATACAGGCGTTGTCCGTCGCTATTGACAGGCTGATTAGTGATCCTGAGTATGCCGACGGTCTTGCCCGTGCGGCCGAAGGGCATGTCCGGCGTCATTTTTCACTGTCGGCCATGATCGATGCCTATACCCGTTTGTACGAGGATGTTGTGCGTTAAGCAACACCATAGCCGGCAAGTTACCAGCTTCCGCTGGACCGGATCGACGGGAAAGTTTTTTTTGGTCGGGTGACATGCTACTTCTCCTATTTGTTACGGATGGCGCCAATATCACGGATAGTAATCGGAATTTGGGGTTCCAGGTAAAGACCAAATTCGCTCAACGTCGGACAAAGGCGGGATTGCAAAATTCTTATACGAACCTTTTGCGTAGTCACCTCTGAAAAACGTAAAAGCCTTTTGTATCCAATCACCGTGGATTGAGCGATTTCCTGCCATTGTTGTCCGTTCCAGATTTCGAGTGTAAATTGTTCGACCCGCTGGCCAACCTTGATATTTTCCATCAGCATCGCCCGATTGAATGTTTTGGCCGAGGGCAGGTCAAACTCGATGGTGGCGGCCTCGGTTGCCACCTCCGCAAGCCAATACGTATCAGTTTTTCCATCAACAATGTTTTGCGGGGCATATTGAGGATCATTGCCGCGGACCTGCGAGGCTGTAACTCTGGCGTCCTTGACTAAATTTCTCCTGAATGTTTCCCGCAGGATATCACCCAGCTCTTTCAAACGGGCCACATCATTTTCATGGATCAAACCCCGGGCATCGGGCGGTATATTCAGAAGGAACTGCCCATTACCACCGAGGCTGGTGTAATAAATATCTAGGAGATGTTTCAATGACTTAACTTGATTATCCTGATTGGCATGGTAAAACCAGCCCGGTCGAATAGATGTATTTACCTGGGCTGGAAACCAGATTAGTTCCTGGGCATTTCTAAGTTTTTCTCTACTGCCCAGATCTTTCTTATGTCCATCTACCAGAAGCCGACCAAAAGCCGGATCGCCTTTGAAATTTTCCGGAATTTTTCGCGCCGGCAGAACGCTCCATTCACTTTTACGGGTATTGCCGGCTTCGTTTCCGCACCATCGCACATCGGGACCTACGATAGAAATAACCGCTCCGGGTTGCAAATGCCGAATCAATTTATAATAACTGCCCCAATCATATATCTGCCGCTTTCCATTGGGCCCTTCTCCGCAGGCTCCGTCAAACCACACCTCCGATATTTCACCGTAATTGGTCAAAAGCTCCGTCAATTGGTTTCGGAAATATTCGTTATAGCGTGGCGAATCGCCGTAAATGGGTTCATGCCTGTCCCACGGAGAAAGGTACACGCCGAAACTCAGACCACCACGCCGACAGGCTTCGGACAATTCTCGCATCACATCTCCCCTGCCGTTTTTCCAGGGACTGTTTTTAACGGAATGTTCTGTGTATTTACTGGGCCACAGGCAAAAACCGTCATGATGTTTGGCCGTCAGGATCACCCCTTTCATGCTCGCGGCCTTGAAGGCCGACACCCACTGGTCGGCGTTGAACTCGACGGGGTTAAACAGTTTCGGATCTTCTTTGCCGCTGCCCCATTCCTGATCGGTGAAAGTGTTCATTCCAAAATGAATAAAGGCCTGAAATTCCAACTTTTGCCAGGCCAATTGTCTGGCTGATGGAACCACATGAGCCGCTTTGGAAATTATATCCTGGAATGTATCGTCAGCAGATACAGATATGGTGTTGCCCGGTTGGTAATCTGCCGGAGATGAACCGGCTTTTGCTGTTAGAAGGCATCCCGCGATCAATATCACCAAGATGTTGCATTTGACATTGCACTTTTTCATATTTTCTCCTTGTCCGGTCGGTTACTGATATATTCCTATGCTCCAGACCGACAGAGGCCGAAACCAAACAGTGGAGCCCGGGGTTTTTCATAAATCTATCTGTTTCCACAGGTCGGCAGGTTATTTTATCTGTTTTAGGTAGAATTTGAAAGAGATTTTTCGGCAACATGTATGAAGACTTTATATGCATAACTGTTCGAGTTTGTATTGAATTTCGTGATTCGAAAGCATCTTAACTATCTGTCCGGTAAGGTGGTATGTGTGGAGCCGGCAGTGGCAAAGTGGGGTGCCCAAAAAAGTACGACCGGCATAATCGGCAAAATCGTATTATTTTGAAGCTGACAGAGTTAATATCAACGCAATTCCCGACAAATCGCTTGCTAATTACGGTCTAAGATGTTAGAATATTGATGAGGGCCTTTGCCAGGGAGGGCCCGAAACTAAGGTAGCTATGAGAAGAGGAATACAGGGAACAATTTTACGAATGTTGCTGGCGTTTTTCGCCGGGGCGATAGCCATGCTGTTTTTGCTGGTTCCAGGCAAGGTTCGTCTGGAAGATATGCTCGACAGCAAGAAACGCTGTGAGATGGCTGATTTTGACTATGCGGCCGGCAGGGTCGAAAAAGCCAACGAGTTGGCCATTTTCTATGCTTCTAAAGCCAAGCGCTACGTGGAAGACAAGATTGCAAGATAGCAGCAGCGCAATAATCCACAATCCACGTTGACTGAAGGGGGATAAAATCACGTCCGACGATCGTTAGATTCAGCGTCCAGGTATTATTTTGTGTTGAGTTGGTTGGGTCGAGTTTTTCACGGTCTTGACAAATTCCATTTAGCGTATTAGACTGGCGGGCTGACTGTTTAATTGGGAGGTCAAAGTCATGGCCCAAGATGCCAGAGGCAAACAGACACGCGGCGATATTTTGCAGACGGCGGCTCGGCTGTTTTCCATTCATGGTTATTTTCACACCAGTACCAGCGATATTATCGGGGCGGTCTCGGTCAGTAAGGGTGCTTTTTATCATCACTTCAAGAGTAAGGAAGATTTGGCTCTGGCGATTATAGAGCAGTTGCGCAGCGATTATCAGCAGTTGGTAATCGAGCCGGTAAGTAGTGCCGGGCCGGGTGAGCGTCCGAAGGAGATGCTCAGGCGAATTGTCGCGTTGAACGAATCGGGTCAATGGTGTAACTGTCTGCTGCTGGTGCGTTTGGCGGGAGAGGTGGCCCAGCAGGAAGGCGATCTGTCGGAGCGTATCAGGGAGATCGTTAATTGGCTGCTCGAGTTCTGGGAGGAGATCATCAGCGATGCCCAAAAGGCCGGCGCCGTAAGTGAAAGATTTGACGCCCGGAGATTAGCGGAACTGATCTTTTCTACTCTGGCCGGCGCTATATCCTACCGTGAACTGGATGAGGAGGTTGGCAAGCTTTCGGAAATTGCTGAATATCTGCAGGCCATGATAACAGAATAGCTCACAACTGGGTATAATTGGTGTTGTTTGTCGCGGTGTCGATAAAAAGGAAGGCAGGGGCAAATAAAGGAATAATGCCCCTGCCAAGATGTTTTCTCCCTTCCGGGCCACGCACCGCCACGACAGATAATAAACAGTCGGTTGTTATCGTTTTATTTTATTGTTCCAGCGACAGCAGGATTTCGGAGTTTGTGGCCTCGATCTCAACGATGCCCATAATTTCACCGATTTTGTCGGGAGTGAGGTTGAGTTCTTCCCGGACGTGCTGGTCGTAGGTTGGGTTGGGATTGCCGCTGTCACCGAGGTTCTGGCTGTGGCAGATGTAATCGGCCATGTGGACCAGTTTGACCAGGGGCTGGATATTTTCGTCAGGGCACAATAGAGGCTCATGGTGCCAACGGACGACGGCCTGGATTTCCGCGCCGAGTTTCCATTTGTCTGCCAGCCAGGCGCCGGCTTCGTCGTGTCCCATGCCGATGATACGAGCTTCCTCTTTGATAATGGGGATATCCTCGGTTTGGGCACTTTTGATGGCGTGGTGGAATTCGGGGTTGGCGTAACGTTCGAAGAGGATTTTACCAATGTCGTGCACAATGCCGGCAAGATGGGCAACATCGCGGGTAATGTGCTGACTGATATTGTTGATGCGGTAGTCGCGCAGTACTGTGGTGACGATACCAACACAGACGCTGTGTCGCCAGAAATCGTGCCGGTCGAATACGGGTTTCCGCACGCGTGAAAAGGCTTTGAATACACTGGTGCTCAGTGCGATATTGGTTACGGTGACGAATCCCAATCGAGCGATGGCGGACTGAAGTTCGGTGATTTCCTCACCCCTGGCAGGTGCGTAAAAGACCGAATTGACCATTCTGAGGACCTTCGAAGCGATGGCCGGGTCGTCCTCAATAAGGCGAGCGACGTCCGCGGCACTACTGTCCGGGTCGTTGACCACTTCCTGAAGTCGCACGGCAATCTCCGGCAAAGTTGGCAGATCCTCAGCCGATTCGAAAATCTGTAGCAGTTCGTGAGTATTTCGTTGAACGATGGTTTCCATATTGTCAGATGATATTTGCGTCATGGTTCAATCCTTTCCGCATTTTTGAATATTCGCCAAATATCGAGGTCTTGGCAAAGCGAGTTTGTATGTAAAGCAATGCCGTTTTTTGTATCGGCTTGTAAATGGTATTTGTCAAGCGGTAATGGCGTGAAATATTTGGTTAATGGCCGGGAATCGGCTTCGCAGGGTTGTCAGGGGCGATAAGCGGGTTTGTTGTTGATTTGGTTTATTATTTTGGCGGTTTGTGGAGATTATTATTGGACTGGGCTGTTTTGCCGTCAATGGGTATGGTATCCCAGTGGTGATCAAAATTATTGTTTTATGAGCTTTGAAACCCGGTGTGTTCGTGATATAGTATGCAGGAAGGAAAGACGAGGATCGACCGTGAGGCCGTAATGGGCCGGGGTCGTAAGGATAGAAAAAGGATTTTTCCGGGTCAAGTTTTAACACAGGAGGTGGCATGGCCACTTTTTATGTTCCAGATGAGTAGCAAAGAGCCGCTCCCGTTGGTCGCTCGCTGAAATGGTAAAATTACGAAATTAGAAGAGTTTTCATAGGAGTATCGCAAGATGGCAAAAAAGGCAAAACGAACGATAGTTACAGTCTCTCAGGTTCGGCTGGATAAATATAAGGGCGATATGCTGGCGGTGGGGTTGTTTGAGGGTGCCAAGCGTCTGCCCGCGGAGTTGGTACAGTTGGACAAGACGGCTGATGGGGCACTGAAAAATGTGCTGAAACTGGGTGATTTTACCGGTAAAGCTAATGAGACAGCGGTGTTATATACGTCAGGCAAGGTCGGCTGCAAACGAATTATGCTGGTGGGATTGGGTCAGAAGGACAAATTCAAGCTGGATGGATTGCGTCAGTCGGCCGGTACCGCAGCCAGGACGGCCGAGAAACTGGCCGTGGCGCGGCTGGGTTTGGCAGTGCATGGGACGGGGGGGGTGAAGTTGTCCGCTGAGCAGGCGGGTCAGGCGGTCACCGAAGGTGCGATTGTTGGCAGATACGATTATCAGGAATATCTTTCAGAGGCGAAAGATAACAGTCAAAAGGATACCACAATGCGGGTGACGATTGTGGAGCCGAAAGCGTCCGCAGTGACAGGACTCAATCGGGGGCGTAGAGTTGGGGTGGTTCTTGGTGAGGGGCAAAACTACGCTCGAACAATAGCCAATAAGCCGGGAAATGAGATTAATCCGCCAAGTCTGGCGCGGGAGGCGCAGAAACTGGCGAGGGAGGTTGGTTTGAAATGTAAGATATTTGATGAACGGAAGTTATCTGATATGGGGATGAATGGTATTTTGGCGGTGGGTAGCGGTTCGGCGAGCAAGCCGAGATTGATTATGCTGGAACATAAAGGCCGACGAACCGGCAATCAGAAGACAGGGCCTGATGTGGTGGTAGTCGGCAAGGCGATGACGTTTGACAGCGGAGGGATCAGTATCAAACCGTCGGCGAACATGGAAGAGATGAAGTTTGATAAGACCGGAGGATGTGCGGTGCTGGGGATTATGAAAGCGGTGGCCGCGATGAAACTGCCGTTACATGTCGTGGGACTGATACCTTCGGCAGAGAATCTTCCCAGCCATACCAGCTATCGGCCGGGCGATATAGTGCGAACCTACAGCGGCAAGACGGTAGAAGTGCAAAATACCGATGCGGAAGGACGGATGATTCTGTGCGATGCGCTGGCGTACGCAGCAAAAATGAAACCAAAAGCAATTGTAGATATGGCGACGCTGACGGGAGCATGTGTGGTGGCGCTTGGGGTTCATTATGCGGGGCTGTTCGGCAATAATGCGGCCCTGAAGAGTAAGCTGGAGAATGCGGCTCAGGTCAGCGGCGATTTGGTGTGGGCTATGCCCTCGGATGAGGGGTATTTCGCGGAAATGAAGAGCAAGATAGCGGATCTGAAGAACATAAGTAATCGTAAAGGAGGCGCCTGTACCGCAGCGGCGTTTTTGGGTGATTTCGTGGGAGATGTGCCGTGGGCGCATATCGACATCGCGGCTGTGGCTGATACCGATGCGGAAAAACCGTATCGCGGCGTGGGTGCTACGGGTTTTGCAGTGCGTTTGGTGATGGAATATTTGAGAAGTAAATGAATGGATTAGCAGGTGGACAAATGCAAGATAAGAATTCTATTGATATCGAGCGGATCGAAAAAGCAGTGCGGGACATCCTGGAGGCGATAGGTGAAGATCCGAACCGGGATGGTCTCAAAGGCACGCCAAATCGGGTAGCGCGGATGTATATGGAACTTTTTTCGGGGCTGAAAAATGACCCTCGTAAACACGTACAAAACGTTTTTACAGAGAACTACGATGAAATCGTGCTGCTCAAAGACATACCGTTTTATAGTATGTGTGAGCATCATCTGCTTCCATTTATGGGCAAGGCGCATGTGGGATATATGCCGCGGGGTAAGGTGATCGGGGTGAGTAAGCTGGCGAGGATTGTGACTGATTTTGCCCGGCGTCCGCAGATGCAGGAGCGTATGACGACCGACATCGCGGAATTCTTGATGAATGAGATGAACGCTCAGGGGGTGGCGGTGGTGCTGGAGGCGGCGCATACCTGTATGTCAATCCGAGGCGTCAAAAAACCCGGTAGCGTAATGGTAACCTCGGCGATGCTGGGCCGATTCCGTACCGATGCCCGCAGCCGGGCTGAGGTGATGAGCCTGATTAAAAGTTAGCAGACCGCAAATGTACCTTATGAACTGAAGGCTGTCCTTGTGCAAATAAGATTTCAGAGGTGTTAAGCCATGGAAAAGATTTTTACCGGTGAGGATTCGATGGAGGCTCATTTTGTACGTAATCTTCTGGAAGCTCAGGGCATTCGGGCGCAGGTGCTGGGAGAGATCTTGGGGGCGGCGCGCGGCGAATTGCCGTTGACCGAGGAGACACGGCCTGGGGTGTGGGTTAATTCCGAGGACGTCGAACGGGCGATGGTGGTTGTGGATGAGTTTGCCAGGCGAGATCGCGATGACGAAAAGCCTGACGATTTGTCTGAGAGCGAAACATGGACGTGTTCCGGTTGCGGAGAGGTTGTCGAGGAGCAGTTTTCGGCGTGCTGGAAATGTCAAAAGCCACGAAATGAGCAGGGCGAGAGCGAGACAACGGGTGATTAACCAGGTTCGATGCCTGCAGGGAGATGAGCTATGACCAGGGCCGGATCAATTGCGTATCGTTTGCGTTGGGTGATTTTGGTTGTCGGATCGCTTTGTTTTGCAGCGGGGGTTGGGTGGATTTTTATGATACCGCCGCTTGATAGAGAAGCTGGTTTGGTCGGTACGCCTATGTGGCTGTTCGGTGATTTTGACAACAGTGATCTTAACCGAGGGTTGATTGTTGCAAATGCTGCTTTGTACCTGGGCGTGTTTTTGCTTACCCAGTGGATGTTTCTGCGTCCCGGGCGAGGCTGGCAGATCAAGCTGACGCCCTCCGGTCGGCCGATGCGGTCTGCAGTGGTAGCAGCGGGGTTTGCAGCTATGCTGCTGACGGTCGGTATGGTCTTGGCACTGCTTGAAATAGCCCAAGAGAGTGCTTTTATGGACAAAATCGGGTTTATTGGTTGTTGGATTGGGATGGCTGTTGTATGGGGGGGATGGATAGTTGCTTTTGCTGTCTATTGGAGGCAGGCAGATCGCTATACGCAGTTGGGCAAGGTTGTTCGGGGGCTGGTGGCGGGCAGTTTTCTGGAGCTTTTTGTGGCGACGGGGGTTTACGCCTGGAATCCGCACAACAAAGATTGTTACTGTGCACGCGGGTCATATACAGGTTTGATATTTGGCGGTACGGTTTTGTTGTGGGCCTTCGGGCCGGGGGTGGTGCTGCTGTTTATGCGCGAGAAGCACCGTCAGCAGAAACTGCTGGCTCAGGAATGATGATCGCTCTTAGTAGCCGGGATTATCGTGTTATTTCTAAAGTTGCCGGAATCGTTGGCAAATGCTGTCGAGTTTGTCCAGTCTCAGCCAGAGTTCCAGGAAGAGATTTTCGGCTGCGGTTTTGTAGTCAAGGGAACTCGGCTGATTGGCATATTGGAAATTGCCCGCCTGACTGAGGAACGTGTCAACTATGCGGGCAGGGAAATTCATCGTTTCCAGCGAGTCATGGTTCAACATTCCGTTGCGGGTCGGCAGTCCTGCACCTATTTGTGCCAGCGTTTGCTGGGTGCTGGTGCTCAGCAGTGTTCTGAGCAGGTCTTCTATGGGTTGGAGGTTTTCGGGAACCGCCATAACCAGCGCGACCAGGCCGGAAGTGATACTGCCACCGATGGTTTCGCCAGGTAAAACGGTTACGGCCAAGTCGTCGCCTAGAGTTTGATGGTAATGGCCAAACATGTCAAAGCCGTCCACGGCCATAGCACAGCGGCGCTGGGCAAAAAGGTTGATCTGGTCGGCTTTAGTCCGTACGGGTGATACGGGTGATATTTTATTGACGTACAACAGATTATGTATGAAACGAAGGGTATCTTCGAAAACCGGGCTGGCAACGGCGATCCTGCCGTCGTTTTGGTAAAGTTCGCATCCGCGATGTGACATCAGGTCCGCCATGTGGCTGAAGGTCGGCCGAAATTGGAAGCCGTATATTCCTTCACCGGCAAAGCGTTGCGCGAACTGCATAAGTTGGTCCCATTGCCATGCACCATAGGGCATTCTCATTTTGTGGTCACGGAACACAGCTTTATTGTAGTAGAGCAGCATGGGAGAAGCACTCAACGGAATGGCGATGTACTGACCATTTTCGGCGAAACTTTTCAGCAAAGTCTCCTTTAGTTCCGCTTCTGCCGGCACGTTTTTGGACAGTGGGTAAAACAGGTCCGGTTGGTTGCGCAGGCAACGGACATACTCCTGTTCGCAAATAAGGATATCCGCACCGCAGACCGGTTGTGTCAGGATTTGTCCGATGACGCCACTCTGCTGGAGATCGAGCAGTTGGAGTTGGCAGCGTGGCGGCAGAATCTGCATTTCGCTCAGGCGACGGAATATATTGACAATCCGACCGCTGCTACAGGCAATGCGCAGATGGGGCGTAATGTCTCTTCTGATAGCTATCACAGCACTGCGCCGGTCGCGGCGGGTAATCAGGCCGGACTGTTCCAAATGCTGCAATGCGGTTCGGACCGTAGCACGTGACGCGCCAAACTGATGAGCGATATATCGCTCGGAGGGTAGTTTTTGCCCCGGTTTCAGTTGTCCGTTGGTAACCTGCCCGGTGAGGCTCTCGGCGATGCGGCGATGTAGTGCCGTGGGTGCGGCGTTTGTCAAGATTCGCTGATTTTCATTGGTTTTTCCGTTCATGACAATCTCCTGTATGGTGCTAAAAGTCAGAATATGCTTACAACTAGACGTTCAATCCGGCGTTCGTAACAATCACACTTTTTCCTAAGACCACCATATTATAATACTGAACGCACAAACTGACAAAGCATTTTAACACCGGCAAACGTAATAATCAATAGAAACGAAATAAAAAATATCGAAATATAACGTCAAAATGAAATATGGCGATTAATTTCCTATTTTTTCGATTCCTTCGTAGGCCTTTGCCGTCGAGGGGGTGTTTTACGCAATTTGTGTTTGGTTTGACTGGCAGGGTTTGCTCGACATAAGTGCTTGTGCCGAATATAGTTAAGAGGGGATTTCAGGTTGCCGCTTAGGCTTTGGACCTGATTTGGGCTATACTTCTGGTTGCGGGGGGCCATATCACGTTTATTCTTGCTCTTTGAGCTTTTCTACGCTAGGATGTATCTTGTGCGTATTTTGGGCCTTGACCAGAGAAATAACACGGGGATCCGGCCCTTTCGTTCAGTACGGGTACAAAATGGACCCTAGATCAACCAATTATATTGTTTTGCGGGTATGGGCTGTTATCTTGGCGGTCTTTCTGCTGGCGGGCTGCTCCAGTGAATCCGACCAGTCCCCAACCCCCGAACACATCCCTCAGGCCAAGCAGACCCCACCTATTATTCTCATTACCGTCGATGCCCTAAGGGCCGACCACCTAAGATGCTACGGCTACTCCAAAAACACCTCTCCAAATATCGATCAATTTGCTCAGGACTCACTTCTGTTTGAGAATTGTTTTGCCCATGCCCCGGAAACTCGCCCCAGTTTTGCTTCTATGCTGAGCGGATTCCTGCCACACGAAACCAAAATCACCGAAAGCGTTCAGTTACCACCGGCCGTAGAAACGCTCGCCGAAATGCTCCAAAAGCAGGGATACAAAACCACTGCCGTAATCGGCAATTATCTTTTGAGAAAAGGAGAAGGTTTTGAACAGGGCTTTATGATATACGACGACACCATGGACCAGCGAGAACTCATCCGAAATTGGCCGGAACGAATCGCCCAACACACCACCGACCGGGCTATTGAGTTGATCGAACAGTTTCACAAGGATCGACTGTTTATGTGGATCCACTATCAGGATCCGCATGGACCTTACACTCCACCGAAACCCTTTGCCGACCAGTTCCAAAATCCCGACCAGAAACCGCGAAATCTCAAAGTAAACTCTTCATCAAAGGGCAGCAGCTTGTTAGCCTTTGGCGGTCGCGGCGGTATCCCCAGCTACCAGCAATTGGGCGACCACAGAGACTTTTACTACTATCTTTCCCAATATGACGCCGAGATACGCTATCAGGACGAACACTTCAAACGCCTCACTGACGCATTAAAAAAGTTTGGCTTGTATGACAGCGCCCTGATCATATTCTCATCCGATCACGGTGAGGGCATGGGCGAACACAATTACTTCTTCGCTCATGGTGAATACCTCTACCGCAATCAGGTCCACGTGCCGCTTATCATAAAATACGGCAGCGAACTGACCGGCCGAAGAACGGATTTTGTCCAGCATCTCGACATTCTACCCACCATCTTCAACGTCCTGGGCCTCAATTTTGACCCGCGATTTCGCGGTCGAGACCTCCGCCGAGACACCGGAACAAAAAGGGAAATCTTTGCTGAAATGAAGTCGCTCATGATCAGGGACAAAATCCTGTTCCCACGGTTTTCCATAGTGCTCGATGGTCTCAAGTTGATCTATACCCCTTTGGACAAGAAATTCGAATTATTTGACATCACGACCGACCCTGACGAAATACATAACTTGCTTAACGACACCAAATACTGGGCACAGGCCAATGACTTGAGAACCAGACTGATCCGTATTCACAATGAAGACCTCCTCGGTCTCGACTCGGTGGCCGGGCCGCGGGGGCGTACTCCAGAAGAGATCAAGGCGATCGAATCTCTTGGCTACACCAGATAACGCACAACGCCACATTCCCACGGATAAATCCCACAAAAAAAACAGGCTGCCCCGGCCAAATTGCTCGCGAACTCCACCACATACCCCCAAAAAAAAGGCATTATCAGATCGATGGCGACACACGACGTCATCTGTCAGACAATGCCCAAAAAAGAAGCTGTTAGCACCGGGTTTATCGGCACTCTGACAGACCATCTTTAACCCCAAAATACAAAAAGGGATGAGATCAGGGGAATCCCCCCGAAACGCTGGTGGATTGTTGTTGTTTTAGGGCCGCCCAAAAAATGGCTTGCGTGGCCTGCTAATCCCCTTATAATGCACGTATTACAGCATGCATGTTCTTTGCTAAGATGTAAGAAGGCGGAAGAAAAACGCAGTTTAACTAATACTACATCGAGATTTCATAATTAACCACGTTATGCTGGGGTGAATCGCTAATGTATAAAATTATCGACAAACAAACGCTGGGGCCTAATTTGACCCTGTATGAAATTGAAGCTCCCCGCATTGCCAAAACACGAAAATGTGGGCAATTTGCCATAGTACGGTCTTTCAAGCATTCTGAACGAATTCCACTTACGGTGGCTGATGTAAATTATGAGAAAGGGACCATTACTTTGATTGTCCAAACCGTGGGCAAGAGCACTTTAGAGATGACGCAATTGCAAAAAGGCGACTCCTTTCAGGATGTGGCAGGACCGCTGGGCAAACCGAGTCATATTGAAAAATACGGGACCGTAGTTGTTATCGGTGGTGGCTTAGGAACAGCGGTGGTCTATCCCCAGGTGATCGCATTGCGAGAATTTGGCAATCGAATCATCAGCATTATCGGTGCCCGGACCAAAGAATTGCTCATCTTGCAGGATATGCTTGAAGCGGTGAGTGATCGGTTGATCCTAACCACGGATGACGGTTCCATAGGCAAAAAGGGATTGGTAACCGATGCTCTGAAGGAACTTATCGATGATCCTGACACCAGTGTAGATGCGATCTATTGTGCCGGGCCGGTTATAATGATGAAAGCGGTCTCAAACCTGACCAAGCCTTTTAATATCCCTACTATCGTAAGCCTCAATCCCATAATGGTTGATGGTACCGGCATGTGTGGAGGCTGTCGGGTCACAATCAACGGCCAGAGAAAATTCGCCTGTGTTGACGGACCGGAGTTTGACGGACATCAGGTTGACTACGATGAACTAATGGACCGGTTGACTACATATAAAAATTATGAAGAAAAGACGCTGAACCAATATAAAGGTGAGCACAAATGTAAATGCGATTCTTAGTAATAGTGACATAAGGACAAAGGATAATTTGCATGGCCGATAATAAAAGCTCACACTCAAACGAACAACAAGGCAAAACTTTAACGGCAAAACAGCGAATGGCAATTTTACGACAGCAGATGCCACAACGCAGTGGTAGTGAACGGATCAAGGATTTCATGGAAGTCAATCTGGGATTGACCGAACAGATTGCTATTTTGGAAGCACAGCGATGCCTGCAATGCAAAAAACCAAAGTGTATGGAAGGCTGTCCGGTAGAAGTCGATATACCCGGGTTTATCAAGTTGATAACTCAAGGGGATTTCCTTGGAGCAGCCGCTTTGGTTCGACGAGATAACAACCTTCCGGCGGTTACCGGCAGGGTTTGCCCACAGGAAACACAATGCGAAATCAAGTGTGTTCGTTGCAGGAGCGATGCTCCAGTGGCAATTGGCTGGCTCGAACGTTTTGTCGCAGACTATGAAATGAAGCATCGCAACAGTCAGCCGAGCCTACTTGTAGAGAAAACGGGCAGGAAAGCGGCTGTGGTGGGGTCCGGACCGGCAGGTATTACCTGTGCTGGTGAATTGGCCAAGATGGGGCATGATGTAACTATTTTTGAGGCCTTTCACAAACCCGGCGGCGTACTGGTATATGGCATTCCAGAGTTCCGTATGCCCAATCATATCGTCGAAGATGAAATTGAAATTCTAAAGGCGCTGGGTGTCAAAATCGAAACCAACGTCATCATCGGGAGTACACTGACCATTGATCAATTAATGAACGAAGAAGGTTACGAGGTTGTTTTTATTGCTAATGGTGCGGGACTACCGAGTTTTATGAACATCCCGGGCGAAAATCTTAAAGGAGTTTATTCGGCCAACGAATATCTCACTCGCTCCAATTTAATGGAAGCGTATATCACCCAATCGGATACGCCTGTTATACGAGGTAAACGAGTTTGTGTTATCGGTGGTGGTAATGTAGCGATGGATGCGGTCAGAACCAGCAAACGCATGGGGGCCGAGGAAAGCATTATCGTGTATCGTCGTGCACGTGAACAGATGCCGGCCCGGGCTGAAGAGGTGCTGCATGCGGAAGAGGAAGACATCAAATTCGAGTTCCTTACCGCACCCATTGAAATGTCGGGTAACGAAAACGGATGGGTCAAAAGTCTCAAGTGTATAAGAATGCAACTTGGTGAGCCAGACGAGTCGGGACGACAGCGGCCGATACCCATCAAAAATTCGGAATTTTTCATAGATTGTGATCTGGTAATTATGGCTATCGGTGTAAACGCCAACCCTCTTCTCACCCGGAATACGCCGGGGCTGAAGTTGAATAAAAGGGGCTATATCGAAACAGATGATAATCTTATGACCAGTATTCACGGTGTGTTTGCCGGTGGTGATATAACTCGCGGATCAGCAACCGTTATCTTAGCGATGGGTGACGGTAAAAAAGCGGCTCGAAATATGGATAAGTATTTAGCGGAAAAATGATTGGTCTCTAAAAATGCCCGACATAACCAGACTTTCGGTTGTTATGCCTGTCTTCAATGAAAAAGACACCCTCGCACAGTGCGTGCGCCGAGTACTGGCGGTGCAATTGCCGCTGGCCAAGGAACTGATCCTGATCGACGATGCCAGCGACGACGGCAGCGATAAGGTAATCGAGGATATTTGCCGCCAGCACGTTTCGATGCCAATCAAGGTACTCACCCATAAACGCAACCAGGGCAAAGGAGCGTCTCTGCGAGACGGGTTCGCGGTTGTTACCGGCGATATAATAATCGTTCAGGACGCGGATTTGGAATACAATCCTGACGATTATCCGGCATTATTGAAACCTATTCTGGACGGCCGGGCGGACGTCGTATATGGCTCCAGGTTCGTCGGCAGTCAAGAAAAACGAGTACTGTATTTCTGGCACTACATAGGAAACAAGGTAGTAACTACCATGAGCAATATATTTACCAACCTGAACCTGACCGACATGGAAACGTGCTATAAATTATTTCGACGGGAGGTAATCGAGCGAATACAGATCAAGAGCGAGCGGTTCGGCGTCGAGCCGGAGATAACCGCCAAGATAGCCAAGGCACACTGGCGAATCTACGAGGTGGGTATATCATATAGTGGACGCACTTATGAGGAAGGTAAAAAAATCACATGGAAAGATGGTCTCAAGGCACTGCTGACCATTATCCGTTTTCGCTTTTTTGATTGAGTGCTTCTAAAACACAATAACCAGGGTTATACAAAAAAATAGTCTATAAGTATGCAGGAGACATGTTGCTATTGAACAGTAAGTCTCAGAATTCTCCGCGTTGCGGATGTAACCTTGAGACCCTCAGCAATCCTCAGCCCCATCACCCAGGCAATGCCCTGCTCATCGCAGACCAATGACACCCGGTCTCGTGTTTCAAGAGGCGTCTTGAGGTCGGTGAAAAAATCGCCTAGCTTTTTCTGAGCCGGCGCCCCCAAAGGCCAAAACTTATCACCCTGCCTGCGCCTTCGCAGCAGTAAGGGAAACTCAATCTGATCCATATCAAACATTTCTTCCCGGTCAGTCTTTTCCAACTGAAATGTCTTCAGCAGTTCCTGACCGCCCGAGAGAATTTCAGCTTGCAAACTCCGGGCGCATCTGCAACTTTGGTCACGCGGATCGATCCGGAAACAGCCCCGACCCAAATCAGTAACACCTGGAATCCGCAGTGGAAGTTTATCAATCCTCGCCGTGGAATCGCTGTCGTGTTCGGATGCCGTTGTGTAAATACGTAATTCGGACTCCGTACGCCCCACTTTCAGACCATAAGGCAGTTGGATAACATTCCTCCGCTGATCGTCCCCCTCGGCCAAGGCGAGAATAGCGGTAATCTGTTTGAACCCGATACGCTGCTGCGGTACCTGCAAAGTCTCCATAGCCTGATAGACAATCTCCGCCTGTTGAATCCGCGATCGCCCCGCAAATGCCGCAGCATCGATAACCAGACAATCATCTTCCTGTTTCAGCGTCAGCTTTTCCAGATCGGCCCGTCCCTCTCGGCTCAGTATCGCACTGAAATCCCCGGCTATCTGCCCCAATTGACCAATCGCTTCACGAATTTTGGGATTGTACTTGTCCTCAATCACAGGCAGTAGTTCATGACGAATGCGATTGCGGGTATGAGCATAAGAAAGATTACTGCGGTCAAACCGATATTCGATGTTATGTCGCTGCAGAAATTCTTCGATCTCACCTCGCCGTAGCGACAACAGCGGGCGAACCAGCTTCAAATCCGATTGACCTCTGCCGGAAGATTTGCCGGCACACAACCCCGCTTCACTTAATTGCCGCACTGCCGGCATTCCTGCCAAACCTCTTATACCAGTGCCGCGAATAATACGATGCAAAATTGTTTCGACGTTATCATCAGCGTTATGGGCCAGGGCTATTTTGCTGCAACCGCGGGTATGGGCCGTCTCGCATAAAAAACGATAACGCTCCCGGCGAGCCGTCAGTTCAATTGATTGGCCCTTTTCCTTTGCGACCCCGCCAATATCTATCGAACCGATAGTTGCCTCCAGGCCGAGCTTTTGTGCTTGTCGGCGAACAAATTCCCCGTCCTCATCACTTTCAGAGCCACGCAACTGATGGTCCAGATGTCCCACGTGCAGCGAGGAAAACTTCAGCACACCGCTTTCCCGCAGCATTACCAACCCGCCCAACATAGCCATACTGTCGCAGCCGCCCGATACCGCCAGCAGCCAGCCTTCGTCCGGGACAAACATCTGCCAACGTTCTATCTGCCGGAGAAGCTCCTGTAAAAAATTGTCGCAGTCAATATCGCTCATTTTTGGTTCTGGCAGTCTAGTTTTGTCAACTCACTATACAACCGCTGCATTTCCGGCAAGTCCAGGCCCAGCACCTGACCACGCCGCAACGGTTCGCCGATAATCGATTCGATCTCCATGGGCCGACGTTGGTGCCGATCCAACTGCATTGAGGTATAATACGGTTTCATCTTGGCCGAATAGTCCATCATTTTCACTAAACTCTCATCTTCGATAATCAAACCATGAGCTTGGGCCGCGGCCTGTACCTCCTTCATCAGACGTTCGACCCAGACGCACAGCTTGTCGTCAGCCATAATACAATCGACCGTTTTATCCAGCAGTGCAGAAAGACCGTTAAAAGGCACATTCCAGACAAGTTTTTTCCACTGCGCCAGGGCCAGATTATCGACCACTTCGCATTTCACATAACTTTGTCGGAGCATTTCTCTAAAACGCTGCAGTTTTTCATCAGGCCCGCGACCAAAGTTACCGATATGAATATGGCCGTAGTCCAGATGATTTATCACTCCCGGCTCCAAACGGTTCGAGCACAAAAACGCCAGCCCACCTGCCACCCTTTCCGGCCCAAACAACTCTGCCAAACGCTCGTCATTACCCAACCCATTCTGTGCCGTCAAAACTCGCGTCTCGGCACCCATCAGGAGCGCCAAAAGCTGCTGATAGCAATCATTAGCCGTGGTCTTCAAACCGACAAAAACCAGATCAACCGGCGGAATATCTTCTACCCGGCGGTAGCAGTTGACCTTGGGCAGGTAAAAATCACCGTTGCAACTATGGACCATAAGACCCTTTTGCCTGACCACTTTGTAATCTCGCCGCATAAGAAAATGCACATCGAACCCCGCCCGAACCAAAAGTGCTCCGTAATATCCACCCAGCGCTCCCGCTCCAACAACAGCTATACGCATAGACTATTGCCTCCACAAAAACACGCTTCGCAACACTAACGCCACGCCATTACTCAATGTGCTACCGGCTCGCCCAGCAGCATTTTCAATTCTTCGAGTTTTTCTTCGAGCATCTCTGCGTTTTGCGCCTCCACGTTCAGCCGCAGTAGCGGTTCGGTATTACTGCCCCGACAATTGAACCACCAGTTCTCGTATTGAATTGTTACGCCGTCAAGATAATCGATCTTGGCATCAGCATATTTTCGCGACAACTCCGCCATCATCGCTTTTTTGTCTTCCACCTCGAAATTCATCTCACCGCTGCCATGATAGCGATGCAATGGACTGATCAGTTCACTCAGGGGCTTATCATCGGCCGAGAGTATATTGAGTATATGAACCAACGTGATTATGCCGCTATCGGCAAAAAAATTGTCGCGATAGTAAAAGTGGCCGCTCAGTTCCCCGCCGAAAACACCCTTAGTGTCTCTTAACGCCTTCTTCATGAATACATGCCCCACTCTCTCACGTCGAGGCACACCCCCGTGCAGTTCGATCTCTTCTTTGAGCGATCGACTTGAGCGTAAATCGTAAACAATCGTCGAACCGGGATTCTTCTGCAGAAAATAACCCGCCAGCAGGGCCGTAATAATGTCACAGCCAACCGTCGCCCCAGTCTCATCCAACACCATCAAGCGGTCACCATCTCCATCGAAACACAACCCCATATCCGCTTTTTTATCGATAACTGCTTGTTTCAACTCGGCCAGATTACCTTCGACCAATGGGTTCGGATCGTGCTTGAACGTACCGTCATGCTCGAAATTGAGCGCTGTTATATCCAGATCGAGATCGCCCATAATTTCCGGCACTATTTTCCCCGCCATGCCGTTGGAAGCGTCGATCACAATCTTAAGCTTCTTCAAATTACTACCCAGAAACCGCAGCACATGACGCCGATATGCTTCAGTCAGGTCTTCCTGACGAACATGGCCGCCACCGACTCCCGCCGTATGACGCAATGCCGTAGCGATGTGCTTGATCTCCAGCAGCCCGGTATCGCTGCCGACAGGCCGGGCCTTCTGGCCGCTTATCTTGAATCCATTATACTGGGCCGGATTATGGCTGGCCGTTACCTGTATGCCGCCGCACGTACCCAAATGATTTATCGCAAAGTATATCTGCGGGGTATCGATCATACCGATATCGATTACATCCGCTCCCGAAGCAGTCATCCCTTTAATCGCCGCCTCAGCCAGCGACGGACTGTGCCTGCGCATATCACGTCCCACAATCACCGATTGGGCGCTAGCCATGCCGCGATCATATCCATGCAGCAGCGAACGCAAAAACTGTGCTGTAGCGTGACCGATCTTCCAGGCAGCATCCTCATCAACCTGCTGAGGATATAAACCACGAATATCATACGCCTTGAATATAGATTCATCCATTTTTGTCTTCCACTTTCTTTAATTTAATGTATCACTGATCTTGGCGTCATTACCGTTCAAAATTCCAATCCTGTTTATTTTAGCGTATCATCATCGGACGTTATGTTATGCGAACCAGCCCGACAAATCAACCCACAGAATCGCCCAAACCAAAAATTATCCCCCTGGCTCATGCCCCGTGCCTCATGCCTTCTTCCCCACAATTGGCCCTGCCGGAAATTATCATAAACCAGTCAAATGCCGGTTTTACCACCATTTAGTCTCTTACAAGTGGATTTGTGCGAAAAATGGTCACAAAATACTTACCTCACTACAAATTGTCACATAACCCTATCTGGTTCCGGCCCTTGCCGGTTTCGTGGCATTATGGATAAAAAAAAGGCAGGCTGTTAAGCCTGCCTTTCCCGTAAGAAAAAAACTGTTTCCCAATCCTATACTATAGTGCGTGCTCATCCAGTAAGAGGTCTAGTGCTTGTGATAGCTTCCCTTCCACATCGTACGTTCCGTCAGCCAGCGCCATCCTTATAGCTTCTACCTTCTGGGCTCTGATCTCCGGCATCGCCGCGATCTTGCCCAGATAGGTACCCACATCCGAAATTTGCACTTCATCCTCATTTTTACCCGCTGAGGACACCGTTCTGTTCTTTTCAACCCCCCCAGACGATTGCTGCCCAACTGCTGGCAACTGTCCGTAAGTGTTGATTCGTTGAATGTTGTTCATAAAAATGCTCCATTTTTGTTTATTCTGCTTGCGTGTATCTACTGCCGCTTCTCTCTGTCCATCCCAGTCAGGCTTGTCTTACCCACCGTGGCAAACCCATAAACCACAATATGTTGTGATCGCTTTCTCCAACGTGGCCAACGTTTTCTACTTTCCTTATCGACGCTGGGCCACAAAAAACTTGAAAAAAAACCCCTATCGGCAATCTTACGGCAAACACGCTTATTAACATGGTTATCGGCATCAACCTTCCGTTATAGGTCCTTAATTTGCAGGTAGTTAGCCTAAATTAACACCCTCCAGATTAGCTATCTTAACCAGCATTACCATCCTTCCTAATCGGCAAAGACCCATAACCTCAACTACAATATATAGTTATCCCTCCCCCAAAAAAATTTTTGTTTTTATATCCCGATATTCCATTAAATTCATACCAAAATATGAAAATCGCCGGATTGCACACTGGACTGGATACGTCTTCCCCCGCTGGGCCGCCCCAAACCAATGCGACAGGAAATATTCAAATCTTCGCACAAAACACCCATAAATTTGAGAACCGCTTCTTGACGAGGAAACGTAAATACAATAGAATGTTGAGGTTGAGTAGTTGTGCATCGTCGGTGTAGGCGGTGTTGCCGAATGTTGGTTGTTCCGGAAAATGGAACATTGATCGCATTTTGAAAAGGAAAGTAAGATATGCAAAGCAATTTCGCCAAATCAAGTGTAGGAATGTCAATTGTGTTATTGCTGACAGTTATCCTGTTTGCCCCATCCTGTAAAAAATCTGAATCGGCATCTAAGCCGGGAGGAAACAGGGTTGCCGTCAGCCCAGACAAGCCCGGCGATAACAACACCGGTAAAACGCCTGGGACGGACGCAACCCCAACTACCGCCGGACTTGTGCCGCTGCCGATCAAGCTGCCCACGCCAATGTTCAAAGGTACGCCGACACCTACCGTAGTACCCAACCTTGAGACACCACTGGGCCGAGATCGCGACCCGTTCCTGGCCCCGGTTGGAGCAAAAAATGTCGCATTAAACAAACTGGTAAGCAGCAGTGACGATGCGCCAATCATCGGCCAGATCGAATGGATCACCGACAGCGACCGGGAAGCGTCTGACGGCTCCTATGTTGAGTTAGGTCCAGGTCCGCAACACGTAACCATCGACCTCGGAGCAAAACATGAAATATATGCCGTTCTTTTCTGGCACTATCACGGTCAAGCCTGCGTCTATTTTGACGTAGTAGTACAGATTGCCGACGACCCCGATTTTATTACGAATGTCACAACCATCTTCAACAACGATCACGACAACACTTCCGGTTTTGGCAGTGGTCCTGATAAAAACTACGTCGAAACGAATGAAGGCAAACTTGTCGATGCCAAACGTGCTCAGGGCCGTTATGTGCGACTTTACAGCGACGGCAACAACCTCTCCGAATTGAACCGTTACATCGAGGTCGAAGTTTACGGCAAACCCGTACAATGAAAATACCCTCTTGCTATAGCTTCTTGCCACGAGGAAATAAAACATGCAAAGTAAAGACGCTGGTCTGAATACAAGAATACTTGTTATTTTGCTGACAGTTATCTTGTTTGCCCCATCCTGCAAAAAATCTGAACCGGCATCTGAACCGGGAGGAAACAAGGTTGCTGCCAACCCGGAAAAGTCCGGTGATAACGAAACCGGCAAAACCTCCGAGCCAAGCAAAACCCCAACTACCGCCGGACTTGTGCCGCTGCCGATCAAGCTGCCTAAGCCAACGACCAGAGTTACGCCGACGCCTGCCACAGTACCCAACCTGGAGACACCTCTGGGCCGAGATCGCGACCCGTTCCTGGCCCCGGTTGGAGCAAAAAATGTTGCCTTGGGCAAACCGGTAAGCAGTAGCGACGATGCGCCCATCGTCGGCGAGAACGAATTGATCACTGACGGCGACCGGGAAACGTCTGACGGCTCCTATGTTGAGTTAGGCCCAGGTCTGCAACACGTAACCATCGACCTCGGAGCAAAATATGAAATATATGCCGTTCTTTTCTGGCACTATCACGGTAGCGACTGCGTCTATTTTGACGTAGTAGTACAGATTGCCGACGATTCTGATTTTATTACGAATGTCACAACCATTTTCAACAACGATTACGACAACAGTTGCGGTTTTGGCAGTGGTCCCGATAAAAACTACGTCGAAACGAATGAAGGCAAACTTGTCGATGCCAAACGTGCCCAGGGCCGTTACGTGCGACTTTACAGCGACGGTAACAACCTCTCCGAAATGAACCGGTACATCGAGGTCGAAGTTTACGGCAAACCCGTACAATGAAATACCTTCTAAAATGTTGCCTCCTGATCCTGGCTGCGACAATTGTTGCCTTGGCGATGCGCCTCCCGCAGTTGGCCCGGCGGCCCATGCACTGCGACGAGGCGGTTCATGCCTGTATATTCCGCGATCTGCTCGAACAGGGCGACTACCGCTATAGCCCAAACGAATACCATGGCCCGACGCTTAGCTATCTCACCCTCATTCCTGCATGGCTTGGCGGCAGCGAAAAACTAATCCAAATAAACGAATGTACATTGCGGGGAGTGTCTGTCTTTTTTGGGGTGCTGCTCGTATTGCTGACCGTATTGCTGTTCAGGGGCCTCACTCCACCTGTAGCTATTATCGCCGCCTTGCTGACCGCCGTTTGTCCGGCCATGGTTTACTACAGTCGTTACTATCTGCACGAGATGCTCCTGGTCTGCTTTACTTTTGGTGCGATCATTTCCGGCTACCGCTATACGCAAAACCGAAATATCATCTGGGCCTTACTGACCGGATTATGCCTCGGACTGATGCACGCGACCAAAGAAACCTGCATAATCGCCTTCGGGGCCATGACGATATCTCTTACACTTGTGCTGATAATGCGCCGGTGGCAGAATAACGATTCTTTGACAAATACTTTCAAGACAATAAAACCCGCACATTGGGCAGCGGCAATCGCCGTTGCCTGCCTGGTTTCAGTTTCGTTTTATTCATCCTTTTTCACCAATCCTCACGGAATACCCGATTCCTTACACAGCTTCATCATCGCCTTTAATCGCGCCAGCCGAGACCATTCACATCCCCATCCGTGGAACTACTTCCTAAAAATAATGATTTATTGGCAGTCCGACGCGGGTCCGGCATGGAGCGATGCCGTTATTATCCTTTTAGCCGCGATAGGTTTTATAGTCGCGATGGTGCGAAAGGGCATTGTCGGCGTGGACTTTCATCTGCTGCGGTTCATCGCCTTTTACACTGCCATTATGACGATCTCCTATTCGGCCATTCCCTACAAAACCCCATGGTGTATGCTCGGGTTCCTCCATGGTATGATACTGTTGGCAGCGGTCGGTGCGGTCGCGACAATAAAATTAACGACAAACCTTCCATCTAAGATACTTTTAGGACTGCTGCTGCTGGCGGCAGGTGTGAATTTCGGCTGGATGGCATATCTGGCAAGCTACAGATACGCCGCCGACACGGTCAATCCCTACGCTTATGTCCACACCTCACCGGATGTGTACGAAATGGTACAACGCATAGAAGAAATCGCGGCGGTCCATCCACGCGGGCACGACATGACTATCCACATCGTTTCCAGCGAACATAAATATTGGCCGCTTCCCTGGTACCTGCGATCTTTCAACAATGTCGGCTACTACGACAAGGTATCGGACAACATAACGGATGCCGAGGTCATCATCGCTTCTCCCGACCGTCAGATGGACCTCCGGGAAAAGTTATACAATATCCCGCCCACAGGCCAAATAAATCTTTATGTCCCCATTTTCGATCGATACCTGGAGCTGCGACCGCAAATCGAATTGCGCGGCTATGCCACAAAAGACCTGTGGGACCGCTTCCAGGAGCACCAGGGACAATCCCCACCTCCAACCACGCAAACCGACGGGTGAAAAAATGACTCAGTCGCAGCCCGACCATTCAATAGTAAATAATTGCCGATCTCTCTCGGGAATACGCCGGTTTTCACATGAAGCCATGGCCACCACTTATGAAATACTTGTTCTCCACGAGAACATGAAGTACGCCGGGCAAGCCGCCCGGGCCGCCTTCAATGAGCTTGACCGCATCGAGCAGATGTTCAGTCGCTTTATCGAAAACAGTGATATTTCCCGGATCAATTTCCGTGCCGCCGACCAGCTCGTGTATGTGGGACCGGAGACCTTCGAATGTCTGCAGATTGCCGTCCAAATGTATGACCAAACCAACGGGGCTTTCGATATTACCATTGGCCCTTTACTGAATTGCTGGCATGACAGAAACACATATATGCCTTCGCAGGAAGAGTTGGATTTCGCCGCCGCCCGTACCGGCATGCACCTCTTGCAACTGGACGAAACCGAGCAGGCGGTGCGACTGCTGACCCAGGGTCCACAGATCGACCTGGGCGGCATCGGCAAAGGATACGCTGTCAACCGAATGGCCATGCTTTTGCGAGAATGGAGTATTGACGCCGCACTGATTCATGGAGGCTATAGTTCTGTTCTGGCTCTCGACGGCCCGGCCGATACCAAAGGCTGGCCCGTTACACTGAGCAATCCGCGCAATCACCATGACATCCTGGCTTACCTCCACTTAAAGAACCAAACGCTCGGCAGTTCGGGGCTGCAAAAGGGATTGCACATCATCGATCCGCGAACGGCCCGCCCGGTCAGCGGAAAAATCGCCGCATGGTCACTGCCCCCCGCCACAGAACTCGCCCCAACTGATGGGGCACAGGCCGATGCCCTTTCAACCGCTTTTATGGTAATGTCACTGGACGAAATCGACCGATATTGTTCGTCTGATTTTGGACAGGGATTGCGGGCTATCGTCATACTGGATGAGCAAGACACGCAGACACATAGCAATAAGGTCTTGCGATTCGGCACCTGGCCCGAAAGCGACCTGAAACCTCACAACAATAAAAATCACAAAGAATAACTGCCCACCCCCTACCGGTTACTCTGCCAGCCCACCCAAAACCCGGCCTTCTTAAACCCCGCCAAAAACAACCCTTGAGCCGCCCGGCCCTAACCACTATAATGCCGATAACAATGCTGACGGAAATTGCGGCCGTTCGCAATATACCCTAATGATAAAATGGGTAGAATTTCGATAAACCTGTATGAAAGACGCCGTTTTGGGCGGTATATTTGAAAAAATACGTATCAGAAGGTAGAAAAAGGTAAAAAAACGATGAATTACGGACCAAGAGTTGAGATCAGCCATGAAGGCCGGATTGTCGTGGCTGAACTGCAGGATGACGAAATACTGGAAGAAGCGATCATCAACGAAGTAGCAGATTCCCTGTTTTCGGTGGTCGCCGATACCCCACAGATAAAGTTGTTGTTGAGTTTCGAAAAAGTCAAGTACCTCAGCTCCAGTGCGCTGGGTATGCTCATCAGGTTGAACAAACGCGTAGAAGAGAACGGTGGAACACTAAAGCTCTGTCAGTTGCGAAAATCCCTGTATGAGATATTTGCAATAACCAAGCTCGATCGGCTATTTGAAAGCTACGACGAGAAAAACACAGCGATAAGCAGCTTTGGGACCTGACCTGTAAACTGTGAAAAATTTAATCTAAGTTCCATGCCAACCAAAATATACCAGGAAATCGAATTCCCCAGCACTTGCTGGCAAGCCAAAATTGCTGAGGATCGCATCATCGAAGCAACCAGAGCTTGCAAATACTCCGAGGAAGATATTTTTGCCCTGCGGTTGAGCATGGAAGAAGCACTGCTCAACGCCATTCGACACGGAAATACCAAAGACCAACAAAAAAAAATAACCTTACGCTACTGCGTAAACGAGCAGCAAATAGACATTTACGTAGCAGACGAAGGTTCGGGTTTTGATCCCATGAAAATTGCGGATCCGACGCTTCCAGAAAATCTGGAACGCCCAAATGGGCGAGGTATAATGTTAATGCGAGCCTACATGAATCTGGTTGAGTATAATGACGTCGGGAATGTGGTTCACCTGGTCAAGTTGAACTCACAAGCCCCAAAACACACCGGCTGACTCATCGGCAGCCGTTAGCCCAGAGACCAACCTGGGAAGAAAAGAGAAAGAGTATGCAACGAAAACTCGTCAGAAACGCCACCGGCAGCCTGTGTTTTTCTCTCACGACAATGGCAATGTCGATCCTTATCTTGTCAGGCTGTCAATCCGGTTTCAACAGCAATCTTCCTCCATCGCAGGTGAGACCCGTCCAGTGGCCAGGCGTAACCGTACCAAAATATACTCCCCATTCTGCTCAGCCGGATTTCACGCCGAACAGTCAATTCCCCTACCAATGGCTCCCGATGCGCAACTACGAGGATTTTAATCGTTGGAAAGGAATCATAATTCATCATTCAGCCGGCGATTTCGGGGACGCGGCGACATTTGACCGGGAGCACAAAGAGAAGGGCTGGGACGGCTTGGGATACCATTTCGTCATCAACAACGGCAAAAACACACGTCGCATAGGAGATGGTGTGGTACAAGTCGGCCAGCGATGGCAACAGCAAACCAAAGGCGCTCACTGCCGGGTCGATCCTTCCGACAATAACTACTGGAACGAACATACCATCGGTATATGTCTGGTTGGCAATTTTGAAAATCACCGGCCCAGCGAGGCCCAGTGGCAATCGCTGGTAAAACTGGTCCGCTTTCTTCTGCAGCGATATCACATACCTGTTGACAAAATTAAATGTCACCGAGACATAAAACCAACCAAATGCCCCGGAAAAAACTTCTCACTGAACGAACTAAAACAGCGAATGCTATATTGATTCAGTCGGATAAGCCCTCGCTTTTTATCTTTATATTCCGATACCACACCGCCTGACCATGATCCTGAAATCCGATATACCCCATCCGCGGCAGATCCTTATAGGCAATACCAAACTTATTTGGCGTACCGTCCGGATTTTTATGCGGCTCGGTCCACCTGTCCAGGTCCATATCGACGACCTCCCGGCCGTTCATCACCACGCTGACATGGCTACCTTGGGCCGATATCGTCATGCGGTTCCATTGCCCCGGCTCGTTCACCGTGTTCTCGCTAGGAGCCAAAATATCGAATATCCCGCCGCAATCGTGTTTGTCCGGCTGGGACTTACCGTAAGAGTCCAGCACCTGCACCTCGATCCACGGCAGCCACTCCCTGTCGCCGGTGCGGATGAAAATCCCGCTGTTGGTGTCCTTGGCAACCTTAAATCCCACATCTAAAATAAAATCGCCGTATTTGCCTTTCGTCCAGATGTCACCTCCACCGTTACGGGTCAACACACCTTCAGCAAACGTCCAGCTACCCGCCTTATACACACCGTTCGACAGGTCCTCGGCAAACAGATTCCGCCAGCCACTGGGCTTTAGCTTGCCTGCTGTCTCGCTGAAGTACACTACGCTTTTTCTTATTTCGGGAACCGAATTTTCCCAGTTATGTTCGTACTCAACCGAAAACACGCCCATAAACTTTTGTCGGTGCAATTCCTCCAGTAGCGACTTTACGTTCGCCTTGCCCGTGCCCCAAACCACATCGTGTGTCCCCTCACTGCCGAAATCGTTCAGGTCCTTAAAGTGCAAACTGACTATACGCCCTTCGAGCTTCCTTAATGCTTCCAGCGGATCCACATCTGAACGCATCCAATGACCGGTATCGGCGCATACGCCAATCCATTTGCTCCGCCCCTTGCAAACCTCCAGCACTTTATCCGGATTCCAGTACTGCGACGGCTTGGGATGGTTATGTATCGCCACCTTGATCTTGTATTCATTGCATAGCTTGTCAACCAGGTCGAACGCATCCTCCGGCGGTTCCGATACAATCGTTTCAATGCCCATATCCTGGGCAAAATCAAAAACCTTGCGGCATTCAACCTCATTGTTCGGCAGTCCTACCACACCGTAATTGACCAATTTTACCCCGGCATTGCTGAGCTTGTGCTTGACCTGTTGGCGAAGCTCGGCCGGCATATTATGATCGAATCTTACGCCAGGGATTTCTTTGCTCAACTGCTGACCCGGATACCCTTCGATCCAGTTTAACCCCAGCGAGGCGGTCTTATCGACCGCTTCATAAAATGTGAACAAATGAAACGAATACGCCTGCGCCCCCAGCCGCCAGCCGTCATAAGCATCCGTCAGCGGATGACAATTTCGCACCTCCGGGAAAATCTCGTGCACGAAAATATTGCGAAAGCGGGCAGCGTTGTTGTCATAGCCCTCACCACCAGGGTGAACTTGTAAAGACAATCTCCCTTCCGCCGGTATTCCCTTTGTAGTCTCGGCCGTGTGCTGAAAATCGGTAACGAGCGCATCGTTGATCCAGACACGAATATGGGCGGGCTCACCCTGACAGATAATTCTCATCCGGTTCCACTGATCCTTCCGGAAATGTTTAACGCCGTCTGGACAATGCTGAACAAAACCACGCGTCCACGGACAATAAATTCCGCCAACCTCGCCGCCGGATCGATAATCCAGGGTTACCTGATGGCTCTTGCCGTCCGGACCGGTACGAAGAAAAACACCACTATCGAAAGGCCAATCGATTTTTGTCTCCAGCGTAAGCTCAAAATCCCGGAAATTACGTAGCGTGCTGAGAAAACCGCCCTTACCGGGCGGGTCTTGAACTCCAACAATCGCTCCATCTTCCACGGTCCACTTGCCCGCCAGGCCATGGCCAGGCAGATTATCATGCCTTGCCCAACCGCTAAGGTCCACGCCGTTGAACAACGGCTCGAAACCCGCAGGCGTCTGACCTTCACAAATTAAGCAGAAGCTGAAGAACACAACCGTCAACACTAATAACGTAATCGGCACGAATTCTCGTCGATTCATCTTATACCTCCCGGGTAAGCGGCAAACGAAAACTACAGGGACCATCCCTGACGATATTGATCGCGAACGTATTGATTCGCTTCATCCACATTGGTAACCTTCATGTTCAGACCATCCCAATCGAGCTTCTTACCCTTGCAGCGGATGGCAAGATTGCCCATTACAACTGTCTCGGTCAAAGGACCGGAATAATCAAAACTGGAACTGGGCTGCCTGCCTTCTTTGCAGCACCTGATCCAATCCCGTTCATGACCGCCCTCAGAGCCATCGACTCTGGCGATCGTTTTCTCCGGTCGCTGATATTCCTGCATCTTCGTCTCAGGTATCAGCCGCGGACCACTGCCGTAACAGCCACACACCAATTTACCCTTATCGCCCACAAAAAGTACGCCACCATCATTATCACCCATGCGCCGGTTCGGTTCGAGTTCTTCCGGCCGGGCAGGCATCATGCCACCATCGTACCAGGTCAGCTTAACCGGCGGCATATCACCCCGCTCGGGAAACTCATATCGCACTATCGACGCCACGGGCGCGGATTCGGAGTTGACCTTGGTGGCACAAGCCTCCACACCACTCGGATAACCGAGCTTAAGGGCCCAGAACGCCGGATCGATTATATGGCACGCCATATCACCAAGTGCCCCAGTACCGAAATCCCACCAGCCACGCCAATTAAATGGCAAATACACCGTATTATATGGCCGTTCCGGTGCTGGTCCAAGCCACAAATCCCAATCCAGGGTATCCGGCACCGCCGGCGTATCCTCAGGACGATCCATTCCCTGCGGCCAGATCGGACGATTGGTCCAGGCATGAACTTCACGTACCGCACCGATCGCACCATCCCATATCCACTCACATACCAGGCGAATCCCCTCGCCGGAATGCCCCTGATTGCCCATTTGGGTAACGACCCCGGCTTTGCGGGCCGCCTCGGTCAACATACGAGCCTCATAAACGCAATGCGTCAAAGGTTTTTGACAATATACGCTTTTGCCGCTCTTGATCGCCGCCATAGAAATAACAGCATGAGTATGATCGGGCGTAGCCACGATAACCGCGTCGATATCTTTCTGCTGATCGAGCATTTTGCGGTAATCGCGGTATGTCTTAGCCTTGGGATATCGCTTAAATGTTCCAGCCGCGTAATTGTCGTCCACATCACACAGGGCGACAATATTCTCACCGCTGGCGGCATTGACGTTATTCCCGCCCATACCACCGACACCGATACCGGCTATATTGAGCTTTTCGCTTGGTGGAGTATCACCATTACGTCCCAGCACATAGCTGGGAACTATGGTAAACGCGGCCACCGCCGCAGCCGAGCCACCAACAAAATCACGCCGCGAAATCTTCACATCCCGGCTGGACAATATCCTGTTTTTCCTGTGATCCGCCATCTTTAAACACTCCTTATGTACCAATCGCCTGTGAATTTGCAATGCTGGTTTTTCGTAAATCCCTTAATTCCAAGGTAATATAAAGATCGCTACCTTGATTTTCTACACCCGTCTGGTATAAACAAGGACATCTACGAAAAAACACACCAGCATCATAGTATTAACAAATATTGCGAATACGTCAAGCCTGCCACCGATCATTTCTTTTAGACCTTCAACTCGGCATCAGCCAGGTCGGCATATTTGCGGAACCTGCGTTTTATGGGGGTAACAATCTCACGGAGAAATTGGTCAACCTGTTGAGGTGCTCGGCCGATGTATTTTTCGGCCTTGAGGGTATCCTCGAAATTGACACGTGCGAAAAGAGGATCACCACGTAAACGTTCTATGAGATCGTTAGGTCGGCCAAACTGTTTGACCTGTGCGGCAGCGGCAAGGCTGTGCTGACGAATGGCTTCGTGCAACTGCTGACGGTCGCCGCCGAGTTTGACGGCGGCCATGATGATATTTTCGCTGGCCATAAAAGGCAGTTCCGCATCGATAGCGGCGGCGATTACCCTGGGATAAACCACTAAGCCGTCAACTACGTTGGCCACAATACATAAAATGGCGTCAACGGCCAGAAACGCTTCGGCAACGACCAATCGCTTGTTAGCGGAATCGTCGAGCGTCCTTTCGAACCACTGTTCGGCCGCGGTCATGGCCGGTGAAGAAGACAGACTGATAACGTAACGTGCTAGGGAAGCAATGCGTTCGCTGCGCATCGGATTGCGTTTGTAGGCCATGGCTGAGGAGCCGATTTGCTTCTTCTCAAACGGTTCTTCCATCTGTTTAAGGTGGGCCAGCAGACGCAGATCGTTGCTGATCTTGTGGGCCGACTGGGCAACGCCGGACAAAGTTGAAAGCACATTGGCATCGATCTTACGGTTGTAGGTCTGGCCGCTAACCGGGGCTATTTTCTCGAAACCCATCTTGTCAGCAACTAGTTTTTCCAGCTTGAGCACTTTGTTATGATTGCCGCCGAACAGTTCCAAAAACGAAGCCTGAGTGCCGGTGGTGCCTTTTACCGAAAGAAAACACATCGTTTCGATCCGGTGCTGCGTTTCCTCAAGGTCGAGAATGAAATCATAGCACCATAAGGTGGCACGTTTTCCAACAGTGGTAAGCTGAGCCGGTTGGAAATGCGTATAGCCCAACGTCGGTAGTTTTCGATGGCCCCGGGCGAAGCGGGCCAGCAGGTCTATCACACGCAGCAATCGGGATCGAACCAGTTCCAGTGCCTGGCGAATCTGAATCAAATCGGTATTGTCACCGACAAAAGCGCTGGTGGCGCCCAGGTGGATAATGGGCCGGGCCAGGGGTGCGGCATCGGCAAATGTGTGCACGTGAGCCATGACATCGTGACGAAACTTTTTTTCGTAACGGGCAGCGCGGGCAAAGTCGATATCGTCAAGGTGTCGGCTCATCTGGCTCAACTGGCGGGAGGTTATCGGCAGTCCCAATTCGGCCTGACTCTGGGCCAGGGTCAGCCACAGACGCCGCCAGGTACTAAACTTGAACTGGGCCGAAAAAATGGACAACATCTCGTCCGAACTGTAACGGCTGATCAGTGGATTCTCATATTTCTGGTTGGTTTTGTTCTTCATAGCGGCAGTGTAACCAACAGCAGCACCGCAGTCAATAATGAGTCTGACAAATTGGATCATATATAGGTGCAGGATCGCCCGAGGCTTTGACATGGACAAAAAGACCGATAATTCACAATTGGGCGTGCCAATCAGCACTTGACATTTGCAAATAAATATGGAAGAATAGCGGCTGTAATGTCATCGCCAAAAGTCCTATAAGGTATTTTGTATGAAAAACCCGAAAAACTCTTATTCCGATGGAACCAGCCGGTACGCCGAACGTCAAACAGATAGAGTCTCTCAGAACATCTGCGATGGCGGCAGCGAAGACGATGTGATTATAAAACGATGCCGGACAGGCAATATGGTTGCCTTCGAACAATTGGTACTGAAGTATCAGGATCGTTTGTTCAACGCGGTTTTTCGGATGGTGGGCGACTATGATGACGCTATGGAGCTGACTCAGGAAACCTTTTATCGGGCTATGAAAGGGCTGAAAAAGTTTCGTGGAAACGCTGGCTTCTACACATGGCTGTTCCGAATAGGGATGAATTTGTGCATCAATCATCACCGGCGCCATCAGAGAGTACGCATCATATCTCTGGCCGGTGATGATCAGTTAGGGCATCAGGCTGACGCTCTGACGGTAATGGCAAAGGCAAATGATAGTTCGCCCGTGTATCAAGCTCAGGTTAGGGAAAGCCATGGGCGGGTATTGGCGGCCCTGGAAGAGTTGGAAGCCTCGGCCAGGGTGGTAGTGGTTTTGCGAGACATCGAAGAATTAGATTATGCTCAAATCGCCAATATCCTGCAGGTACCTACAGGTACTGTCAAAAGTCGTTTGTCGCGGGCACGTGCTGCGTTGCGAAGGCAACTGCTGAAAGGCCAATGTTGAATAAGGCGACAGGCACGAGGTGGTAGTAGTAATAGTAGTAGTAAGCAGTACGGTCAATTTGAGAAACTTGATTAAGTCTAAAATAATGCGATTATTAACCTGATTGGAAGGCTATGGCTGAAAAAGACATACATCCCGACAAAGAGCTTATCGCGGTTCTTAGCGCGTACCTGGACGGCGAACTGAGTCCGGGTCAGGCGGAAAAAATCGAGCGACGACTCGCTGAAGATCCCAGCATGCGACAATTACTGAACGAATTGGGACAGGTATCGCAAATGGTGCGTCAACTTGAGCGAACTAAAGCACCGGACGGGCTGGCGGATGAGGTGACGCAACGGCTGGAACGCGATCTGCTGCTGGACAGAAGCGACGTCCTGGCGGAACTGGCTGGGGAGAAACATCTGCGGCTGCGACGGTTCGCCACGGCTGCGGCGATGGTTATGCTCATCGGAGCCATCGGAACCATTATCTATCACGTTTTGAGCAAACCCTACATCCCCCGACCGGAAGGGGTAACAGATAAGTTTGTAGCCGTTGCTCCGGAAAAGCCACGAACAGTGGAAACACCGAAAATGACAGTAGCCGATGACGCAGCAGAGAAAGTCACAGGACCGGTTGAAACAGCGGTCGAAAAAGAGATTGAATCGATAATCGATAAAATATCCGAAATCAAATACAGCAACCTGAGATTAGTAGTTGCAGGTCCGGATATATTAACGGAAACCGGTCGATTGGAAAAACTGTTTGCCGATCAAAATATCAGGAAAGTAATCCGTAGTCAGATAAGCGAAAACTACTATCAATATGCCTTTGTATGTCCGACCGACCAGTTTCAACGCATTTTCGGCGGTATCAGGCATAAAGATAACCAAATCGACCTTGTCGTCAGCGACGATCAGGGCCAATGTGTGGTTGTGCTACCGCGGGCAACGCAACAGCAGGCTATGAAACTGGCTGGCGAGGCAAATCCGACGGTGCAACTGACCCATGCGATGCAATTTGCCCTGGCGGATAATACTACACCTGGCCAGAATGACATCCATGCGGAATGGCTTCAATGGATTGCCAAAGAGCAACCATCGCTTGACGATCTGCGGGTACTCGCAAGACCGTCGGAAAAGGGCAACGAAGAAAAAATTGGAAAAATTTACAGGCCGGCATCGGAGGCATTAATGGCCTCTACCGAAGAGCCTGCCCAGTCTGAACCGGCGCAATTGGTGGCTGTCGTAGTGGTTGTGCAATCCGCTGAAAAACCCGATGAAGATTCGAGTCCATCGCAGGATACCGGTCGATCTTCAATTAAAAGTAACATCGATACGCCTTCCATCGGGAATGATACCGGCGCCAATCTCGACCCCAATACGCCAAATAGCAATTTTTAGAGATCAACTTAATCCGGACATTTCACCCGCCAAAGCGAAAAACTCGTAAAAAAATACTCCCGGCATATAGTTTTTTCATTGCCGGCCTTGTATTGTTCCGGATTTTAGAGTAAACTAACGAGGTTCCTGGATCGATCAGGTTCGATCGGACGACATCCAGAGAACTTGACGGTATGCCCAGTTGGGCATAAAAGTTTTGTTTGTAATTTTTACAATTTGTTGTTTCGCAAAGGGTTACGAAAATCGTAACAAGAATTGCTACAGGAGGGTCGGTGCCCGAGTGGTTAAAGGGAGCGGGCTGTAAACCCGCTGGCGTAAGCCTACGTTGGTTCGAACCCAACCCGGCCCATTTTCTATCGCCGAGGAGACAGAACCTCTCAGCGAAGGCGATATGACTGACTATCAGGTAAAAAATAATGAAAATAGGCATAATTGCCGACACGCATGACCACCATCGGAACATACTTGCCGCGGTGGAAATTTTCAACGAACAGAAAGTTGACTATGTTTTGCACGCCGGCGATATTGTCTCGCCGTTTGCGGCCAAGGCATTTGGTAAGCTGGACCGGGCTAAATTCATCGCGGTTTTCGGCAATAACGAAGGTGAAAAACTGTTCTTGCAATCGACGATAGCCGGGTTCGGAGGTGAAATTTATGGGCATTGCTATAAAAACACTATCGCCGGCAAACATATATACATGACCCACCTTCACGACGATGTGGACGAAATTGCCAATAGCCAGATGTATGACTTGGTCATCTACGGCCACACCCACAAGCAGGATATTCGCCTGACAGGCAAGACCCTGATAGTTAACCCGGGCGAGACAACCGACTGGATTACCGGCTCGGCTCAGATAGTCATCCTCGAACTTGACGATATGAGCTACGAGGTAGTAGTGTTATAATAAAGGGAGCCTCTAAAGTCGTTCTTATGGAGTTTTTTGCTATGGTGATGAGATGTTTTCTAATATGTGTGATTCTAAGCTGTTTCGGCGGATGCGAACCGGCTGAAACGCCCCCAAAACCCCAAACTCCCAAGGAGCAGCCTGATATGACAAAAAAATCAGAGCCACGTAAGGAGCAAGCTGATATGGCAAAAGAATCAGGGCCACGTGTTACCCTGAAAACTACCAAGGGAGATATTATTATCGAACTCGATTCTGAAAAGGCGCCCGTTACCGTTGGAAACTTTCTGCGTTATGTGGATGAGGGTTTTTACAACGGTATCATATTCCACCGGGTGATTTCCAACTTTATGATACAGGGCGGCGGGTTTACCGCTGACAAAAACCAGAAGGCCACGCACGGGCCGATAACCAACGAAGCTTCCAACGGCTTGAAAAACAACCGCGGTACCATCGCCATGGCCAGAACGTCCAATCCTGACAGCGCCACCTGCCAGTTTTTTATCAATGTTGTAGATAATGGTGCCCTTAATTATGCCGGACCTGCCAACCCCGGGTACGCCGTTTTTGGCAAGGTAGTAGAGGGTATGGACGCGGTTGACGCCATTCGTAATGTAAAAACCGCCAATCAGGGCGGAGCATTCGCCAATGCCCCGGTCGAGCCGGTAATAATTGAGACGGCATCACGCCTCGGAACACCATAGTAATCCGCGTTGGACAAAGTTAACGCAAACATCAATGTTCCATCGGGCAAGCTGGCTCCAGAAAAGTCTATCTTACCCGGCTACCCTATTTTACCGGATTTAACCCGGATCGGACGGGATTGGGTAATTCACAATCGCGGGCCAAGACCGGCGATATCTTACGTAACCAACTCTTTTAGCGTAACTTACGTTGACTCTTGGCACAGTCAGGTCGGACCACTGTCTTAAACGACAAATTGCAAGTGCAATCCCTACAACCTCTACAATACAATCTAACCCTATTAAGAATAATACATTACAAACAAGACAGGATTTAAGTTGACAAAACCGTGAGACGATAGTTAAATTGGGAAACATAGGTAAGCTGAGAGGGGCATACCTATTGGGTTCCTGTGTTGTGTCGAAGCTGTATTAGTTTTAGGTCTGAATTAGTTGGTCCATGTGGAGATGTAAAATCATGAAGAACGTATATTCCACAGGTGAGGCTGCGGCAATTTGCAAGATAAGCCAGCAAACAGTCATTCGCTGCTTTGATTCCGGACGTCTGCAGGGATTTCGTGTACCTGGTTCACGTTTCCGTCGGATACCACGCGAAAGCATTGTTAAGTTCATGAAGGAAAATGAGATACCCATGAACAATCTGGATTCGGACCGCAGTAAAATATTGGTGGTTGACGATGATCCGGAAATTGTCGAGTTGATGGTGGATGTTCTGGAACGGGACGGCCGATTTGAGGTCAAAACCGCCACCAGCGGGTATGACGCCGGGGTGATGACGCAGGAATTTCAGCCGAATCTGATGATTTTGGATTATATGCTGCCCGACGTCAACGGTAACGTTGTTTGCAAGACAATACGGCAGAATCCGGTTTTCGAGCAGATGAAAATTATTATCGTCAGCGGCGTAGTCAATAGGGATGAGATCGATCACCTTCTGGGGGTCGGCGCCGATACATTTCTCCAAAAACCTTTCAGTATCGACGAGTTGATCGAGAAGATTACGGTACTTCTTAAGATATAACTAATCTGCGCCAGCATCTATACCAAATGAGTATAACAATCACTGCTTGGACAAAACGGGAAAAACGGGTAACCTGATATATGAATACACCCCAGCAAACAGACCAGTCAAAGGGCAGGAAAATTGAGCTGGTAATCCAGCAACTCGACAGTCTGCCTACCCTGCCGGCGGTGGCGGCCCGATTGCTGGAGATTACAGTCAAAAGCGACACGCAGGCTCAGGAGGTAGTGCGGCTGATCGAATCTGATCCGTCGTTGGCCAGCAGGATTATCGCAATGTCAGTCCGGGCAAGCATGGAAGTGGATCGGAGAACCACCTCTTCACTCAACAAAGCTGTAGTATTATTAGGCTTTGACGCGGTCCGCAATGCTGTACTGAGCATTAAGGTGTTCGAGACCCTCAACAAAAACGAGGGAAGTAACGACAGCACCATCTTTGACAGGGTCAGTTTCTGGAAACACAGTCTGGCGGTGGCTTGCGGCGCTAAAATGCTCATCAGGCACATCGATACAAAGGTTGATCCGGACGAAGCTTTTGTCTGCGGATTGCTGCACGACATCGGAAAAGTGGCTCTGGATAGCTGCCTTCCGAAAAGTTTTGCACGTGTAGTTCAACTGACAGAATCATCGATGACCAATATCGCCGAGGTGGAAAAAAGAATAATCGGCATGGATCACTGTGCGGTTGGCCGACGGCTCGCGGAAAAATGGCGTTTGCCCGAGGCCATAATAGAAACCGTCTGGCTCCATCATCAGTGGATTCACGGCCTGCCGGATGCAGTCAAAAATGCCAGTATAGTTCAAACGGTACATTTGGCCGACGTCTTGGCCAGGCAATATCGAATGGGCTATTCAGGAAACCATTATTTGCCGGATTCGGCGGAGACAATAGGTCAGGAATTAGGATGTCCGGGCTCCGTGATCGAACATATAGCCAGGCAACTGCCCGATGAAATCAGCGAACGTGCCTCTCTGATGGGCCTGGACGATATCGAACCGAAAGACATTTATCACGAGGCCCTGAAAGAAGCAAACTGCCAACTGGGCAAACTAAATACCATACTACAACATCAAAATCAAACGCTGCAGATGCGCAGCCGTTATTTCGATTCTTTGGAACAGTTAGGTTCGTCGGTACAACCGGGCCAGTCGGTGGTGGACGTATGCAGCCTGATTGCCAGGATATGGCAGGCACACACCGGTTGTGATCGTTGCGGAGTGTATGCTACAACCGAAGATGAATTGATTATCGAAGGAGCGGTCAGGACAAATCTCAAAAGTGATCCGACCATATTCATGGTGGACCGCACGGACGATCCGGCTGCCATTGGCACCCGTGGCGGGTCTATGGAGTTTCCCACAAACTTTGCCATTTCGCCGGCACAGGAATCTCACGACTGGTTTTTTGAGCAGGTGGATCCTATGTTCGAAGCCAGGTCCACGCTGGTAATGCCTTTGCGACTTGGCGATGAACTGGCCGGAGGGGTGCTGTGGCAATCCGATAAGGATCAAGGTTATTACAAACAGCAAATCAAAGAAATGCAGTCCTTTGCTGCCAGCGCAGCACTGATGGTTTGCCAGGCCCGGAAACAGGAAAAACAATCGATCTTCTGTGATCAGTTAGCTCAAAATAATATGCAACTTCAGAAAATACAACAGGAATTATCGCATAAACGCAGCTTAGCCGCTGTGGGAGAAATGGCTTGTGGGGCCGCTCATGAGATCAACAATCCTTTGGCGGTGGTGGTGGGACGCTCGCAGTTGCTGGCTTCCGGCGAAACAGACTCCGAGAAAAAAAAGATACTGGAGACCATTGCGAGCAACGGCCAGGAAATCTCCAAGATCATTACAGAATTATTAGAATTTGCAAAACCAGCCTTGCCGAAACCTTCAACGGTAAGCGCCGAGGCCCTGATAACCAAGGCAACCAGTGCGTGCGCGGAAGCGGCTCAGGCCGGCAATGTGGTAATTGATACTCTCATCGACGAATATCTTCCCGATGTGTTTGTAGATTTCGAACAAACAAGTTCGGCTTTGTCGGAAGTACTCGCCAACGCCATCGAATCTTATCAAAACCGGGAAGAAGGTACGGTAACGATTACAGCCGGATATGACGAACTGGATGAAAAAGTTTTTGTCGAAATTAAAGATCACGGCTGCGGTATGGACAAAGATACATTGCACAAGGCGACCAGCCCGTTCTTTTCGGGTAAACAGGCTGGACGCAAACGAGGTCTGGGTCTCAGCCGCAGTGTCAGAAATATTGAAAGCAATCGAGGAACTTTGCATCTGCAAAGTGAACCGGGCAAAGGATCTCGTGCCAGAATAGCACTGCCGATTCTACGGACACCGGTCGCTGATGAAGCGGCCGTGATTTAATCGCATAGAAAATTTGTATTTAACCTGCGTTTTTCCGTTGAGTTGGCATAATACTGTCTTGCTTAACGCAAGTCAGTCCGGTGAAAGCTGGTAATTCGACCGACAGCAAAGGATTCCGGCAAAACCTGGTTTTTCGGAAGGGAGAGAAGTTGAGGAGAATAGAGGATTCTAATCGTATAAATATACTATCGTTGCTGAACGGCGATATGGAGGATCGTCTGCGCCGGCAGATAGAAGGGAATAATAATCTTTGTTATCGAAAAGCTGAATTGCCTGCGGACTGTTCGCTGCCCGAGGCGATAATCGACAGCTCTTTCTGGTCGCTGTTGCCTGCGGAGAATGTCGATGTGGTGCTGCTGGCGGTAACCGGCCCGGATATGCAACGTTTGAACCGGAAGGTCGAGGAAAAAACTTCCAGCAGGAATCTGACGGGACAATTCTGGAAAGAAACGTCCATAGCGGTAGTTGCGGTTCTGGTGGAAGACTCAGTACATGATGCCGTACAGGCGGCAAAGCTGGATTTCGACGGCATTATTGCCGAACCGTTTCTGGCCCGGCAGTTGCCGGGTATTTTTCAGCAGGCGATAGAACGCAGCCGGGGCAGACATTACATTACCAGCCGCTATCGCAGGATGCGGCATCTGTTTCGAAACGTTAATCGCAATCGCCGGCAGTTGCGAAACAAAATGGACCTGCTTTGCCGTGATCTGGTCCAGTCCAACGCCAATTTGACCAATACCCTGCACGATCTGCGCCGAATTTATAATTTTCAAAGCGATCTGACCGGTGAATTTGATTTGTGTTATATGTTGCACAAGGCGCTGCGACAGATCAAAGAGCAGATACCTGAATCGAGTGCTGTTGTTTATCTTTGCAGCAGTGACAAGATCGAAGCTCACATCTCAGGTCCATGGTACGATAACCGGCGAGACCTCAATGAGATTGAAAAGCTGCTGAAGGAAACCGTCATCAGCGAACTAATTACCTCGGGGCGTCTGATATTGACCGGGGATGCGGGCGCTTGCCAGAAAATACCACCAAAACAACGCAAGGAACTGGCGGGACTGTCGCTTATGGCACTGCCGTTGTTTTTGGACAATGAGCTGCTGGGCGGATTGGTCGTATATCGTAATTGGAGCAGCCCTTTGACCGTTTCCGAAAGCAACTTCGTAAAACCATATCTGCCGCCGCTGGCTCGCGCCATTGAGGCAATACAAAAACTCAATTCCTTGATAGTCCGATAAAACGCCTCCACAAAAAAAACCACCCTCTCAACTCCGAAAGTTCACACAACAGACTTTCGCTCAGTAGCGGCCTCGCTTGCCAATCGACCGATATCGCCGCAAGCCCCGCAAAACTCATCAACGATAAATTCTGCAAAAACAACCAGTTAGAGTGAGCTTGAACTGCCCTGCCAGGATTACTCCATTTCCAAGGCCCCTTCGGGGCACTCGTCCACACAAACTCCGCAATCGACGCATTCATCGCTGTCAACCACAACTTTTTCGTCCACGAGCTTTAACGCTTCGCTTGGACAGGCGTCCACACAAGCTCCACATCCGCTACACTTTTCCAAATCTATTTTTACGCTCATGAAAATCTCCTGTTCTTTACAAAAAGTTCCGCATAATCACAGATAATTTTCACCCCTATAATAGAAACCTTGATGGATTTCAATAAATAATTCAAAAAAACTTGGGGCGATTCGAGAAAACCGGTGCAATATCGACGCCGGCGACAAAAAGATTGTGAAACGTCGATTCTGATACCAAAGCAACGCTTCAGGCGTGAATATCAACTTCTGACGCCAACTATATTACGCCTTTATTTAGAGAACGGCTGAATTGGACACAACGTAACTCCTTGCTAAACATACAGTTATATTCTACTTGGCGTCAAATAACCGGCAATAAAAGTTTTTGCGATATCTCTGAGAAAGGCTATAATTCTGGAGTGGTTTTTTAGTTGGCTGGATTCAGCCAGAGTGATTGTTGTGTGCCAAACGGAGAAGTAAGAATGGACAAACAAGTTAGTATTATGCCTTGTCTGGATATGCAAAATGGGCGAGTGGTTAAAGGTGTTCATTTTGTCGATATTCGCGATGCCGGCGACCCGGTAGAATGTGCCCTGGCGTATTGTCAGGCTGGGGCTGATGAGCTGGCTCTGCTGGACATAACGGCTACAGTCGAGAATCGACCTACTATGCTGGATGTGGTTAAACGAGTGGCCAAGGCCGCGACGGTTCCATTTACGGTCGGTGGTGGTATTTGCGATGTCGCCTCGGCGGCGGCGGTACTGGAGGCCGGCGCAGACAAAATATCGACCAGCAGTGCGGCTTTCCGAAAGCCGAATGTGATCCGCGAGATGGTGGCCCAGTTCGGTCCGGAGAAGGTTACCGTCGCTATAGATGTGGACGTAAACGATTCACTGCCTTGTGGTTATGAAGTTTATATTGACGGCGGTCGCACGGCCACCGGGGCCGACGCACTCGAATGGGCCAGGAAGGTTGACGGTTTTGGCGTTGAGGTGATTCTGCCGACCAGTAAGGCCGGCGACGGCGCCAAAACGGGATATGATCTGCCGGTTATCAGGGCCATGGCTGGTGCGTGCTCAGCTTCGATAGTGGCATCCGGAGGCGCCGGCAAGATGGAGCATTTCTATGAGGCGGTGGAGGCCGGCGCGACAATTCTGCTGGCTGCGTCGGTATTCCATTTTCACATCATCGATATACCAGAATTGAAAGAATATCTGCGAAGTCGGGGTTTGAAGACGAAATAGTAGCATTACCAGGCCGGGGCTGGAGCACATTCACGCTGCGGATTATGTACGAAAGGAAAAAAGTATGGTTCCTCATAAGAATCTGTACAGAACACGAGGCTAAGAACTGCTGTATCCTATTGACCTGCAAGGAGATACGTCATTTGTCGCGACATTCGGAAGCAACCCTTGGATTTATCGCATTGGTGTCAAT
>Ga0209706_10000029_pt1 | contig 66681 bp, 58 predicted proteins | sample PPLLaktember2015_6_FD_187263 | JGI IMG/M metagenome (GOLD analysis project Ga0209706, IMG submission 187263) | Freshwater sediment microbial communities from Prairie Pothole Lake near Jamestown, North Dakota, USA - PPLs Lake P8 Core (1) Depth... | ecosystem: Environmental > Aquatic > Freshwater...
CTAGGGCGCCCCGGAAGATGCCCGGGAAGCCGAGGGAGTTGTTGACCTGGTTGGGGAAATCGGACCGGCCCGTTGCGACGATCCTGGCCCCCGCTTCCTTAGCTTCCCAAGGCCAGATCTCGGGGATGGGGTTGGCTTCGGCGAAGACGATGGCGTCCTTGGCCATGGTCGCCACCCATTCGGGCTTGATCGTGCCCGGTCCCGGAGTGGACGCGCTGATGAGGACGTCGGCGCCCTGGAGGGCGTCGGCGATCGAGCCCAGCCGGCCCTTGGGGTTGGTCCGCAGGCATATATCCCACTTTTCCTTGAAGTTCTTCTGGAGGTTTTCCCGGTCGGCCCGGTCGCGCGACAGGATGCCTTTCGAGTCGACCGAGAGCATGTTGTCCCCGTTGGCCCCGGCCAGCATGATCTGGTGAGCGATGTTGATGCCCGAGGCGCCGGCCCCGACGACCGTGATCTTGACCTCGGCGATGTCCTTCTTGACGATCTTGAGGGCGTTGATCAGACCGGCCACGGTGACGCAGGCCGTGCCCTGCTGGTCATCATGCCAGACCGGGATCTCGCACTTCGCGCGCAGCTCATCGAGGATCCGGAAGCACTTGGGCTGACTGATGTCCTCGAGGTTGAAGCCGCCGAAGGACGGCTGGAGGGCCCGGCCGATCTCGATGATCTTGTCCGGGTCTTTTTCGTCGAGGCAGATCGGGAACGCATCGACGCCCCCCAGGTACTTGTAAAGGATGCCCTTGCCTTCCATGACCGGCAGGCCGGCCTCGGGGCCGATATCGCCGAGGCCGAGAACCCGGGTGCCGTCGCTGATGACGGCCACGGAGTTCCACTTGTTCGTGTACTCGTAAGCCTTCTGCTTGTCGGCGTGGATCTCCTTGCAGACCGCCGCGACGCCGGGCGTGTACCAGATCGCGAAATCGTTGAAGTCGCGCACCCGGCACTTCAGGGCGGTGCCCATCTTGCCTTTGTAAAAGCTGTGGAGCCTCGGGGCGTCCAGGGAAGGCTGGTGGGCTTTGGCCAACAGCTCTTCAACGGTGACTTTCTTCATGAACGAACCTCCTCGAAAATTGGAAGACTTATCTTAAAGACGGACCCCCGAAATGTCAACCTTTTTGGGACCGGCCGGCGGGGACGACATCGAGGCCCTTGCGGGTGCGCCTCAGCGAGCCGAAGGGGATCGACTGGTCGTGGCTGAAGCCCAGGACCCAGTCCCCCGCCTCGGCCCGGGCCAGCAGGTCCCGCTTGGCGTCGAAGGACTCGACGGGATAGAGGTCGTAGCTCATGATGGAATCGAGATCGACGTGGGCCGCTGTGGGGATCGCGTCGGCGGCATAGAAGAAGGTCTTCGCCGCGGAGGAGACCCGCACCCCCTGATGGTGGGCCGTGTGGCCCCGAACGAGGACGGCCTCGACGCCCGGCACGATGGGGCCGTCGCCGTCGATGAGGTCGAGCCGGCCGGAGGCGGCAAGAACCGCGAGTCTCGCGGGCAGGTAGCTCGGCTTGTCCCGCCCGACCGGATGGAGAGCCTGTTCCCACTCGCCCCGCTGGACGACGTACCGGGCTTTGGGAAAGGCCGGCGCCCACGCGCCCTCGGGCGTCCTCACGGTGTCGCCGCCGCAGTGGTCGAAGTGGAGATGGCTGTTGACGACGATGTCAATGTCTTCCGGCCCGAGGCCGAGATCCGCGAGCGCCGCGAGGAGCCCGGGCCGGCGGTCGACCGAATAAAAGTCCTCGTAACGCCGGCCGAGGTCGGGCCCAACGCCAGTATCGAGGAGGACGGTCGACCCGGGGGTCCGCACGAGATAGCCGTTCAGGGCCAGCGTGATCCTGTTCTCCCGGTCCGGGGCGGCCTTCGATGCCCAGAGCGTCCGGGGCACGACGCCGAACATGGCCCCGCCGTCGACCCGGAAAGTGCCGTCGAGGAGACGGACGACCTCGACGGCGCCGACGATCATCCGGTCGGAGGGGAGGATCATGGCTTGTCCAGGGATATCTCGAGGCCGGACCGGTCCGTCGCGGCGAGACGGATCTCGCCGGTATCCATGCGGATGGCGTCGACCGGGCAGGCCTCGACGCAGAGGCCGCAGAAGCAGCAGCGGTTGAGGTCGACCACGAACTTGGCCGGCCGCTTTTGGATCTCGGGGTCGGGGTCCTCGGCCGCCTCGACGATGATGCACTCCGACGGGCATACGGCGACGCAGAGCATGCAGGCGACGCAGCTCGGCCGGCCGTCCGCGCGGGGCCGGATCCGGTGGAGGCTCCGATGCCGGGGCGAGAGCTCCTTGCGGACTTCGGGATACTGGATGGTCACCGCTCCCCTTCTCTTCGTTTTGACGCCGACAAGGCGGAGCGTGTGGAAGGTCATGTTGACGAAGAAGTGGCGCGCGGTGATCCATGCTCCTCGTCCGATCTCCGTGAGGACCCGCCAGGCCTTGATCATGGTTCTCCTATCGCGCCGCCAGGATGAGGCCGGTCGCGAGGACGTTGACGACTCCGAGCGGGACAAGGACCTTCCAGCCGAGGTCCATGACCTGGTCGTAACGGAAGCGCGGGTAGGTCCAGCGCGTCAAGATCTGGAGCCAGCAGAAGAAAAGCACCTTCAGGTTGAACGAGAGCACCCGCAGAACGGTCACGGCCCACGGCGCCATCGCGGCCCGGCCGCCCCACGGGAAAACGAACCCCGCGTCGCCGAGCCAGGGCACCTGCCAGCCGCCGAAGAACATCGTTGTGGCCAGCGCGGAGAGGACGATGACCTCGAGGAAATCGGTGAACATGAACAGGCCGAACTTGAGCCCGCCGTACTCCGTGTAGAAGCCGATGATCTCCGATTCCCCCTCGGGCATGTCGAAGGGGACGCGCTTGGTCCCGGCCATCCCGGCGATGAAGAAGACGGCAAAACCGAGGGGCTGGAGGAAGACGCCCCACTTGGGCAGGACGCCGAAGAGGAGCCCGCCCTGGAACTCGACGATCCGGGCCAGGCTGAGCGAGGGGAAGACCATGACGAGCCCGACCAGCGAAAGGCCCAGAGCGACCTCGTAGGACACGAGTTGGGCGGCGCCGCGGAGACTGCCGATCAGGGCGAACCGGTTCGACGAGGCCCAGCCGCCGACAAGGATGCCGTAGATGCCCAGACTGAGCATGGCCAGGACGAAGAGGACGGCCGCATTGAGGTCGACGACCTGAAGCGGGATCGTCCGCCCGAAGAGGCGTATGGGATCCCCGAACGGCACCGCGATCATGGTCACTCCGACGAAAAAGAACGACAGCGCCGGCGCCAGCCAATGGAGGGCCCGCTGGGCGAAGGTGGGGGCGAAATCCTCCTTGAAGAGCATCTTGATGGCGTCGGCGAAGGGCTGGAAAAGCCCGAAGAGCCTCAGCCCGAAAACCGAGGCCCTGTTGGCCCCGATCCGGTCCTGCATCACCGCGCTCTCTTTCCGCTCGACCCAGGTCAGGAAGAGGGCCAGGAGCAGCGTCCAAGTCAGGGTCAGGACGACCTTGACGAGGATGATGAGGGCGTCAGCAAGCATCGGGATCTCCGGGGTTAAGCCCCAGCGAGTGGGCCAGGAAAGCGATGATATCGCCCTCGGGAACGACTCCCGGCGGGGGCTCGACGGCCCGGCAGAAGGCCTGGCGGATCCCCTCGAAATTGATGTAGGCGCCTGATTTCTCTGCGGGCACGGCCACCGGAAAAACGGTGTCGGCGAGCCGGTCGAGGGGACCGGAGTGGGCGGCAAAGAGGAATCTCGAGGGGATCGCCGCCAAGGCCGGAACGATCGTCTCCCCGGCGAAGTCCTCGGTGAGCTGAGACCCGAACATGAGGAGCAGGCGCACGGACGTCAATTCGCCGGGGGCGGGAAGCCGGGGCGCGAACCCGGCAGCGAGGGCGCCCCGGCCATTGGGGACCCGGTCCGCCGTCAGCAGCAGCCCGTCGGCGTCGCCGGGCTTCCGGTCGGCAAAAAAGACCTTGCTGAGGCCCAGACTCGCAACAAAAAGGCCCTTCGCCAGGGCCAGCTCCTCGCAGGTCATGCGGCTGTTCAGCACGACGGCGATCTCGGCGGCCCTCCCGGGCCCGGGGACGGCCCGGACCGCCGCCGCGACTTCCGCAAGGGCCTTCGTCCAGGATAGGCCCGGGGCCGGCAGGCCCTTCTTCATCAGCCCGGTCACCCGGCCGTCGTCGATGTCGTGTCGTCCGTCCCGGCCGAGATCGCAGATCCAGAAGCCGTTGACGGCCGTGTTCTCGCGGGCCGTGATGCGAAAGACCCGCCGCGTCCCGTTCGCCATCGGGTATCCCTTGATGGATTCAACGGTGATCGCGCAGCCGCGGCCGCAGTGGGGACAGACCGAGGGTTTCCGCTCGAGGAACCAAGCCCTCGTCTTGAACCGGAAATCCCCGGCGGTGATGGCCCCCACGGGACAGATGTCGACGAGGTTCCCGGAGTATGCATTGTCAACAGGCGCTCCGTCGAAGATCCCGACCTCCGAACGGACGCCGCGCTCGAACACCCCCAGCTCGCCCGTCTTCGTGACCTGGCGGAGGAAGCGGACGCAGCGCGTGCAAAGAACGCACCGCTCCCGGTCGAGGATGAGGCTCCGGCCGATCGGCGCCTTCTTCTCGCGCCGCTCCCGGGCCTCTAGCATCCGGGCGGCGTAAGGCCCGTAACGGTCGTAGTAATCCTGAAGGCGGCATTCCCCGGCCTTGTCGCAGATGGGGCAGTCGAGCGGATGTTCGGCGAGCAGGAACTCGAGGACGTCCCTGCGGGCCTGGCGCACACGTTCCGTCGCGGTCCGGACAACCATCCCCTCGCGGACGACGGTCGAACAGGAGAGCTCGAGCTTCGGCAGCCCCTCGATCTCGACCAAGCACATCCGGCAGCTGCCTTCGACCTCGAGACCCGGGTGATAACAGAAATGCGGGATGGCGATGCCGGCCTGTTCGGCCGCCCGGAGGACGTTCGTCCCTTCAAAGGCTTCGACCTTCGAGCCGTCGATCGTCAGGCCGATCCGCTTCATCCCGCTCACCGGGCCACCGCCTGTTCGAGCTCATCGCGGAATTTCGTGACGAGGGCGCGGATGGGCAGGGCCGCCCCTTCCCCGAACGGGCAGAGCGTCCGGCCCCGGATGCCGTCGGCCAGCCGCAGGATGAGGTCAAGATCCTCCGGGCCCCCGCCCGCGCTCCGGATCCGGTCGACCGTCTTGAAGATCCAGGAAGTCCCGATACGGCAGGGCGTGCACTTGCCGCAGGATTCGTGGGCATAGAAGCGGGCTGTGACCTGGAGGACGTCGAGCATCGGCGTCCCGTCGGGGATGACGACGATCCCCGCCGAGCCGAGCATCGAGCCGGCCTTGGCCAGAGAGTCGACGTCCATTGCGACGTCGAGCTCCTCCGGCAGGAGGATGGGCGCGGACAACCCGCCCGGGACGACGGCCTTGATGCTCCGGCCTCCGGGAGGGCCGCCGGCATGGACTTCGATGATCGTCCGCAGCGGCGTGCCGACCGCGAGCTCGTAGACGCCGGGCCGGCGGACGGCGCCGCTCACGCCGAAGAGCCGCGTCCCGCCGTCCGTGGGCAGGCCCCGGCCGAGGAACCAGCTCGCGCCGTGGGCGATGATCCCGGGGACGGCGGCAAGCGTTTCGACGTTGTTGATGACCGTGGGCGAGCGGAAGAGACCGACCGTCGCCGGGAACGGCGGCTTGACCCTCGGCTGGCCGCGACGGCCTTCGACCGATTCGAGCAGAGCGGTTTCCTCGCCGCAGATGTAAGCGCCGGCCCCCGGGTGGACAACGACATCGAGACCGAACTCCGTCCCGAGGACGCGCGGCCCGAGGTATCCGGCGGCCCGGGCCTCGGCGATCGCCTCCTCCAATCTCGCGGCGAGCCCGGCATACTCCCCCCGGAGGTAGATGAAAGCGGTCCGGATGCCCACGCCGAAGGCCGCGATGAGCATGCCCTCGAGGAGCGCATGGGGAGAACGGAGGAGGATGAGCCGGTCCTTGAACGTCCCCGGTTCGCCCTCGTCGGCGTTGACGCAGAGATACTTCGGCCGGGTCGCGTCCTTGGGGATGAATCCCCATTTCCTCCCGGCGGGGAAACCCGCCCCTCCCCGGCCGCGGATAACGGCCCCGCAGACCTCGGCGACGACGGCTTCAGGGGCCATCGCCGTCAGAGCCTTGCGGGCCGCCTGGTAGCCGCCCTGGCGGAGATAGGCCTCGAGCCGCCAGGAGCCGTCATCGTCCGGGAGGAGCCGGACCTCGTTCTCAACCATGGGCCTTGAGCTCCTCGATAATCGCCGCGACGGTCTCGCGGGTCACCGGTCCACGGTCGACGCCGTTGACCTGAAGGCACGGTGCGTGGTCGCAGTTGCCCAGGCATTCGACGGCGACGAGGGCGATCACGCCGTCGGGCGTCGTCTCGCCAGGCCCGATCCCGAGCTTGTCCTTGATGAAATCCAGGATGTCCTCGGCCCCGGCCAGCGAGCAGCTGAGGTTGCGGCAAACCCGGAGCGTATGCTTCCCCCCGGGGACCCGCCTGAACATCGTATAGAAGGACAGGATTTCGCGGACGCGGACGGGCTCAACCGCCAGCTTGACCGCCACCCAGGCTTCCGCGTCCCTCGGGATGTATCCAGAACTCTCCTGGATGATATGGAGCACCGGGAGGATGGCCGCGAGCTTCTCCGGGTAGAGGGCGATCGTCTTCTCGATCCTCTCGAGCGCTGCCGGCGAGGGCGTGAAGGTCATCGGTCGAGCTCCCCGCCGATCATGTTCATCGAGCCGAAGGTCGGGATGACGTCGGCGACAAGCCGCCCTTGGATGAGCTGCTCGAGCGCGGACACGATGTGAAAACAGGGTGCCCTCAGGTGAAGGCGATAGGGTTTGTCGGTCCCGTCCGAGACGATGTAGAAGCCGACCTCGCCGTTCCCGCCCTCGACGGAAAAATAGACGTCCCCCTTGGGCGGGCGGATGCCCTTGCCGCCCATGAAGAAGAGGAAGTGGCTGATGAGCCCCTCCATCGTCGTGTACGTGTCTTCTTTGGGAGGCACGGCGATGCCGCACCCGGGGCCGCGAAGCGAGGAGGGCTCTCCGGCGGCCATGAGGCCGGACAGCCGCTCCTTTTCGGACCCCTCGAGATTCGGAGACAGCCGGATGCGTTCGGTCGTGTGCCGCCTCCTCGAGACTCGGATGGCTTCGGCGGGCTCGATCGCCAGGCCGCCCCGGAGAGGCGCGGCGTCGGGGATGAGGGCCCCGACTTGCTCGAGAATCTTCAGGCTCTGCTCCATCTCGCGCATGCGCACGCTGTAGCGGTCGTAGTTGTCTCCGAACTCTCCGACCGGGACCTCGAACGAGAGCCGGTCGTAGACGAGATACGGGTGGGCCTTGCGGACATCATACGGGATGCCCGTCGACCTCAGGCAGGGCCCCGTCCAGCCGTACGACAGGGCGTCCTCCTTGGACAGGACCCCGACGCCGCGGGTCCGGCCGAGGAATATGCTGTTCTTGTCGAGCAGTCCCGAGACGTCTTTGAGCACCTTGCGGGTCTCGGCGACGGCCGTCGCGAGCGACGCCCGCCAATCGGGATGGAGGTCGGCCCGGACGCCCCCGATGCGGATGTACGAGGTCGTCATCCGGGCCCCGGTCGTGAACTCGATCACGTCCCAGAGGAACTCGCGGGCCTTCATCATATAGAGGAAGACGGTGAAGGCGCCGTTCTCCATGGCCATGGCCGCGAGACAGGTCAGGTGGTCGGAGACGCGCGAGAGCTCGCTCATCAGCACCCGGATGAGCTGGGCCCGCTCGGGCACGGTGACGCCGAGCATCTTCTCGACGGTCATGACGTAGCCGAGGTTGTTGATGAGCGGCGAGACATAGTTCAGCCGGTCAGTGTAGATGAGGAGGTTGAAATAGGTCTTGTTCTCGCAGGTCTTCTCGAAGCCGCGGTGGAGGTAACCGATCTCGCATTCGGAATTGAGGATCTTCTCGCCGTCGAGCTCGAGCATGATCCGGAGGGTGCCGTGCATGGCCGGGTGCGACGGTCCCATGTTGATGAGCATGGTCCCCGGCCGGGCTTTCTGCTGGATCCGCGTCATCGGCTCCATCTCAGACGTCATCCTTCAGAGGGATGCGCGGCTGGCCGAGCCGCCAGGGATAGGATTTTCGCAGGGGGTAGCCCTCGAAGCCCTCGTACATCAGGATCCTCTTCAGATAGGGATGGCCTTCGAACCGGACCCCGAACATATCGAAGACCTCGCGCTCGAGCCACTCGGCGTTCTTCCACAGCCCGACGAGGGTCTCGACGGCCGGGTCGGAGGCCGGGACCGAGGCCTTGATGCGGAGCCGGACGCCGCGGGACATCGCATAGAGGTGGTAGACAAGTTCGAAACGCCCTTCGGACGCCGAGAAATCGACGCAGGTCAGGTCCAGGAGAAGGGCATAGTCGAAGGGCGTCTCGCGGAGGACGGCCATCGCCGCGCGGACGTCCCGGGCCCGGAGGAGGATGACCGGGTCGCCGAACGAGTCGGAGACCGCCTCGACGGACGGCCCGAGTCTCGTCCGGATCTCTTCGATCAGGGTTTCCGGGCCCATCGCCAATCCTGCTTCTGGTTCTGGATCTTGTCCTGGAGCTTGAGGAGGCCGTCCAGGACCATCTCCGGGCGCGGCGGGCAGCCGGGGATAAGGATGTCGACGGGGATGACCTGGTCGATGCCCTGGAGGACGGCGTAGTTCTGATAGATGCCGCCGCTCACGGTGCAGGCGCCGAAGGCGATGACCCACTTGGGCTCGAGCATCTGGTCATAGACCGTCTTGAGGACCGGCGCGAGCTTGTGGGTGATCGTCCCGACGACGAGGAGTAGGTCGGCCTGGCGCGGCGAGAAGCGGGTCAGGCCGGCGCCGAAACGGTCGATGTCGAAGTGGGCGCAGGCCGTGGACATGTATTCCATGCCGCAGCAGGCGGTGATGAACGGATAATGGAAGAGCGAGAACTTGCGGCCCCAGCCGATGGCCGTCTCGAGCCGCGTCGTGAGGAAATCGAAGCCGCTCATGACCAGCGGAAGATCCCTTTCTTCCAGGCGTAGGCGAATCCGAGCGCCAGGACGAGGACGAAGCCGCCGAGGGCGGCGAAACCGCCGAAGCCCCGGCCCCGGAAAGCGAGCGCCAGGGGATAGAAGAAGACGATCTCCACGTCGAGGAGGAGGAAGAGCAGGGCGACGAGGAAGAAGGGGATTTGCACGGGACCGATGCCGGCCTGGAGGGGCTCGCTGCCGCACTCGAACGGCCTTTCGCGCGCGGGATTGGGCTTCCTCGGACCCAGGATGAAGTTGATGAGGATCATGACAACGGAGAGAAGGCCGAAAACGAGGAAGGCGATCGCAAGTTCCAGCATGATCCCTCGGGACGCGACACGATTCTATTCAATCGCCCGGGAATTTTCAACGACGCCGCGCCGGGCTAAGAATTCAGGATATGGAGCGCCTCGCCGTTGGCCTTGAGGGCCGCCTCGCCGATCGTCTCGGATAGCGTCGGGTGAATATAGATGATGCGGTCGAGCTCCTTGAGCGTCAGGCCCTTCGACACGGCCATGGTCAGGACCGGGATCATGTCGGAAGCGCCCGGGGAGACGACGTGGGCCCCGATGACCTTGTCGGACTCGTTGGCCAGGACTTTGACCAGCCCGTCGGTCGCCTCCATGGTCATGGCCCGGCCGCTCGCCTGGAGCGGGAAGACGCCCGATTTGACCTGTATCCCCTTGGCCGCGGCCTCTTCCTGGGTCAGGCCGACCGAAGCGAACTCGGGCTCGGTGAAGACGGCCGCAGGCAGGGCCGTGTAATCCGCCGCCCGGCTCATGCCCGAGGCGTTCTCGACAGCGACGATGGCATCGTGGTAGGCCTTGTGGGCCAGGAGCTTGCCGCCGATGACGTCACCGATGGCGTAGATCCCCGGGACGTTCGTCTCGAGCGCCCTGCTGACCTTGATGAAGCCACGGTCCATCTCGAGGAACGGCTCGCCGTCGAAGAGGTCGGCCGTGTTGGGCCTGCGACCGGCCGAGAGCAGGACTTTCTCGGCGCGGTACTCGAACGGGGCGTTCGTCTTCAGGCCCGCGCCCTTCAGGGCGACCCCGCCGTCCGCGACCACGGCCTCGTCGATCCTCATCTCGGTGAAGATCTTCAGGCCCTGCTTCTTGAGGGCCCGCTCGAGCCTCGTCACCGTCTCCTTGTCGGAGCCGGGCAGTATCTGGGGGAGGATCTCGAGCACGGTGACGTCCGTCCCCAGTCTCCGGTAGATCGAGCCCATCTCCAGGCCGATCGCCCCGGCGCCGATGACGAGCAGGCTCTTCGGGACCTCGGCGAGCGTGAGGGCTTCGGTGCTCGTGATCACGGTCTTGCCGTCGACCTCGAGGAACGGCAGCCCGGCCGCCCGGCTTCCCGTGGCCACGATGATCCTGCCGGCCTCGATCCTCCTCTCCCCTTCCGCCGTCCGGACTACGACGGATCGATCCGCCCTCAGCCGGGCCGGGGCCTTGACGATCTCGACCTTCCCCTTCTCGAGAAGGAAGATGAGCCCCTTGACCAGCTGATCGACGACCGCCTGGCGGCCCTGCTGGACCTTGGCCCAATTCAGGCGGATCTCCCCGACCGGCCCCTCGAGCGTCCTCGTCCCGCCGATCTCCTTGAGGACCTTGGTCTGATGCAGGAGGTACTTGGTCGGGATGCAGCCGTAATTGATGCACGTGCCACCGATGCGGTCCTGTTCGATGAGGGTGACCGTCTTCTTGAGCTGGGCCGCCCGCATCGCGGCCAGATATCCGCCCGGCCCGCCGCCGATGATGACGATGTCTCTCGTTTCGGCCATGGACGTTCCTTTCGATCGGTTCCTTATTCGGGTTTGATGTTCGCCCGCGCCTTGACTTCCGCCACCATCGCCTCCCAGCGGGAGCGCAGGAACGGCGGGGCTTCGAGGCTGGCCAGCGCATAGGCGCGGTCAGCCCGCTCGAGGTCGAGAACGGCGGTGATCATCTCCTCCTGATAGAAGCCGGCCTCGGCCAGGGGCATCCCCTCGGGCTCACGGATGAAGGATTGCCCGCTCGAGGTCTGCTTGCCGTCGGGCGACTGCCCGACGGTGTTGGCGACGCAGTGGAAGATCCGGGTCGTCGGCCCGGCCGGCTGCTGGGCCCGGCCCGAGGTCCTCTTCCAGATGACCGCCTCGATCTCGTCCGAGCTGCAGGACGGGTGGAAGAGGATCTTCGCCCCAGCCATGGCCGGAAGGCGGTAGAGCTCCGGGTGGCGGCCGTCGCGGCAGATGACCAGGGTCGCTTGAACGCCGTCGATCTCGAAGAGGGCCAGCTTGTCCCCGCCCCGGCAGAAGGTCCGCTCGTCGCGCCCGGCCATGTGGACCTTGGCGTACTCGTAAACGATCGCGCCTTCGGGGGAGATGACGTGGGCCAGATTGAGGCAGCGGTCCGGGGTCTTCCGGATCGTCCCCACGATGGCCCAGATCCGGGCCTCGGCGGCCGCCCGGCAGGTCCGCTCGAGCGCCCTCTCGACCGCCGCCGGGTCCAGCTTGACGGCGGCGGGGAAGTCATAGCCGGTCAGGTTCGCCTCGGGGAACAGGACCACGCGGCTGCCCTCGCCGGCGGCCAACCGGATGTAGTGTAGCGCCCGGTCGAGATTCCGGTCAACCGACTTGGCCCAGTGGAGCTGGACGCACGAGACCTGGAGCGTCCTCGCCGTCATGGGGTGACGGCTCCCCGCCGTTTCACGAAGGTCTTCACCGACAGCATGACCACTCCGGCGGACAGGGCCAGCAGGAGGACGTCCGCGGCGATGAGGACATAGTTCGCCTTCTTGACGTAGCCCGCGAGCAGGATGCCGAGCGAGGCGAGCGTCGTCGCGATCATGAAGACCGCGGGGACGAGGGTGAACCAGTTGCGCCGCTTGCGCAAGAGGAGCCAGGCCGAGACGGTCAGCAGGGCCATCGCCGCGAGCAGCTGGTTGGCCGTGCCGAAGATGGGCCACAGGGCGCTGAAGGCGTTCGAATAGGCCAGGCACCACATCAGGGCGACCGACAGGCCGGAGTTGAACCAGTAGCGCTTCAGGAGGGCCGGGACCTTCTTGAGGACGATCGACCACAGCTCCTCGAAGAGATAGCGGTTGAGCCGTACGGCCGCGTCGAGCGTCGTGATGACGAAGCCCTCGACGAGCAGGATGCCGAAGACCGTGCCTAATGCGACGGGGATGCCCAGGCCCTCGTGGAAGAGACGGCCCGCGGCCAGCGAGAAGCCGAGGATGGGGTTGGATCGCACGGCCGGGTCAACCGGCCAGACGATGGCCTTGTAGTCGGAGAAGGCCATGACCGCCCCGAGGGCCAGGAGGACGCAGACCGACAGTAGCGACTCGAGGAGCATGGCGTTGTAGCCGACGCGCCGGGCGTCGGGCTCCTTGGCCAGCTGCTTTCCCGTCGTCCCCCCTGCGACCAGGCAGTGGAAGCCCGAGATGGCCCCGCAGGCGATGGTGATGAACATCATCGGCCAGATGAAGCCGAGGTTGAGCGTGCCCTCGGCCAGGTTGAAGCGCGGCATGGTCACCGTCATCCCCTGGAAGCCGCAGCTGAAGAGCGAGACGATCATCAGGCCGATGCCGCCGTAGAGGATCTGGACGTTGATGAAGTCGCGCGGCTGGAGGATGAGCCAGACCGGCACGCCGGCGGCGATGAGGACGTAGATCGAGATGATGATCATCCAGGTCGTCGGGGCCAGGGTCACCGGAACGGCGATGCCCAGGAAGACCGAGGCGACGCAGATCACGGCGGCCAGGATATAGGCGAGGGCGGTCTTGAGGTTCTTCTTATAGAGGAGGAAGCCGAGGAGCGGGGAGCAGAGGGTGATGAAGATGACCGAGGTCGAGGCGATGCCTCCGATCCGGCCCATGACGACGCCGTCCCGGACGACGGTCTTGAGGAAGGTCTCCCCTTCCTTGACCCCGATCTTGGCCAGCGGCCAGAGCGAGGTCAGGGAGATCGAGGTCGCGCTGAGGAAGGACGACGTGACCAGGACGATCATGACGATGGTGAAGGCGATGAACAGGTTGAAGCCCTTTTGGCCGAGGGTCTTGCGGGCCACTTCGGCCATGGACTTGCCGCCCTCCCGCATGCTGATGAACAGGGTCGTGTAGTCATGGACGGCCCCGATGAAGACGCCGCCGAAGACGACCCAAAGCCAGGCCGGGACGAAGCCGTAGAGGATGGCCATGGTCGGGCCGAGGATGGGACCGGCCCCGGCGATGGCCGAGAAGTGATGGGCGAAGACCACATAGCGCTTGGTCGGCACGTAATCCCGGCCGTCGCAGCACGTGACCGCCGGCGTCGGATGGGCGGGGTCCTCGCCGAGGCTCTTGGCGATGTAGCGGGAATAGAGCCGGCCGGCCCCGGCGAAGACGGCGACGGCGGCGAACAGGATCACGAGAACGTTCATGAAGGTCTCCTCGTCGGGGAGCTCGCCCCCGCTCCGGACAAATCTTGATAACATAGCCCGGGCCGGGTGTCAAAGGGCGGGAGCCGCGAGTCAAGATCGGGCGTCGTTCCTCCCGCGGCGTCACCCCCCGGCCGTGCTCCGGCGGTAAGCGAAGTCTTCGGAGCGACCTGCAGAATCCTGTCCGAGCACTCGAGGCCACGATTCTGCGAAATATCATGAATGGATGACTTTTCTAGATATTTCCCAGTCGCGCCGCTTCGAGTCACTCCGCTCTGCGCCTGGTCCTCCGCTCCCTGCAGTCGCTCCGGGTAGGCCCCCCACGCCGTTGTGTCACGTCCGCCCGATTTGTCCCGGCAAGAACGAGCTAGGATAAGGAGCCGTCCATTGAGATGGATTTGACAGGCCCGGCGTGAATCGGTAAAAAGGGGGCCGGAAAGGTAGGAAGGAGACCCGGCATGCTGACGACCCCGGAAAAGATCGTTTTCGTTCTGCTGATCCTGGCGACGGCGGCGGCGTTCCTCGGGCCGATCGTCCGCAGGATCAGGATCATCCTGGCCGGCCGGCCCGAGGACCGGTTCGGGGACCTCGGGAAACGGTTCACGCATGCCGTGACGAAGGTGCTCTTCCAGAGATGCACCCTCCGGAGCGAGCGCCTTTTCACCGGCCTCATGCACGTCGGGATCTTCTACGGCGCCCTGTCGTTCGATACGATGACGGTCTCCCACACGCTCGAGGGCTTCTTCGACGGCTTCTATCTCTTCGGCCGGACGAACTTCGGCCTGCTCTTCTCGTTCATCATCGACGCGGCCGCGATCTCCGTCATGGCCGGCGTCATCTTCCTGGCCTTCCGCCGCTTCGTCATCCGGCCCAAGGCCTACGCCACGACGCCCGGCGACTCGGCGCTCATCTATCTCCTGATCACCCTGGCCACCGCGACCTACCTGTATTTCGAGGCCTTCTCGATCGCTCATCATCCGGACACGGCCCGCTGGTCGTTCCTCGGTCAGTGGCTCGCGGGCCTGGTCGGCCGGTCGGGCCTCGGCGCCGAGGCCGTCGCCTCGCACTTCAAGATCGCCTGGTGGGCCCACGTCGTCGCCGTCTACGGCTTCATCGCCTATGTTCCCCGCTCCAAATACCTGCACATGTTCGCCGGGCCGATCAATGTCTTCTTCCGGCGGTCGGCGCCGAGCGGCGAACTCGCGACGATCGACCTCGAGAAGTCCGAGGTCTTCGGGATCGAGAAGATCCCCGACTTCACCTGGAAAGACAACCTCGACGCCTTCGCCTGCATGGAGTGCGGCCGCTGCCAGGACGCCTGCCCGGCCTTCGCCAGCGACAAGCCCCTCTCGCCCAAGATGATCGTGTTCAATATGGAAAAGGCCCTCCTGGCCGGCGACCAAGCGCTCGCCGGCAAGAAGCGCGATGACCTCGACGAGCTCGTCCCGGCGACCTTCACCGAGGGCGAGATCTGGACCTGCACGACCTGCGGCGCCTGCCAGAAAGAATGTCCCGTCGAGATCGAGCACATCCGCAAGATCGTCGGCGCCCGCCGCTCCCAGGTCATGATGCAGAGCAAGTTCCCCACCGAGCTCAACGCCTTCTTCCGCAACCTGGAGACGAACGCCAATCCCTGGGGCATCGGTTTTGCCACGCGGGCCGAATGGGGCGATCCTCTGGAGGTCCGCCACATCAAGGACGTCCCCGGGGCCGAATATCTCTTCTGGGTCGGCTGCATGGGCGCCTTTGACGACGGGGGGAAGGCGATCGCCGCGGCCCTCGTCAAGATCCTCCGCGCCGCCGGGGTCGCCTTCGGGACGCTCGGGACGGAGGAGAAGTGCTGCGGCGATTCGGCCCGGCGTCTCGGCAACGAGTACCTCTTCCAGAGCCTGGCCCAGGAAAATATCGCCCTCTTCAGGCAATATGGGGTCAAGAGGATCGTCACCATCTGCCCCCACGGCTACAACACGTTCAAGAACGAATACCCGAAGCTTCTTGATCTCATGCCGGATCTCGCCGCCGAGGACAAGGCCCGGCTGCGGGACATCGAGGTCGTGTCGCACGCCGAGCTCATCCGAGATCTCATCGCCTTCGGGCGGATCGCGCCCAAGGCCGCGGGCCGGGCGGAGTACACCTTCCACGACCCGTGCTATCTCGGCCGCCACAACGGGCTGATCAAGGAGCCCCGGGCCGTGCTGGCTTCGGCCCTGGGCGGCAGGCCGAAGGAGCTGGCGAGGCACGGCAACGACAGCTTCTGCTGCGGCGCGGGCGGCGGGTTGATGTGGACCGAAGAGTCGCTCGGCCGGCGCATCAATCACCTGCGCACGGACGAGGTCATCGCGGCGGGGACGACGCTCGCGGCCGCGGCCTGCCCCTTCTGCCTGACCATGCTCCGCGACGGTCTCAAAGACAAGGGTTGTGACTCCGTCACGGTCGAGGACATCGCCCAGATCGTGGCGGACCGGATCGTCTGAAGCCGGACCGGTCAGGGACGCCGCGGCAGGGCGTCTTTCTCGGTTCTCGCCTTCTCCAGCTTTTCCCAGGCCCCGACCAGGCTCTGGCGAGCTTTCGAGACCTTCTGAAGCCTATCGCCGAGGTCCTTGACGTACTTGCCGGCGTCATTGACGGACTTCATGGCCTTGTCGTTCGCCGGATAACCGATGACGAGCTGGGGGACCGCGAGTCCCGCGGCGGCGGCCTCCTCCCTGGCCCTTTCGTAGGTCCTCTGGGCGTCGCTGCGGTTGTCGGACAGGTCCTGGAAAGCCCCCGAGAGGTCCCTCAGCGACTTCCCCGCCGCTTCAAAATCGCCGGCGGCGGCGCCTTCCTGGTCCGCGATCTCCTTCACGGCATCCAGGACTTCCAACTCAGCCTTCTGGACCTTGACTTCAGCCGCCAGGGCCTTCTTCGATGCTTCGTCCTTGGCCCGGCCGGCCGATTTCACCCGGGCCTCGAGGGCCTTTATCTCCGCTCTTTTCGTTTCGCGCTGAAGGTCGACCTGTTTCCGGGACTCGGCCAGGCGGTCCCGGAAGTACTTGGACATATCGAGACACCAGGCCGCGAGATCCTTGATCGTGCCGATCTCTCCCGAGGACATCTCCGGGAGGAGGTTCTCGAGCTTATAGAGGTCGGTCACCCGGGTGATCTCGGTGGTCTGGGCTTCCTGTCCGGCGGCCAGGGCGGGTATCAGGGCGAGCACGGCCGCGGCGAGGGCCGGCTGGAAGGCGCGCCTCCGTTTCAAGAGAGACCTGATAGTCATGGATGAGGCTCCTTTCGGTTGGCAGGGTTCCCATTGACCGGGGCCATTGATGATAGCGCCGGGCGGGACCGCCGTCAAGCCGAGCGGCGGACGCCGGTTAACCTGGATCATTCACGAGCCGAGGCGGCTGCAGATGCGAGGCGTCAAAGGGTGAAGCTGTACTCCGGGTACTGCGAACCCTTTGCCACGATTCAGATGCGGCCGGATCGGCTTGCCCGAAGGGTAAAAACGCGTCCAGGCTAGAAGACTTTATCGACTTGGATGCCGTGCCCTCGCAGGGCCTTGGCCAGCCTGGCGGCCTGGGTCCGGAAGAAGCCGTCCGTGAGGGCCTCGAGCAGGCCGTGACGCTCATAAAAGGCTTTGACGGCCGGGAGGTAGTTCATCCTGTCGATGAGGACGCGATCGACGGCCCCGGCCAGCAGTCCGGCCAATCGCTCCGGGTTCCCGGGCAGGAGCGGTCCGGCGAACGCGTAAGTGGAGATGCCGGCGGCCTTGAATTCCCGCAGGACCTCGATCCTTTCCCCGACCGGCGAGGACTTCCGTTCGAACAGCCGGATGACCGTCTCGTCCTCCGTGGCGATCGAGAAGCCCACCTGGACGTCCGGGATCCGGAGGATGACATCGAGGTCGCGGCGGACGCGGGCCGACTTCGTCTGGATCACCACCGGGAAATCGCGGCCGGCCAGGACCTCGAGCGAGCGGCGGGTCAGCGCGTGCCGCTCTTCGAGAGGCTGATAGGGATCGCAGACCGAGGCGAACCAGATCGTCCCCCGCTTGGCCCGGACGATCTGCTTGGCCAGCAGGGCGGGCGCGTTGACCTTGGCGTCGACGAATCCGCCCCAGGGCTCGCTGTGGCCGCTGTACCGGCGCATGAACAGGGCGGCGTAGCAGTAAACGCAGCCGACCTCGCAGCCGGTGTAGGGATTGACGCAGTAATCGTAGATCTTCGAGGGATTGAGGATGGACTTGGCCTCGATCTCGCGGACGGCAGGTCCAGCCATAAGGTCATTATATCAAAGGGGGACGGTCCTCTTACGTCAGGATCTCCTTGAAAGCGCGGACCGCGCGCGCGACATCCTCGTCGCCGACGTCCTTGTGGGTGACCATGCGGATGCCGCCGCTCACGGCCAGGGCCAGGATGCCCTTCGCTCGCATCCTCTCGAGCATCGCGGCCACGGAGATCGACGGGTGTTCGAAGCCGAAGATGACGATATCGGTCTCGACCGTCGCCGGGTCGATCTTGACGCCCGGCAGGCCGCTGATCCCCGCGGCCAGCTTCTTCGCCCGGGCGTGATCGTCCTTGAGCCGGTCGACCATCTCGGTCAGGGCGATGATCCCGGGCGCGGCCAGGACGCCGACCTGGCGCATGCCGCCGCCGAGCGCCTTCCGGAGCCGGCGCCCAAAGTCGATCCTCTCCCGGCTGGCGGCGAGCAGCGAGCCCACCGGGGCCGACAGCCCCTTGGACAGGCAGAATTGCACGGAGTCCACCTGCCCGGCGTAGTCTCTGACCGGGACGCCGGCCGCGGCGCTGGCGTTGAAGATCCGGGCCCCGTCGAGATGGACCTTCAGCCCGTTCTCGTCGGCGATCTTCCGCATGGCCTTGAAATTCTCGAGCGGGACGACCGCCCCGCCCCAGTTGTTGTGGGTGTTCTCCAGGCAGATGAGGGTCGTCTGGGGCGTGTGGACGTTCGGCTTGCGGATGGCGGCGACGACGTCCTTCGGGTCCATCGCCCCGCGCGCCGAGCGCACGGGCCGGGGCGTGACCCCGGAGATGAAGGTCATGTGGGTCGATTCCATGTTATAGATGTGCGAGCGCTCCTCGACGATGACCTCCTCCAGGGCGTTCGTCCACATCTTGACCGCGATCGAATTGGCCATTGTGCCGGACGGGCAGTAGAGGGCCGCCTCCTTGCCCATCGTCTCGGCGGCCAGCCGCTCGAGGTGAAGGACGGTCGGGTCGTCGCCGAGGACGTCGTCGCCGACCAGGGCCTCGGCCATGGCCTGTCTCATCTTGGCGGTCGGTCTCGTCACGGTATCGCTGCGAAAATCAGAATAGGTGATCGACATGGTCTCGCCTCCGAAAGCGCCATTATATCGCTTCTGCCGAGATGGACGCAACGCCCCGACCGCGCGAGGTCGCGGAAGGAAGGACCGAGGGGAAGAATCACCGCAGCGAACGGAGGCGATCCCCGAGGTCCCTCCGCGACCGGAGACCGGACGGACAGAGGCAACGCTTGGTTCGTTTACTAAGTTCGGAAGATATGATAATAATAGATTTCGAATTCCCAAGCGTGACATCTGCAGATGGCGAAGAATTTCCTCTATAACGCGGCTCTGTCTTCGCTCCTCTTCCTCATCCTGTTCTTCCTGAGCGCCGTCATCTTCTCCCAGGTCCTGCTCAAGAGCGAGGTCGTGACCGTGCCCGACGTCACCGGCAAGCCGGTCGCCCAGGCCCGCTCGGAGCTCCTGAAAAAGGACCTGAGCCTCGTCCCCAAGGACACCGAGGCGAGCGACCGCTTCGAAAAGGGCCTCATCGTGCGCCAGGACCCCGCCGCGGGCTCGCGGATCCGCATCACGACCGTCGTCCAGGTCACCACCAGCTCAGGGAGCGGCACCGTGAGCGTTCCTGAGCTCGCCGGCAAGACCCTCGACGAGTCCATGACCCTGCTCCAGGCCGCCGGCCTGAAGAAGGGCAACCTGACGCAGGTCCACACCCCCCGCACTTCGGCGGGCCGGATCCTGGATCAGCGGCCGGCGCCCGGCACCGTCGTCGAGCGCGGCTTCCCTGTCGGGCTGCTTCTCAGCCAGGGCGATCTCGACGCCCGGTATATCATGCCCGACCTCATCGGGCTCAGGGCCGACGGCGTCATCGGCCGGCTCGACGCCTGGGGCTTCAAGGTCGCCGACATCCGCTACGTCTATTACCCGGGGGCCCCGGCGGGCCTCATCGTCAAACAGGACCCCCCGAACGGCTACCGCGTCCAGAAGCGAAACCGCATCTCGCTCGAGGTCAGCCGCTGATGGTCCTCATCGCCCCCTCGATCCTGTCGGCCGATTTCGCCCGGCTCGGCGAGGCCGTCCGGATGGCCGAGGAGGCGGGGGCCGACCTCATCCACGTCGATATCATGGACGGGCACTTCGTGCCCAACCTGACCCTGGGCCCGCAGCTCGTCGCGGGCATCCGCCGCGAGACGCGCCTGCCCATCGACGTCCACCTCATGGTCGAGAACCCCCGGGCCTTCGTCCCCCTGTTCCACGAGGCGGGGGCCGACTGGATCTCCATCCACGTCGAGGCGACGGCCCATCTCCACAAGGACCTGAGCCTGATCCGGTCGCTGGGCCTCAAAGCCGGGGCCGTCCTCAATCCGGCGACGCCCATCGGCGCTCTCGAGGAGGTCCTAGGCGAGCTCGACTACGTCCTGATCATGTCGGTCAACCCGGGCTGGGGGGGACAGTCCTTTATCCCCTCCTGCCGGGAGAAGATCCGCAGGCTCCGCGACCGGATCCGCGCCGAGAAGCTCACCGTGCCCATCGAGGTCGACGGCGGCATCAAGCTCGACAACGTCGAGGACATCATCCGCGCCGGCATGGACATCGTCGTCGCCGGCTCGGCCGTGTTCGACGCCCCCGATCCGGCCGCGGCGATCCGGGCCCTGAAAGACATCGCGAGGAAGACTTCATGACCAAACCCGCCCCGAAAATCCGTCTCGCCGCCGTCGGACTCCTGCTCTTCGCGCTCGGCTTCGTCGCCGGGTGCGGCAAGAAGACGGTTGAGATCGCGCCAGATCTGGCTTCGTCGGACGAGGCTCTCTACAAGCTCGGCGAGCAGTACATCAAGAAGGACACCGAAAAGGCCCTTCTGTACCTCCGGCAGGTCATCGATTCGTTCCCCAAGAGCTTCTACGCCCAGCGAGCCAAGCTCCTCATCGCCGACGCGTATTTCCGCAAGGGCGATGAGAGCAGCATGATCCTGGCCGCGGCCGAATACAGGGAGTTCATCCGCTCCTATCCCTACTCCCCGTCGGCCGCCTACGCCCAATACCAGATCGCCATGACCTTCTACAGGAAGATGCTGAAGCCCGGGCGGGACCCGTCCAAGACGATCCAGGCCCTGGCCGAATTCAAGAAGGTCATCACCGATTATCCCGCCTCCGACCAGGCCAAGGAGGCCCAGACCCGGATCGCGGAGTGCGAGGAGCGCCTGGCCGGCCACAGCGCCGAGATCGCCATCGGCTACTACAAGCGCCGCGGCTACGTGGCCGCCATCGGCCGGCTGACCGAGATCATGAACACGTATCCGAACTTTTCCGGGCTCGACCGGGTCTACTTCTATCTCGGCGACTGCTACTTCATGACCAAGCGATACGACCAGGCCCTTCCGTACTTCACCAAGGTGGTCACGGACTACCCGGGGCGGAAGCTGGCCGAGACCGCGACGCAGCGGCTCAAGGAGATCGAGAGACTGAAAGCCGCCGCCCCGGAGACCAAAGTCAAGAAAAGCTGACCCCGGAGGGGGGCGGGAGGTCCTGACATGCGGGCTGGGAACACGCCGATCCGACGCGTTCTTGTTTTGTGCGCGGGGCTCGCCGTCGCCGCCGCGCAGGTTGCGGCCGCGGGGCTGCCCATCAAGCCGCTGGCTGCGGGGCTGAGCTACGAGAACTTCTCCCGGACCGTCGTCTGGAAGGGCGACGAAGCCTCCTCCAAGATCCAGGCCGGCCTCATCTCGGCCCGGGCGGAATTCGGGCTGGCCAAGGGCATCGTCGTGGGCGTCCACGCCGGCCTCTCCCTGACCGACTTCAAGGACGTGAGCTTCACCGCCCTTCCGATCAGCCTCCAGTACGACGGCTCGCCGCTCAAGGGTTTCGCGCTGGGGGTGGACATCGACGCGCCGCTCCATAAATTTTCGGACTTTGAGATCGGCGCGACGGCCCGGTTCGTCTATTCGATAGGGATGTCGAAGACCTGGCCGCTCGAGGGTTTCGCGGTCGAAGGCGAGGCCAGGGGGTCGTCGAACTGGCTGGAGGCGGCCGTCGGGCCCCGCCTGTCGTACCTGTTCTTCGGCCGGGTCGTCCCCTATCTCGAGATCTGCGCCCGCTGGCTCAGGGCCGACTTCGAGATGAGCGAAACCCTGGAGGACCTGAGCGGCGCCGAGAAGAAGCTCGTCCGCGGCGACCTCCAGCTCAGCTTCGCCCTCGGCGCCGACGCGGCGGTGACCGACCGCATCGTGATCGAAGCCAAGGCCGGGATCCTGCCGTATACCGGCGGCGTCAACGGCCTCGTATCGCTCGGCGTCCTATACAAGTTCTAGGGCAAGGAGAGGACCATGATCATGGCGCTCGAGAGTCTCCCCAAGGTCGCCGCGACCGCGCTCATCGTCCTGTACTCCGCCCTGGGAACGGGGGACGGCAGCCTGTCCCTGCAGACCAAGAGCCCGGGACGCACCTTCGTGCGCCCGGCGTCCCATCTCCGGGTCGAAAGACCCCTTCTCCGCCGCCGGGCCCCCCGCTACGCGGCCAACCGCGTCCTCGTCCGCTTCCGCCCCGAGATCGATCCGGTCTACGCCGAGGGCCTCCTGCGGTCCTACGGCTTCCCGGCCGTGCGCCGGATCGGCGCGATCGGCGTCTACAACGTCACGACGGCCGCCGGCGTCTCCGTCACCGAGACCCTGGCGATGCTGCGGCGCAACGGCGACATCGAGCTGGCCCGGCCCGACTACCGGGCCCGCCTGGCCGACGTCCCCAACGATCCGTACTTCCTGAACTACCAATACGCCCTTTGGAACCGCGGCGGCGTCCTCGATATCAGCCCGGAGATCCAGCCTCAGATGACCGCCGGGGCCGACCTCAAGGCGACGAGGGCCTGGGATATCACTCACGGCGACTCAGAGACCGTCATCGCCATCATCGACACCGGCGTCGACATGGAGCACCCCGATCTCGCCGGCAAGGTCGTCTCGGCCGGCCGCGATTTCGCCAACGACGACATGGACGCCACCGACGACCACTGGCACGGCACCCACGTGGCCGGGGTCGCTGCGGCGGACACGGACAACGGGGACGGCGTCGCCGGCGTCGCCTGGGACTGCCGGATCCTCCCGGTCAAGGTCACCGACGCCGAGGGCAACGGCTTCTACAGCTGGATCATCGACGGCATCATCTGGGCGGCCGATCAGGGCGCCGACGTCATCAACCTCAGCCTGGGCGGGGACGTCGACGATCCGTTCCTCGAGGACGCCTGCAAATACGCCCACGACAAGGGCATCGTCGTCGTCGCCGCGACCGGCAACGACAGCCTGTCCGGGGTCCTGTTCCCCGCCGCCTACGACAGCTATGTCCTCGCCGCGGCCGCCAGCGACTATGACGACGTGATCGCCGACTTCTCGAACTACGGCCCCGAGGTCGACGTGGCCGCGCCGGGCGTCTGGATCCTCGGCCCCGCGCCCCAATGGTACGTCGGGACCGGGAACCTGCCCTACCTCTTCGCCTCGGGAACGTCCGCGGCATCCCCCCAAGTGGCCGGGATGGCCGCGCTCATCAAGAGCGCCAAGCCCGAGCTTCCGGCCGACGACATCATGAGGATCATCCGTTACACGGCCGACGACATCAACAGGACGTCGTTCCCGGGCCGCGACGACCACTCCGGCTACGGCCGCATCAATATGGAAAGGGCGCTCGCTCCCTACATCATCCGGTAGAGCTCCGGGCGTCATGATCAAGTTCCTGCGGGTCCGGAACCTGGCCACGATCGAGGACCTCGAGCTCCCTCTCGACCCCGGCTTCTCCATCCTGACCGGCGAGACCGGCGCGGGCAAGTCCATCATCATCGACGCCATCCGTCTCGTCCTCGGCGAGAAGGGCTCGCCCGATCTCGTCCGGACCGGGAAGGCCGAGGCCTTCGTCGAGGCCGTCTTCGACGTCGCGGGCCGCCCGCTCGACCTCGACGGCCTGCCGGAGCCCGAAGACGGGGAGCTCCTCATCCAGCGCTCGGTCACCGACCAGGGCACGGGCAAGGCCTTCGTCAACGGGGTCCTCGTCCCGGTGCGGCGGCTGCGAGAGATCGGCCCGCGCCTCATCGACATCTACGGCCAGAACGATCACGTCTTTCTTCTCCACCTCGAGAACCATCTCGCCTATCTCGACGAGACCCTCGAGGACGCCGGCCCCGTCCGCGACACGGCCCGGGCCGCCCAGGAGCTGCGGCGCCTGCTCCAGGAGAAGCGCGAGCTCGAGGGCCGGGAGAAGGAGCGCGAGCAGCGTCTCGACTTCATCGCCTACCAGCTCAAGGAGATCGAGTCCGCCGCCCTCAAGCCGGGCGAGGACGAGGCGCTCCTTCGCGAGCGGGACATCCTCCGCAACGCCGAGAAGATCGCGGGCCTCGTCGACAAGGCCCTCGACCTGGCCTATCTCGGCGAGGACTCGCTCGTCCCCCGCATCGCCCGGCTCAAGTCCGTCCTGGCCGACCTCGCCTCCTACGACCAGTCCTTCGGCGGGTTCCGGGGGGGTCTCGAGGACGCGTCCATCCTCCTCCAGGACGCCGCGGACATGCTCGTCCGCTTCCGGGACCGCCGGGCCGCCGCGCCGGACAACGCCGAGGAGGTCGAGGAGCGCCTGAGCGTCATCGAGAAGCTCAAGCGCAAGTACGGCGGGACGATCGACGCGGTCATGGCCCACGGCGAAGGGCTCCGCCGCGAGCGGGCCGGGCTCGAGTCCGGCCGGGAAAGGCTCCAGGAGCTCGAGACCGCCGTCGGGACGAAGTTCGAAGAGTACGCCCGGGCCGCCGCCCGCCTGGGCGCCGAACGAAAAAAGGCGGCGGCCAGGCTCGGCCGGACGATCGAGAAGGAGATCGCCCTGCTCGGCATGACCAAGGCCCGCTTCGAGGTCCGGCTCGCCGCCCGGTCGCCGTCCCTCGACGACCCGGCGACCATCCGCGACCAGGGCGCCGAGGACGTCGAGTTCCTGCTCTCTCCCAACCCGGGCGAAGAGCTCCGGCCCCTGCGGCGCATCGCCTCGGGCGGCGAGCTGTCGCGGATGATGCTCGCCCTCAAGTCGGCCGGCAAGGACAAGGAAAGCCTCAAGACCCTCATCTTTGACGAGGTCGACGCCGGGATCGGCGGCAAGACCGCCGAGTTCATCGCCCGCAAGCTCGGCCATCTCGCGGCCCGCCACCAGGTCATCTGCATCACCCACCTGCCGCAGATCGCCTCGGCCGCGGCCCATCACTTCAGCGTCGACAAGCGCGTCGAGAGGGAGAGGACCTTCACCGGGGTCCGCAAGCTCGGCCGCGGCGAGCGGATCGAGGAGATCGCCCGGCTCATCGCCGGGAGCCGGCTGACGCAGGCCTCGCGCGAGATCGCCCGCGAGATGCTCGACTGCGGCCTGACGAAAGGACCACGACCATGAGCAAGCCGGATTGCGCCCTGTCTTTCTTCCGCCAGGGGTTCAGCTGTTCCCAGGCCGTCGCCGCGGCCTTCGCCGCCGACTACGGGCTCGATAAGGAAACCGCCCTGCGCCTGTCCCAGGGGTTCGGCGGGGGCATCGCCCGCCGGGCCGACTGGTGCGGCGCCCTGACCGGGGCCATCATCGTCATCGGCCTCAAGCACGGCCGGGTCCGGCCCGACGACGCCGCGGCCCGCGACAAGACCTACGCCCTCGTCCAGGAGCTCATCGCCCGCTTCACCGCCCGCCACGGGGAGCTCAAGTGCCGCGACCTCCTCGGCTGCGACCTCAGCACGCCGGAAGGCCAGAAGAAAGCCGACGAGCTGAAGCTCCACCAGACGAAGTGCGAGGACTTCGTCCGGGACGCGGCCGCGATCCTCGATGAGCTGCTCTGACCGCCCGCCCGCCGGGCTTCGTGTATAATACCGTCCCATGAGCGCCTCCCTCGCCGGCCTGAAGGTCTTCGTCCGGACCTTCGGCTGCCAGATGAACGAGAACGATTCGGAGCACATCGCCGGGGTCCTGGCCCGGGCCGGCGCCGCGGCGGCCGAGGGAGCCGAGGACGCGGACATCGTCGTCGTCAACACCTGCGCCGTCCGGCAGAAGTCCGAGGAAAAGCTCTATTCCTACCTCGGCCGGCTCTCACGGCTCAGGAAGAAGCGGCCTTTCGTGCTCGGCGTCGCCGGCTGCGTCGCCCAGGTCCAAAAGGCCGGGCTCGTCGAAAGGCTGCCGTTCATCGACTTCGTCGCCGGGCCGGACAGCTATGCCGACCTCGCCGAGATCGTCGCCCGGGCCGCCGAGGCTCCCGTCATCCGGACGGACTTCGGCCGGGAGTGGCGGGAGATCGGCGCGGCGTCGACCGTCCGCCAGACCCCGTGGTGCGCTTTCGTGCCGGTCATGGAGGGCTGCGACAACTTCTGCGCGTATTGCATCGTCCCCTTCTCGCGCGGCCGCGAGAAGTTCCGGCCCCTGCCGAACATCCTCGCCGAGGTCCGGGATGCCGCCGCCGGCGGCGCGTTCGAGGTCCAACTCCTCGGCCAGAACGTCAATTCCTACCGGGACCCCGGTTCCGGGCTGGGCCTCCCCGATCTCCTCGGCGCCGTGGCGGCCGTCCCCGGGATCGAGTGGGTCCGGTTCATCACCTCCCACCCGAAGAACTTCGGCGACGAGCTCATCCGGGCCATGGCCGGCATCCCGAAGGTCTGCCCCGCCCTCCATCTGCCGCTCCAGTCGGGCTCCTCCCGGATCCTCGAGCGGATGAACCGGGGTTACTCGCGCGAGGACTACCTGGCCCTGGTCGGGCGGCTGCGGCGGAGCGTGCCTTCGCTCCTGCTCATGACGGACATCATCGTCGGCTTCCCCGGCGAGACCGAGGAGGACTTCGAGGCGACCTGCGGCCTGCTGAGGGAGGTGGGCTTCGCCGGGATCTTCTCCTTCCGCTATTCGCCCCGGCCCCTGACGGCCGCGGCGGCCGTCGCCGACGACGTCCCGCTCGAGGTCAAGCGGCGCCGGCTCGTCGCCCTGCAGGCCCTCCAGAGGTCGATCCAGACGGGGATCTTCCGGTCTTTCATCGGCCGGGACGTGCGCGCCCTCGTCACCGGGCCGAGCCCCAAGGGCGCCGGGCGCGTCTCGGGACGGACAGCCGGCAACCTGGTCGTCAACTTCGACGGCGCCTCGGATGCCCCCGGCCGCTTGGTCACCGTCCGCATCACCGGCTCCGGCCCCTACAGCCTCCACGGCCGGGCCATAGGATAGGTCTTCCCGAACCGCTCGGCTCCGCGCCCCGCAAAGCCCTCCTGGCAATGGATCTTTCGCCCCCTCTTGAGGGATTCGTCGCCAGGGCAAATCGAGAATCGAGGAGATGGGACGGCGAGCGCACCGGCGCAATAGGCTGGGAAAACAGCGGACCTCAGACAAGGCCGCGGAAGAAGGGACCGAACGGAGACGATCCCCGAGGTCCCTCCGCGGCCTTAGGTCCGGAGTCCCACCCTTTGGCTCCCGAAGCGCATTGCCATTTGGGGACGATTCCGATATAATCAAACATCCTTGAGCCCCTTACGCCGGGAATTTAGAAGAGCGGATGAAAGTCAACGTCTGGAATACGATCTTGCAGCTCAGCAAAGAGCGGGGCGTCGAGCCTCGCGTCATCATCCAGGCGATTGAGGAATCCCTCCGGGTCGCGTCGTCCAAGTTCTTCTCCCAGAAAGAGAACGTCCAGGTCCTGTTCAAGCCCGAGAAGGGCGAGCTCAGGGTCTATGCCGTCAAGCGGGCGGCCGAGAAGCCCAAGAACCCGGCTGAGGAGGTCTCCTTGGCCGAGGCCCGGGCCATCCGCCCCGACGTCAAGGAAGGAGAGACGGTCGAGGTCGACCTGCCTTCCGATACCCTGGGCCGCATCGCCGCCCAGGCGGCCAAACAGGTCATCTATCAGAAGGTCCGCGACGCCGAACAGGATAAGGTCCTCAACGAGTTCGCGCCCCGGATCGGCGAGATCGTCACCGGCGTCGTCCGCAGGATCGAGGACGAGGTCATCATCCTCGAGGTCAACCGGACCGAGGTCCTGCTCCCCCTCCGCGAAAAGCTGCCTTTCGAGGAGGTCCGCCGGGGCGACCTGGTCAAGGCCGTCATCACCCAGGTCCTGAGGAACTACCAGGGAGCCCAGGTCATCGTCTCCCGCTCTTCGCCCCGGTTCCTGGCCCGTCTCCTCGAGACGGAGATCCCGGAGATCGCCAACGGGACGATCGAGATCAAGGACATCGTCCGCCAGCCCGGGGACCGGGCCAAGGTCGCCGTGGCCAGCCGCGAGCGGGACATCGACCCCGTCGGGGCGTGCATCGGCGTCAGGGGCAACCGCATCCTGGCCATCTCCAAGGAGCTCGGGGGCGAGAAGGTCGACATCATCCCCTGGTCTCCCGATCTCGTCACCTACGCCAAAGCCGCCCTCAGCCCGGCCAAGGTCGACCGGCTGCAGGTCGTCAGCCGGACCGAGAAGGCCCTGCTCGCCGTCGTTCCTGTCGACCAGCTCTCGCTGGCCATCGGCAAAAAGGGAATCAACGTCAAGCTGGCCTCCCGCCTCGTCGGCTGGAAAATCTCCATCAAACAAGAAGACGCCCCATGAGTGAACCCGTCAAGAAATTCGGTTCGAAGAAGCCCGAAGAGACCAAAGTGGTCGTCCGGAAGGCCCCCCCGCTGAAGAGGGCCGTTCCCAAGACGGAGGAGGAGGCCCCGGCCAAGTCCGCCGTCCATAAACCCGGGACCAAGCCCGCGGCGCCTGCCAAGGCCGTTCCCGCCGTCAAGCCGGCTCCTCCCTTGAAGCCGGCCGCGCCCAGGCCCGCAGCCGCCAAGCCCGCCGCGCCCGAGCCGGCCAAACCCGCGGCCCCGCCAGAGGCACCGCCGAAGCCGGCCGCTCCTCAGCCCGTCGCGCCGAAGCCCGCGGCCGCCCCGCATCCGGCCCCGGCTCCCGCGCCCAAGCCCGCGGCGCCCGCCAAGGCGGAGCGTCCGGCCCCGGCGGCGAAGCCTCCGGTCCCTCCGCCCGCGCCGGCCCCCCGGCCCTCCGCGCCTCAGCGGCCGGGACAGGCCCCGGGCGCGGGTCCCAGGCCCGCCGGACCGGCCAGGCCGGGAGCCCAGCGCCCCGCCCCCAGGCCCGCAGCGCCGGCCCCTCAGCCCCAGAAGCCCGCGCCTGCCGCCCCCAAGCCCACTCCCCCGCCAGCGCCGCCCAAGCCCCGCCAGAGCATCGTCCTCCGTGAGGGCTGGCAGATCAAGGATGCGGCCGAAGCGATGAAGATCCGCCCCAAGGACCTGCTCGAAAGCCTCGCCGCCAAGGGCGTCTCCGTCGACCTCAACGACTTTGTCGACGCCGAGACGGCCGCCGCCATCACCCGGGCGACGCACTTCGACGCGGAGTTCATCAGCCTCGACCAGGCCATGCGCCGGCTCGCCGAGGCCAAGGCCTCCGAGCTTTCGTCACGCTCCCCGGTCGTCACGATCATGGGCCACGTCGACCACGGCAAGACGACCCTGCTCGACGCGATCCGCTCGTCGAACCTCGTCGACAAGGAATCGGGCGGCATCACCCAGCACATCGGCGCCTACCGCGTCGCGGTCAAGAACCGGACCATCACCTTCATCGACACCCCGGGTCACGAGGCCTTCACGCGCCTCCGGGCCCGCGGGGCGAAAGCCACCGACATCGTCGTCCTGGTCGTCGCCGCCGACGACGGCGTGATGCCCCAGACCAAGGAAGCCATCGACCACGCCAAAGCGGCCAACGTGCCGATCATCGTGGCCATCAACAAGGTCGACAAGCCCGAGGCCAATGTCGAGCGGGTCAAGCAGCAGCTGGCCAAAGAGAACCTGCTCGTCGAGGACTGGGGCGGCAAGACCATCAGCGTCGAGGTCTCGGCCAAGGCCAAAAAGAACATCGGCGACCTGCTCGAGATGATCCTCCTCCTCAGCGACATCCTCGAGCTCAAGGCCAATCAGGACGTCCCAGCCCAGGGCGTCGTCCTCGAAGCCCGCCTCGACAGCCAGAAGGGGCCCCTGGCCACGGTCATCGTCCAGCAGGGCACACTCAAGTCCGGCCAGGCCTTCGTTTCCGGCCTGACCATGGGCAAGGTCCGGGCCATGTTCGACGAGCACGGCAAGATCCTCAAGAGCGCCGGCCCGTCGATGCCGGTCGAGATCATGGGCTTCGCCGACGTTCCGGTCGCCGGCGACCCGTTCCAGGTCATGGACGATCCGGAAGCGGCCAAGCACGTGGTCGAATTCCGCAAGGTCCTGGCCAAGAAGCCCGAGGCGGCCCGCGACAGCGGGGTGACCCTCGACGACCTGTTCAAGAAGATCGAGGGCGGCCAGGCCAAGGAGCTGGCCCTCGTCCTCAAGGCCGACGTGCAGGGCTCGATCGAGGTCCTGTCCGACGTCCTGCCGCCCCTCAGCACCGAGAAGGTCAAGATCCGGATCGTCCATGCGGCGACCGGGAACATCACCGAGGGCGACGTCCTCCTCGCCTCCGCCTCGAAGGCCATCGTCATCGGCTACAACGTCAAGCCGGACCCGAAGATCCTCGAGCTGGCCAAGAAGGAAGAGGTCGAGATCCGGACCTACAAGATCATCTACCAGCTCACCGACGACATCAAGAAGGCCCTCATCGGATTGCTCGAGCCGGTCATCAAGGAGACCTTCCAGGGCCGGGCCGAGGTCCGCAAGGTCTTCCAGATCCCCAAGGTCGGCGCGATCGCCGGCTGCTACGTCCAGGACGGCAAGATCACGCGCAACGCCGAGGCCCGGGTCCTGCGGGGCCGGGAAGTCCTCCATCAGGGCCGCATCACGTCCCTCAAGCACCTCAAGGAGAACGTCACCGAGGTCAAGAAGGACTACGAGTGCGGCATCGGCGTCGGGGGCTTCAACGCCTTCCAACCGGGCGACGTGATCGAGGCGTTCATCCGCGAAAAAGTCCAGCCGGTCTAGCGGCGCGGGAGGGTCCCGATGATCGTCGGCGTGCTGACGCTCGAGCTTTTCTTCCCCTACGCCCGGTCCCTCAAGGACAAGCGGCGCATCCTCCACGGGTTCAAGGACCGGCTGCACCGCCACAACGTCGCCCTGGCCGAGCTCGAATACCAGGACCTCTGGCAGAGGACCCGCCTCGGCATCGTGACCCTCAACAGCAACGCCTCGGTCGTCGAGGAGATCCTCGGCCGGGTGCTCGCCGACGCCCGCAACCTCCAGGAGGCCGAGATCGCCGGCCAGGAGATCCGGTATGTCTGAGAAGGGCATCCGGACACGCCGGGTCGCCGAGCTCATCCGGGCGGAGCTCAGCCAGCTGCTCCTCCTCGAATTCCAGGACCCCTCGTCGGGGCTCATCACCGTCACCCGCGTGGAGATGGCGCCGGACCTGCTCACGGCCCGTGTCTTCCTCTCCGTCTTCGGCGGCTCGGACCCCGCCGTCCTCCTCGATCGCATCGAGCGCGGCAAGGGCGTGCTCCGGCGCGCGCTTGCCTCCCGGGTCAAGTTGAAGTATAATCCCGAGCTATTTTTCGCCCTGGACCCGGGCCCTGAGCACCAGGACCTGATCGACAGGCTGCTCGAGGAGACAAAGAAGCATGACCGCTGACCCGCGGGCCCTCATCGCGGAGAGGATCAAGGCGTCGCGCAAGATCGCCGTGACCTCCCACCTCCGGCCCGACGGCGATTCGCTCTGCACGGCCCGGGCGCTCGCGCTGATGGGCGAACGGCTCGGCAAGGACATGTCCGTCATCAACAGGGACCCGACTCCCCTGCCGTTCTCGGGCTTTCCCGACCTGGCCGGCATCCGCATCGGCCAGATCCGGGCTCAGGACTTCGACACGGTCGTCCTCCTCGAGTGCGCCGACGTCTCCCGCTCCGGCCAGGAGGGCCTCGACGGAGCCTTCAAGATCAACATCGACCACCACCATTCGAACTCCCCCTACGCCGACATCAACTGGATCGACCCCGAGGCGCCGGCCGTCGGCGAAATGGTCTTCGAGCTGGCGGGACCTCTCGGCGTCCAGCCGACCCCCGGGATCGCCGAGAACCTCTACTGCGCCATCGCGTCCGACACCGGCTCGTTCCAGTTCTCCAACACCACCCCCCGCGCCCTGGCCGCGGCGACCGAGCTGGCCCGGCTCGGCGCCAATCCCACCCGGGTCGCCGAGATGCTCTATTTCAACAACTCCCCGGAAAAGATCCAGCTGCTGGGCCAGGTCCTGACGACCCTGGCCATGAACGCCGAGGGCCGGATCGCCGTCATCAGCATGTTCAAGCGCGACACCGAGGCGCTCCGCCTCAGAGAGGTCGACACCGAGGACATGACCACCCTGGCCCGGTCGATCAAGGGCGTCGAGATGGTCATGTTCTTCAAGGAGATGGGCCCGGAGACGTTTCGGGTCAGCCTGCGGTCGAAAGGCAGCGCCAACGCGGCCCGGGTGGCCGAGCACTTCGGCGGCGGCGGCCACATCCACGCCTCGGGGTTCACCGTCTACGGACCCTACGAGCGCCTCATCCGCGAGGTGCCCGCGGTCGTCGAAAGCCTCCTCGACGCCGACCCGGGCGAGCCCGCCGGACCGGCCCGCTGAGCGGCGGACAGACCCGTGGCGCGCGACGGCCTCCTCATCATCGACAAGCCCGCCGGGCCGACTTCCCACGACGTCGTCCAGCGCGTCCGCAAGGCCCTGGCCATCCGGCGCGTCGGACACGGCGGGACGCTCGACCCGGGCGCGACCGGCGTCCTCCTCGTGGCGGCAGGCCAGGCGACCCGCTTCTTCCCTTTCCTCTCCAAAGAGTCCAAGGTCTACGAGGGCCGCATCCGGCTGGGTTTCGCCACGGATACCTACGACGCTTCGGGACGCCCGGCCTCGGAGGCGCAAACGGAGCTTCCCGGACGCGACGAGATCGCCGCGGCGATGAAGGCCTTCGAAGGGCGGATCCCCCAGACGCCGCCGCGCTTCTCGGCGAAGAAGATCGGCGGCCGCCCGGTCTACGAGCTGGCCCGGGCAAAAAAAGAGTTCACGCTGGAGCCGGTCACGGTCACGATCGGGCGCTTCGCCCTCCGGGACTACCGCCCGCCAGACATCGATTTCCTGGCGGAGTGCTCCTCAGGCACATATGTCCGCTCTCTCGCCCACGACCTGGGCGTCCGCCTCGGCTGCGGCGCCCACCTCTCCTCCTTGCGCCGAATCTCCGTCGGCCCCTATGGTCTGGCCGACGCCGTGCCGCTCGCCGTCCTGGAGGATGCCGCCGTCCGGGGCGAAGCGGATCGCTACATCCTGCCCCTCGAGAAGCTCCTTCCCCATGCTCCTGCGGTCACGGTCCGGCCGGACGCGGAAGCCCGGGTCCGGAACGGACGTCCCCTCGAACCCGCCCACCTCGCCGCCCCGTTCCCCGGCCCGGCCGGCACCGGGGACCAGGATAAGCCTGTCCGCCTGTTCTCGGAAGACGGCCGGCTCATCGCCCTGGCCAGGGCGACCGAGGATGGGACCTCCCTCCATCCCTTTTTCGTCATCATCTGAGCTCCTGAAGGCCGTTTCCCCGTTCCTGTTTTCGGCCTTGAATTTTGCCCGGCGGTAAGGTAGAGTAATGGGGTTATGCGGCTCAATAAGAACCAAATCGAGCACCTGGCCTCGGTGATCCTGCGCAACCTGGCCAAGGAAGGCAAGATCATCATCGAGAACAAGAGCCGTCTGCTCGAAGAGATCACGGTCATCCTCCTCGACGAGTTCCAGAAGGAGGACCGTCTCGACCAGGAGGTTCGCGAGCTCCTCTCCAAGCACATGGAGAAGATCCGCCGGGAGAACATCGAGTATCAGGCCATGTTCAAAGAGGTCAAGAAGAAGCTGGCTCGGGAAAAGGGGATCGTCCTGTGAGCAGCCGGCTGTCCCGCGAGAAGATCAATTACCTCTCACGCCAGGTCCTCAACGTCCTCGAGAAGGATGAACAGGTCGATTTCCTCGACGACCCGAACGAGGTTCGCTTGATCATCGTCAAGTCCATCGAAGAGGAAATGCACCTCTACGAGGCCATCGACAAGAAGGCCATCGACAAGATCCAGTCGCAGAAGAAGGCCATCGAGGAGGGCTCCCGGGAGTGGGAGATCCTCTACCGCAAGTACTACAACGACGAGCTGGCCAAGCTCGGCAAGCTCTCCGACTAGACCCGCGCATCTGCCCCTTAGCGGCTCAGAGTGCAATCTCACCCTCATGGGAAAAGCCTGAAGACGCCGGTCCGTGCAGCGGACTCGGCGCCAGGACACAGGGACACGACCCTCTGGTCCGTGTCCGAAGATTTCACGAGACTTCGTTCAGATATCTATCAAAATCGTGGCACTCCTGCGTGCTCGTCCCTCACGTCCTGAGAGGCCGCTCTTTCTTTGCCGGCCGATAGGAGGGGAGGTAAAGACCCGGGGACGGGTCAGGCGGAGAGGAAATAACTCAGGAAATAGAAAGGGCCCGGGAGCTTGCGCTCCCAGGCCCGTAAAAACTCGTTGAAGCGCGGCTTAGAACAGGAATCTGAAGCCGGCGCCGGCCTTCCAGTTGTGCTCGAAGGACCGGCCGAGGGGCATGCGGAATTCGAAGAACAGCTGGCCCTTGTTCGACCAGTTGTCGAAGATCTCGAACCCGGCCTGGACGGGGATGTCGACGCCGAACTTGTGGTTCGCGTCCTTGGCCCAGGTGGCCGAGCTGACCCCGACGCCGGTGCCCAGGAAGAAGCTCTCGAAGTGGCCGTTGACGAGCGCTTCGGCCGTGAAGACGATCTTCCAGGGATCGCCCTTGAAGGGCAGGCCCGCGCCGCCGGTCAGCGTGAAGCTCCACTGGTCGGGAGTGATCCAGGCGAACAGGCCGCCGCGCAGAAATCCGTAAAGGGCCGTGCTGCCGCTGTAGATCCCGAGTCCGCCGCCGACGGTCCAGAAGAGCGTCTTCTGGGTGACCTCGAAGGTCAGCCGGCAGGGATCGGAGGCCGGGGACTGGGCGCCGTCGTTGTCGAAGACGGTCGTGTTGATCGTGTAGGAGCCGGGCTTGGTGAACACCTTCTCCCAGGTCCAGGGCTTCCGGGTCGTCACGCACGTGTCGATGACGTTACCCTCGGAATCGAGGAGCTCGAAGACGACCTTGGCGATCTCCCCGTCCGGGTCCGAAGAGCCGGAGGCGTCGAACGTGATGGGCCGCCCGACGTAATCCTCGCAGGGCATGCAGGACGTCCACAGCTTGCAGATGGGCGGGAAGTTGATGGCCGCCTTGACCGTGCTGACGCAATCGGCGACCTTGCCGTCCATCCCGGTGGCCGTGCCCTTGAAGGTGTATTCGCCGGGCTTGTCGAACTTGGTCTGCCACTTGGGCGACTGGGGCGTCAGCTCCTGAGTGGCCAGCTTCATCCCCTGCGCGTCGGTGACCTCGACGGTCATCGACTTGGCGTTCTGCGAGCCGCTCATGTCGACCGTGATCGGGTCGTTGGCGTTGGCCCGGGCCGGGGTGACGACCAGGCTGCAGGTGGCCGGCTGGATGAGATCGGTGACCTTGCTGCTCAGGGCGATGTTGCCGCAACCCTTGGGGATGACGATCTCGTACTGCTTCCAGTCCTTCTTGACCGGGACGATGAACACCGGGAGGGGTTCCTTGCCCGCCCACTCGATGTTCCGGGCGACCTTGACCTGGTCGCGGGACTTGAAGAGCATCCAGGGCAGCACTTCGCCGATCGGCAGGGTCGTGTCGACCCATTCCGCGGTCTTCATCTGATCCATGAAGGGCTGATAGAGCTCGGGATTCCCCGCCAGGTCGAAGCCGGTCTTGATATCGGCGGCGTGGGCGTCGAAGAGGCCCTTCATGACGGCCGGCGTCGGATCCTGGCCCTTGACCGTGCAGAATGTGTAGAGCCCGATCCGTTTGAGCTTGGTGGTCTGGGCGAACGACATCGCCGTGAAGACGACCAGAGCCATCACGACGAAGAAAAGGACAGGTTTGCGCAGCTTCATCAAACGCCTCCTGATGATTTAGCTAGAGGTTTCCAACTTCTATGGAGATTTATATTCCTGCCCGGTCCTGTTGTCAAGCAAAATCAACGCTTTCGCCCCTGTCGCCCCCCGCGGCTAGCCTGGATAATTCACGAATCGAGGCGGCCCCAGATGCGAGGCCCGGGGGGTGAAGCTGTACTCTTTGGTACTGCGAACCCCGAGAACGAAGCAGATGGGGCCGGATCGGCTCGCCCGGAGGGCAAAACGCCGGTCTTGGGTTCTTGTATCTTGCTGAGAAAAACGGCGTTTTGTGAATAAGTCAGGCTAGCCGGCGGCGAGGAAGCCCCGCACGATGGTCCGGACGAGCCCGGAGTCCCGCGGCGTCTGGGCCAGCGCCGCAAGCAGGGCCTCCCGACCCCGGAAGCCGCGGTCGACGAGGTCACGGAGGTTCCGGAGACCGGTCGGGATGTCGATCTCCGGATGGCACTGGAGCCCCCAGACCGGACGGCCGGCGAAGCGGAAGCCCTCGACCGCGCAGTCCCCGGTCGAGGCCAGGACCTCGAACGCGGGCGGCAGGTCGCAGACTTCATCGTAGTGGATCGAGAAAGTGAAGAACGTCGTCCCGGCCGGCCCGAGGAGCTCGCTCGCCCTGGCGACGCGGACCTCGATCCAGCCGATCTCCGGGCGGGCGGCCCGCCGGACGCGGCTCTCTCCGGCCAGCGCGTAGGCCAGGAGCTGATGGCCCCAGCAGCTGCCGAGCACCGCGACCCCTCCGGCGACGGCCTCCCGGACCAGACCGGCCTCCTCCTCGGCCCAGGGTTCCCGTTCGACGATGCTCGATTCGGACCCGGTCAGGATGATATGGCTGAAGGCCGCGGGGTCGGGCAGCCGCCCTTCGCGGGCCACGAAAGCCTCCCAGGGCGCGTCGAGATAGCGGCTCCAATGCTCGACGGGCCTGTAGATCGTGGGGTCAATGGAGTTGTCGACGATGGCGACGGTCGGACGCGTTCTCTTCTTCATCGGCGGATCCGTTTCAGGCGGTCCCCCGGGGGACGGCCCCAGGAGGATTATAGGGGCCGGCCCGAAAAACGCAAGGCCGATTTGTTGCGCCCGCCCCGATTCTGGTATAATGCCGGTCCGTCAGGAGAACCACCGTGACCCATCTGAGCGAAGAGACCGAACTGACCGTCACCACCCCCGACGAGCCCGGTATCTTCGGGCGCGTTCTGGGGACGCTGGCCAACGCCGGCGTCAACGTCAGGGCCTTCTATGTCTATTCCGACGAGGACGGCCAGGGGCATTTCCACCTCGTCACCTCGGATGCCAAGAAGGCCGAAACGGCCCTGCGCACCCTGGGCTACAAGGTCAAGTCAAAGAAGGTCGTCACGGTCCTGGTCACCGACCGGATCGGCGCGGGGGCCGAGATCGGCGCCCTTTTGGGCAATGCCGTCATCGACATCCGCTACGCCTACGGCTCGTCGGCCGGGGAAGGCAAGACCCTGCTGGTGTTCCACACGACCAACAACCGCAAGGCCGTCGATACGCTGAATTAGCCTGGATTATTCACGAGCCGAGGCGGCTGCAGATGCGAGGCGTCAAAGGGTGAAGCTGTACTCCGGGTACTGCGAACCCTTTGCAACGAAGCAGATGCGGCCGGATCGGCTTGCCCGAAGGGTCAAAACGCCCAGTTTTGGGTTTAAAGGAAAAGACGGGCGTTTTTATGAATAGTCCAGGCTAGGACGCTCGAAAATACGTTGACAAGCCAAGGGAGTTATCATAGAATAACTCCCTTAGTGTTGTATCAAGGAGGCTATTATGTCGAAAGCCGAGCCTAACGTCGTTCCGCTCTGCGACGTCCTTCTCGTTCTGCTCATCATCTTCATGGTCATCACCCCCCTCGTCCAGAAAGGCATCGACGTCAAGCTGCCCGAAACCTCCGACGCGTCGAGCGGCGGCGGCCAGCCCACCGGACTGATCGTTCTGACGCTCCAAGACGCCGACGCCGTCGAGATCAACGGCATCAAATACGAGCTCCGCGGCCTCCTCGAAGAGCTTCGCCGCCTCTACAGCACGCGGCAGGACAAGACCATCTTCATCCGCGCCCTGGCTAAGCTCCCCTTCGCCAAGGTCATGGAAGTCATCGATATCGCCCGCGGCGCCGGGGTCGAGACGCTGGCTCTGATCCCCGAGTACATCGAGAACTAGCGGCCGGACGGCTCGCGCGGCTCGGCCGTGAGCAAGTCTCTGTTCGTCGCCTTCATCGTCCTCATCGGTTCGACGCGGCGTCTCTAGGTCCCGGGCGGCGGGCCCGGCTCAGCGGCTCCGGATCGGACCGATCACATCCCGCGAGATGACCAGGCGCTGGATCTCGTTCGTCCCCTCGTAGATCTGGAGCAGCTTGGCGTCGCGGACGAGCTTCTCGACCGGATAATCCTTCATGTAGCCGTAGCCGCCGAAGATCTGGAGCGCTTCGAGCGCGTTGCGCATGGCCACGTCGGAGCCCAGGCACTTGGCCATGGCCGATTCTTTGCCGTTGGGCTTGCCCTTGTCCATGAGCCAGGCCGCCCGCCAAACCGTCAGCCGCGCCGCCTCGAGGTCCATGGCCATCTGGGCCAGCTTGAACGCGGTGGCCTGGAACGTGGCGATGGGCTTGCCGAACTGGACCCGCGTCTTGGAGTATTCGATGGCGTATTCAAGGGCGGCCCGGGCGATGCCGACGCCGGCCGCGCCGACGGCGGCCCGGGTCTTGTCGAATGTCTTCATGGCCACGATGAAGCCCTGGCCCTCGCGGCCGATGAGGTTGGCCGCCGGCACCCGGACATCCTCGAAAAAGAGCTCGGTCGTGTTGGAGGCCCTGTGGCCGAACTTGTCCTCGACCTTCCCGACCGAAACGCCCGGCGTGTCCCGGGGCACGGCGAAGACGCTCAGCCCGCGGGGCCCCTTCTCCGGGGCCGAGTTGGCGAAGACGACGTAGAGGCTGGCGACGCCGCCGTTGGTGATGAAGCATTTGGAGCCGTTGATGACGAAATCCCCGCCGTCCTTGCGGGCGGTCGTCTTGATCGCCGACGTGTCCGAGCCGGCCTCCCGCTCCGTCAGGCAGTAGGAAGCGAAGGCCATGTTCTTGAGGAACGGCGCGAAGAGCCTCTCTTTCTGCGCCGCGGTCCCGAACAGGAGGATGGGGGTGAAGGCCAGCGAATTGGCCATCATCGTCGTGTACATCCCGGCGCAGCCCCAGGCCAGCTCCTCGCTGACGATGGCCGTATCGAGGTCGCCGAGGCCCACGCCGCCGTACTCGGCCGGCACGGTGCAGGTCAGGAAGCCGACCTCGAAGGCCTTGCGCATGACGTCCTCGGGAAAGTCATGGCCCTGGTCATAGGCGGCCGCCTTGGGCCGCATCTCGCCCGCGGCGAACTCGTGGGCCATGTCCCGGAGGGCGATCTGGTCTTCCGTCAATTCGAAATCGATCATGCTCTATCTCCCCTGGGGAATTCACGGCGCATCGTAGCGGAATCAACCCACCCTGTCAATTTTCAGGGCCACCTCGTCCCTGCGGATGTGGAACACGGGGTCCTCGATCCCGAAGATCTCCGCGGCGACGTCCTGGACCCTCGCGCCCTTCACCGGGTCGGAAGGCAGGAGCATGACGAGGCGCCGGCCGGAGAGCCGGAACTCGAGGCCTCCGGTCCCCTCATGGCCGGCTTTGAACCTCTCAAGAGAGCTCCTCAGGTCCTTGGCGCCGCGTCGCGGGCCGAGGGCCGGGTCCGTCCGGTCGAGCGAGTACACGAGCCTGTCGGTGAGCTTGTGGAGCGAGGGCGTCCCCTCCCCGACCGCCTCGAGCCCCGAGAACCGGATCCCCGGCGGGACGCTCCTGTTGATCCGGGCGAGGAAGTCGCGGGCCTCGATCCGGCGGTCGGTCCGGAACTCCAGGACCTCTTTCCGGGCCTCCATGCCGAGGGGCAGCGCCGGCCCGTACGAGAAGTCCATCTTCGGATGGAAGCCCTGGGTCTTGCGGACCTCGATCCCGGCCCTGCGGAAGCTCCTCTGGAGGATGTGGATGAGATCGATGTGGGACAGGTAGCGGGCTTTGCCCCGCTTGGCGTAGAACGCCCGGTAGCGGAGGAGGGTCCCCGCGGGCTCGCCGGCCGGCCCTCCGGACGCGGGCAGGGGCTTGATCTTCGCCGGCCGGGCGGTCTTCCTCCAAGCCCGCTCGTCGCACCCCCGGCAATCGGCGCAGACCCGCTCGAGGCAATCCGGCGAGCGCTCGGCGCGCAGGGCCGCGTCGAGCTCGGCTGCCAGACGGCTCTTCTTGATCCGGGGATCGATGTGGTCCCACGGCAGGGCCGCCTCTCGCGGCAAAGGCTTGAGATAATCGCGGTGGTCGATCCCCGCGGCGGCGAAAGCGTCCGTCCAGGCGCGGCGATCGAGCTTGTCGTCCCAACCGTCGAACCGCGCTCCCCTTCTCCAAGCGTCGATGAGGACCGGGCCGAGCCGCCGGTCCCCGCGCGAGAAGACGGCCTCGAGGACGGAGGTGGCGAGGGGATGGGTCTTGACCTCGACCGTCCTGAAGCGGCGCAGCTCGCCCCGCACGAAATCCTGCTTCGCCGCGAGCGCGGCTTCGTCCTCCATGCCCAGCCATTGGAACGGCGTATGGGGCTTGGGGATGAACGAGGACAGGCTGACGTGGACGCGCGGAGCCCCGCCGAGGATGGACCGGCCGAGATCGAGGACGTCCCGGACGAGCGAGACGATCCCGGCGAGGTCCTCGTCCGTTTCGGTCGGCAGGCCGGCCATGAAGTAGAGCTTGACCAGCTTCCAACCGCCCTCGAAGGCGAAGGTCAGGGCGTCGCGGATCTCCCGGTCGTCGAGCTTCTTGTTGATCACGGCCCGGAGGCGCTCCGTCCCGGCTTCCGGCACGAGCGTGAACCCGGTCTTGCGGACCTTGAGGATGTTCTCGACGAGCTCGCGGGACAGCCGCCCCGGCCGGAGCGACGAGAGGGACAGCGCGATCTTCTCCCGGCTGAGATCGTCCATGAGGGCCCCGACCGTGGCCTCGAGCTGGGGGTGGTCGCCGATCGAGAGCGCGGACAGGGACAGGTCTTCGTAGCCCGTCTGCCGCAGGCTTCGGAGGGCCGTCCGGTGGATGACCGCCGGGTCCTTCGGACGGTGCGGAAAATAGAGCGTCGAAGCCTGGCAGAACCGGCAGCTCTGCGGGCAGCCGCGGGCGGCCTCGATGGCCACCCGGTCGAAGACGACGCGCAGGCCCGGGACGACGATCCGTTCCGGGAAGGGCGAGCGGGCGAAGTCCTCGGCCAGGCGCTTGCGGACGACCGCCGGGGCCCCTGGCCCAGGCCGGGGGACGAGGAGCGGCGAGCCCTCCTCGGCGACGGCCCTGTAGAGCGACGGGACGTAGACGCCCTCGATTTTGGCCAGCTCCCGCAATCTCTCCGCGCGGGCGAGACCGCGCCGGCCCATGTCCTCGACAGCCCGGACGATCTCCGGGAATCCCTCCTCGCCGTCCCCGACGAAGATGAGGTCGAAAAGGTCCGCGACCGGCTCGGGATTGAAGGCCGCGGGCCCGCCGGCGATGACCAGCGGATCTCGCTCTCCCCGTTCTGACGCGATGAGCGGGATGCCGCCGAGGTCGAGGATCGTGAGCACGTTGGTGTAGTTGAGCTCATAGAGGAGCGAGAAGCCGACGATGTCGAAATCCCGGAGGGGCAGGCCGTTTTCGAGGCTCGCGAGCGTCAGGCCGGACGCCCGGAGCTCCCGCTCGAAGTCCGGCCACGGCGCAAAAACCCGCTCGGCCGCGACGCCCCGCAGGGCGTTGAGCCGGGCGTAGAGGATCTTCTGGCCGAGGTAGGACATGCCGATCTCGTAGACGTCGGGGAAGGCCAGGGCGACCTTGGTCCGGACCCGGGCCGGGTCCTTGCGGATCTCGTTCCATTCGCCGCCGACATAACGGCCCGGCTTCTCGACCCGGGCCAGGACGCGGGCGAGGGGGACCCGTTCAGACATTGGCGAATCGTCTCATCTTCACGTTCATGACCAGCCCGCAGGCGACATAGCTCGTGAGGAGCGACGAGCCGCCGTAGCTGAGGAACGGCAGGGTGATCCCGACGACCGGGAAGAGGCCGATGACCATGAGGATGTTGACCAGGAACTGGAAGGTGATGAGCAGCGACGCCGTGAAGATGATGTAGACCCCGGCCCGGTCGCGGGCCTTGGGCACGGACAGGAACATCCGGGCTAGGAGGGCGAAGTAAAGGGCGATGACGATGAAGACGCCGAGGAAGCCGGTCTCCTCGCCGATGACGGAGAAGATGAAGTCCGTGTGCCGCGCCGGCAGGAAGCGGAGCTGGCTCTGCGTGCCCTTCCGGAAGCCCGCGCCGGCGAATCCGCCGGAGCCGATGGCGATCTTGGACTGGATGACCTGGTAACCTGAGCCCCGCGGGTCGCCGGCCGGATTGATGAGCGTCGTCACGCGCTTCTTCTGATAGTCCTTGAGGGCGATGTTCCAGCCGCCGATGCCGAGGACGAGCCCGGCCAGGACGAGACCGATGACCGCCTTTTTCCTCAGTCCGGCCAGGATGAAGGCCCCGCCGACGATGGCCAGGAAGGTCGTGGCTGTCCCCAGGTCCGGCTGGGCGATGATGAGGAACAGGGGCACCGCGGCGACGGCCAGGGCCCCGAGGGTGTGCGCAGTCGTGAGGTAGGCGCTCTTGTATTCGGCGAAGAGCCGGGCGAAGACGAGGATCATGACGATCTTGGCCAGCTCCGAGGGCTGGAGCTGCATCAGCCCGAACGAGATCCAGCTCTTCGTGCCGGCGATCAGCCGGGCGAACACCAGCGTCGCGGCGAGCAGGGCGACCACGAGCCCGTAGAGATAGAACGAGAGCGAGACGAAATACTTGTAGTCGACGGTCAGGACGAGAAGCAGGGCCAGGAGCGAGATGCCGATCCAGACGAGCTGGCGGACGTAGAAGGCGCCGGGGAGGAAGTGGGACGAGCTGTAGATGAAGACGACCCCGATGAGAGATTGGAGGAGGATGAGCGCCAGGAGGACTCCGTCGATCTCCCGGAAGAGCCGGCGGTCGAGCATCAGCGCCATGTGCCCCCCTCGACCTTCGTCTTGAACGCCTCGAAGATCCTTCTCGCGACCGGGGCGGCCGTGGCCCCGCCGCCGCCGCCGTATTCGACGAGCACGGTCACGATGATGCGGGGATTATCGCGCGGGGCGAAACCGGAGAACCACGAATGGGTCTTGACCTCGCGGCCGGCCTGGGCGAGCCGCGCGGCGCTCTCGCGGCTCATCGTCTGGGTCGATCCGGTCTTGCCGCAGACGTCGAAATCGGCGACGCGGGCGCCTTGGCCGGTGCCGCCCTCGTTGGCCGATTTCCACATGCCGGCGATGACCGCCTCGTAGGTCGAGCCCTTGAAGGACTCCGCCCCGCCGGTCGGGGCAGGATCGCCGTCCACCTGGATGCCCCCCCCGCCGTCCGGAGTGAGGTGGGGGCGCACCTGCTTGCCCCGGTTCGCGATCATGGCCGTCATGGCCGCGATCTGGATGGGGGTCACCTGGAGCTGGCCCTGCCCGATCGCGACCGAGATCGTCTCGCCGGGATACCACGGCTCGTTGAAGGCCGCTTTCTTCCATTTCTCGTCCGGCACGAGCCCGTCCTTCTCGCCGACGAGGTCGATCCCCGTCTTGCGGCCGAACCCCAGCCGCGAGGCGGCCAGGGCGATATTCTCGATGCCCATCTTCCGTCCGAGCGCGTAGAAGTAGATGTTGCACGAGTTCTTGATGGCGTCGTCGAGGTCCATGGCTCCGTGCCCGGGCGCGAACCAGCAGTGGCGCACGGCGCCGTAGATCTGGGTCGCGCCGGAGCAATAAGCCGTCGTGCTCGGGGTGACGTAGCCGAAGCCCAGGCCCCCCAGGCTCATGACCAGCTTGAAGATGGAGCCGGGGGCGTAGAGGCCGCGGATGGCCCTGTTCTCGAGGGGCGAGAGCGGGTCCTGGATGAGCGCGCCCCATTCTTCCGGCGTGAACCGGGTGATGAACCGGTTGGGGTCATAGGTCGGGTAGCTGGCCAAGGCCAGGATGCCGCCGTCCTGGTCGAGGACGACGACGACGCCTTCTCGGCCCTCGAGGGCCGCCTCGGCGATGGCCTGGAGGTCCCAGTCGATGGTCAGGGCGACGTCATTTCCCTGGACCGGGTAGTCCCACCCCGTGGCCCGTTGGATCCGGCCGAGACTGTCCACGATCTCGTAGACCGAGCCGTCCTGGCCCCGGAGTGTGTCGTCGTACTCCCGCTCGACGCCGGTCTTGCCGACCATCTCCCCCGCCCGGATCTTCCGGTCCGGACGGGCCCGGATCTCCTCGGGCGTCTGCTCCTGGAGATGGCCGAGAACGTGGGCCGCCAGCGTGCCCTTGGGATAGTACCGCTGGGGCTCGGATTCGACGACCAGCTCCGGGAACTCGAGCCGGCGGCTCTCGATGGGGGCGACGTCGAGCGGTCCCAGGCCGTCGGCGATGACGATGGGCTCGAAGAGCTGGCGGTCCTTGTGCAGCGCGATCCGTCCCCTGAGGGTCGACTCGTCGATCCCCAGCAGCCGGCTGACCGCGGCGTAGGACGCGGACTCGTCCTTGACGTTCTCGCGGACGAGCGAGACCTTGAACGAGGCCCTGTTGTCGGCCAGGATCACGCCGTTCCGGTCCTTGATCAGCCCGCGAGGCGCGGCGAGCACGCGCATCCGGGTGCGGTTGGCCGCCGCCAGCTCCTCGAACTTCCTGTGCTCCAGGATCTGGACCTTCCAATAATAGGACAGGGCCAGGAAGATCAGGAGGGCGATGATCCAGAAGACGGTGTTCGCCCGGCGGCGGACGAGCGACAGGTCCTCGTAAATGCCGTCGAGGGGCATCACGCGCCTCGGGAGCTCCGGGCCCGGGCCCGCCGCTCGAGAGCGAAAAGGGTGCTGGCCACGGCCGCCGTGACCACGGGCTGCAGGAAGATGAGCCCGCCGTGGAGGTTGATCGATTTCAGCCGGACGAGGGCTGTGAGCAGGACCCAGAGCCCGGTCTCGAGGATGGACATGACCAGCATGAACAGCGCGTTGCGGGTCAGGGACCCGACATCGATCCGCTTGGAGATGAAGCCGGTCCAGAAGCCGAGCAGGGTCTTGGTCAGCCCGGCGACGCCGAAGACGCCGAGCGAGAAGGCGTCCTGGGCCAATCCGCACATCGTCCCGAGCAGGGCGCCGAAGACCTCGCCCCGGCGGATCGAGTAGTACAGGACGACGATGGAGAAGGCGTTGAAGACGACCAACAGGGCGGGGGCGCCCGCGCCGGCCAGCGAATAGACCAGGACCGCGACGACCGTCCCCAGGAAGGCCTGCAGCAGGTCCCGCACGACCGTGTCCCTCATTCCCCGCCTCCGGGGCGCCGGGTCAGGACGGCCACGGCGTCGATCGTGTCGAAGCGGAAGGCCGGGGTCACGGCGATGCTGCGGAAGATCGGGGACCTCTCGTCGGGCGCGATGCTCTTGATGACGCCGGCCCGGATGCCGGCCGGGTAGATCTTGTCATAGCCGGTCGTCCGGAGCTCCTCGCCCTCGGCCCCGCCTTCGGCGGTGGCCAGGATGTAGCGGAGATCGCAGACGTCGGTCGACCGGCCGGTCATGGACCCGGTCAGCTTGGACCCGACCGACTCGACGCTGACGCTGCTGTCCTTGTCGGTCACGAGCTGGACCTTGGCCGTCTTGAAGCCGATCGGAGGGATCGTCCGGCCGACGAGCGACCCGTTCCGGTCGCAGACGGCCATGTCCTTCATGACCCCGTCGAAGCTGCCCTTGTCGATGATGATGGACTGATGGGGGTTGGCGCTGTCGACGCCGATGACCCGGGCGGCGAGGATCGAGCCCTCGAACTCGGCCAGGCTCTCCCGGAGCCGGGCCTCGGACTCGGCGAACCGCAGCCGGTCCTCGAGGAAGCGGACGTCCTGGCTGAGGAAGAAGTTCTCCTGCTTGAGCTTCCGGTTCTCGCGGCGCACGCCGCGCAGGTCGAAGTAGCCGTTCCAGACCGAGGCCACCCCCCGCGCAGCTCCGCTCGCGGCGCTCTGGATGGGCGAGAAGATGAAGAACACGCCCTTCTCGAAGACCGATTTGCCGGCGCCGGGGGGCACTTGGACGGAGATGAGAAGGATATGGAAGGCCGTCAGGCCCGCCAGGACCCAGGCGCTTCGCCGTTTCTCCCAAAGGGGCATGGAACCTCTCGCACCGCCGCGGCCCGGCCCTCAGATGAGGGAGATCTTCTTCAGGAGCTCCAGATCGTCGAGCATCTTGCCCGCGCCGAGGACGACGGTCGTCAGCGGGTCCTCGGTGATGAAGACGGGCAGCTGGGTCTCCTCGCGGATCCTCTTGTCCAGGTTCTTCAGCAACGCGCCGCCGCCGGTCAGGATGATGCCCCGGTCGATGATGTCGGCCGACAGCTCGGGCGGCGTCCGCTCCAGGGCGATGCGGATGGCGTTGACGATGGCGGCCACGGTCTCCTCGATGGCCTCGCGGATCTCCTGGTCGTCGACGACGATCGTCCGCGGGATGCCCTCGCGCAGGTCCCGGCCCTTGATCTCCATGGTCATGGGCTCGTCGAGGGGGTAGGCCGACCCGATCTGCATCTTGACGATCTCGGCCGTCCGCTCGCCGATGAGCAGATTGTATTTCTTCTTCAGGTAGTGGATGACGGCGTCGTCCATCTCGTTGCCGGCGACGCGGATGCTGTGATTGAAGACGATGCCGTCGAGGGAGATGACGGCGATGTCGGTCGTGCCGCCGCCGATGTCGACGATCATGTTCCCGGTCGGCTCGGAGATGGGCAGGTCGGCGCCGATCGCGGCCGACATCGGCTGCTCGATGAGATAGACCTCCGAGGCCTTGGCCCGCATGGCCACGTCCTTGACGGCCCGCCGCTCGACCTGGGTGATGCCGGTCGGGATGCCGATGACGATCCGCGGGCGGAGGAGGAAGCCGCGGTTGTTCATGGCCTTCTTGATGAAATAGTCGAGCATCTTCTCGGCGATCTCGAAGTCGGCGATGACGCCGTCGCGCATGGGCTTGATAGCCATGACGCTGGTCGGGGTCTTGCCGAGCATGTCCTTGGCCCGCGAGCCGACGGCTTCGACCTTGCCCGTCGCCTTGTTGACGACGACGATCGACGGCTCCTGGACGATGATGCCCTTGCCCTTGAGGAAGACCAGGGTGTTGGCGGTGCCGAGGTCGATGGCCAGGTCGCAGAATAGCCTGTCCTTCATCCAGCTGATGAGGCTCATGTTGTCTTTCTCTCCGTCCGGCCCTTTTTAGCACAATTTCCCCGGGGACGCAAATGGGGCCACCGGGTCGGGAGGCCCGGCTTGACTTTGCGTCCGGACTTCCCATATACATTAGGAACATTTAGTCGTCATCCTCGGAAAGGAGTGCGCCTTGGCCCATCAACCCTACGTCCCCGAAAAAACGGAAATGAAGGAATTCACCCTCAGGGCCATCCTCATCGGCCTGGTCCTGACCGTCATCCTCGGCGCGGCCAACGCCTACCTCGGGCTGAGGGCTGGCATGACCATCGCCGCGACCTATCCGGCGGCGGTCATCGGCATGGCCGTCCTGAAGATCATGAGGGGGTCGATCCTCGAGGAGAACATCGCCCGGACCATCGGCTCCATCGGCGAATCGATCGCCGCCGGGGCCATCTTCACTATCCCGGCCTTCGTCATCTCCGGCGCCTGGACGAACTTCAACACCTTCGACGCCTACATCAAGTCGACGGCCCTGATGTTCGTCGGCGGCCTGCTCGGCATCCTCTTCGTCACCTTCCTCCGCCGGGTCATGGTCACCGACCCCGACCTCGTCTTCCCCGAATCGGTCGCCGCGGCCGAGATCCACAAGGCGGGCCAGAAGGGCAGCCAGGGCTCCAGGTTCCTCTTCCAGGCCATGGGCCTGGGCGCGTTCATCTACTCCCTCGGCGTCGTCCAGGTCTTCGCCGCGAGCAGGGACTTCCTCCTCAGAGTCGGCAAGATCGGCTCGAGCTTCGTCCGCCTGGGCGCGACCGCCGATTCCCCGACGATCGGCGCCGGCGGCACCATGGCCGTCTCCGGCCCCGGCATCTTCCCCGCGTACATCGGCGTCGGCTACATCATCGGGCCGCGGCTGGCCTCCCTCAACTTCGCCGGAGGCGTCCTGGCCTGGGGCCTCTTCGCCCCCTTGCTGATGTTCTTCCTCGGCCCCCAGCTCATTCCCACGTTCTACGGGCCGGGCGTCGCCGCGGCCGACGTCAGCTGGATCGACATGGTCACCAACGTCTGGAAGTTCATCATCCGGCCGATCGCCGTCGGCGGCATGCTGGTCGGCGCCGGCTATACCCTCTACAAGATGCGCAAGAACCTGGGCGCCGGCCTGAAGCGGTCTATCGGCGACGTCAAGAAGGCCGCCGGCCAGGGCGAGGTCGTCTCCCGGATCGAGAAGGACCTGAACATGAAGGTCGTCATGATCCTGATGGCCCTGACCTTCGTCCTCATGGTCTTCGTCTATCAGACCTTCTCCAAATCGTTCGGCTCGGCCCTGCTCGCCGCCGTGGTCATGGCCATCGCCGGGTTCTTCTTCGCCGCCGTCTCCGGGAATCTCGTCGGGACGATCGGCTCCTCCAACAACCCGATCTCCGGATTGACCCTCTCGACCCTGATCATCGCCGCCCTGCTGATGGTCCTCGTCGGCGCGACCGGGACGACCGGAGTCGCCGCCGTCCTCGGCGTCGCGGCGGTCGTCTGCGTCTCCTCGGCCGTCGCCGGCGAGATGCTCCAGGACCTCAAGGTCGGACATATCCTCGGCGGAACGCCCTACAAGATGCAGATCGGGAACATCTTCGGCATCCTCGTCGCCTCGCTGGTCATGTACTTCCCGCTCATGCTCCTGCATGGCGCCTTCACCTTCGGCAGCAAGGAACTGGCCGCGCCCCAGGCCGGCCTGATGGCCGCCCTGTCCCAGGGCATCGTCGGCGGCGAGATGGCCTGGCCGCTCGTCATCGTCGGCATGCTCATGGGCTTCGCCTTCATCCTCGTCCAGGTCAAATCGCCGATGCTCGTCGCGGTCGGCATGTACCTGCCCCTCGAGACGACCTTCGCCATCTTCGTCGGCGGCATGATCAAGGGCCTGGTCGACAAAGCCATGGCCAAGAGGAAGTTCAACGCGGCCCAGACGGCCCGGGCGACCAACGTCGGCATCCTGCTCGCCGCCGGTCTGATCGCGGGCGAAGGATTGATGGGCCTGCTCAAAGCGGCCTGGAAATTCTTCTTCCTCAACAACGTCATTTCGTTCGACATCCCGACGCTGTTCAAGAGCGGCAAATACTTCGGCGTCGTCGACCTCTATGTCGGCGGCCTGGCCGTGCTCGTTCTGATCGGGCTCTACCTGATCAAGGTCCCGCTGAAGAACGCGGGCGCCGCCGACGAACCGCCGCCTCCTTCGGCGGTGATTTAAAGGAGGTCGCGGAGAAGGCGTTCGAGACCGCCTCCGTGGCGTCTCGGGGACAGTTTCGCCCTCATGGGGAAATTTTAAAGACGCCTTGACGTGCTCCGGACTCGGCGCCAAAACAACTCGCTCGGCGTGCGCTACGCCTCGCTCAAACACGTTTTGCCGGTTTCCCCTGAAACTCCCCTCGTCCGGACCGCGTCCCGGCTAAAATTTCCCAAATCGGGCTCACCAGCCCCCTCGCCGCTCAGTACCGGCAAACCCCGAGAGAGAGCCTGAGAGGAAGCTGAACGTCTTTCTCTCCCGCCATCTTCAAAAGTCCTGCTCTTTGCAGAGGCGGCGGGTTTTCGGCTAAAATAGCCGCGGAAGAACAAGATGGCCGTGAGAGAGATCCTGATCATCGGCGATCCGATCCTGGCCCGGAAATCGGAGCCCGTGGACGAGATCACTCCGGAGATCGTCCGCCTGGCCGAGGACATGGTCGAGACCGTCCATCGCGCCCCCGGCATCGGCCTGGCCGCGCCTCAGGTCGGCGTCACCAAGAGGCTCATCGTCGTCGACCTTTCGGTCGGCCAGGACAGGGACGCCCTGTACGTCCTCCTCAACCCGGAGATCGTGGCCAAGGAGGGTGAATCGGTCTGTGAGGAAGGCTGCCTGTCGGTGCCCGATATCAAGGAGAAGGTCGCGCGCCCCTACCGTGTGATCGCCCGGGGGATCGACCTCGAAGGCCGCGAGGTCGAGATCGAGGGCGAGGACCTGCTCGCCCGTGCCCTCTGTCATGAGATCGATCACCTCGACGGCATCCTCTTCGTCGACAAGCTCTCGGCCCTGAAGCGGAAGCTGATCCGGAAGAAGCTCAAGAAGACCGCGGCGGCCGCCCCGAAAGCATGAACATCGTCTTCTTCGGGAGCCCGGCCGCGGCCCTCCCCTCCCTCCGGGCCCTCCTCGACGCCGGCCACGCCGTGCGGCTCGTCGTCACCCAGCCGGACAAGCCCGCCGGACGCGGGCGCAAGCTGACGCCCTCGCCCGTCAAGGCCTTCGCCGTCTCGCGCGGCATCCCGGTCATCGAACCGGCCCGCATCCGGACGGATGAATCGGCCCTCGTGCGGATCCGCGCGGCCGGGCCGGACGTCAATGTCGTCGTCGCCTACGGCCAGATCGTCCCCCGCGCCGTCCACTACTTCCCCCGCCATCACTCCCTCAACGTCCACTTCTCGCTCCTGCCGAAGTACCGGGGCGCCGCGCCCGTCCAGTGGACCGTCCTCAACGGCGATCAGGAGACCGGCGTGACCATCATGGAGCTCGACGACCGGATGGACGAAGGCGACCTCCTGGCCCAGGAGAGGGTCGCCGTGGCGCCCCGCGAATCCGCCCCGGCCCTGGAAGAGCGCCTGGCCGTCCTCGGCGCCCGGCTTCTCGTCGCGACCCTCGCCCGGATCGACGAGGTCCCGCGCGTCAGGCAGGACGGCGGCCGGGCGACGCTCGCCCCGAAGATCCGAAAGGAGGACGGCCGCGTCCTGTGGACGGATCACGCGGCGGCGATCGACCGGAAAGTCCTGGCCCTGGCCGGGAGGCCGGGCGTTTTTACCTTTTTCGGGGGGAAGAGGATGAACGTCGTTCGCGGACACGCGGCCGGACCGGCCGATCTCCCGCTCCCCGCCCCCTCCTCCGCCGCCCCGGGGACGGTCGCCGCGGCCGGCAAGGCCGGTCTTGCGGTCGTTTGCGGCGGCGGGACCTCGTATCTCATAGAGGAGCTTCAGCCGGAGGGGAAGGGCGTCATGACCGCCCACGCTTTTTCTCTCGGGACCAAGATCGCCCCGGGCGATCGACTCGAATAGGATCCAGGCGATCCCTTGGGGGTGCGGGCGAGCCGGCGGACGGCTATTCTTCGAGCAGGAAATTCCGCGGGTCGACGCGCTTGCCGTCCTTGAAGACCTCGTAGTGAACGTGAGGCCCGGCGGCCTTGCCGGTCATGCCGATGTAGCCGATGATGTCCCGCCTCTTCACCTGCTGGCCGGCCTTGACGTTGAAATTGCTCATGTGGCCGTAGACCGTCGTGAAGCCGTTGCCGTGGCTGATCGTGACGTTCTTGCCCAGATACTTGTCCGTCTGGACCTTGATGACGATGCCGTCGGCCGTCGCCATGATGGGGTTCCCGGTGTTGGTCGAGATATCGAGGCCCCAGTGCATGGTCCAGGCCCCCGTGAAGGGGTCGTTCCGGTGGCCGAAGACGGAGGCGATCCAGCCCGAGGCCGGCATGATGGAGGGGGTCGAGGCCAGGCGGAGGCTATCGGCCTCGAAGAGCTTGAGCAGGCTGGTCAAGTTGTTTTCGAGGCTCAGCGCCTTCGCGTTCAGGTTCTGGACGGTCCCCGGGCTGATGATCTGGGGTCCGCTCGGGGCCGGGGCCTGGGGCGGCTCGATATAGGGCTCGGGCTCGTCGGTATCGGGCCCGCCGCCGCCGACACCCGCCGGAGCGGTCAGGACGTCGGCGGATTTCAGCCCGGCCATGACGTTGAGCTTCTTGGTGTAGCTTTCGAGATCGGAGATCTTGGCCTGGAGCTCGGTGATGGACTTCTCGTACCCCGCGATGGTCGACCTCTGCTCGGCCGTCTCGGCCCGGAGGGCCTTATAGCGGCCCCGGATGACGGTCATCCGGGCGTAGTCGACCAGGACGCCCAAGAGGACGACGCCCAGAGCGATCCCGGCGATGGACAGCGTTTTGAGCCTCTTCCGGGAGAAACACAGCGTTTTGGTGCTGGTCTTGGTGTGCGGGACGATGATGACCGAAAGATGCTTGTTCGCCATTGACCTGTCTTTAGTACCATACGGCCCCAAAAACTGTCAAGGCTTTTAAGGAGGAATTAATGTTCCCCCAAGTTGGCTAGCCGCGCGCCTTCAGGCCTATCCGCCGCAGAGAACCGACCCCCCGTTGACGTCCAGGATCTCCCCCGTGATATGGCGGGCCAGGTCGGAGGCCAGGAACAGAATGGGGCCGGCGACGTCCTCGGGGGGCGGGATGCGCTTCAGGGGAATGGACTGGCGGACCTTCTCCCGGAACCCGGGCTGGCTGAAGGATCCGGTGCACATATCGGTATCGGTCCACCCGGGGGCGACGGCGTTGACCCGGATCCCGTAAGGGGCGAGCTCCACGGCCAGGGACTTGGTCAGGGCGTGGAGGGCCCCCTTGCTGGCCGCATAATGGGAGTGCAGGGCCTCTCCCCTGACCCCCGCCGTCGAGGTCACGTTGACGATCCAGCCCCGGCCGTGCTCCTTCATCGACGGGACGACGGCGTTGATGCCGAAAAAGACCCCGTCGATGTTGACCCCGACCGTTTCGTGATAGACCGCCTCGTCGAGCCGGCCCATCTCGAGATAGGTCCAGATCCCGGCGTTGTTGACCAGGGTGTCGAGCTCGCCCCACTTAGAGAGGATGTCGCCGACCATCCGGTCGATATCGGCCCGGGAGGCCATCTCGGCCTTGTAGGCCAGGGCCCGGCGGCCCCGCTGTTCCACCTCTTTGACGACCTCGCCGGCCGCCTTTTCGTTGCTGACGTAGCTGATGGCCACGTCGGCGCCGGCCTCGGCGAAGAGGAGCGCCGTGGCCCGGCCGATGCCGCGCGAGCCGCCCGTGATAAGGACCTTGCGGCCGTCGAGGCGGATCACTTGACGTACCCCAGGCTGAAGTCGCCCATCTTGTGGAACTCGAGGGTGCGGTAGATCTCGGCGGCCTTGGGCAGGACCTTGTCCTTCATGACGGCCATGTACTCGCCGGCCGTGGGGATCCGGCCCTGGAGCGCGGCCAGGGCGGCCAGCTCCGACGAGCCGAGATAGACGCGGGTGTTGTCCCCGAGCCGGTGGTCGAAGTTCCGGGTCGAGGTCGAAAAGACGGTCGTCCCGGGCGCGACCCGGGCCTGGTTGCCCATGCAGAGCGAGCATCCCGGCATCTCGGTCCGGCCGCCGAAGCCCACGAAGATGGCGTAATAGCCTTCGCGCATGAGCTCCGCGGCGTCCATCTTCGTCGGCGGCGTGATCCAGACCCTGGCCGCGGGGGTGCCCTTTTCGAGGATGCGGGCGGCTGCCCGGAACTGCCCGATGTTGGTCATGCACGAGCCGATGAAGACCTCCTGGACGGGGTCGCCGGCGATGGCCGAGAGCGGCCGGACGTCGTCAGGGTCATTGGGGCAGGCGACGAGCGGCTCGGTGATCGCCGCAAGATCGATCTCGAGGACGGCCTTGTATTCGGCCTGGGGATCCCGTTTGATGAGGACGGGGTCGGCCAGCCAGGCCTGGCAGGCGTCGATCCGCCGGCGGAGGGTCTCGGCGCTCTGATAGCCCTCCTTGATCATCTCTTCCATGAGGGCGACGTTGCTCTGGAGATAGCCGGCGACGCGCTCCTCGGAGAGCGAAAGGACGCAGGCGGCCGCGGACCGCTCGGCCGAGGCGTCGGTCAGCTCATAGGCCTCGTCCCCGGTCAGGTCCTCGAGGCCCTCGATCTCGAGGACGCACCCGTTGAAGGCGTTCTTCTTGTTCTTCTTCTCGACCGTCAGCAGCCCTTCCCTGACGGCGAAGTAAGGGATCGAGTTGACGACGTCGCGCAGGGTGATGCCGGGGTTGCGCCGGCCCGAGAACTTGACCAGGATGGATTCCGGCATGTCCAGGGGCATGAAGCCCAAGGCGCCGGCGAAGGCGACCAGGCCAGATCCGGCCGGGAACGAGATGCCGATGGGGAAGCGCGTATGGGAGTCGCCGCCCGTGCCGACCGTATCCGGCAGGATGAGACGGTTCAGCCAGGAGTGGATGACCCCGTCGCCGGGCTTCAGGGCGACGCCTTTGCGGGCGATCATGAAGGCCGGCAGGGTCTTATGGACCTTGACGTCGGCCGGCTTGGGATAGGCGGCCGTGTGACAGAACGACTGCATGAACAGGTCGGCCTGGAACTCCAGGCAGGCCAGCTCCTTGAGCTCGTCGGCGGTCATGGGCCCCGTCGTGTCCTGGGAGCCGACCGTGGTCATGTGCGGCTCGCAGGCCGTTCCCGGCAGGACGCCGGGGAGGCCGCAGGCGCGGCCGACGATCTTCTGGGCCAGCGTGTAGCCCTGGTTCGGCTTGGGCCTGGGGCTCTCGACGGTCGTGAAGAACGTCGCCTCGCCGAGACCGAGCGTCTTGCGGGCCCTGGCGGTGAGCTGGCGCCCGATGATGAGGGCCAGGCGCCCGCCCGCCCGGAATTCGTCCTTGAGGGTCGGCGGCTTGACCTCGAGCGGGGAGATCTTCCGCCCGGCGGCGTCGAGGATGGCCGCGGCCGGGAAGTCGAGGGTGATGATGTCGCCGGTCTTCATCCCGGTCACATCCGCCATGAGGGGCAGGCCGCCCGAGTCCTCGGCCGTGTTGAAGAAGATGGGGGCGATGAGGCCGCCGATGACGACGCCGGCCCGGCGCTTGTTGGGCACGAAGGGGATATCTTCGCCGATATGCCACATGAGGGAGTTGCAGGCCGACTTGCGGCTAGAGCCCGTGCCGACGACGTCGCCGACGAAGGCCACGCGGTGGCCCTCCTCGCGGAACTTCTTCATGGTCTCGTTGCCACCCGGGAAGCGCTTCCGGCCCATCGACTGGGCGTGGACCGGGATGTCGGGGCGGGTCGGCGCGTCGCCGGCCGGAGAGAAGTCGTCGGTGTTGATCTCGCCGTCGACCTTGAAGACCTTGAGGACGAGCTTCTCGGGGAACGCCGGCCGGGACAGGAACCACTCCCCCGCCGCCCAGGACTCGAGGACGGCCTTGGCGTACGGGTTCGTCGCGGCGAGCTTGGCGACCGTCTCGAAATGGCCGTAAACGAGGATCGTCTTCTTCAGGGCCTCGGCCGCCGCGGCGGCGATCAAGGGGTCGGAGAGGGCCTCGACCAGCGGCCCGACGTTGTAGCCGCCGAGCATCGTCCCGAGGACAGCCACGGCGTCCTGCCGCGAGACCGCCGGCGGCTTGATCGTCCCCTTGGCCACGGCGGCCAGCCACTCCGCCTTGACCTTGGCGGCCGGATCGACGCCCGGGGAGACGCGGTTCTCGAGCAGGCCGCGGAGCTCGGCTCCCTGCTCCTTGTCGGCGGTCTCGAGGCCCTGGCAGACCTCTTCGGCCTCGGCCGGGGTGAGCGGGAGCGGCGGCAGTCCTTCGCCGGCCCGCTGTTTTTCCATCTCATGGTAGGCGTCGAGCATCGTTCTCTCCTGTGGTCCGATTTGGCCCGTCTAATCTATCGGTTTTCTGCCGGTCTTGTCAAAGTGGCCTCGGGGGGCCTACGTGGAGGCCCATACAGGCGGTGAGAATGGCGGTCGACCCCGACATTGGGAAAGTTTAGGCGGGCCGCGCGGCGGACGAGGGAAGTTACAGGGGAAACCGACAAAACGTGTTTGAGCGAGGCGTAGCGCACGCCGAGCGAGTTGTTTTGGCGCCGAGTCCGCCGTACGGACCGGCGTCTTCAAACTTTGCCAGGAGGGGGAGGCCGCCTTTCGAACCGCCTAAGGCCGACAGCAGACGAGGCCCCTCCGCGGCCGTACGAAGTACCTAGAGCGGCTATTGCATTCCGGGGCAAATGAGGTTAAAATCTCTTTCCGGGTTTTTTGCCTTAAAAATCACAACACGGAGGGATCACAGAATGGACTACAACGCGATCAACCGCGCCAAGGAGCACTTCGGCAAACTCCTCGAAGCCCAGATGAAGCGCATGGAGAAGGTCAAGGCCGCCCCGGACTGGGTCGACTACTCCAAGCTCTCGCCGCTCAAGATCGGCATCTTGGCCGGCGACGGCATCGGCGTCTACATCGCCGCCCAGTCCAAGCGCGTCCTCGAGTTCCTGCTCAAGGACGAGGTCAAGTCCGGCCGCGTCGTCATCGACGACATCGAAGGGCTGACCATCGAGAACCGGGCCGCCCACGGCTGCGCCATCCCGGCCGATGTCCTCGCCGAGATCAAGAAGTACCCGGTCACCCTCAAGGGCCCCACGACCACCCCGCGCAAGGGCGACCCCTGGCCCAATATCGAGAGCTGCAACGTGGCCATACGCAAGGAGCTCGATCTCTTCGCCAACGTCCGGCCCGTCCGCATCCCCAAGCAGGGCATCGACTGGATCTTCTTCCGCGAGAACACGGAAGACCTCTACGCCCTCGGCTCCAACGGCCTCGACGTCGACGAGGACATCTCCATCGACTTCAAGCTCATCACCGGCCCCGGCTCCGACCGCATCTGCCGGCTGGCCTTCGAGCACGCCAAGAAGAACGGCCGCAGTCGGGTCACCTGCGTCACCAAGGCAAACGTCGTCAAAACGACCGACGGCCGCTTCCTCGAGAACTTCTACCGCATCGCCAAGGACTACCCGGGCATCGAGGCCGACGACTGGTACATCGATATCATGACCGCCAAGCTCGTCGACGAGAAGCGCCGCCGCGACTTCCAGGTCCTGGTCCTGCCCAACCTCTACGGCGACATCCTGACCGACGAAGCGGCCGAGTTCCAGGGCGGCGTCGGCACGGCCGGCAGCGCCAACATCGGCAAGCAGTACGCCATGTTCGAGGCCATCCACGGCTCCGCGCCCCGCATGGTCACGGAGGGCCGGGCCCAATACGCCGACCCCTGCAGCATGATCCGGGCGGCGGCCATGCTCCTCGGCCACATCGGCTACGCCGAGATCGGCAAGAACCTCGAGATGGCCCTCGATATCACCGGCCAGTACGAGAAGAAGATGATCATCACGGGCCGCCCGACCGGAGTCACGGGAGAGGCCTTCACCGACTACGTCATGGACTGGGTCAAGAACCCCAAGCTCAAAGAGACCTGGGAAGGCTACGTCAAGGCCTGAGCCCGGGCTCGCGATAACAAGGAGAAACCACCAATGCGCAAGAAGATCGCCCTCATCGGCGGCGGACAGATCGGCCAGATCCTGGCCATGCTCGCGGCCCAGAAGGAGCTCGGCGACATCGTCATCCTCGATATCCCCGAGCTCGAGAACCCGGCCAAGGGCAAGGCGCTCGACCTCATGGAGATGGCCCCCCACGGCAACTACGACGCGCACATCACCGGCACCTCCGACTACAAGGACATCGCCGGGGCCGACGTCGTCATCATCACGGCCGGCCGCCCCCGCCAGGCCGGCATGACCCGCGAAGACCTTCTCGCGGTGAACCTCGACATCATCACCAAGGTGGCCGCGGGCGTGAAGCAGTACGCCCCCAAGGCGCTCTGCATCATCGTCACCAACCCGCTCGACGCCATGGTCTACGCCTTCTACAAGCTGACCGGCTTCCCCAAGAACCAGGTCATCGGCATGGCCGGCACCCTCGACACCGCCCGCTGGCGGGCCTTCATCGCCATGGAGCTCGGCGTGTCGGTCACCGACGTCGCCGGCACGGTCCTCGGCGGCCACGGCCCCGACATGGTGCCGCTGCCCCGGCTGACCACGGTCGGCGGCGTGCCCCTGACGGACATCGCCACCAAGGAGCAGATCGACCGGCTGGCGACCCGCACCCGCGAGGCCGGCACCGAGATCGTCAAACTCTTCGGCAAGGGCTCGGCCTTCTTCAGCCCGGCCTGGAGCGCCATCGTCATCGCCGAGTCCTACCTCAAGGACAAGCGCCGCGTCCTCCCCTGCGCCGCCCTGTGCGAAGGCGAGTACGGCGTCAAGGGCCTGTTCATCGGCGTGCCCGTCCTGGTCAGCGCCAAGGGCGTGGAGAAGGTCTTCGAGATCAAGCTCGACGACGAAGAGAAGGCCATGCTCCAGAAGACGGTCGCCGTCGTGCAGAAGACCGTCGAGGAGACCAAGCTCTAAGTCCGTCTGAAGATACTCCTCCTCGCCGCCTCGAGAGGATTCCCGGAAACGGGGGAAGAACCTTTTTTTACCGGCCGGGCATCTTCTTTACGAATCCGCCGAAAACCGGTATCGTTAGGCCGGGATGAGGATCCACGAGTATCAGGCCAAGGCTCTCCTGGCCGGCTTCGGCGTGCCGGTGCCGCGCGGCGAGGTCGTGACGACGCCCGCCGACGCGCGCGCGGCCGCCGAAGAGTTCGGAGGGCCGGTCGTGATCAAGGCCCAGATCCACGCTGGAGGACGGGGCAAGGCCGGAGGCATTCTCAGGGCGGCGAACCCGGCCGAAGCGGCGGCGGCGGCGACGCGCCTGCTGGGCCTGCCGCTGGTCACGGCCCAAACGGGTCCGGCGGGCCGGATCGTGCGAAGGGTCCTCGTCGAGGAAGTCATCGACGCCGCCCGGGAGCTCTACGCCGGGCTCACGCTCAGCCGCGAGGAGGCCTGTCTCGTCCTGCTGGTCTCGCCGCGGGGAGGCATCGACGTCGAGACGCTCGCCCGTGACGAGCCGGACCTCGTCCTCAGGCATTCGATATCGCCCAGGGAGGGATTCCTCCCCGCTCAAGGCTATCACGCCGCGGGCGCCCTCGGCCTCACGGGAAGGGCCATCGACCAGGCCCTCGGGCTCTTCGAGAGCCTTGTCCGGGCCTTCGAATCGACCGACGCCTCGCTCATCGAGATCAATCCGCTCATCCTCACGGCCGCCGGCTCCCTCGTCGCCGCCGACGCCAAAATGGACCTCGACGACAACGGCCTCGTCAGACACCCCGACCTCCGAGCCCTCCGCGACCCGGACGAGGAATCTCCCGAAGAGCTCGAGGCGGCCCGGGCCGGCTTGAGCTTCATCAGGCTCGACGGCGACGTCGGCTGCATGGTCAACGGGGCGGGGCTGGCCATGGCCACGATGGACCTCGTCGCGCTCGCCGGCGGCCGCCCGGCCAATTTCCTCGACATAGGCGGCGGCGTCTCCGAAGACGCCGTGGCCAAAGCCTTCGCCATCCTCACCGCCGGACCCGGCGTCCGCTCGGCCCTGGTCAACATCTTCGGCGGCATCGTCCGCTGCGATCTGGTCGCCCTGGGCATCGTCCGGGCGGCCCGTGCGCAGGCCGTCCGCATTCCGGTCGTGATACGCATGGAAGGCACCAACGTCGAGCTCGGCCGCAGGATCCTGGCCGACTCGGGCCTCCCCTTCTCGACGGCCCCGGACATGGAGACCGCGGCCCGCGAAGCCGTCCGCCTGGCCCGCGGGAATGGAGACGCCCGGTGAGCATCCTCGTCGACCGCTCGACGCGCGTCCTCGTCCAGGGCCTCACCGGCCGCGAGGGGACCTTCCACGCCGGGCAAATGATCGAGTACGGCACGGACGTCCGCGCCGGGGTGACCCCCGGCAAGGGCGGGACCCGCCACCTCGGCCTGCCCGTCTTCGACACCGTCGCCGAGGCCGTCCGGGCCGAGGGCGTCGACGCCTCGGTCATCTTCGTCCCGGCCCCGGCCGCCCCGGCCGCCATCGTCGAGGCCGCCTCGGCCGGGATCGGCCTCATCGTCTGCATCACCGAAGGCATCCCGGCGCTCGACATGGTCCGGGTCAAGGCCTTTCTCCGCGGGACGCGGGCCCGGCTCATCGGCCCGAACACGCCCGGCGTCATCTCTCCCGGACTGACCAAGCTCGGGATCATGCCCGGCCCGATCCACAAGCCCGGTCCCGTCGGCGTCATGTCCCGCTCCGGGACGCTGACCTACGAGGCCGTCAACCAGCTCTCCCTCCTCGGGCTCGGCCAATCGACCGCGGTGGGCATCGGCGGCGACCCCATCGTCGGACTGTCGTTCGCCGACCTCCTGGAGATGTTCGGGAAGGACCCGGCGACGGAAGCGGTCGTACTCATCGGGGAGATCGGCGGCTCGGCCGAGGAGCAGGCCGCCCGGCTCATCCGCAGCGGCTTCGGGAAGCCCGTCATCGGCTACGTCGCCGGCCTGACCGCGCCGCCCGGCCGGCGCATGGGCCACGCGGGGGCCATCATGTCCGGCGGCCGGGGCACGGCCGCGGCCAAGAACGAGATGCTCGAGGACGCCGGGGTCCGGGTCGTCCGGAATCCGGCCCGGATCGGTGAAGCCGCCGCGGCCGTCCTCGGCCTGTAACCTGGATCATTCACGAGCCGGGGCATTTTTATGAATAATTCAGGCTGATTGCTCCCCGGCCCCCGCTCCCTTATAATGAGCGCGGGGAGGATGCCTTAAAGACCATGGCGCAAGACCCATCCGTCGCGGTGGCCAGCGGCCCGACCGTGTTCGCCGACCTCGACGAGGTCGACATCCTCATCGGCATCCCGAGCTACAACAACGCCAAGACGATCGGCCACGTCGTCCGGGCCGTCGAGGCGGGCCTGACCAAATACTTCCCCGGGCGCCGGTCGGTCCTGGTCAACTCCGACGGCGGCTCCACCGACGGGACCACGGACGTCGTCCGGGAGGCGAGCGCGGACCTCGATTCCATCATGCTCGAGAACCGGGTCGGCGGCTTCCGCAAGCTCGTCACGCCCTACCACGGCGTCCCGGGCAAGGGCAGCGCCTTCCGGACCGTCTTCGAGATCGCCCGCCAGCTCAAGGCCAAGGCCTGCGCCGTCGTGGACTCCGACCTCCGGAGCATTACCCCCGAATGGATCGAGCTCCTGGTCAAGCCCGTTCTCGAGGAGGGCTACGACTATGTCTCTCCCTGCTACATGAGGCACAAGTACGACGGGACGATCACCAACTCGATCGTCTACCCCCTGACCCGGTCCCTCTACGGCAAACGGATCCGCCAGCCGATCGGCGGCGATTTCGGCTTTTCGGGCGGCCTGGCCTCGTTCTATCTCGAAAAGGACGTCTGGGACAGCGACGTCGCCCGCTTTGGCATCGACATCTGGATGACCACGACGGCCCTGGCCAACGGCTTCAAGATCTGCCAGGCCTTCCTCGGCGCCAAGATCCACGACGCCAAGGACCCCGGGGCCGACCTCAGCGCCATGCTGCACCAGGTCGTCGGCTCGGTCTTCGATCTCATGGAGGAGTACGCGGCGGTCTGGCAGGCCGTCAAGGGGTCGGAGCCGGTCGAGACCTACGGTTTCATCTATTCGGTCGGCCTCGAACCGATCAACGTCAATGTCGACCGGATGATCGAGATGTTCCGCCTTGGCGTCAAGGACCTCGGCCCGTTCTACCGGACGTTCCTGCCCCCGGACATCCTGTCGTTCCTGGCCGACCTGGCCCGCGCGGACCGCAAGGACTTCGCCTACGCGGACGCCGCGTGGGTGAGGACCGTCCTGAGCTTCGCCCTGGCCAGTCACCGCAAAGCCGTGCGGCGGGAGCACATCATCAAGTCCCTGACGCCGCTCTACCTCGGCATGATCGCCTCGTTCGTCATCGAGACCTGGGACAGCGCCGCCGGGGCGGTCGAGCGGCGGCTCGAGGACCTCTGTCTCGCCTTCGAGCGGGAGAAGAGCTATCTCGTCGAGAGGTGGAATCCTTAAGGAGAGCGCCATGAACAGCCCCATCGACAACATCATCATCGAGCCGCTGCGGGAGGTCATCCGGAAGCTCGTGGCCTTCCTGCCGAGCCTCCTGACGGGGCTTGTCGTGTTCGCCGCGGGCCTGCTGCTGGCCTGGCTCATCAAGCTCCTCGTCATCCGGATCCTCAAGCTCTTCAAGCTCGACGCGGCCTTCTCCCGGACGGGCGTGACCGAGGCGCTCCAGAAGATGACCGTCAAGGACACGCCGGCCAAGCTCATCGGCCGGACGTTCTACTGGCTCGTCACCGTAATCTTTTTCATCCTCGCTCTCAAGGTCATGAAGGTCCCCGTGATCGACAAGCTGCTCGAGAGCCTCCTTCTGTTCCTGCCCAACATCTTCGTCGCCCTCATCATCGTGACCCTGGGCTGGCTCCTGGGCAACTTCCTCGGGCGGGCCGCCCTCATCGCCTCCGTGAACTCCGGCGTCAAGATCGCCGGCCAGATCAGCCGGGCGGTCAAAGGGCTCGTCCTGGTCTTCGCCTTCGTCATGGCCTTCGAGCAGGTCGGTATCGGGCGACATACGCTGGTCGCGGCCTTCGCCATCGCCTTCGGCGGGGCCGTCCTGGCCCTGGCCCTGGCCTTCGGCCTGGGCGGGAAGGACCTGGCCCGGACGTTCTTGGAGAAGCGCTTCAAAAAGGACGGAGAGGACGCCAAACCCGACGACCTCAAGCACATCTGACGCCGACTTGCTTTTTCCCGTTGCCGGGGTATAATACCCCCCAGCCATAAGCCTGCACGAGAGCCATAATTCCATCTAATTCAGTATTTTAGCCGTCAGATGAGCCAGGACAACGGAACGATCGGCCAGAAGATCAAGCGGACCCTCATCGGCAAGCCCCGCAACGTCAAGGACCCGTCGCTCTTCCACAAGATCGCTCTGATCCCCGTCCTCGCCTGGATCGGTCTCGGCGCCGACGGCTTATCCTCGGCATCCTACGGCCCCGAAGAGGCCTTCAAGGCCCTCGGCGAGCACACCTACCTCGCCCTGGCCCTGGCCCTGGCCACGGCCCTGACGGTCTTCATCATCTCCTACGCGTACTCGCGCATCATCGAGTACTTCCCTTCGGGCGGCGGCGGCTACATCGTCGCCACCCATACGTTGGGAGAGAAGGCGGGGGTCGTCTCCGGGAGCGCCCTGCTCGTCGACTACATGCTGACGATCACGGTGTCCATCGTCGCCTGCGGCGACGCCATCTTCAGCTTCTTTCCGGCTTCGCTGCAGCCGCTGAAGACGCCCTTCGAGGTCCTGGCCATCGTCTTCCTCGTGATCATTAATCTGCGCGGCGTCAAGGAATCGGTGACCCTGCTGGCCCCGATCTTCGCCGTGTTCGTCCTGACCCACGCCCTCCTCATCGGCTACGGCATCCTCAGGCATATCCCCGACATCGGGGCCGTGGCCTCCGACGTCGGCACCCGGTTCCAGGGCGGCCTGGCGACGCTCGGTCTCGGCGGCATGGCCCTGCTCTTCCTCCGGGCCTTTTCCATGGGCGGCGGCACTTACACCGGCATCGAGGCGGTCTCGAACGGCCTCCAGATCCTGCGCGAGCCCCGCGTCCCCAACGGCAAGAGGACGATGCTCTACATGTCGGTGTCGCTGGCCCTGACGGCCGGCGGCATCCTCGTCTGCTACGTGCTCCTCGGCGTCGGCCCGGTCCCGGGCAAAACGCTCAATGCGGTACTGGCCGGCGAGGTCTTCGGCGGCTGGAGCTTCGGCGGCCTCCTGGCCCTCGTCACCATCTTCACGGAAGGGGCCATCCTTCTCGTCGCGGCCCAGGCGGGCTTCGTCGACGGCCCGCGGGTCATGGCCAACATGGCCGTCGACTACTGGTTCCCTCACCGCTTCGCCTCGCTCTCGGACCGGCTGACCATGCAGAACGGCGTCGTGCTCATGGGCGGGGCGGCCATCCTGCTCCTCCTCTACTCCCGCGGCCGCATCTCGACGCTCATCGTCATGTACTCGATCAACGTCTTCCTGACCTTCTCGCTGTCGCAGCTGGGCATGTCCCGGTTCTTCATCAAAAACAGGACCAAGGACCCCCTCTGGAAGAAGCACCTGCCCGTCCACCTCCTCGGACTGGCCGTCTGCCTGGCCATCCTCATCGTCACGGTCCTCGAGAAGTTCACCCACGGCGGCTGGCTGACACTCGTGATCACCTCGGTCGTCGTCGGGCTCTGCTACCTCATCAAGGGCCACTACAACAGGGTCCGCCAGGGCGTTCGCGAGCTCGACGACATGCTCACCGCGGTCATCGCCCATAAGGGCGAATACAACCCCGATCCGACCGACGCCCGGGAGATGACGGCCATCCAGCTCGTCAGCGGCTATTCCGGATTCGGCGTCCATACCTTCCTGTCGATCATCCGCGGCTTCCCGGGCCTCTATAAGAACTTCATCTTCGTCTCCGTGGCCGAGGTGGACGCGGGCGCGTTCAAGGAAACGGAGTCCGTCAGCCGCCTGACCCAGGCGACCAAGGATTCGCTGAAGAAATACGTCGAGCTCGCCCGGCGGCTCGGCTTCCCGGCCGAATCCCGGTTCGACACCGGGATCGACGTCGTCGAGACGGCCTCGGCCGTCTGCGAGCGGGTGACCCGGGAGTTCCCCAAGTCGACCGTCTTCGCCGGCCAGACCGTCTTCCGCCAGTCCGGTTTCGTCCACCGCCTCCTCCACAACGAGACGGCCTTCGCCATCCAACAGGAGCTGCGTTGGAAGGGCATCACGACGGTCATCCTCCCGATCCGCATCAATATCTGAAGATCGGGGACATGACCGGAAAATCCGAGACATAACCCATTTCTCCTGAAATGGGATTGTGTCCCGATTATTTTTCGTCGATCGTGTCCCCCGATCTGCTTTGAATTGACAAAATGACGTCGGACGGATATTAAGAAGATTCACTCGATCCGACAAGGAGGGCTCGCCATGAAAAGCCGCGCGTTAGCGTTTTGCGTCGTCCTGACCGTCCTGCCCGCCGTTCTTGCCGCGGCTCAGGCTCAGCCGGCCCTGAAGAAGGCCCCCGCCCCCGCCCCGCTGACCGTCCAGCCGATCACCGAGGATCTCTATCTCGTCAAAGGCGGCTCGGGCGCCAACACGGCCTTCTACCTCACCGAAAAGGAGGTCTTCGTCATCGACGCCAAGATGAGCGCCGGATCCGCGGCGGAGATGCTGGCCGAGATCAAGAAGGCGACCTCCCTCCCCGTGACGACGCTCGTCATCACCCACAGCGACGGCGATCACATCAACGGCCTGCCCGGCTTCCCCAAGGGCCTGCGGATCTTCGCCCACGAGAAGTGCCGGGCCGACATCGCCGCCGCGGCAGAGACCCAGCCCGAGCTCAAGGATTACATCCCCAACAAGGCCTACGATCAGCCGCGCCTCGAGATCACGTCCGGCGGGACGGCCATCGTCCTGGCCTATTTCGGGCCGGCTCATACGAGCGGCGACACCGTCATCCACTTCCCCTCGGACAGGGCCGTCTTCGCCGGCGATCTTCTCTTCGTCGGCCGCGATCCGCTCGTCCACCGGTTCAAAGGCGGCCGCGTCTCGGGCTATATCAAGACCCTCGGATCCCTGCTGGCGCTCGAGCCGCCCGTCGAGACCTTCCTCTCGGGCCACGCCGACCCGCTCGGACGGACCGACGTCGAAGCCCTGCGGACCTCCATGGTCGAGAAACAGGCCAAGGTCGAGGCCATGATCGCCGAGGGGAAAAGCCTCGAGGACATCAAGAAGGCCTTCGGCATCGAGGACCGGCCCGCCGGGCCCGGCGGCCGCCGCTTCCTGAGCCTTGTCGAGACGATCTATCTCGAGCTCACCGGGAAATAACCCGGCCCGGCCCCCACCTCATCCCAGGAGAAGCCCATGAAGAAGCTTCCTATCGCCGCCGCGGCGCTCGGCCTGAGCGCGCTCGTCATCCTGTTCGCGATCGCCTCCTGCCGGCCGGGCGCGTCCGGAGCGGCCACGGCCGCCGAGAACAAGGAAACGATCACGACCTACCCCTTCTCCGATCCGGACCCCGTGCCCATCTTCGCCAGGTCGTCCATGTGGGGCCAGGGCGCGCGTCTCTACCCCTACTTCATGTTCGACCGCTTCACCGCCGCGCCCGTCGAAAAGCCCTGGACCGTCGTCCGGCTCTCGAACCCGCACATCGAGGTCGCGGTCCTGCCCGAGGTCGGCGGCAAGGTCTGGGGCGCGGTCGAAAAGGCGACCGGCCGCGAGTTCCTCTACTGGAACCACGTGCTCAAGTTCCGCCAGATCGCCCTGCGGGGGCCTTGGACCTCGGGCGGCATCGAATGGAACTTCGGCGTCGTCGGCCACGCCCCATCGACGGCGACGCCGGTCGACTACCTCGTCCGGCAGAACAAGGACGGCAGTGCGAGCTGCGTCGTCGGGACGATGGACCTCGCCTCGCGGACCCGCTGGAGCGTCACCATCACCCTGCCCAAGGACAGCGCGGCCTTCGAGACGCACGCCCAGTGGGTCAACCCGACGCCGTTCAGCCAATCCTATTACGCCTGGTCTTGCGCCGCCGTGAAGACCGGCGAGGACCTGAAGTACATCTTCCCGGGCCAGTGGTTCATCGGCCATGACTATTCCGTCCCGCTCGAGCCCTGGCCCGTCGACCGATCGGGGCGCGACCTCTCCTGGTACCGGGACAACGCCACCCCGGGCTCCAAGAGCTACTTCACCGTCGGCGAATACGCCGACTTCTATGGCGGCTGGTACGAGAAGGCCGACGCCGGCTTCGGCCACTGGTCGCCCTACGACGACATGCCCGGCCGCAAGGTCTGGATCTGGGACCTTTCGCGCTCCGGCGAGATCTGGGTCGACCTCCTGACCGACAAGGACGGCCAGTACACCGAGCCGCAGGCCGGGCGTCTGCTCAACCAGTCCGACCACGGCGATTTCGCTCCGGGCTCGGCCGACCGCTGGAAGGAACAGTGGTTCCCCTACCGCGGCATCGGCCCGATGACCGGGGCCTCCCCCCACGCGGTCCTCAGCGCCGCCCGCGCCGGCGATTCGGTCGCCCTCGGGATCTTCCCTCTCCGGCCGATCGCCGACGACCTGGCCGTGACCGCCCTGGGCAAAGAGATCTTCCGGGAGCGCCTCGTCCTGGAGCCCGAACAGGTCTGGAGGAAGGACGTCGCCCTGGCCGGGGTGGCGGCCGGCGCTCCGTTCGAGGTCC
>Ga0209706_10000031_pt1 | contig 64300 bp, 51 predicted proteins | sample PPLLaktember2015_6_FD_187263 | JGI IMG/M metagenome (GOLD analysis project Ga0209706, IMG submission 187263) | Freshwater sediment microbial communities from Prairie Pothole Lake near Jamestown, North Dakota, USA - PPLs Lake P8 Core (1) Depth... | ecosystem: Environmental > Aquatic > Freshwater...
GTACTGTGCTGGGTGGTTCTCTATATACATTTAATACAGAGGATTTTAATTTTATAGACAGATATGATGACAGTGAATTTTCAAACGTCAGTTGCTGTGCCTATGCTTTCTTTAATGAGCAACCACGTCTTTTCTATGTGAAGCAAGCTACTTTATATTTGCGTAACATGGATTTTTCTTTATACACAACTATGGTTTTAGATAATACTTCCCCTGCTCCGGTTACGACTCTTCCTATATATTCGTTGTCTATACACGATTCCACCATATTTAGATATCAATTATCAGCTAATTATTTTGGAACATTATATAACTGGACTACTTATAACTTTCAATTTTCAACTTTAGTTCCTTTTGTAGATTCAACAACCATGAGTGCTTGGCCTAAGATTCTTCCAAGTAACGGTATAAACATTACAAAAATATCTTTAGTGGCGCAAGATCAATTTGGAAATCCTTTGGTTTTTTCTAGGGTCACCTTTACAGATGACGATGTTGGTGGTTATATTATGCGAATGGAATCTTATACTGATACAACCGGAATAGCTATAAATCATTATAGATCTGGAACGATACCCCGTACTGTCAATTTAACAGGGTCAGTCATGACCATAATTAATCTCTGATGGCTAATAGCACACTAAACATAGAGGCAGAAGAGCCCACTTTTTGTGTAGGACCACAGGCAGGTACTTACTGCACAGTAGACTCTTATGAGCTTATTCCAGTGATGCGGGTTAAAAACTTTGATGGGGATTTAATAAGAAACTATGAGTTTGTTCCTAACAATATAATAAGCGCCCCTACAGCCAATTATCCTTATAGTACTGTACTAGGGCTTAAATATATAGGTCCTATAGATTTAGCCTATTTCTATACAGGAGCACAGTTTTTTACATTTGAAAAGACCTTTTCTGCAGCTTATCAATACTTAGATAAAAATACAGGGACATATACAACTAGACCTTACTCTGAAAGTTTTATAATACGCAGGTGGGCTATTGATCAAACTGTTTTTACCTTGAATTTTCAAGAAGCTTGGTATAGAAACAGTACTTCTTCTGATTTTTTTGATTGTTATGATTTTGCTTTAGAAAATTATGTTACTACGTTTGCTTCTAGTACGCCAGCTGGTACTGGGTACATAGAACTAACAACCACAAGCGGTATTCAGAAGTATGATACTTTGTTATTGGGACCCAGTACTGATGCGGATAATACCGGCAAAGTAGAGTATGTATATGTTCACGAAGTTGTGGGCACTACTGTATATGTTAGAACATACGATGGAACATTTCCCACACAATATGAATATGTTATAGGTAATCCCGTTACAAGATTGGGTAATTTTTTTGTTTTTAGTGATCCTAGACCATTAGTCATAGAGGACAAAGTAGACAGCTATGAGCATGATTATGGATATATGTATGAACTAGATTTGTCTGACTTCGCAGAAATATTAAACAAGGATTTATCGGGGGCATACAAGGGTGTTTATGGAGCCACTTGGAACTCTTTGTACGGGATGCCAACCTTTACTCGTTGGAACAATGTATTGTCTGTAGATCTGACTAATAATCAGATTTTTAAACCTCAAACACTTCACAATATAGATTCTACTGGAGCAGCTTTTCCAGCATATGGTATTGAAATAGTTAGTTACGATGTTTTGCTTTTACAGAATAAAGCGTTTGTAAATAGTGATGCTGGGGTACAGTCCTATGTGTCTTTTAGTAGCTATAATATAATCTTAGATAGTTTACTTCCATATACATTTAATGTAGACGTTACTTCAGAATATCAAACTCTGTTTAGAAACGATTTAACTACTATATATATAAAAGTGAGAGATCAGTTTGGTGTTGGTCTTTTAGGTAAAAATGTATATGTATATGATTCTGGTGGGGATCCGGATTCTACTTTAGACCCTCCTTCCGGGTATGTAGTAACAGACGCAGACGGATATTGCTCTGTTTTATATAGATCCGGTTTTAATTTTACTGGAGAATCTACAGTAAGTGTTAGGTCCGATGGAGGAAATACTGTACATGGTAGTGCTTATGTGTGGGGCTATGTATCAATAAATACTTATCATGAGTATGAAGTATCCCCCACTATTATAACACAACATTCTTTTGAGGATGTGGATTTCAGGACCTGGATTGTAGGTTTAGAAGACGTAGAGGAAAGTTTTAAAACCCATGAGATTCCTCCTTTGTGTTTTCCTAGACCAAGCTACGGCAGCTGCCCCAATCCTATAATTGATGGTACCATAAAGTCGCAATATCAAACAGTGCCAATGATTCTTTTGTTATCCTTTCCTGTTCATGGGGCAGGAAGACGTCACTTTGATGAGGAGTATGATCTAGGACTTCTTCCTATTTTGTGTTCTTATAATGAGATGCATATAGAGCAGTTTACCATAAACCCATTTAACTGTAAATTGCCATGTTATACTGACCCAGATTCTACATGGATGCTTGATCAATTAATTTGTAGTAGGCACCTGGTGGGATTAAACATTTCTTCTACTACTGTGGATCAGTATGTGTTTGTCCAAGATGCCCGCCCTGCTTTTTTCTCTTATAAAAATACTACAGACACGGATTATTGGATAAGATTAAGACCCTTTGCTTTTAGTTTGAATTTAAGCACCCTTTCTATAAAACTCAGAGAAGTAAATCAGGGATTTGGTATAGACACGGGTTGGTACGAAATAGTCCCTCTTGGGACAGCGAGTAACTTTGATGCTGGTGGTGGAGTAGTAGGTGTGGATTTTATACACCAACCTTCAAACCCTTTTAGAAATAAAAGTATAGTATATGTGTATGTAGAAATCTATGACTTTGCTCCTATCCCGAATCTTTTACAAGTAGAGTATTGGTTTGAAATAATTGATGATTATAGAAAACCATATATTTTTGATCGAGTTCCAGATGATGGTGATGTTTCTGTCCCAACAAATACATCGGTGACCTTTAAGATCGGGGATTGGGGTGCGGGCGTAAACATTAATACAATGGAATTTTTTGTTAATAATTCCTTAGTGCAACACAGTTATATTGCTTTAGATGAGCATTCCTATTATGTAGAATATCTTCCATTGTATGATTTTAAGTTTGGAGATACTGTGTATGTGTATGTTAGGGCTATAGATTTGGCTACAAATGAAAATGTTATGGTTGATAGTTGGCGTTTTTATACCAGTAAGAGTACTGGTCCTTGGTTTGATTTTTCAAGTTTTAGACCGCTTCCTTGTAGAAGAGGTATTTCTAGAGTAAATACCTTAATTAGGTTTAGGGTTTATGGAATCGATGGTCATGGGCTTGATATAAGCACTCTTAATGTTCAAGTTAGAGGGGTTGAGAGTGATTTTACTGTTGTTCCTATCATTTATAGAATTTCTTAATTTAACTAACTATTGATTAGTAGGAATAAATACTATCGGAGAAAGCAATGTCTGAACCTATTATTACATTTCTTTATAATACTAGCCTTACAGATACTTCCTACACAGGGACTGGGGAGGAAGTAGGTAATTGGAAAAAAATAAATACAACTACAGGATCTGGTGTTGTAGATGTAAAAGTTTTTACTGGTGGCGGAATAAATGGAACGATACCCTCACCCACAGCTCCTTATGGTAGTAGGGATGCTACACTTCGTCCATTAGCTGGTTGTCAGGTGATTCCTCAGACCTATATTGAATCCTACAATGATAATATAATGCGTCAAGTTCCTTTGGCAGGTAGAACTACAAACAGGTATGTATTTTGTGTTTATGTGGAAGGCATTCTAACAAGCGACTTATATATAGAGTGTTGGGATGATTCAAGTCTTTTAACTACAAGTGGTACTGTGTTATCCGGAACTGTTGCTTATCCCGGGAGTATGATAAACGCAATCAGAACTACTACAGCTGCTCCTCCTTCTAATTGGGAGGGCGTAACTTTATCAGGTAGTTCCGAAATTACAACTAGCGGTGTTAAACTTAGTGGATATGAAAGCAGACTCAGACTGAAAGGGGCTGATTCGGTTCAAAACGAGGCATTATATTATAACATGTATGTATATTTACCTTATGATGCTCCTTTGTTTCATTCTCAGCCTGTAGAGGCATTTAGATATATGTATATTTAGAGGTTTTTATGGATTACAACACAGAGGATTCTATTATAACTCTAGAAGGTAAATATGTTACCGTAAATATGGTTAATCCATATAAATGTAGATTTTTAGCACATTATAAGGACGGTTTAATTATAAAAGGTAATAATTTGTTAGATACAGGTTGGAAAGATTTACCCGATGGTATTACAAAAATACAATATGAGTTGTCAAATGGTTTGTTGGTGAACATACCAAACAATTTTAAGAGTTATCTTCATTTGGTGGATGCATCTCAATCTCTGTTTGGGACTAGAATGTTTCATAATGTTTTCATAAAAGGCGAGACAGAAGATGGAACCATTGTAAGTTATCAAATAGTATTGAGAGAAAGCGAAAAGAGTTCTAATAAAATAGGAGATATATTGGTATCAAAGGACCCTATAAAATTAGAATCTCCTCATTGGAAATCTGCAGAAAGGTGATAATGTGGCTGTAACACTTACGAAGAAATTTTGGACTGGGTCCACTTACACGAATGTATCTAAGATTGTATTTACATCTCCTAATATAACATCTCCAGCCGCCGCTGGGACTAGATCTCATATATTACCGGGGTCTCAGTATATAGGAACTTGGTTTGAAGCTGTAGATTTTATGTATCGTATTAAAAACAACCAAAACGCTCCCAGTATTCAAGAGTGCTATTTTGCTGAGCTTCCAGTATATCAACCTACATTTGATTTTACCACCGGGACCACACTAAACCTGGCTTGTAAATACATTAGTACAATAATATCTGGGACGGCTTTTCAGTATGATAGAAGCAATTATGGTTATTTCGCAACAGTATCAGGAACGGGTACTGTAATGTTGGATGGTATAACTTATAATACTTATTATACTACATTATCAGGGGTTGTTGGTACGTCTACTATCTCTGGGAGTACAACCACCGCCTCTGGAACAGCCAGGGTTTATGCATGGAGAAGTACTCTAAGTGGCACCTCTGTGTGGTCAAACTCACAAAAGGCTATTGTATTCGCGGTAGAGTTTGGGGAAGCTTATAATTGTAGACTAACCGCCTGGGATGATGATACTCACACCACTACTGATAATAAAGTTTTAAGTGAGGAGCATTACAGAGTCACTGCATGTGCTTATAAAGCCGGGGGTAACACAAAACAGAACCCCACTTCTAATAATTTAAGCACTAATATGGTGGTTGCTCCTGGTATAGATATTCCTTTGAAGGGTAACGATGCATATTATGGTGATTTTGATCTTATATTTATAGCTAATGGTGGTACCCTGGGGACAGAACATGGAGAGTATTTAATATTTACACCAAGGCTGGTAAATATGGATGATTCTTTTACCAGTGGTAATTATGATTTTGTTACAACAATACATTATCAGTATACATAAATGGCTAAGTCGTGGTTGATACTACTCAAGATATCTACGTTGATACCGAGATATCTTCTTTATCTGACTGGGAGATCTTTTTACCTACTTATGTAACGATTGGTTCTGGAACAAACACAGGGGTGGATGTACGGAACACTATAGGGTATGAGGACGCTACCTTAGTCTATGAGTTTATAACTACAAATTATGGTTTTGGAACAGGTATTTCTTCTTTTGTAGATACAGACTTGACTTGGACTGTGGCTACTGCTCTTTCAGGGACTGCTGTACTAGGGGCGGATACAACAACTACCTTTGATTACAGAAATATAACCTATTCAGGAAGTTATGTATTGCCGGTGAGTTTTTTGTATGGATCGGTAGACTACATTGGTTACATTTTTGTAGAAAATGAGCTTGTCTATTTAGATACTATGCCCGCTTTACCAGACAATACTTTTGTGGAAGTTAGGGTGTATATAGGGGTTGTTGATAAGAGACAGGATACTTTTATAGATTTGACACTGTCTAACTCGAAAATATATAAAAACGATATTAGTGTAATATGTGCTGATTTGGCAGTGTGTTCTGGTATTTGTTGTGATATAGAAAACGGAACGGGAAGAGTTGGGATTTTTAATCAAGATTTATATAATAGTCTTCAATTAACTAAATATATTGATACCGATTTATTAGTATCTACATTAGAGTATGGTTCCTGTAATTTTGATGTTTTTATAGGTACTGGAACTGTAGGGTATAATTTAGATGATTTGATTTCTGCTAATCAGGGTATTTATATAGCTGATATTTGTGATATACGAACCTGGAGTTTAGAGATAAGTAATTTTTTTCTAACAGAAGGTTCTTTTTGTGAAGATACGGCTACTATGTATGTGGATTTAACTGACACTTTATATAGTATAGAGACTTCAGATTGTTATTTTAAGATTGATGGTTCAGTTGTTTCAGTTACATTGTCTGGGATTGCCTTTGGTTACAGGATGTTTTATGATCCTATAGACAATTATGCCACCAAAGGAACTTTAGTTGTTACTGCTCATACCAAAAACAATATGGGCGATATACTTGAGCAAGACTTTTATCTATTACATGGGTATGATGTTCAATATATTCAGAGAGAAATGTGGCCGCCAGTTGAGAATATATTTATTAGAATGGCAGCTAATAATGAAACTTTTTGTGTAAACACAGCAGGGGATTCATTTTATTTTGAAACTGTGGATTTGCCTTCTTATTCGTTGGGAGCAAGTATTCATCCAGTGTCTTACGTTGACTTGGTTTCAACTATACATCCACAATCCACTGCTTTCTTCTATGGAGGCAGTTATACAGTAAGAATTAGCAATATTAAGGACTACAACGGAAACGTATTAGAAGATGTTGTATTTTCTTTTGAAATAGAAAACCCTATAAGTTAGGAGGATTATAAATGGTTGCTACTACACGTTGGGTTTTATACCCAATAGATGCGGAAGGTGATATTGGTACTGGAAACGGGGCAGATTGTAGAGGTACTCAAGGGTACAGTATAGCAGAGGCTTCGTCTGGGGATAGTTTTACTGTAGGCAGTACCACAGATAGATTATACCTTAGTATTGATGGCGAGGCTGCTCCTTACATTACACTTACATCAGGAACATTGTTGGATCCTAGGTTTGTTGCGAGGGATATTACGGAAAAGCTTCATGATCTGGGCAAAAGCACAGAGGCTTGGAACAATGCTAAGTGTGTTTGGCTTAATACACAAGATAGGAGTGGTGCTTTTAAGATTATTTCAGGCACCTTAGGAAGTGCTTCTTCTGTTGTTGTTACCCAATCAGGTACAAATAGTGTTGCTGCTACACTGGGTTGGTCAAACAAGACAGAGAATGGTGGAACTACTGCTCCAGCACACAGCAATCCTTATGTATTTACTGGGGATGTTACTGTTTCCGGCACTTATTATGGATTTTTTGATGAAACATATACCATAGTAATGTCTAATGATTCTTTTGTTGGGAGTCCTACTGCTCCCCGGGGAATAAAAGCTCCAACAAAAGATGCAGCAAACTCATATACAGGTACTATAAGCACTGGTGGTGTTTTTAACGCCGCTACAGATATAACATACGTTATAGCCATAGATGTCACTAACGGTACTACTATGGGTGCAGGGACGGGTAATGTTCCTACAATGACTTGGTCTTCTACTAGTGATGATGATTCTACTATCTCTGTTGAACTCCTGTACCCCAATCATTGGTATTTTGTGGGTGAATGGGGAGTAATGGTTAAATTCACAGATGCTGTATTTAATACATGCTCGCCTGCTTGGACTATAGAGTGCTATAAACCAGATTACGTGTATGGTGCCAATGCTCAAGCAGTATGTGGTTTGGCTCAATATGTGTGGGGGTCAGATAGAGGAGACGACAGTGCAACGCCTATAACCACACAATCTGGTTCATTTACACAACTGGGGGCACGAGGACTTACTATTAGATTTAATCCGGTAGGTGTGGATAACTTTACAGCTGGGGATGAGTTCAGAGTTATTTGTGCTGGTCCGGCACCCACAAGTTATAATATATCGAGCATCAACTATGGTAATGTGACCGTATCCACCGAGTCCCCAGTGAAAGCGTTACTTTTTGAAATTATGTCAGGCGCGGTTGAAATGTCAACCGTAAAGTTTGGTTTGAATAGCCATGGATCTTTCAGCCATCACTATGCCGGAAACAACGACACTTTTTTTAGATTTGGAACGGTGGGTCCAGCAAATAATGGGGGTGTTGCTCCGACAGATGGAATAGAGTGGGTTCCTAATTTATTGGCGGCGGACATTGATAGTGACACACCCCCTAACTATTTATATAGTACAAAAGCTAATTTAACTGTGGTTAGTACTGCGGATGACAGCCAGGCGGTTGGGAGTTATGGACTGACTTCAGATCCTATATGGGTAAATATTAAGCTTGGTGTGGCAGAAACAGGGGCAAATAGTACTATCCTTAATAGGGTGTTTTTTGATTATACTTAATATATATTTTTAGCCACAGGTCATTATCTTTGGACGTTGGAAGGAGGAGGTTAGTCTCCTCCTCTTAGTCTTTCCTCTGTTCTTTATGAGAGGAGCTTGTCAGTGAAATATACAATAGATACTATAAAGGAAGCGTTTGAAAAAGAAGGGTACACTCTGTTATCTACAGAATATACCAACAACAAACAGCATCTCGATTATATTTGTCCAGAGGGACATAAGCATCATATACCTTGGAGTGATTGGAATAATCAACATGCTAGATGCCCTTATTGTAATGGGAGACCTATATATACACAAAGTGAGGTGTACGAAGCTTTTAAGAAAGAGGGGTACACATTACTTACCCCCAATTATATAAATAATAAACAAAAACTGGAGTATTTATGCCCCAAAGGACATAAATACACTATATGCTATAGTTCTTGGTTGCAAGGAAGACGTTGTTTCTTGTGCAATGGTAATGTAAAAAAGTCTATAGAAGAGATAAAATCCAGTTTTTACGCCGAGGGATACACCTTACTTTCTACTATGTACACAGGCTGTCAGGAACATTTAGAAGTAGTATGTCCAAAGGGGCATACTTATAGGGTAACTTGGGATAATTGGAATAGTAAGGGATCCAGATGCCCTGCCTGTAGCACCGGGGTATCAGAGGCAGAAAAAGAACTATACGTCTTTATTAAAGACTTTTATTCTGGTGTGGTTATTCAAAGGGATAGAGATATATGTAAGCCAAAAGAATTAGACATAATAATCCCAGAAAAAAAGATAGCAATAGAATATTGTGGATTGTATTGGCACTCTGAGTTGGCGGGCAAAGATAAAAACTACCACGTTAATAAGTTAAAAAGTTGTCTCAAAGAAGGGTATAGACTTATTACAGTGTTTGAAGATGAGTGGGAGACAAAACGCGATATAGTAAAGTCCAGATTACAGTCTATCATAGGCAATAGTGATGTGATAAAGTTATTTGCCAGGAAATGTAATATTATAGAACTTACCACCACAGAGGCAAGGCTCTTCTGCCAAGAGAACCATCTACAAGGATATGGTTCTGGGTCTGCTATAAAACTGGGATTATTCCATAACAAGATTCTTGTAGCAGTAATGATTTTTTCTAAGTCCTCTCTTTCTGAAGGGCAAAAGCATAACAAAGAGGGAGTCTGGGAGCTACACAGATTTTGCACAAAACTTGGTTATCAGGTTTTAGGAGGAGCCAGCAAACTCCTTAAGTACTTTGAACACAATTACTCTTGGTCTGTACTGTCGTCTTATGCAGACAAGAGATGGTCAGATGGTAGTCTCTATTATAAGTTAAACTTCTCTTTCGTTGAAGACACTCCACCAGATTGTTGGTATGTTAGTAGATTTATAAGGCGACATGGATTTTCATTACCTAAAACCAGGAACGAGGCTGACTGTGTCAAGCAGGGACTACACAAGGTGCAAGGTTATAATAGAATTTGGGATTGTGGTAGTATTAAATTTATTAAATATGTCAATTAAGTTTACATGAGGGGTTACTCTATGCAGCGTGGGTGGGAAGTTACATTAAAAGACGGAACCGTTTTAACTGAAGAATCTACAGACTGGAAGAATGTACCTAAAAGTCAGATTGAGACACTATCTCTATTATACGATGGTAGAAGATGGGATATAGCAGGCAAAGAAGCATATATAGTTAAAAATACCGCAAGCATGATTCCTGGTATAAAAGTTTCTTTTAGAGTAGAGACCAGAAGTATAGGTTATTATGAAGGGAGCTCAAAGGTCTTTTATAATATAGATGAAGCTACTGGGAGATTTAAAATGTATGTGGAAGGCTAAATATGGCTGTATTTGTATGTCAGTATTTTAGCAGAACTGATCCTTCCATTTGTAGTAAATGGAGCTGCCCCTCCTGTACCAGCTCTACCGCGTCTCTTTATCCTGGGTGCAATGGTGCTGGTAATGCTCAGGAATGTACAGAATATTCAGCAAATATTTCATCTCCTCTTTGCATTCTTCCAAATCCGTTTACACATTCTTGTAATAGATCCACTGGTAAAAAATGGAGTTGCTCTGAAATAACTGGGTACAATTCCGGTGCTTGTGATGGGTCCGGTACTAATGTGGATTGTTCTGGGTATACACCACAACACATGGCTTTTGGTCCTATCAACAGTCAAACTTCAACTGCTGGTCAGACTTGCGCTTTTGACGTCCCTCTTAATTATAAAATTTTAAATGCTAGAGCGCTGCTTTCTCCTTGTGCTTATTGGGAAGGAGCCCCAGAGCTTTTTATAGCAGAGAATTCTACAGTTACAGGAGAGGCAGCTGCTTATTGTACCGAGAATGGTGTGGTTTTTAAAATGCTTAGTATTGATTTTAAGTGTACTAATGAAAATGACACCTCTCAATATGCGATGCATGATAGAGGATCACTTCCGTGTAATGGGGTTTCTACTGAGTGTCCTTACTACACCGGTATTTGTTGGAAGTATTGTACTAATGAAAGATTGTTGCCAGGAAATAAAGTTTATGCTGAACAGCTATTGGAAGTTAGGTATTACGTAAGAGAATATAAATGGACAGCAAGTTCTTATGCCCGTTGTTTTCCTGAACAAATATTATATCCTTGGGGAGGAGATTTATTAGATGTACCGACCCCAGAAGGAGAATCTGATTTTTCAATTCCGGTAGTGGAGACTTATCTAGAACTTCCAGAAACGGAGCCAACGGCTCCAGTTTTATTTGAAGAATTGTTGGTAAGAACCAAAGGAGTTGTGTCACCAGGAACAAAAGTGACCGGAAGTTCTCCTCAATATCCATCTTTGATTAAGAATTTCAATTTTTTTGATGATTTACCCCCACAAGTACAGGTTAGATATAATTTGTATTGGCCGGGGGAGGACAATGTATGTATTAAATATGTTGAGACAAATAAAGATATAGATCCATTAATAGCCATATATGGTAAATACTCACCCATAGCAACAGCATTGTATTGTATTAATTTAGGAAAATATATAAGTAACTTTGGTCCTGTAGGTATTTTTGGAAGCTTTGTAGATTCTTTTGAAATGTATACTTATCTTGTTGAAAATGCTACAAGTGATGCTGCTATTGCAGTTGCTTTGGATCTTTTTAATACTGAAATAGAAAGTATTATACTAAATATTAATTTATATACAGGGGCTGATACACTACTATATACTAATACATTTGATCCTGTGCAAGATCCGGATTCTAGATCTGCTTTCTGGTTTAATTTAGGGGCGCCTCCTGGTGCGACAACTATACTTGTTTTACAAAAAGTAGGAAGTAGATGGACATATGTAATAGAAAATTTCATAATTTCTTTTGTTGGGGGTATATTATACCAAACTGATTTTTCTAGGGAAACATCTGTCTCTGAGATTGTTTCTTATCTTCCAGACTATGCTAAATCCATAGGTGCAGATCATTTTACTGCCAGTTTTCATTTAAGCTTAGTTTTAAACAATATAATTCCTCCGGGGGAGCCTTTACTTTATTATAATGATTTTATGGGAAGGGAAGCTATAATACCAGGAGATTATACCACCCCTTATAATTATTCTGGGCACAATAGACTTATTGCCAGGAAGAGTTTTTCTTGTGTCAGAAGTAATATAACACAACTAGGATCCAGTTTATACTATGTTGTGGATTTGATGGATGATTTGCTTACGGACGCAATAAGACCATGGATAGTGGAGAAAATTACTTTTAGATCGGAAGAAGACGAAGAATTTGAAGCAGATCTTGAGGGTTGTGGTCTGTCTATAGGAATTGCTCCAAACCAAGCTCTGGTTAAGTTAAAACATGGTGGTTTTTCTTTGTGTAAGGAAATAACTATTGATTTTGATAATGTTGAATGTGTGATAAAAGACACATGGGCTGATAGTAGTGCGGAGTCTTTATATCTTGCTGCTGATTGGGAGATAATGTCTTGTTATAAAACTCCTGAACTTTATGATGAATGGGATTCTTTGTTGTGGACCGCTTCCCAAAAACAAGATGTACGCTATCAAATAAAAGAGTCGGGAAACATTAGTAACAACGGGATTGATATTACATGTAGAGAATTTAAAACAACGCTGGCTTTATCTTGCTTAATAAAAGGTTATTCTGGAAAAATATCAGGGCATACTAAAACTAAAGCTTTGCTTTGGGTTAAACAGCCATTTTGTCCAGATATAGAGATTATATACGCACATAAAGCTCTTGCTAGAAGATACTGGAATTCTCCCTATTGTTTTTGTTGGTCGGAGGCACCCCCAACAAACCCGTTTTACCAGAGGGACACTACTTACAAGGAGATTTTTGATAAGAAAGGGGTTTCTACAAACTATCCACCCTGTGGTGATCATGCTGGGCACTGGCAGTGGTATCCATATGTGCAGTGTGCTTCTTTTACTCAATATGCCGCTGGTGCAAATAATTCATATTCTTCCAGGGGGGAGGTAAAAGGAGCTTATAGTTTGTGGGGGCATGGTAAGCACGACATACGAATGGAGGGACCAGATACCTATAGTCAATTCGTGAGTTTATATTGTCCTCCCTGGAACTGTTTTTGCACACAGCTAACTGGCAATTGGCACATGGATTCCTCTGCTGCTATTTGGGCAGGCAAGGCTAGAGTTCAAGGAGAGATAACAGATAATACCCTGGTTAAATGGATTGAGGCTATGTCTGCTTATGGTACTAGTGTTTTACCAAAGTTTGGAAATGTACTGCGTGCATTTATGCGCTCTTATAGATCAACAGATCGGATAGAGTATAAGATTGCTACCTTGCGTGGAATTTGGGAGAGAGAATCTAGGTGGCTTCCGGTTCCAAGTGACTACGATGATGTGGGTATTTATTGTAATAGATCAGAATTTCATAATAGCAATACTACTTCGGAGGGACCTTCGCCAATAAATCAACTGGGTCTTATTTTTTTAGAATTGGAATCTGGTGTTGCAGAAAGTGCAGAGATTTTGTCAATTGAGGATACTCCATTATATCCAGGCGGTCCTCTTCCTAAGACAAGGCTTAGACACGAGGAGGTGTTTGGAAGATTTTCTGGAGGGGCAGTAGTATACCCTATAGCTAATTTTGCATACTCTAATGGGAATCCTCTTTATGAATTTAAGCCCTACAAGGCTAAAAATATTCAATGGGCTTGGAGGGAGTTACAAAAACCAGTTGGTAGAAGTTCTGATCCATTGACAAATATTTCTTTTATAAAAGTAGAATACCCTTATTATTTTATGGATATGAATAGATTTGAGCATCGACTGGGAATAGATGAGGGACCAGCTATTATTACATTTTTACCCCCCAGTTTTGATACTGAAACGGGGGCTTTAGAAGAGCCTGCTTCTTTACAGCTTAATTCTGGTCCAGTAAGGTATTTTGATCATAATGGTATTTTTGACATAGAAACTGAAGGAGACAGTGTAACTCAGGCGGCTTTATATAAAAGTTGTACTTCTGGGGAATGGTTGGCAGCTTCTTCCATCTTTAACGACCCTGGTATTTCTGCCGATACAGGTGCTGCAGATAATGATGATAGAAAAATTAGGCTATATATAGAGCCAACGCAGACTATAATTACAAGATATTATCATAGAGGTTTATATGTGACTTTTGATGATTTATTTAATGTTTGTAATACTCAAAAAGGTCTTTTATACACAGACATTTTGGTGAAGGTAGCTGCCCCCGGCAAGAAGTCCCTTGCTTCTATTTTTTCAGATGTACCTAAATGTGTTGCTAATCAAGGCATAAATGAACCTAGTTTCAGCAGTTATATGTTTGATAGTGTTATATCAATTTCTTGTAGTAATAATTTATATACATGTAATGCTCCGGGAGTTTTGGGGTTTGGAGTTACTGTTGAGTTTGAAACTCCGACCGCAGTAAGGGGAGTGATTTTAGAGTTTGAGTCCGGGATTAAAGAAAGCAGTATTCCGTATGGTGCAACTACTTGTTATAAAGAAAGTCAGTATATGGTGTTTGACACTCCTTCTGTGGAGATATATAAATCACAAAAAGAACAAGAGTTGGGAGGAGGTATTTTAGGTTTTGTAAACAACACGTCCTCTACTTATGGTTTTGGTGATATTAATTCGGGTTCAAACGCAGGGTATACTACATGCACTTTAGAGCGTAAACTTTATTTCAAAGACTTTTTTTTACCAGCTAAAACTTTTACTTTTTATGTAAGATTTGCTCCATCCCCAGAAGAAATTGCAAGCAACTTTGAAAGCAGCAATAAATATGCTTTTGGCACCCGGGAAAATATATTGTTTATTAGAAGGGTTGTTTGTAAGTCTATAAAGGTTATAACAGCTACTTTAAATCCAATTATAGAACCTATAATTGTTAATGAACGTAAATATTTAGTATCTACAGGGGGAATATCTTCAGAGTCTGTTGCTGGTAGAGTATATGATGAGGAATCTATTCTGGATCTAAGAAGTTCTGCAAATACTTCTTTGATTGCTCAGGCAGACGATGATTCCACTGTATGGATGAGGGAGAAGGCTGGTACTACTGTTGGACATGAGACAGAGCCTCCTCTGAAAGGCCCGCAGCCAAAAAAAGTATATGCAAGTAAAACTAGATCAAGGTTTGTTGGAGATTTTTATGAGAAGGCTGAACCTTTGCCGGGAGAGCCTAAATATTTAGAGGCTAAACAAAAGGCAATATTTGATGATATTGTTAATCAAGGAGGTACTTCCATATATGCTCAGTGTATAATACCCCCCACATTAAAAGATTACTATGAGGATAATGGTTTGATGTTAACAGGTGTTCCTGGTAATTGGATTCTTAGTATTTCCAGTTCAATAAGGAACATAGGTACTGTTGTTTCGTACCCCACTTTTCATTCTGAAGGTTATAAAATAGAACCAGGGCAACCTTATTGGCAAAATTGGCTGGGTGTTTGTTGGGACTATGCTTTAGTTAATAAAGATACCGGGGCTGTTATGTATGGCGGTGCGACCCTATCACAGCTTAGTTATTTTGCTTGGGGGGCTATGGCTACTATTTGGAGATACCAAAGTTTTAGAGCTTATGCTTCCCTTTTTAGATACTCGGGCGGCAGTGCTACAAATGAAACTTTTGCGGAGGGGACTGAGAATGTAACTTCGTTAGGATCTATTGATAAGATTAGACCCTTTATTCATCAATCTGGGTCTAACTACTCGCTAGCACAATATTACCAATATACATATTGGGGTAATTATGAAATGGCTCAGCGTATGAATATAGGTCCTGGTTGGCAAACTCTGTGGTGGGGGATAAGTCCCTCTATAGCGGCTTATGCAATGGGGTATGATATAACAAATTATTAAGGTGTGTAGTATGGGTTTTTTTAATATTGAATTTGTCTGTGACGATTGTGAGGGTATGGTAGAAGTTGACATTAAGCAAACAACAGATAGTTATGCCCGCAATTTAGATTTGAGGATTATAGGAAATAACGAGCAGATAGACATTTCTTCTTTACCTAATTACTTGGTGTATAAATGTACAAATTGCTATAAGGTATATAGACTTACTTTGGCTGATGTTGAACAGAGACTTAGACTTCAGGCAGCAAAACTAGCTCTTGATTATAGGAGATCCAGAGTTTTTGCTAGAAATAGGGATCATATGGATATAGACTCTGGGTTAGAGTTTTGTGGTTTATGTGGTGGGGTAGATGAGTCCAGATCTGGTTATTGTATTAAAAGTCTTATGTCTGTGTGTGATATAAGAAGAGATCATCTAAGTAGGCAAAATAATGCAAAGTAGTAATCTCTTAAAATATGCAAAGTATATAAGAAATTTATCTCTTTGTAAATATGATACCAACTTTGGGTATACTACGAATTGGAGTGTTAATACAAATGTAGATGGGTGGGATATTTACAACGATATTTATTTTTATGGTTGTTGGAACGGTGTTCTTTTTGGAAGCTCTTATGGTAAGGAGTGTTTTATTCAAAGGACTTATCAATTTTTGGGATTGTCAGCGGAAGACTATTATACCATAAATATGATGATGCGTATTCTTCCTAAGGAAGGATACCCCGCCCCTAAAAAAGGAAAGATAAGATGGATAACAGCTAACGATACTTTGTGGGATTCCAATAAGGAGATGGAGTTTGATTTAACAGATACCATAGAGTGGTATATGTACATAATTACTGCTGGGGAATCTAAATGGTATCAAGGAGATATAACTAATTTACGAATATATCCTTTCTTAGATGGGCACATGGGCTGTAAATTTGAGCTTAAGTATGTTAGAATTGAGGCACTAGATAAATATATTTGTAATAACACGGAATGTAGTCATTATACTGTATATTCACATCCTTGTCCTTGGACAGGAAGTTATGGTTCTTGTACAGCGGAAACAAGGCTGGAGACTTATACAACGGCTTCTGGTATTTCTGACTCTTTGATAGTGGACATAAACGACTATGGCGAGGAGGTAATTACATTAGGTACAAATACCGAACTCTCCGGGAATGAAATGGCAAAACTTCTAGCTTCTAGAATAAATACCATTGGTTTGGGTGGGTACTACTATGCTTCTGTTGAGTATACAGAAACTGGAAGATTGAAGATTTCTGGAGGTGATGTAGGGTCTACTGTGCGAATTACTGGGGGTACAGCGACGCAAGCTTTGGGGTTTTATGATTCTTTTGGTTTCATAGGTACTATAGAAGATGGAACTGCTCCAGCTACAGGTTTTGATTATGCAAGTACAAGAAGACTTAATAGTATTGAACTTTCTCAACTAATAGATGGTTCTGACGACTTGGCATATTATCATAATCCTGAACAATACAGTGTGGAAGGCGGCCGTGCTGATTTCTTTAATTCTTTAACCTCGAATACAAGGGATCATAGTGGTCTATCTGAGTTTTTTTATAACATACCAGCCCCCGGAATAACTATTATAGATGTTACACACCCTTTCAATGATTCCGGGAAGATAACAGATATTTATGTAAATTGTTCTAAGATCAGAGAAGATGGTGCTGGTGTATATATAGTTCGTCCTCAGAAAAATGGTTCTTTTAGAATAATACATACGTTTACTTTATCTCCGGAAGATCCTAATTATGTTTGGACTTCTGCACATACAAGTCATCACATTTCTTGTGATGCTTTGGTTAGTAAGGGTGATGTAATGGCTTTTTACAATGCAGATTTGCATTGTGTTATAGCTCATGCAAGTGGTAAAATAAATGCAAGATACTTTTATTACACAGGTTTTCCTACTACAATATTTAATCCAGGAACTGCTGTAGGAAACGGGGTTATTGGGTTTTCTTGGTATGCCAGAAGCAAGTATAGACAGTTGTCCACTATTTTAGAAATAGATTTTGGTAAACGTGTGAACGTAGGAACGTTGTCTTTTACTGGAGCGGAATTAAGTTCATACTTTGATTATAATATAGCATGTTGTTTAGACATGCATTGGGAGGTAGATTTACATAACGAAACTCATATTCATATAATCACGTATTGTTCTACTGGGTATCATACAACGGTAGAACATAAAAATATAGCATATGGAATTGAATGTTTAAGTGATGGTATACGGAGTCCTGATGGAGGTAGGCAAGGAGATTCTTTTGGTGTGGGGGCTGATGGTCTTATTACACTAGGAACACATTCCTATTTTTATGTCAATGGTGATGGGGAATGGGACTATCAATATGAGTGTGATGGAAAGCATGAATTTTGTTATCCTTACTGTGGTGCTTCAAATGGTAGCTTTGGTAAAGATCCAATTTCTTTTATACTACGTTTTCCGGAAGGAGTGAGTGAAGAAGTACACAAAACAGCTATATACTTCAAGGAAAGTAAGAACTTTAGACATTTCTCTCTATCTTATTATGCTGGAAGCGAAAGGTCTAGAACCACAGGAGACGCTATAGGGTACCACTATGTTCCTTCTTTTAATTCGGTAGAACTAGATGGGGCTACGATTACAGAGGAAAATGCTGACGGTATAGATGGAAACCAGCAGTTTAAATTTTATTTCTTCTCAAACCCAACACCATGGATTAGTCCAAGTTGGGATGCCCAGGCAGGTAGTGCACTTGATTCATTTTTAAACTACCATTCTGTAGCCAATTTACAATGGAATTTATTGGCTCATAATTTTGATCCCGTGAGGTGTAATGGTTTCAAGATTTTTTGTGATCATCACGGCAGTACTAAAATTTCCGAAATGGAGTTGTTTGTCCGCACAGAGTCTAAAGCTTCCTTAACAGACAATGCTGTATTAAAAGTGTCTGATTACGGGGACAGGTGGAGGTATGTTCCTTTTGTTGTGGATCCACTATATCCATCAAGTATATTAGCTAAGATAGATAGTTCTCCTAGATATGCAATACTTGACTTGAATTCACAATTACCCTTTAAGGCGTTTGGGCTCCATGTAGAATCCTCTAATTCAAATGTTTTTGATTCATGTACAAATAGTTTTAATATGACCGGCATAAATCCTGAGGGGTATAGTGATACGAACGTAATAGAGCTTGAAAATGTCTATGGGGTGCCTTGTAATTTAACGGTTTCTATAGACACAGATTTAATTTCTGGCGATAAAACACTTTCTCATATAATTTGTCATGATCAAGCCGGAATTGATGATGCCATAGTAGGACCCGGCGGGCAATTATATAAAAAAGCAGATTACCCTATTTATCTTGGGGAAGGAAATGTAGCTAATAACTGTAAAATATATGGCTTAAAAAACTTAATAGATGGTAAAGAGGCTTATTATTTAAAGAATAACCTTGATATTTGGAATTATTGGGGAACATTACATCACGGTGAGGCTATAAACTTTGAATCTCAACTAAACTATGCTGAGGTTAATTTTACTTTCCCGGAAGTGGTTGCTTCTTTTGTACGTCTTGATTTAACAAAAGGTGCTAGTAATAAGTTTTCTTATTATATCAATCAAATATATGCTTTTTATGGCGGTAGCTTTATTGAAGATGCAGTCTTTTATCTGGATGCTAATCCAGGGGTGGATGACCATCTTGGTTTTGAGACCACCTGTGTCAGCGGTATTTTACAACCTGTAGTTATTTTTGAAGATATATTTAACAGATCTGAGTTTAGAGATATATGGGGTTATATAAAAACACCCACTTATAGAGTACTTTCTGAGTTGAGGTCTTTGAATAGCAAACTGTATTGTTACTCTATCGAGAACGGTGTAACGCTTGAAGCCTTTTATACGATTCCGGATGGAGTTGGTACATGGAATTATGATATAGAGTTTACTCTGGGGCAAGTTTATCCACTAACCACTACTATTGATTTCTATGCTGAGTACATGGATTTTGATGGTAACTGGTTTCATAGGGTAACTTCTCTAGCTTCTGATCCGTATATTCGTTTTTATAATTCAAAGGAGAGCTCTGTCAATGTATTAAATGTTACCAAAACTACCATTACAACCCCAAAAGAATATGTTATTAAAGTATCTAAAAGAGGATTTATTGACTCCTTTTATATAAACACGTTTACAGCGGTTACAGACAACAATCAAGGGGCATATAACAGATTATGTAAAATTAGGTTTGTTTTTTATAATAGCGGAACTGATACTTCTGAGAGAACAGATCTGTATGTAACCAACGTAAAAATAACTGTGTTTCCAGAAATTAGTTATAGGTCTTCCATTGTTATACAACTACCTTCTAATCAATTAGATACAATTAGGTTTTATACTGAAGACGGTAGTTTGACGAGTCTTGCTCTTTACATTTCTGATATTTCAGGTAATTTTGTATATAACACGACCAATGCGGAAACCACCGATCAGCTTCCTGTTATTGCAAACCTGGCTTATATTCATAGAAGAGGGTACGACTGTTTAGGTAATGATGTCTACACCCAGCGTATATACAACAGAGATCATACGTATAATGCCGTCTATACAGATACTGGAATAGATCGTTGGGTGGGTTGGGATTTTGGCGACTGTCCCAAGATAATAAATTATTTGATACTAAGACAACAAGGGCCTCTTTACTTTATGTTTCAAGGCTCTAATGAAGTGCCCGCTAGTTTTGGTGATAAGGTATGGGCTACTTTACTAGAATCCACTTGTGATGGCACGTTGGCATTTGCGTATTTAGATGTACCTAACACAACAAAATATAGATATTACAGGATTGTAGTTCCTTATATTCCTGAAAACTATTCTATAACTTGGACTGCAAGCGAACATGCATATGCTATAAAGTACAACTCTACTTCAGTAACAGCAACAGTGTGGAACGATCCTGTTCGTTTCTATTTTGCTATAGATTTAGGTAAAAGATACAATATAGATATTGTAAGACACTACGGGGCAAGTTCCACTCATGAGTTGGGGATTGGGTCTACTTATATATTTTATGCTAATACTGACACTACAGACATAGATTTAGTGCAGTGGGATTCTGGAAATGTATATATATTGATTCATTTTGATTCCTTTATAGATTCTAAATTACTAGAGTCTGCCAAAGGGTTTGACGTACCTGTTTTGGGCACTTTCAGTATAGACAATTCAATTAGCGTGTTTGGTTGGAGTGGTGTATTTAATGGGATAGATACCGTAGCCTACATAAATGATCTTGGATCTTTAGTATTTCATAATTATGATTTTACTATGGAATTTAGAGTGTGGGTTCATACATTTCCCACAGGTACATCAGAGGCGGTTTTTGTGTGTAAGGGCAAAACCGCTACAGCTACAAGAAGCTTTTCTATAGGTGTGGCTTCTTCTGGATACTTATTTATAAGGTATCTTTTTGATGACAATACTTCTTCTGTTTATAATATATATGAACTTATAGAGGCTACTTGGTATCATATTGCTGTTACCAGAAATGGAATCTATATGCATCTTTTTGTTGATGGGGTTTTGGTATACTCTTGGAGAAAGAATAACGTAGTATATAATACGTCTGACTATATACATTTAGGAGCGCAGCATACAAACACTGGTACCTATGGTAGTTATTTTAACGGACGTATGGATGAATTTAGACTTTTAATGTTTAGTTGTTTGTGGCGTGGTAGTTTTACCGTTTCACCAGATCCGTATTTAGACACTGTAGCTTCAAACAAAGACACCCGTTGGTTGAAGTTTAAGTTAGACTGTAGTGCGTCTATCACTAGAATAAATTATTTGGGGGTATATCCAAATACAGAGATTGTATTTGCTCCTGCTGGGGGCTTGAATTGCGAGTGGGATTTTATCGGGAGAGAGTTGTGTGATTTTTCTGTGGGGGAGTATAATATAATAAAACAATATGCTACTATAAGTGGCTCTTCAACATTTAACAATTCATATGCTACTAATGTTGCTGTGGCATATGAGGAAGGAATGGGCTTAGATAATTGTTGGGGGTTTTTATCCACAGATTTGAATCCTTCTTTACATATAGAATTGTTCGAACCAAAAAGAATAAATAAGATATATATAAAGCATGGTACCGGAAATGATTCCGATGGTTACTATATAAAGGATTACACAATACAGGCAGCCCCAACAACCTCAGGTGTTTTTACAAATATAGTTAGTATGACAAACAACACCAGTTATGAAACATTACATGAGTTTAGTGTTACAGAGGTTCAGGTAGTTAAGTTTATAATAACGGATTATGTTTCTGGAAATATAACTGTTTATGATGCTGAAACCATAGAGGGACAGGTTGTTCCAGATTTGACACCGGTTGTGGCGGATGGAGGCTTTATAAACGAAATTAGGCTTTTGACAAGTTCTGAGGTTTTTATTATAACAAGTGAGAATTACCCCCGGATTTGTATAGACCTAGAGAAGCAGTACAATATAGTAAGTAAATCAGTATGGGCTGGTCCAACTATTTATCCGGCTTCGTATATACCTCCCTGGTCTAGTGCAGATGCTTATTTTAGATATTCTTCGGAATTGACGGACAATCCTAGTTTAATTAGTTTTATTACCACCCCTCCTTCAGTAGCTTTTTTTGGGACTCAGCAGAGTTTCATAAATTATCATGATACCCAATTTGTAATTGGTAACAGTGTTTGGTTACTAAGAGGTAGTTATGAAATTAGATGGGAATCTTTGGGGGCTACAACAACCACAAAGTTCAAACTCGTTGTAGCTTCCGGACCTTATGTTATTGAGGTTTTTGCTGTAACTGTAGACTCTGATTGGACAGTTCAAAGCAGTATAATACACATAGAAGAGACAGGCTTTTATGTTTTATCTGTGGAGGAATATCTTCAATATGATGATGTGAATTGGGGAGTGCGCAATATTTATATTTATTCAGCTTCGGGAGTTTCTAGGTGGGTTCAAATAGAAATGAATGCTGCAACTGAGTATTTCTATATATGGAATGGTGGCAGCCCTTACAATGACAAAAGCAGAGCATTACGTAAAGTTTTTTTGTTTACAGATGACAGAAAAATACCTCCAACTCAAAATAGTAATTGGTGGATTTCAAATGTAAGTTCTCTTTCTTCTGATTATATCAACACACTAGTGGATGAGTGTTCATTGGACATACAATATCCAGCTACTACCGAATTAGATTGGGTATTGTTCAGAGAAGCAGATCATTTTGGGATAGATCGTTTTTGGCTTGAGCAAGACCTTTTGTGTTTTAATTTTTATATAGATAATATAGATAATATGGATACATCTATAGGAGGTTTCGGTTTTGGGAATGTTGACGGAAAGTATCCATTTATAGCAGATGGCTATTATAGTAGTGAGAACATGACTTCAAAGCCTGTTTTGCCATACAAGAGAGGTGTTTATGGGTGGGATATGAGTAGGCTTTCATTACATTCTGGATGGAACAGGGTTCGTCTTAGATTCGTAGATTTTAATGCGACAGTTCCAATAACTATACCTGGAGTGGATGAGGTTTCTGCCAATTTAAATTTACGTAATTATGTAACAACTTCTTTCGGTATATTTTATAAAGGAAAAGGAGTTCCGTTAAATATTAAAATTGAAAATATAACCGTAGAGCGTAACAGATTTGATACCGATGTTAAATTTGGGAAAGGAGTTTGTATTGGGTATGGCGAATACATGCTAGTGCAGGCTCCCGGTATAAACTTGGGGCAAGGCTCTTTGGAGCTTACAATGTCCATGTACAGCGATAGTTCTGGTATTGATTTTTTTGGTGTACCTGTGTCCAGAACTATTTTAACCATGTCTAATTCAAACAACGATTTGCTTTCTTTGGGAATAACAGGTGGTAGTTGGTTTGAAATAGCATTTGGTAACTCTCTTAAAATGTTAAACAAGTTCGGCGTCATGGGAGATCAGAGTGTTATAGAATCTGCCTATATTGGATATGGGGAGCCTTTTCATTTAGGGCTGGCATGGAGTAATGATTCTTCAGCGTTTGATAATGGAGATACTATTCGTCTATATTTGAATGGAAGATTGATAGTGAATTGGAAAGATACTTGGGAGTTTGATGATTACAGGGTTCCATCCTTGATTCTTGGGGGAGGTACCTGTGCTACGGCTCTTGGTAATAACGCAGACGGTTCAGCAATTTTCGAAATAATCAAACTATATAATTATTGTAAAGATAATTTTGATCCAGGGGAATCTTTGTTAGAAATACCGGAAAAGGATGATCCTAATGATTATATTTATATTTCAAAAAATAATGTAGATTTTTGTAGTAGGTATGATCTTGATCTTCCGTTCAGTTTCATACAAGTTCAGCCGGGGGAAAAAGTACCGATTTATATAAAAAGCTTTAAAGATGCTAAAGGTGGAAATTTAAGCTCCTTGACTGGTGAAATTATAGTCGAGTGGGAAGTAGCAGTGTAGGTAATATATATGGCACAATATAACGTAGCAACCAGGGCTGTTTTATCTTCTATAACAACCTCTGGAACAGGAAATAAGGTTCTAACCTCTTTGGAGTTGAGAGCCTTAGTAGATGGTATTACTGTGTCTGGTGGGGCTAGTCTATCTTCTCCAGATGTTTTATACTTAAATATAGATCTTGGTAACAGGATATACATAGATTCGTTTTTTGTGTACGTAGACAGTGCTGCTTCCAGGGAGACTGTAGCTTCAAATCTTGGATTTTATTACAGAAATAGTGAAAGTGATTCTTTTGTTCAGGTGGACACTTCCGATAATTCCTTATATTATTTTGCCTCTTCTCTGCCGGACATATTTGCTCCAATACAGTGTAGAATAACCCTATCTGGGGTAGACTGCACGTTAAGAGAGCTTGTTATATATAATAATGATTATAGTGTTGCCTTTGGGGAGGATGGTGCTTTAACGGAGTATACAATAGATGACGCCCCCACAGGAGGGAATAGCTCTATTCATACAATTCCAATATTTAATAACGACCCCCCAGGAAGTATGCCGGTAACTGCCTTCATATCTATTGATTATTCTGGTAATGAATGGGATAAAAACCTAAAGCTTTCCAGTGATGGAGAAACTTTTTATTCCTGGGATGATGGACCTTCGCTGGACAGTAATCAAGAAGGAGAATCTTATACGTGGAACATGGGTACTTGTTCCGGAACAGTTGTGTCAGGAACATCAATCAGATTGAACGTCACATTAAGTGGGACGTATACAACTCCTATATTTCAATTTAATGGGCGTTATGGTAGAGACGAATTACATATAATTACAGCCTCCGGGGTAGAAATTTATCCTACGTATAAGACAAATATTGTAGATCAATTTTCTCCAAGTTATGTTGTTGTAGAAGAAACTTTAGTAAGCGGTACTTCAATAACTAAAACCGTAGGATCTGTTGATGCTACCATGGAAATAAGAAGCAGTAATGTAGATCCTGTGGATACTTTTGTTGTTTATTGGGCATATAAGAGCAAGACAAATGTATCAATAGTTCATGTTATGAAGATAGATATTGATACAGGAGTTATAACTCCTACCTGGTCTTTATATACACCAACGGGTTATGGTGTTCAAAACATCTGGGGTACGGGTATAGACCCTTTTACTGGGATGATGTATATAGCCTCCAATGCTCCTTCATATTCTGCAAATTCCTGGAATTGCATCATAGATAAAGACGGAGTAGTTATATTGGCTGTAGCTGCCAATGTGTGGATGAGGTATGCGCCTCATTATGATTGGCAGTCAAATGGTAGATTTTGGATTTACTCTGATTATTATGGTGGGTTTGGGTTGTGTACCTACACAACACATACAGCTGTTGTATCTATTGACGAGACTATGGATTGGATTACTTCATATTCTGCGGAACCTTTCGGTTCCGGGTGTTGGGTATATAACAGTGTAACTGCACAACTCCAATTTTATGACGGTAACATGACTCTGCAGCACGGCTATTCTATGTCTGGCGGGGTTGAGATAATAGCCGCCTCTTTAGATGGTGGTTGTTGGGTGTATACTGTAGAACGTCATTGGATAGCAAGGTATAATACACTTGGAGAGAAAATAACAGAATTTGGTCCTGTTACCCGTGACGGGTATCAACTTACTCATATGGTTATAGACAGATTGGAAAGCGATGGTTTGTGGTTAGTTACTCCTGTTGATGTGCGCCACGTTTCTTCTTCTGGAGAAATCATAGGTGCTCAGACCTTTGGTCCGACTACTGGTATTCATGCCACGGAGAGGGGCGCGGTAGTGACAAATAACTTAACTTATTACATGATGGTTTTGGATCCAGATTGTAATATTTTATTCAGTAGAAATCTTACAAGTTATATGCACAGTACTCCAGTGGCATCCCCCAACGCTATGATGTTCTCATACAGGCATTACGACACATTACGTTATAACAGGGCTGTTACTATACCGGATCCTGTTGATCCTGTGTGGGGGTCCAATGGAAGTTTACAATGGACCGAGGTAAAGAAAACAGGATATGTGCTTCCTAAGTATAGATACCATCAATTTAGATTTACTTTACGTAGTCCAAGTACAAATATAACTCCTACTTTGGATGGTATTTATATGCCAATGTCTGTTAAAATACCAGACATATATCCACAAGAAAGTAAACCATTGTATATAAGAGCTGATTTTGAGGGAGTGGAGGATGCTTTATATACGTCTAAATTAAAATGTTGGTGGACTAAGTAGGAGATATAGAATGGTTCTTACGGGGTGGAACATAGATAAAAGATATAGGTTTTTGGTAGAAGCCGGCACGGTGGCTGCTGATCTAACAGACATACCTGTTATGTTGAATCTTGGTGCGAGCAGTGGTAAGTATTCTTACGACATAACAACTATTTTTGATGAACTCGGTCCTGATTATAGGAAGATTGCAGTTGAGTATGGGAACAGTGGCAGTCAGTGTTTTGTTGAGGTAGAGAAGTGGGGGTCTTTTACACAAATACCACAAGCATCGGGTACAAACATAGGACAGGAAAATCCAGCATATACCGGTGGGGCTTTTGACGGAGTGGAGAATAACCCAGATGCTACGGGGTCCTGGTATGCCTATGTTGCTACGTATGTCTCTACCGGTTGGGTTGGAAAAGATTATGGTGGAGGGACTAGCTACATAGTACAACGTTGTGATTTATTGTGTAATGGCTCCACATATGATCCTAAGGATTTTACAATTGATGGCTCTAACAACGGTACTGATTGGGTTGTATTACATTCTGTTCTGGGGGAGCCTATGTGGACAACCTCAGTTACCTGGAAAAGTTATGAATTTTATAATACAACACCTTACAGATATTACAGATTGAATGTTACTGCCAACTGGGGATCTGGTTATTTGGTAGTTATGGAAATTAAGTTTTATTATTGGATTAACGATGAGAATGCCGTACTTTGGGTTAAAGTCCCTACTTTGTATGCTTCAGAGTCTACCCTTCTTTATTTATACTATGATGTTACACATGAAGACAATGATATAGGTGATGTAGTATTATTGCTTACTTATGATGGGGCGGATGAAAGCCAGTTATTTTTTGATTATTCTCCTTTTCCTAAAGGATTAGGGGCTGTGGGGTCTGTTAAGCACGACAGTGCACAGGCAAAATTTGGAAGTACCTCAATGAAATCCGCAACAGGATCTAATTACATTGTAGTAAGTGGTACTAATACAGATTTATCTTTTTCTGGGGACTTTACAATACATTATTGGGTGTATCCTTCCACCGGATCTCATGGTCTTGTAAATTATTCATCCACAAATAAACTTCACACCTTGTATATGGACTCTGCTACAAGTGGACGTGTTTTGATGGATGCTGGGAATGTAATTACTGGGTTGGTATTCCCAGCTACTAGTTGGTCTCACTACGCTCTTACACGCGCTGGTAATACTATTTGTGCTTACGTGAATGGTGTGCTGGCAGGAACCGGAACTAAAGCAACAACAATAGGCGCGACTACAACCAATTATTTGTTTGGAGATGCTTCCGGTCATACTATGAATGGCTGGGTAGACTCTTTAGTAATTATAAAAGGCAAAGCCTTGTGGCAGGGTACTTCCTCTTTTACACCCCCTACAGCTCCCCCCGAAATAAAATACATAGGCAGGAGTGGTTCTACAGCAGGAGCCAAGGTTTGGGAAAATGGGTATGTGCTTGTTGGGCACTTAGCACAGGACCCTATATCTTTATCTAATAATATAATAGATTCTACCATCTACAGAAAAGCAGGAAAAAGTTATGGTAGTATGCTATCCAGTGATAGTGTGACTTCTTCTGGTACTATTGGTTATGGTATAGATTTCGATGGTAGCAATGATTACATAAACTTTGGATACGATACTGTTCATAATATTACTACTACACTGACACTTGAAGCTATAATAAAACCAAATACTGTTTTAGACTCAGGTTTAACTACAAATAGAGGAATTATAAGTAGACAGCATGATGCCACTGACAACCAGGATACTTATGGTTTTTTTATAAACCCGGATGGAAAACTACAACTAGATTCTTATGGTGGAAGTATACAAAGTACACTTTCTTCTTGGGGGGCAAATACACCTTATTACATAGCCGGAACTTATTCCTCTACATCACTGTCTGGTATTCTATTTGTGAATGGTGTTTCTGAATCCTTGAGTGTTAGTACCTATAATAGCATGGCTGGAAGTGCTTCAAATAATCTTGTTGTTGGTAAGCACGCGGATGCTTCTGAGTTTTTTCCGGGAATAATAGATGAAGTTAGGGTTTCAAATTGTGAGCGCTCCAGTTCTTGGTTGGAAGCTATTTATTTATCTAGCAGTGATTTGCTTGGTATGTTTTCTTCAGCTTATGCTATAACCTATTCTGGGGCAGAGCCTTGTTGCTTAGAGAAGATGTATGGGAAATATCAAACCTTGAGAATTATTCCAATTGTAGATCCTTTTCTGGGATCTTATTGTGATTTATCTTTTTATCTTGGTTCCAGTTTTTTAGGATCCACCTACTTAACCTCTGTTTCAGGAGTATTGTCTGGGACTTATGTTGAGGCAGGTCTAAATACTATATCTGGAACAGGGTATAGTTGGTATGTAACTGGTGTTGTTTCTGGGACAGGTGCATCCGTTTATTCTTCCATATATGATTTCTATGTTAGGTATTTATGTTCAGGGACTTGTTCTATAGGAGATACCACTGTTTCGGGGGCGCTTATATATTTACACAACAGAGATACAGGTGAGTACTTAGGCACAACCACAACTGCCGGGGAGGGAACCTTTCAAATTGATTCCACATATGGTGGAAACCATTATGTGGTTGCTTTACATCCAGATGAAGCATACAACGGATTGGTCTATGATAGGATAGTTCCGGAATAGCTATGTCTGCTTACGTTCCGCCAGAGGCACAAGGATTACCTTTTAACTTTACCGAGTCTGGATATTCTCCTCCTGATTTTAGCGCAGTTCCTTTTGATTTTTTTACTGGGTTTTCTGACTCTGCTTTTCTTACATCTGCTGTACAGGTTATGCAGATGTATACAGAAACAACTTATAGTGAGATCAAAGAATGTAAAACTATAATCATAGGCTACGGCGCTAACGGAATACAGACCTTACAACTTCCTTGTGAGTATCTAGGGATTCGTGATTTACTTAGCAGTATTTATGGGGAGCTTCCATACTTTGATTTAACATCTTTAATTGTTGGGCAGCTTGGATTTATATCAGAAGATCGATATTTATCATCTATAATTAAATCTATCGTAAAAGAAACTGTTGATTTACAAAAGATTATACATGGTTGGGATTTATCTGACCTTCAGAGTTTGTTGGATGGGTATGCTCTTTTTGATTTGAGCTTTTATATAAAAACTCAGCGTTCAGAAAATAAAGATATTCTATCAGCTATAAGGGTACTAATGTCCTCTTATGCTGACATTTCTTATTGGATTGGAGGTTTTAAGGGATATCAAATTCCTTATGATTTGTATAGTGATATTTATGCAATACCTCCTTCTGATTTAATCTCCTACTTAAATATAATTGAAATAAGTGATTTACCTGTAGATATTTCCCCTCAGAAGTACAAAGGATACTCTACTTTTGAGTCATTTTTAAGGACGTATCATAAAGAAAATAATAATCTTATTTCTATATTACACGGTTGGGACCTTTCTTATTTACCAGGGTATTTGTTGTGTGCTCATATACATGATCTACCAGGCACAATTCAAGGATCTTTTACAGAGTCTATATTCTCCTTTTTATATCCTGTAGTTCCTGCCGGGATTTTATCTAATATACATGGTTTTGCTACAGTAGATTTGCCTTCAGAGTTGATTGGTGGGTATGGAAGGACTCACCTATTGGGTTATATTTATGGGATACCTCCATCTGATATATCTTCTTATATAGGTGTCTTCAAAGAAGTAGAAGCTTATAGTACCATTTCTTCTTATCTTGAGTCCTATCATCAACATGATCTGTGGAGCACTATACATTATATTGAGCCTGATGATTTAACATCAACTATTGTTGCCCGGGGAGGATATAAAAACCTTGATGTCATAATATATCCCAAAGTTATTTTCGTAAGACAATCTGTGTTCGTAAACATAGTTTCATCTAGAATATTAAACTCTGTAATAAACTCTCATTGTTTTGCTTCTGCTTATAGTGACCTTAGTCATTCTCTATATGCTTTTGATAAATTAGATCTACGAGCGATAATACACCCCAGGTTGGAGGATGATGACAATCAAAAAGATTTAACTAGTTACATAAATTACGGATATCTAGCTGAAGATACGTTTTCTATAAATATATTTATGGCTGATAGATATGCTAAAATCCCCATAGATATAAATAGAATCTCTACCATGTACACAGAGGATACAATTTCCATTACCTTTAGTTCGGATTTTAGTAATTTTAAGGACAAGGTAAACTCTTTTAAGAACTTGTCTTCATATCTATACGGTTTACCTGTGCATGCGGATTTAGCGTCTAGGATTGTTCCCTCAAGAGATTATACTTTTGAAGGTATTAATTCCGAGAGTAAATATAAAAATCATCTTGTTGCTATAAACCTACAAAAGAGCTATGAAGTTTGGACAAGAGAACTGGATATTTACTTTAGAAGTGTAGTAAATCAATATTATTATGCTCAAGCAGGTGAAGCGGTTTATAGAGTAGACAGGGATGAACATGTGATTGTTTATGTAGAGGGGTACTCAACTCTTTCAAATCCGATTCTTGGAATTGACCGGGGGAATGTAAGAGGAAAATACGTATTTAATTTATCTAACTATACTACTATAGATGCTGCAATACGGGATGCCATAGACAGGGTAAGTGTTTTGAGATCAAGCGATTTACCTGTGTATATTAACTCGGTTGAAGGTGTTGGTAATTACAGTTACTTAAGTAGTTATGTGCTTCCTATCTATTCAATTAGATCTGTAAAGTCTATAATATCAACTTTGGTTGGTATATCAGAGACTATGACAGATCTTCCATCCACAATAAATGGGGAATATCCTAAAATTGATTTAGGTGGTGTTATAGTTGGTGTTTATTACGATGCAGTAGATCCGTTGCTTGCGGACTTTATATTTACAGAAGAAGATTTAACTTCCGTTGGGGGGAGTCAAGTGAATTTTACATTTAAGATAGTATAATGGCAACACTTACTGTAGGACCAGGAAGGGATTACTCTACGATTACCTTGGCGTTAGCTGCATCGCACAATAACGATGTTGTTCTTATTGACCCGGGTTATTATGATGAATTTGTTTCCCTACCTCAATGGTCTGTTCATTTGTTAGGTAGAAATGCCGACTCTGAAAACACTGACATAATTATAAAATCTATTAAGGCTGCTTCTTTTACTTCTCATACAACACCTATAACATATATAATGGAGAATATATATATTTATAGGGTAGGAACTGCAATGGCGTCTGTTGCTAATTGGAATTTTTGTTATGCGACATTAAGTAGTAGTAATATAATTACTGTTTTTAATAGGTGTAAATTCTATATAAAAGATACTTTAAATAGTTATAATGTTTTTGAAATGACCATACAAAGCTCTACTTATTGTTATCTTTATGTTATTAATTGTGATTATTTCCGTGATCACGAGATTATCCACTATTTTTATGATTATTATACTACTGCTTGTACTAATTGTAGAGCTGAATATATAAAACTTAGGTATACATTATATGGTGTTTCAAGAAACAATGCAGATGTTGTTGATTATGTAATCGGTCCTGCTGTTGGTTATGGTGCCGGATACGGTGGTAAATTTTTAAACTTACCAAAAAGTTATGTATTTACAGGAAGGGTTACAACACTGGGAGCATCTAGCTCTAATGTAGTAAGAGCATATCGAAAAAATAATCACACATATGAAGGTTATACTTCTTCTGATCAGGCTACCGGTAACTATACTTTACGTACTACATATTCAGGTGCTCACCAGCTTATATGCGAATCTGTGCCAGATCCTCTTTTTAGTGATAAAATTATTTCTCCTGTTGTACCTGCTGTTACCACACCTACTACTCTTTGGGATGAAACCGGTACCTTAATAGCCACTATAAGTGGAGCAGAGTTTACCAGCCAAGGGTATGGGCTTCCTGTTTTTATATACTTTAAAAACCCGGCGGGGAAAAATACCTTCGATACTTCTATTATACTTGATGAATTGGATACTCAAACCCTTAGAAAACGTTGGTCTGTTTGGTCTTCAGAAGAGCCTTATCAATTATGTTGTGAAGTTTTATACTGGCAGCCAGAATCTAATCTTGCCTGTGCAACAATAAAACTTCCGTATATTTATACAGATCGTGACACAAATCTTTATATACGTTATGATAAAAATATCTCCGATAATGTAGCTTTCATGTATGATACGGAGAGTCCTTATTCATACAGTGTTTATACAAATCAGTACTTAGGAGCTTGGACTTTCAATCAAGATCCAGTTTCTGGGCCTAATTCCCTAATAGATAATACTTTTAATAAGAAGCATGGTATTCCTGTTGGTACATTTTATAGTGCGGATTTAGTTGATAGCCCCACTGGAAAGGCTTGGCAATTTAATGGAGCTCAATACGTATATACTTCTGATACTAATCTATTAGGATATAATGCAGGAAACTGGTCCATTATGGCTGCTTTTAATGTCAGTACCACCAGCGGTGTACAAATTATAGATAGGGTGGGTTTATTAGGGGGAGGGTTTGAACTAGGAGTTGATGCTAATGTTCTATATGCTATTGCTGGTTACCAACTAACACAGGTGCAGGTAACTTGCACCGGAATTTCACCAGATATTTGGTATGTAGCCACAGCTGTTTGTAATAAAACTACGTCTACTTTGTCCTTATATCTTGATGGTGCTTTAGTGTCTTCTGCAACCAATGCTATTTTTAGTGGTAATATTTTATATTCAAATAGTAATTATATAGGTGGTGCAGCAACCAGTATCCATTATTTTCCTAAATTATCAATACCCACAGTCCCATCAGGGACATTGCTACACATAACATGCTCGGGGGTGGAAGGGCATCCTTACTTGTATGATTCCTCGGGCAATTATACCATTACTAAATATAATCTAACAGGTGCCCCAGGAAATATTACAGCCGTGACGAGTAAAGTGGGCAATGAAAGTTACCATTATAATGCCGCTGAATATTTTTCGACTGTTTTGGACAGTAAAGCTGCAATTTTGGAACAAGATTTTAGTGTGTCTTTTTGGTTTTATTATGTTGATAGTTATAACAGTGGTTATGATAGTGTTTTTATGATAACAGGGGCTGCGGGCGTAGACACCGCAGCAAACAGTACGAGCTTGGCTTTTTTTGTACAATATAACTCAGATGAGTTTTGGTGCCGCATTAGGACAAATACAGGAACAACCATAGCTACTTTTAATTTTGGTAATGTATCTTATAATTCTTGGGTACACTATGCTATTTATAGAAAAGGAACCTTGTTTTATGTTAAGAAAGATGGAGAACTTTTCTCTTCGGTTAGTTACACAACAGTTGACATCAATTGGACAGGAAAAAATGTATTTATTGGGCATACCCTCTCTAGTTATTGGTGGGGGTATCTGGACAGTATAATTTTTACAGTGGGTAGTGTATATGAACCTACACAAGAAGAACTTGAAAGATATAAAACTTATTTAAATGGAAAAATAGACTTTATACATCACGTAGGAAGGGCTTTAACTTCGGACGAAGTCAAACTCATATCCAATTCTTATAAAGATACCTTATTTACATTTTCTAGTTGACATTTTTAAATTTATACAGTATTATGCTATAAGATATAATTTAACAAGGAGTTTTTATGTATTTTTTAATTGATGCATTTTATGGCTTACACATTCTGTCGGATCTCAGGGTTGTAGCCAGTCAGACTTCTGAGGGACCTGAAAGCTACGTGTTTATAGACGCAAGTGAAAAATCTGTATATTTCCTTGCCAGCTCTGGGTATAAAGCCATAGATTTTGTGATTAAGGACAAAGTGGTTATAAAGGCTGTTGGGCGTCTTGCTGTTTCTTATAAAAAATTAATGAGATTTATGCTTGCTTTTAAGGAGCTTAATCTGGAGGGGTGTACTTTTGAGTTTAGTTTAACTCCAGGTTTATTAGAGGTAAATTTCAAAGATAAGAATAATTATAAAAAAGCCGGCGTTCGTATTCAAACAGGCAACCATCAGAGGGTTCCAATTCCTTCTACTTATACTGATACATCTTTTATAATAAATGGTATATCCATAAAGTCAGCTATAAATAAAATTAGGTTTGCTATTGATAAGGACCACGCAGTAATGTCTCTAAGAAATGTTTACCTCTCCTTAAACAAGGAAGAGGGATTTGTTTCTTTTGTGGGGACTAATGGGGTTGTCCTTTCTGAGGTTAAAGTGTCTACCCCTGTAGACACTAGCTGCGCTTATTTGATTCCATTGGGGCATTTAGTAGCCCTGTCTGTACTTTCCAATATAGATGTTCCTGTTCTAGTAGGAATCTATGATGGGAATATAAAATTTAAGTTTGGTGGTGGATGTTACCACGGAGTTATACAGAAAAATCTTTCTTTTCAGGAAGGGTACGAGAAGCTTCTCTCTGACTACGCCCAGGTTGTGTCTATATCAACTTCCGATCTTTTACCAGCTCTCGGTGCTTTGGTAGGTGTTCTTGATAAAGATGCAGATCCCGCTGTAACAATTTTAGTTACAAAAACAGATATTACTTTTAAGCACGACACATCAATGTTTAAGTTTGAACATAAATCCGAGAATGTAGAAGGAGATCCTATAGTACATCTAGACGCTAATTATTTATTACGAACGGTACAAGCACACGGAAGATCAAATCAAATCAATTTATGCTTGACAGGGAACTGTTTACCTGTTATAATTAAAAATGTCAGTGATAGTATGACTCATAGTTCTATAATTGCTCCTATAGCCAAAAAATAACATGTTAAAAGATGAATTCGTGTATAAAGTGTTGAAACTAAAAGAATTAGATTCTGATGAGGTTTCTTTTTTGGAACTTGCTGAGTCTTATTTAGTAGGCAGCGGTTATAGGGTTTTTACACCTATCAGTGTTGGTTTGGAGTTTAAGCTAACAAAATACTCTGATCTGGTTATGTTGTTTTATCATTTATATTATTTGTTGTATGCTGAGGAATTACCTCCCCCGCAAAACAAAGCTGCCGATTTTAAGATTGCAGCTGCTTTTGTAAAATCCCGTCAAGCAATTGCTGGGTCTAAGATTTCAAAAAAAAGAGCTTTGGAGGAATGCGCTTTAATAATAAAAACTGTTCTCTTGAATAAGGATTCTTTTCATTTCAACCAACCACTTCGATTCTGGATGTTTGGAACGGATACATGTAAATGGATTACAGATAAAGCATTGGATATTATAAGAATAGAGAAACATCTTTTATCTGAAGCTAAACTAGAAGAGGAAAGCAATTTATTTTCAAGATCTTTACCTGATAAAGAGTTACACATTAATTTAGATGTTCAATTAGAAAAAGTTAGAAGTAGAGAGAATTCACATGGTTAAGAAAGAAAAAGAAGAAGTGCAACAAGTTGAGTCAAAATCCGCTTCAAGTTTAGATGTGGCACGTAAGGCTATTGAAAAGAAGTTCGGGGATGTAGTCCGTCCTATGATTTTTAAGTCTACTGTGCTTCCAACAATATCTACTCGCAGTTTGGGGTTAGATTTTGCTTTGGGTCATGGCGGAGTAGCTCTAGGAAGACATTATGAGTGTTATGGCGAAAATAGCTCAGGTAAAACCACACTAGCTATGTCCATTATAGCTGAAGCGCAGTCAAGAGGGATGATCGCTGCTTTTGTTGATAGCGAGCATAGCTGTGATCCTACTTTGTTTAAGAATATGGGAGTAGATCTAGAAAGGCTTTTGATAATTGATGCCTACACTGGTGAGAAGAATTTGATGGTTGCAGAAACTTTAATGAAAAGCAAGTCCCTTGATTTGTTGGTTATAGACTCAGTCCCAAGTCTCATACCGGAAATAATCACTGAAACAGATCTTGATAAAGATACGATGGCGCTTCTTGCCAGGTTAATGTCTAAGGCATTATTACGTTTGGTGCCCTTGGCTTCAGAAACAAACACCTGTGTTATATGGATAAATCAAACAAGACAGGCTATTGGGGGGTACGGATCCCAAACAGTAACTCCAGGAGGTACTGCTTTAGGTTTTTATACTACGGGCAGAATAAAGGTTTCTGGTATGGGGAGTAAAGCCAACCGCATTCATGATGATAAAGGAAACCTTATAGGGCATTTAACTACATTTGAAACCATAAAGAATAAACTAAACACACCCCACAAACTTGCTACTGTGCCTTTATATTATGGGAAGGGATATGATATGATGTGGGAAGTCATTACACTTGCTACGGATTTGGGTCTATTAGACAAAGCCGGATCTTGGTATAAATATAATGGAAGCTCCATAGGACAGGGAGAATCAGGTGTACGTGAATTTTTTACTAAAAATGTAGAGGTGTACTCTGTAATAAAAGATGAGGTAATTATTTCACTAGGACTTGATGAGTATTATAAGGCACAAAAAGCAGCCGATGCGTTACGCAACGGAAATTAATTTCTTTTATAGGCAAAGCATGTGAGTAAGCTCTCTGATACTGTATTTAGTTGCATTCAGGAATTATTTCCCTATCATACTATAATAAAGGAATATTATGTAAACTATAAAAACACAAAACTTTTTTTTGATTTTTATATAAAAGACTTGGGTGTTCTTATAGAATGTCAAGGGGAACAGCATCAGACTTTTGTTAAGCATTTTCATGATACTAAAGCCCAGTTTTTAGCACAGAAAAAACGTGACAACATGAAAATTGAGTTTTTAGAAGATACCCATTTAATTTTGGTTTTTTTCTACGACAAAGTAGATAACATAACTCCCGACTTTGTTATAAATAAAATATATGAGGCACAATGTGGTATACCTGATTAATGTTAACGCCAAAACCCATTGTAAAGACTGTCGAGACTGGGAACCCCTTAAAGGACCAGGACAGGGTTTAGTGGGTGATCCTAAGTACTGTAATCTTAGTCTTAAATGCCGCCAGATTGGTATGAAGTCTGATTGGTACCAGTTTTATAATCCCGAAACAGGTTTCTATGAGTTTGATTATTTCTGTACTGGTATGCGGGTTACAGAGGAGAACAAAAAAAGCGACGACGAGGTGTCTTGATGGATGAAGGTAAGTTTCCACATCTTAATACAGTTCCTCATTTGGGGTTTATGAATGAAGTTTTTGGGTATGATGTTAGGCGTTTAGAATCCACCGAGGCATATGTGATTAGTAAATATGTTGTGGGGCTGTCACAATATCTTGTTTACTTAAATAGTGAGATGAACAGGCTAAAGGGGATAGTTTTGCAGAAGAGAAGATTCCTTGATAACTCCGTAAATCAACATCTTACTAAGGAGATATTGAAAGAGTATACAGCAAAAAAAGATGCGGCTTCATTTGTGATAGCCTCTTCCCCTGAACTTATTACCGCCCAGGAAGAAATGGAAGACGCTCAAGATCAGTTGTACCTACTTGAAGGTTCAGATAAATCATTGGCAGAACTAGTAGCTGCATTCAAAAGAGAACTAACAAGAAGAGAGCACGAACGTCAATTTTCTTCAAAACAATAATTTGGATTTTTAATGCGCCGAAAAACAGAACTTATAGATGATGTCGCTTTGGCTTTTTGTAACCCTACCTACGAGCGTATGGTTTTAAGCAGCGGTATAGCCGACAAAAATAAATTTTTTACAATACTGTCTAATTTAGAAGAGATAGACTTTTTATCAGACGATAATCGTCTTATATTTTCTATTCTAAAAACTATTTACTCAAGAAATGTACAGGATTTTGATACTTCTATAATTGTAATTTATGCTAAAGATTTAGGAGTGTATGATAAGATAGGGGGGACCGATTACATTCTTGCTCTTCAGAAGATGTCCTCCACTATATCCGATTCTAATTTTGAATATGCTCTTAGACAAGTTATTGAGATAAGTACTAAGTTTAAATTATATAATAAAATTTCATTACATCGTCTAGAGATTGAAAACAACGTAGGTTCTGACAGTACAAAAACAGCATCTGACTTGATTGGGGCACTTCATTCTTCGATCCTTGATCTGTCTATGAGTAATAAAATCGGGGTGGAGCCCAGACACATAGGGGATGGTCTTGACGAATTCATCGAAGATCGTAAAAATAAAAGTATATCTATAGTAGGGCTTCCTACGGGGTATGCTGTGCTTGACAAACAAATAGACGGACAGATTGCCGGAACTTTGTTTGTTGTTGCTGCTCGTAAAAAGCAGGGCAAAAGTGCCTTGCTCACAAATATAGCATTGAATGTAGGTATTGATCAAGGTGTTTCTGTATTATACATAGACACAGAGATGTCCTTTCAAGAGTGGCGTACTCGGGCTTTGTCTGCTATTTCTGGGGTAGATGAGCGTTATATAAAACACGGTAATTATACGCCAGAAGCATATGACAAATTATGCAAGGCTTCAGAGATTATTAAGAAGAGTAGAGTTTTTCATCATTACCTTCCTGGATATAATTTAGATAAGATTACAGCTTTATATAAAAAATATAAGATAAAAGAAAATATTGGACTTGGTATTTTTGATTATATAAAAGAGCCTGAGTCTTCGAGTATAGATCGACAGCGAAAAGAATACCAGATATTAGGGGATGTGGCAACTCGTTTGAAAGATTTAGCGGGGGAGCTAGAAATACCTTTTACATCCGCGGTGCAACTCAACAGAGATGGAGATATTGCTGATTCGGATCGTATAGCACGTTACGCAGATGTTACTGCTTTCTGGGCACCACGTGACGAGAAGATGATAAAAGATTTTGCTATAGACCCAACAAGAAACGGGTATTTTGGATTAACTATAAAAGATACGCGGAGGGGAGGTACTACAATAGAACCAGGAATTGGTTTTTATTTTCATAAGCATATACTAAAAATAGTAGAGGTTAGCAAAGAGTATCAAATTATTCCATTGTTTGGTGAGGAATCTCGCCGGGAGGAGTAGTTTTGGATCTTGAAAGGGATGATATAGAGTTATTAAAGGTGAGTGTAGACCCCGAGAGTTTATTACGTACCTTAGGGTTTTCTATAAACAAAGAGACTCATAAAGATTTACGGGGTTCTTGCTTGGTTCATGGTGGGGACAATACCAGCGCTTTTAGATTTAACAAGGAGAACTATACCTGGACGTGTTTTTCTAATAAATGTCACGAGCAATATGGTAACGATGTTGTTGGTTTAATAATGGCTGTAAATAAGATTTCTTTTTCGGAGGCTGTTACTTTTTTGGCAGATTTTGTTGGGGATTCCCGTGTAACAAAGGAATCTGTTTCAAAGTACAAGGCGACCCGGGAACGTAAATCTTTTATAAGAGATGTAGGTATTTTACAGAAACCCGATATAGTTAATGAAGATTTTTTAAAGGAATGTATAAAGTTTAGATCTAATTTTTTTTATCAAGAAGGTTTCTCTAAGAAAACTCTTGATTTCTTTGAGGTGGCTGGGGGGTATGTAGATAAAATAGGACATGCTCGTGATATCATACCTATAAGGAATGACGTAGGGGAGCTGGTTGCTTATTCCTTCAGAGATGTAACAAAAAAATGTAATGAAGATTTTAAATATTTAGCCACAGACCTTTTTGATAAGGATCGAGTATTGTATAATCTTCATAATGCCAAGGTTTTTGGTGCAGAAACGCCTTTGATTGTTGTGGAGGGGTTTAAAAGTGTTTGGCGTTTACATGATTTTGGTTTTTATAACTGTGTATCCATTATGGGATCTCTCATAAGTCACGGACAGCTAAACCTCCTATTAGCTTATGCTTTGAAGGGGGTCATAATAATGTTTGATAATGATAAGCCAGGGAAAAAGGGAACAGATTTAGCGTTGAAGATGTTTAAAAATAAATTAAAAAGTATTCCTGTCTACATAAAAGAAGAAACTTCGGAGGGGAAGGGGTTGGATCCATCAGATTTAACATTAGATCAATTTCTGGCTTATGTAGAGGCTTTATGACCGAGTCGGTTGAAAATCGTATAGTTCTTTCTGGCTATATACATATAGATAAGATAAGTGAAACAGAGAATGACTCCTGGATGTATAAAGGTAGATTGTTTTTTAATTCTAATTTGGTTGGAAATAATTTTAATCTTACAGCCTGGGGAGAGGTTGCTTTGCTTTTAAGTGAAGTTATGGATAGAACTAATATCACCGTAGTGGGACATATTTCTGTGAGTGAATACACAAGTAAATGTTTATCTTGTGGTAATAGTATAAAACGTAATTGGGTAGATGTTACCGTAGCATCATTTCGAATTTTAAAATAAATGGGAGGTTGTATGACTGAGACAGAGACTGTAGAGTTGGAAGATAAGACCGGCACACCAGGATTGGTATTTCTTCCAGCGAGGGATTATAAATTCAAAGTAGATAAACAAACACATGTAATAAAACTTCCAATAGAAGGTGATTTTAGGTATTTAGCGGATAAAACTTTATTTCCTGGGGAGGGGAAATATAAACTTGCTAAAGAAGTAGATGGTAAGATGGTCGTTAGCTTGTCAATTCTTATAAAAGCTTTATTCGCAGATTCAAAATATCCAGATCTTGCGGACAATGAATGTTTTGTTCCATTAGCCATGGTTATATCGGATTCTGATGTTACGATAGCTGGAAAGGTAATTGAATTTAAAGTGGAGAAGTAAGTGCCATGGATCCATATAGAATACTTGGATTAGATGCCGGGGCGTCAAAAGAAGACATTAAAAAAGCCTACAGGACTCTTGCTAAAAAATATCATCCAGATATGAACGGAGGAGACGATGCCAAGTTCAAAGAGGTAAACGAGGCATATTCTCAGCTTACTTCCGAACCAGAAGCTGCTTCTGATCCATTTAGCTTTTTTAAGAATTTTGAGTCTATGTTTGGTATGCGTTTTGGCAGTAACCCTTTTAGGGAGACTTTTTCAAGAAGGGGAGCGGATTTAAAGTATGTGATGAGTACTTCTTTTTATGATTTGGTAGCCGGAGCCAGTAAAGAAATTGAGGTTTCTTTTAATGATATATGCTCTTCTTGTTCAGGTAACGGTGCAACCTCCTTTATTGTATGTCCATCATGTAAGGGTAGTGGGTTTTTAAGACAGCAAGTTACCCCAGCTCAATTCTCTGCTATTTCTTGTCCTAGTTGTGGAGGAAAGGGGAAGCGTCCTAGCGCAGTATGTAATTCTTGTAAGGGGACTGGGAGTACATTAACAACCAAAAGGATAACAGTTAACATTCCGGCAGGTACTGACCCAGCAGCGAGTCTTTGTTTGAGAGGAGAGGGGGGTAAGGGAACTAATGGTGGACCGGCTGGAGATCTTGTTATTATAATTAAGACAATGGTTCCTGATAAAAACAGGCTATCTGTTGAAGATCTTGAAGTTTTAAAGAAGTGTTGTAATGGTTAGGGTTTTAAGTTTTGATATTTCAACAGCTGGAACTGGTTGGAGTTTTTATGATGGAGTTTCTACTTTTCAGATGGGAGTAATAGTTCTAGACAAAGCTAACTCCTTGAGTGAAAAGTTTTTAACTCTTTACAATGCTTCTAATACTTTGATAGACGAATTATGTCCTGAAGTTGTAGTGGTAGAGGGGGTATTTGCTTTTAGAAATATAAAAACAACTAAGATTTTATCAGAGGCTGGGGGTATGGTTAAACTAAACTGTTATTCTAGGAAAATACCTGTAGCCACAATTGAAAACACAACAGTTAAAGCCTATTTTAAAACTAGAAAGAAAGAAGATTTATTTAAAACTATGATGGAGGTTACAAAACTTGATGTGTTTCGGTTGGATTTTAGCAAGTATAATGATATGGTAGATAGTTTTGCTTTACTTTTGTACTATCTTGAGGTAATAGCAAAACAGATTATCTTAAAACAAGATGGTACTATAAATTTTTTGGGGTTACACAATGTCGATTAAATTAAGTGCAACACGCATCTCCACCTTTCTACAATGTAAACGTAGATATTTATATTCCTATGTAAAACAGGAAGCTAAAATAGCTAACCCTGCTTTTAGACTTGGGAGGGCTGTACACGAGGCTTTGGAGTTTGCAGGAAACATTTGGGTTGCAGAGGATTTGACTGCGTTTAATGCCTCTCAGGTGGAGGCTATAGTTAAGAAGTATAATGAGGTGGCAGTTAGAGAGGGTATTTATGATTCTATAGATTATGTAAATGGAGTAGAAATAGTAAAAAATAAGTTGCTAAACTTTGAAGAAAATGGTAAAATACTTGCTTTAGAAATTAAGTTTGGTTTCAAAGATACCCCAACCATAATTACTTCCGAAGGCGTTGAGCTTATTGGAGCAATTGATAAGCTGGTACAAGTTAATGAAGATACATTGTTGGTGGTGGACTATAAAACTTCTAAAACTGTTCCTGATACAGATAAACTAAGGACAGATATTCAATTGTCCATGTATCATTATGCCGTTAATAAATTGTTTCCAGAGTATAAAAGAGTTATTCTTGCACTGGATATGCTAAGAGTAGGGGAACTTGTCTATACCTATAGGACAGAGGAGGAATTAAAGCTCCTGGACGGGTTTTTAAATGAGGTCTATAGACAGATACTATCCTTTGATGAAAACAAAGCTACGGGGCAATTAAACCCCCTGTGTAGTTGGTGTGATTTTAGAGGCATTTGTCCGGAGTGTAAAGAGGCTGTTTCTTCTATAGATAAAGATTTTCTCCCCCCAGAAGAGATGACCTCAGAAGATCTTCATTTAGAATGGGACACAGTAAAATCAAAGTTAAAACTATTAGAGACCAGAAAAAATGAACTATCAACCTTTCTGATGACGAGTCTTGATGAAGTTGTGGAAGATATTGCAAACAATACACATAAGTTTATAACAGTCCAAAGAAAAAGGAAATCCTTTAATCCAAAGGTGTTGTCCGATTTAATACCTAAGGATGCATTTCTGGATATGATCTCTATGTCAGCGAAGAAGGTTGTTGATTTTGCAAATAAAAACCCAAAATTAAAAGATAAGATTTTAGCAACAAGTGAGACTTGTTTTACAAGTCCCTATATAGACACAAAGAAGCTCGATATTAAGAAACCAAGTAAGAGTTCCGCAAAGAAAGATAAATTTAAAGAAAAAATTGAGGTTTGAGATGAATAGAGAATTGCGTAGAAAATTGGGAAAAGGAGGATATACTCCTCATATAAAAGCTGAGCAACAAAAAGTCAAGATCTTGGCGTATATGGATAGTCCTACTGTAGCAACTGGGTTTGGTACTGTTAGTAGGAACGTTCTGAGTATGTTGCATGCGACTGGACTTTATGATATCACTGTTTTTGGTATAAATCATTGGGGAGATCCTCATAATTTTCCGTTTGGAATTTTCCCGGCTGGAATAAATGGGGAGCAGGATCCTTATGGACGTAAAAAGTTTTGTGAATTTGCTTTAAATTTTGATTTTGATATATTGTTTCTATTACAAGATACTTTTATTATGGACTTTTTGCCGGAATTGATTATGGCATTAAAGAAAAGACGAGCAGATAAACCTTTTAAGTCCATTGTATATTTTCCAATTGATGGGGTTCCTAAAATAGAGTGGATTTATAATATTTCTTTTTGTGATAAGCTTGTGGCATATGCTTCATTCGCTAAGAAGTCAGCCCAAGAAATGTTAGACATTCTAAAGGGATTTCATGAGAGTGCAGGACCCCAACACCCAGTATTAAGGTTTGGTAAAAACCCTAAACACATGGGGGTAGAGACCTTTGACATAATTTTTCATGGTGTAAATGACAAGGATTTCTTTGTGTTACCCGAAGCTGATGTGAAAAACTTTAGAAAGGAGTACTTCAAAGAAAATGCAGATAAGTTTATATTTACTAATGTAAACAGAAATCAACAAAGAAAAGATATACCTAGAACAGTAAATGCGTTTAGGGTTTTTCATGACAAATATCCTAATACTTTTTTGTACTTACACATGGCTGAGAAGGATTTTGGTTGGCATATTCCTCAACTCGTGAATGCCTTTGGATTAAGATACGGGTCAGAGGTGATGACTCCTCAAAACTTTGGTCCTAATAAAGGATATCCCGTTGCTCTTTTAAATTATATTTATAACGCATCAGATTGTGGAATATCCACTACCCTCGGCGAAGGGATGGGACTAGGATGGCTTGAATTTATGCTTACAAAAACACCTGTAATTATGCCAAGTAATACAGCCATGTCGGAGTTCATAACTGATGATACTGGGTATCTTGTCAAAAGCGGAACTCATCCTAATCTTTTGACTGTGATTCCTAACGATAATGAGGTTGTTCGTCCTATGGTTGACATAGAAAGTATGGTAACAAGAATGAACGAGGTTTTTGTAAATAGAGATAGGGCAAAAGAAGTAGCTGATAATGCTTATAAATGGGTGAAGTCTGAGATGCTTTGGACAGGCAAGATTAGAAACCAGTGGCTTGCTCTTTTTAATGATGCTGTAGTAGACCTAAAAATAAAACAAGAGGCACTTTCTGGTTCAAACACAATTAAAGCAGAAGTTTTCTAAGGAGAGGCTATGTCTGAGGTAAAAGGTATAAAGTATTTTGGACCTATTTTTAATGGGTCAGGTTACGGTAGGGCTTGCCGCGCTAATATAATGGCTCTTTATAAGCTTGGGGTTCCTTTAACTCTTCAGCCTGTAGATTTTGATAAGGCTGACCCCGAGCTAGGAGAAGAGGGTAAAATACTGGCTTCTTTAGTTGACAAAGATATAGAGTACGATGCAAAAATTTTACACACTACTCCTGAGTTTTGGAAAGATAAAATTGAGAATGATAAAATAAATGTAGGTGTTACTTTGTGGGAAACTACAAGGTTACACCCTGCTTGGAAGGGGTACATAAATAACAGCAAAATAGCTGGTATTATGGTAGCCTGTGATTGGAATATTGAAGTATTCAAGAATAGTGGTATTACAAAACCACTGATAGCTGTTCCGTATCCAATTCCAGTCATAGAGAAATCTTCGGTTCCTAAATATGACATTGCTGGGCTCGATCCAAATGCATACGTTTTTTATTTTGTGGGGCAGTGGCAAGAACGAAAGGATCCAATTGGTTTAATAAAGGCTTATTGGAGAGCTTTTCAGAACAACGAAAATGTTGCTCTTGTATTAAAAACCTATAGAAGTGACTACTCTGAACCAGAAAAGGAAGCTATACGTACAACCATAACTAGATTAAGGTCTGTCACTATATATGATAGATATCCTAAACTTTATTTCATTAGCGATCTTTTGACGGGTGCTGAGATTAAAGGTGTACATGCATTGGGGGATTGTTATCTGAGTTTGGATCGAGGAGAGGGATTTGGCATGAGCCCTGCAGAGGCTGGTGCTATGGGCAATCCAATTATAGTTACTCGTTTTGGGGGAGTAACTGAGTATGCTAAACCAGACAACAGCTATCTATGTAATTATATGTTAGATCCAGTGGGGGGTATGCCATGGATAGGATGGTACAGATCCGATCAAGAATGGGCGGCAGCAGATGTACTTCATGGTGCTGAATTATTACAGCATGTGTTTCACAACCAAGCCGAGGCAAAAGAGAAAGGACTAAAACTACAACAGTATATAAAAAACAACTTGTCAGAAGAAGTAATTGGTGGTAAAATACTAGCTGCTATAGATCAATTAAGATAGGAGTAGAGTTTAAGCCACCTATGCACTCTTACTTGCAGGATATAAAAAGGCTGTATATAACGAGGATATTGTAAATTTTTTTAACTCGAGGAAAGTAAATCAAAATAACGGAGTACATGCATGAAAACCATCTCGTTTCCAGTAGGGTATAGACCTCATTATTTGCAAACATTTTTGGAGCATCTCAAGCGACAAAATCTTGAAGGTTGGGAGATTTTTTGTAGTGCTGAGAATTGTCCTCCTTGTATAGAAGTACTTAAGTCTTGTGGCTTAAACCTAAATATTCTATACAAAGCAAACTCTATTGGCAGAAAGTCACATGCTGGTGCCAGAGATAACATGTTTAATGTTTTGAACCATGTATTCAAAGTCGCTGGGTCAGACTTTAATGTTCATTTTGAAGATGATTTTTTACTTGCTCCCGACGCCCTCGACTTAGCTAATTGGTACTATAATACGTACAAAGACAAGCCCTTGTCCTACATAACTTACGGGTTGTTTGGGTTTGCTCCCAGGGGCGATGATTACTCCGCTTTAGAAGAAGTAGATTTTTTTGAAGGATTGGGTTGGTGTACCTTTAAGGAGGGTTGGGATGCTTGTTTTAGTAAGTGTTGGTATGATGATTCGCTAGCTAGAAAGTATTTTGGTACCTATGGTTGGGATTGGGCTGTTCAGGGATTTTATCGAGAGTATAAGTTCAAGTCATTACGCCCGCTTATAAATAGGACTCAACACAATGGTAGAATTGGTGGTACCTGTGCCAGTGTAGAACACCACGACAAACACTACGCGCCACTGAAATGGAATACTTCTCAGCGTATCACCGAGTTTAAGCTTATTGGTACTTCAGAGGCTACGGAGGCATGGGTTAAATGATTTTAGATACAATAGATTTTAAACCATTCTTTGAACACATAGAGAGCATATTTAGTTCACACTTTCCGGAGGAGGAAGTTCAAAAACTTATGGAGTTTGTGGAAATTCTTGCTGATGCTAATTTTAAATGCTATATTGCTAACATGAAAGTTATTGCTAATAGAAAATCACCAAACGTTGACGATACACTTATTGCGGATCTAGAGTGGGTTGCTCGTAGCGTGGGGGAGTATAGGGTAGCCTCCAAAGCCAACATTAATAAATACGTATCAATGTTTAAATCTGTTAATGAGCCTACTTCCCCAGATTCTTGGGTGTCTGATGATATAGTCTACAGCATAGGGGAAATGATGGATCGACTTTCTATCGAGACCATTAAGCGAGAAGACTTCAGAGTTAATAATCGTCCAGCGCATATGACAGAGGCTACTCTAAATCTAAGCAATAGAGTAGAGATTTATTTACGAACCAAGTTAGCAGAGATTGATGCTAAAGGGTTCTATGAATGTAATAATGAACAACGTACGTATGACCTTGAGGGGATCATTAAAGATTTAGCTTTGTAATAAGAGAGTTTTTATGCGGCTAATACCAAAAGTTCTACATTTGTATTGGGACAGAAGTCCAATGTCTTTTCCTCAAGCACTGACTCCTGTTTCATTCAAAAAATATAATCCTGATTGGGAGATAAATGTATATATTCCTATTCAGGACTATAATGGTAGTGCTAGATACATTCCTGATTATGTTGGTGTTGATTTTTTTAAGCTAGTGACCGAGGTTCCAGGAATTAATATCATAGAAGTAGACCTTTCCAAGTACGATATAAATTTAGGGCATCATAATATTCTTAGGTCTGACATTCTAAGGTACCATTTGCTTTATGAGATCGGGGGTGTGTGGTCTGACTTTGATGTTTTATGGCTGAAGCCTATGACCCACTTCTATAATATTGAGTATCATGGCTCAGTACCTGTAGATGAAATAACTGCAGTAGTTTCATTCATACAAGGTACAGGAGGAGGACACAGTATAGGGATAATGATTCATAGTAAAAATGATCCATATGCTAAGTCACTAATCGAATTAACTAAGCAGGTTAAACCTCCGTTTAGTCATGAGATTTTTGGGGGGAGTATGCTAAATACACATTACCCAACACTGGAGTCATTGAGTAAGTTTACTGGATTAGTTGGCGCTAAGTTTGAAACATATTATCCTTATATAATCCATCCTCCAGTACCCACAATACAAAAACTGTACAGAGGAGTAGATTTGTCTCCTATTCAAAGTAATAACGTTCTGTGCCTTCATTGGTACAACGGACACCGCTTAAGTAAAGAGTACCTGAATGGTGATGGTCTAAGAAGAGATTGTAGTATGACAAGAATTATTAAACAGGAAGGTTATGCCTAGAATATCTATAGTGTCACCATACTTTAACCGTAAGCCGGAGTTATATAGGACTCTTCTATCTCTAAAGTTGTCTCTAATTAAAGATTTTGAATATATTGTGGTAGACGACGCCAGCTCTCCGGTTCATCGCCTTGAGGATTTACTACCAGAGTTTCCGTTTCTTAAACTAAAGAGAGTGGATCCTCACAATAAGTTTTATCTAAATCCTTGCATTCCTTACAATATGGGCATTGCTGAAGCTACTGGGGAGTTTATAATACTACAAAGTCCAGAATGTTTACACATGGGAGATATTTTAAGTTATGTAGGTAATAATATTAGTATAAATAAATATTTTGTGTTCTCGTGTTACTCCCTAGATGAGCAGAAGACAAAAGCACTTCAGAGCGTAGATTTCAATGCAGATCCTTTTACATTGTATACTGCTATTTTGAACACTATAGGTGGACTTTCTACGAATAGCTGTGAGTCTTCTGCTGGTCGTTACAATACTTGGTTTGCACACTCTAAGTACAGACCTTGTATGTTCAACTTTTTAGTGGCTCTTACAGCCAAAGATATGAAAGAACTTGGTGGTTTCAATGAAGTTTTTTATGATGGGCACTCTTATGATGACACAGAGTTTTCTGAGAGAGTGCTGAAGAAGAAAATGGAGGTAGTGATGATAGACGAACCATATTGTTTACACCAATACCATCCATCAGTTCTTAGTAATATTCCTAATTTTGCAGCTAGACTAGAGAAGAATAGATTTTTATATGAAAAGTGTAAAGAGTCTCCTGAGTATTATACAAATAATCGTTTTATAAAATAGGATTTATATGAAGATTTTGACTGTTTGTGGCACTCGTCCGGAGCTTATCCGGCTAAGTCTAATTATAAAGAAGTTGGACTCTTTAGTAGATCATACCTTGGTTTTTACTAACCAGAATTTCACACACAATTTAAGTGGTAAATTCTTTTCAGAACTAAACATTCGTAAACCTAATTACTACTTCAACAAAGAGGCAACTTCTCTTGGAGATTTCCTTGGTAATGCCTTTGTGGAGTTTGAGCGCATTCTTTTACGTGAGAATCCAGATAAGATACTAGTTTTGGGAGATACTAACTCAGGACTCCTTGCTTTGCTTGCGAACAGGTATGGCATTCCCATATACCATATGGAGGCGGGCAACCGGTGTTTGGATCAGAGGGTGCCGGAGGAAACTAATAGAAAAATAATAGATTTGTTATCTACATATAATCTTCCTTATACAGAAAACAGTAAACAGAATCTTATAAATGAGGGATTTGATAAGAATCATATTTTTAAGACAGGAAATCCTTTATTTGAGGTGTTGTCTAATTGGGAGAAGGAGATTCTTTCAAGTTCTATTACGGACACCCTTGATATAGTAGGCAAGCCTTATGTTCTTGTAACAGTTCATCGTGCAGAGAATGTTGATAATAAAGATGGTTTAGAATCTATTGTGAAATTTATAAATTATATTTCTACAACAGGATACACGGTTGTAATATCTTTACATCCAAGAACAAAAGACAGGATGTTATTTCATGGACTTACTTTTAATGATAAGAATATAGTAATAAGTGAACCTTTAGGTTTATTTGACTATGTTCATCTCGAAAGATTTGCAGATATGGTAATTTCAGATTCAGGTTCTGTCCCAGAGTCCACTGCAATTTTTAATGTACCGTCCGTTATAATCAGAGAATCTACAGAACGTCAAGAATTGATAGAATGTGGTGCTTCTGTGTTGACAGGAACAAAATATTCAGCCATGGTAGGGGCTTTTGAGATTTTACGAAACAGAAAAAATACTTGGAGAGTTCCAGAAGATTATTTGGTGCCGAATGTATCAGATATTGTTATAAATATTTTAATAGGAAAGTGAGTTATGACTAAGAAAAAAGCTTTAATTACAGGGATAAGTGGGATGGATGGCAGTCATCTAGCGGATTTATTGCTAGAAAAAGGATATGAAGTTTTTGGTTTAGAGCGTAGGTTGTCTACCAAGAATAGAGTCAATGTAAAACACATTGAGGATAAGATCTATTTTCTTCCGGGCGATTTGTCTGATCAGAACTCTTTATTACGGGCTATAAAAATTGCAGAACCAGACGAGTTCTATAATTTGGCTTCGCAATCGTTTGTTGGAGAGAGCTGGAATACTCCAGAACAGACAGGAGATATCACAGGTCTTGGTGTTTTACGTTGCTTAGAAGCCATCCGGGAGTCTGAGTTGAGTATAAAATACTACCAGGCGTCATCTAGTGAAATGTTCGGAAAGATGATAGAGAACCCGGCTAATGAAAATACTCCATTCTATCCTCGTAGCCCTTATGGGGTTGCTAAGCTGTATGGGCACTGGATTACTAAAAATTATAGAGAGTCTTATGGAATGTTTAATTGCTCTGGAATCCTCTTTAACCATTCGTCAGAACGCCGTGGATATGAGTTTGTTACTCGTAAAATCTCAGACGGTGTATCAAGAATACACTTAGGACTTCAAGATAGGATTATATTAGGTAATCTCGAAGCTCGTAGAGATTGGGGGTATGCCCCTGAGTATGTTGAGTGTATGTGGAGAATGCTACAGCAAGAGGAGCCTGACGACTACGTTGTAGCCACAGGACAAACTTGGTCCATCAGAGACTTTTTAACCGCAGCTTTCGCTTGTATAGGTATAACGGATTGGGAAAAATATGTAGGGCAAGATCCTAGATTTATGCGCCCAGCTGAAGTGGATGTTTTGCGTGGTAATGCCACTAAGGCACGCACAAAACTGGGTTGGGAACCCAAAACTTCATTCCAAGAGTTAGCACGTTTGATGGTTGAAAATGATATCAAGCTACTAGGTGGAAAGTAATGTATATAAATATTGTAACTGTAACAAGCGGCTGGATTTTATCAAAGATAGCTGAACGAACGGCGTCTTACTATCAACATGATGACATTGAATTTTCAGTTACACATGCTCCCCATCCTAAGGCAGATGTAAATTATTATGTCTGCATTCAAAATTGTTACTTTGGTTACAAGACTAAATGTGACATTGGGTATTTTTGTCATGTGCATCAGGATAATATGGCTTGGCTTCATAACATTTATAAAGCTCAAAAGTTTTATCAGTTGGATGGTATTATTAGTATGAATAAAAGACAGACTGATAATATGCTCAAAGTTGGGTACCCCCCTTCAAAGCTTACTACTATTGTTCCTGGTGAAACAAAAGACATGTTTCCATTGAAAAAGATAGTTATAGGAATTGTTTCAAGAGGGGGACAGCCGGATTATGGTCCAAAATTTATGGAGCAGTTTTTAAGTACATATGATTGTACTAATTTTAAGTTTAGATTTTTAGGAAGAGATTGGGATAATGTGTATTCTATTGTTAATAATAAAAATATAGAAGCTGAATTTCTAACAGACGCTGACTATTCAATATACCCGGAGTTTTATAGAAACATAGACTATTTGTTAGTGCAAGGTATCGCTACTGCTGGTCCTATGGCAATGCAGGAGGCTTTGTCAACAGGCGTGCCTGTAATTGGAGCAGATGTGGGTTTTGTGAACTATGAGTTTAAGCCTGATTATACTTTCCCGCCGGGGAATGTAGAACAACTGTCTGCTATTCTGGATAATATTCAAGCTCCCAGGTTGGCGCGTAGGGCACAAGTAGAACACATGACCTGGAAACAATATGCAGAGGATGTGATGTCCTTTATTAAGAAAATTAAGGCGGAAAAGGGGTCCTGATGATTAATCTTATTAATGACACAATAAGTAAAGAAGGTGTTAATGATTTAGTATCCTGGTTAAAGACTTATCCTAGGCTTACAAAAGGATCTTTAACCCCACAATTTGAAGATGAGATTGCTGCTTGGTTGGGTAGTAAGTACGCGGTGTTTGTGAACTCAGGATCTTCTGCTAATTTAATAATGCTGTATGCCTTGATTGTGAAAAGGTTGTTAAAAAATAACAAGGTGGTGGTTCCGGCACTTTGTTGGATTACAGATATTGCTCCAGTTATCCAGTTTGGTCTAGATCCTATACTTTGTGATTGTAATTTAGATAATTTGTCTGTGGATCTAGATTATTTGGAGAGTCTATTCATAACAGAAAAACCAGCCGTTCTATTGTTGGTGTCTATTTTGGGTTTTTCTCCAGATATGGATCGTATCCAAGCTCTTTGTAAACAGCACGATGTTATTTTATTGGAAGATAACTGTGAGTCTTTGGGCACTGTTTATAAAGGCAAGAAGCTAGGTACTTTTGGTTTGATGTCAACTACGTCCCTATACTTCGGGCATATAATTTCCACCATTGAGGGTGGAGTTGTGTTCACTGATAACAAGGAGATGTATAATCTTCTATTGGCTTTGCGATCGCACGGTTGGAACAGGGATTGGAGCACGGAAGATAGAGCTGCAATAGAGAAGGAATGTAATGTTTTAGGTATAAATGCTTTATATACTTTTTACTATCCGGGGTTTAATGTAAGGTCTACTGATTTGCAGGCATTTATAGGAATAAACCAACTTAAGAAACTAGATAACATAATAGCTGCTCGTAATAAAAATTACAATTTATACTTTGACAATCTAAAGTGTGGTTGGAAACCCAAAGAAGTGGAAGGATCCTACACTGCAAATTTTGCATTTCCTATTATAAGCTATCTAAAAAATGAGATAGCAGATGCTTTACGGCACAACGAAATAGAGTCACGTCCCTTGGTCTGTGGTTCTATGGGAACACAGCCTTTCTATAAGGATTTATATGGTGAATTACATCTAGAGAACTGTGGTATAGTAGATAAAGAAGGTATTTATATACCAAACCACCCGGGGCTTACCCATGAAGATATTATGAGGATTTGTAACATTATTAATACGGTTTGTCAACAGGAGAAGTAGTTTATGAAGTTCACGTACTACACCATCATCGGGAAAGATCTTGAATTATTAAAGGGGCATGTTGAGAATGTCAAAGAATATGCTGGGTTTGATAAGCTCACTTGCGATAAAGAGTTCCTGATTATAGTTTACAAAAATAAAAATATTCCTACTAATGTAACTGATGTATTATTAGAGTATTGTGCTAATAATGGAATTAGAACTGTGCTTTATGATGAGCCTACAGATTCTTTTTTAGACAATTTATATAGGTCTTGGAATCTAGGATATGAGCATGCTACAGACGGTTATGTTTTCCGAGCCGGATCAGATCAGGTGTTCTCAAAAGACAGTTTTCCAAAACTGTATGAAGCAGCCCTTAAATTACGGGTAGGATTTGGAGATACAAAAATCATTTTACAAGCAAATACAATAGAAAACAAGACCAGAATTATTAGTACAGGTGCTGGAAGCAGGCATTTCTGTGAGGATTTTGGTTTTACATTTCAAAGCTTTGACTATGCTGCGTTTGAAAACTTTATTGCTTCTATAAACAAAGGAGTTCCTGAGATAGTAGACATAGCTACTGCTTTGGGACATTGGGGGCACCCAACCCCACTGCCTACTTCTTTAGGTATGGTAAATAGAGTTGATGGTTGTTCTTGGTTGATGACTAAGGAAGATTTTAATAAGTACGGTCCCCTGCCCCCCTTAGAAAACAATGTCACGGGGGACGTAATAATACACGATCGCTTCCAAAAGGCAGGGTATCAAAGCTACATTGTTAGAGATTGTATAACTTATCATTTTGTACGCTGGGAACGTATGTGCTAGTCATAAATATATAGGAGCTTTTATGGACGTTGGTATAATAGGGATTGGTGTTGTGGGTGGTGCTATAAAATATGGGTTTGAAAAATTAGGACACAAGGTTGTTTGTCATGATATAGCTTTGGAGACTAAAATAGAGGACGTTTTAGCCACCGAGATTTGCTTTGTGTGTGTTCCCACCCCCTCCAAAGATTCCGGTGAATGTGATACTTCCATTGTGGAATCAGTTGTTGACAAACTGGCAGAATTAAAGTATACTGGTATAATAGCTATAAAATCAACAGTGGCGCCCGGAACAACAAATAAATTAAAAGAAAAGACTGGACTACTTATTTGTTTTGTTCCTGAGTTTTTAAGAGAAAGATGTGCAGTCACAGACTTCACAGAAAAACACGACGTCTGTATAGTAGGCACCGAAGATACATCAATATATTCAAAAATAAAAGAAGCACATGGAAGATATCCCAAGGAGTTTGTAATGCTGACTCCTACGGAGGCTGAGCTTTGCAAATACTATAATAATATTTTGAATGCCTCGCTTATAACATTTGCTAATAGTTTTCATGAAGTATGTAATAGTTTTGGTGTAAACTATTCGAATGTAAAAAACGCTATGGTAAAGCGCGACCACATTACAGATATTTATTTAGACTGTAATGAGAATATACGGGGCTTTGCTGGTCCCTGTTTATTGAAAGATTTGAAAGCCATAGCCAATGTTTGTGAAAGAGAAATGCTGAATGTTGATTTCTTTAAGACGCTTCTATCAGAGAATGCAAAATACACAGCTACGGTCTTTGAAGGTATGCGTAAGTAGGAGGAGTTATGATTCTTATTGCTCATAGAGGAAATATAAACGGACCTAATCCCGAGAAAGAAAACAATCCTGATTATATTAAAGAGGCGCTTTCTTTGGGGTACGATGTAGAGGTAGATGTTTGGGATGTGAGGGGCGGGCTTATGTTAGGACACGATTATCCACAACATTCAATACCATTTAGTTTCTTAGAAAACAAACATTTATGGATTCATTGTAAAACTGTAGAGACACTTAGTCGTTTAGTTATATACCCAATCAACTGTTTCTTTCATAATGTAGATGATGTTGTTCTGACCTCAAAAGGCTACCTGTGGACTTATCCTGGAAAACCGCTATATGGAAACTCTGTGTGTGTTTTGCCAGAGCTTTTTCCAGAGCAGACTATTCCAAACATTATTGGTATGTGCAGTGATTTTGTAGAGAAATACAAATGATTAAGTTAATAGTATTTGATCTAGATGGCGTCTTAGTAGAATCCAAAGAAATACATTTCTTATCTCTGAACGATGCTTTACGTGCGGTGGATGAGAGGTATGTTATTTCAAAGGATGACCATCTACGAAACTTTGATGGCTTGCCTACTAGAAAAAAACTAATAAAGCTTACAGACACCAAACTTCTTCCTCAGAAGTACTATGATACAATCTGGAAAACTAAACAGGAGTTTACCACAAAATACATAAGACAGACCCCAAGAAATGATAGATTGTGTAATTTGTTTAGTAAGCTGAAAGAGAGTGATGTTTCCATATATGTTTGTTCCAATGCCATCAGGCAAACGACTAAGCTATATCTTATAGCTTTAGGACTTATTGAATATGTGGATGGGTTCATTTCTAATGAGGACATTGTGCACCCTAAACCACATCCAGAAATGTATATGAAAGCGATGGTTATGGAGCATGTGTCCCCCAAGGAAACACTTATTATAGAAGATTCCCATGTAGGAATTACTGCTGCAGTAGAATCTGGAGGAAACGTTCTTATAGTTAAAAATCCAAGTGAAACCACAGAAGAGCGTGTTTTTGGTCGTATATCACACATAAATAATAAGTCCACCATTAAAATAAAATGGAAAGGTGACAAGATGAACATTATTATTCCGGCGGCTGGGGCAGGTAGTAGATTTGCAAATGCAGGATATACATTTCCCAAACCATTAATCGATGTTAATGGAAAACCAATGCTTCAGGTTGTGGTTGAAAATCTTAATATAGAGGGAATTTACACATATATAGTACAAAAAGAGCATTATGATAAGTATAATCTCAAATATCTGCTGAACATGCTCACTCCAGGCTGTAATATCGTCTGTGTTGATAGTTTAACGGAGGGGGCAGCCTGCACTACCCTTTTAGCTAAAGACTTTATAAATAACGATTCTGCCCTTTTAATTGCCAATTCGGATCAGTATATAAAATGGGATAGTGTAGAGTTTATGTATACAATGACAGCAGGTCAAGTAGATGGAGGTATCCTGACTTTTCGTAGTACACATCCAAAGTGGTCATATGCTAGGCTGGACGAGGAAGAATATGTTTGTGAGGTTGCTGAGAAACGTGTCATATCTGACATGGCTACTGTTGGGATCTACTACTGGGCTCATGGGTCTGACTACGTTAAGTACGCAGAACAAATGATTAACAAGAATATTAGAGTTAATAATGAGTTTTATGTAGCACCTGTGTTTAATGAGGCTATAGCGGATAATAAAAAATTTAAGATCTTTGATGTAGACAAGATGTTAGGGCTAGGAACTCCAGAGGATTTACAGCATTTTCTACGGGAGCTTGAGAATGGTAGAGTTTAGTAATGATGAAAAGCAAGTTATAAATACTTCTCAAAAAATATATGATAGCTTTAATGATTTCATCTTCAGTAACGATACTAAGGTTTTCTCCAAGCTTATAGCTCGAACTGTGCTTTTCAAGCAGGTTATGGATGTTCCTGGGGATATAGTAGAGTGTGGCGTGTTTAAGGGGTCTGGGGTTCTTACTTGGTTGAAACTCAAGCACTGTCTAGCCTATAATAGCTTTAAGAAAATTGTTGGCTTTGATTTCTTTAATACAGCAGAACTACTAAAGATTCTAAACGGCATAGATCGAGAGCGGATGGAAGACCTTTTTATATCAAGAGGATTTTCTTTGAATGAATCCTATGTTAAAGTACTTGAAGATATAATTCATAGTGCCGGATTTAGTAAGTCTACTTATGAGTTGATCTCAGGAGATATCTCTAACACAGCCTTTGATTATGTACGCAAAAGACCTGGGGCTAAAATATCACTGCTCTATCTTGATCTTGATTTAGAGAAACCCACTTATGACGCACTTGGGGCTTTTTGGGATATAGTGTCTGTAGGAGGTATAGTGGTCTTTGATGAGTATGCTTATCATCAATGGTCGGAGGCAAGAGGAGCAGATCGTTTTTTTAATTCGAAGAAAATAAAAATAGTTACTCTTCCATACAATGCTCCAACAGCCTATGTTGTAAAGGAGTAGTCATGCGTGTAGCCTTATTACAGACTATGTATGACGAACATGAGATTGTACTACACAACATTAATGTTGTGTCTAACCTGTATAAAGACTCTTTGTTTTTTGTGACACATTCTTTTGACAGGAACTCAGAGACGTTGGAAGTAATTAAAAATAGAAGTAAATACAAGGCGCTAAAGAATCTTGTTGGGGATGTTGAACGGTTAAAATTACCGGCGTATGCTGTGACCAGGAATTACTCTGATTTATTTTCTAATCTTTATGCCTCAAGGGAGAATGTAGATCTTGTGGTGGCTCTCATGGGGGACACAAAAATAGTTGATGCAAAAAGCTTTGAGAGAAGGTTTAATGAAATGATGGAGCATAATTACAAATTATATGCATGTCAGGCTAAAACACAAGTATTTTGGTCCAGTGATAAAACATTAGACAGAGTACAGACTGATGACCTTGCAGATTTTATGCCTCAGTTGTTTTTTGTAGACGGGCATTTCACAAAAACTACCAGGGTTTTTTGTAATGTGCCAATAACAAATGAATACACAACAGAACAATGTTTAGGTGATGCCTTTTTACAGCAAGCGCAGTTGTCTGATATTGGAAGATTAAATAAAGAGCCAACTTATTGGAAAGACTACCAGGATGGTATAATATGGCAGGCTTTAACCAATGGGGCTCCGGGTAGACCATAGAGGAACGATATGGAGACAGTTCTTGTTACCGGTAGTCAGGGGTTTGTAGGATCATATTTTTGTGCAGAACTACTAAAGAATAACTATAAGGTTATAGGCATTGATAACTACTCAAAGTACGGTAAAGTATTAAGAGGACACGATTCGCATCCAAATTTTGTTTTTTATGAGGGGGATGTTCTTGATGTGCTTCCAGCAAAGGCTTTTTTCGAGGTGGATTACATCGTTTGTCTTGCTGCTATGATTGGGGGTATCTCTTATTTTCATAGATATGCATACGATTTATTGGCAACCAACGAGCGCATTACAGCTACTACTTTTGATAAGGCGATATCTTTGTATAAGCAACATCGTCTTAAGAAAATTGTCAATGTATCAAGCAGTATGGTTTTTGAAAATACAGATGTTTTTCCTACTCCGGAAGAAGAAGTAATGCATTGTCCTCCTCCTCTAAGCACATACGGGTTTCAGAAATTGGCTACGGAGTATTTCTGTAAGGGTGCCTTTGAGCAGTATGGGTTGCCTTATACAATAATAAGACCTTTTAATTGTATTGGTATAGGGGAGGAAGAGGCATTGTCTGATGATGTCGCTGTATATGTTGGTAATAAAAAAATGCTTATGAGTCATGTTTTACCTGACTTTATTTTTAAGGCATTACACTTAGGACCAGACGAAGAATTTCCTATTTTGGGGGAAGGTAATCAAGTCCGTCATTTCACAAACGGTAAGGATCTTGCTAGAGGAATTAGATTAGCAATGGAATCCGAAGCTGCCAACGGAGAGGTGTTTAATATTTCGCATCCTAGACCTGTGTCCATCAAAGAATTAGCTGAGATGGTTTGGGGTTTTATTCACAATACACCTATAAAGTTAAAATCATATCCTCCTTATAAATATGATGTTCAGTATAGGAGCCCTGTTGTGGAGAAAGCGGAAAGAATTCTGGGTTTTAAGGCAGAGATAGATGTAGAGGAGAGTGTAAAGGAAGTTATAGATTGGATGCGAAATAACATAAAAGACTGAGAGGATGTATGTGTGATTCTTTAGGAGACTATATAGAAACATTTATAAAAAAAGCGGTTACTGCTTATGATCAGAGTTTTAATTGCCCCGATACATTTGAAGAGTTAATTAGCTTTGGTGAGCTAGTAGATCGATTGTCTATTATAAATTTCAAGTTATATAAATTAAAAGACGAAGTTATGGATCGGCAGGATGATGATACTTTCAAGGCATGGGCGGCTGTGGAGGATGTTAAACTCGTAAGAGAAAGATCTCGTCTTAAAAAATGTATAGATGAAAAGATAATTGCCATGATTACTCGCGTGTACAAGGGCGACATCTCCTGTGGGTTTAATCCAGAGGTTAAAAAGTACGGACAGTTGCCCTAATGAGTGGCAAGTTGTTTCAGGATACAAAAACCTTTTGGGAAGAATGCCATGAGAAAGGTCTTGAAGTTTCTTTATCAGGGTCTAAATATGATGAGGTTATAGATTCTCTCAAGATAGGGGCATATATAATTCCTGGGGCTAAAGTGTTAGAGATAGGCACTGGTCTTGGCTTTGTAACAAAGGGCTTATATGATAAAGGAGTATCTGTAAGCGCTCTAGACATTTCGGAAGTTTGTTTAGCCAGAGTTAAAGATTATTGTGAGCAGCTTTTTCCAGTCTCGGAAATAAACAAGTTACCGTCTAATTATTTTGATTGTATTATTTGTGTAAATGTGGTACAACATATACCTACAGAACTATTAAAGGTAGAACTGGTCAATTGCATTAGGGCATTAAGGAAATATTCTGGTGTTTTTGCTGTAGAGTTCGTCTCTAATAAAGATGCGGAAGATACTGGTATTGACGCAGACCTAAGCACAATAAAGAACGGTCTTTGTTGTAGAACACCTAAGTATTTTTCAAGTTTGGTGGAAGAGGCTGGGGGAAATTGTAATATTATAATTAGTAATAAATGTGATATAAACGGGATACATGGTTGCCATGTAGCTCACATTTGGAGGAATAGGGATGTTTGAAGGACAACGTATTTTGATCACGGGTTCTACAGGATCGTGGGGGCAAGAACTAACTAAACAGCTTCTTGAGTCCTATAATCCTAAAAAAATTATAGTGTATTCTCGTGGAGAATTGGCGCAAGTAAATATGCAGCGGAAGTTTAATGATCCTCGCTTGGAGTTTGTTATAGGAGACGTTAGAGATTATTCTGCTGTTGAGCGAGTATTTGCTAGAGGTGTAGATTATGTCGCCCACCTGGCGGCGTTGAAACACGTTCCTGTTTGTGAAAACCAGCCACAGGAGGCAATCAAGACAAATATTGATGGTACAACCAATCTCGTAAATGCCGCGATTAAATATAAGATTAAGAAATTTCTGGATGTGAGTACTGACAAGGCTGTATCCCCCACAAATACATATGGTTTTACTAAAGCAGTAGGTGAAAAAATAGTTATACAAGCAAATAATTTAACAGATGATACCGATTTTGTTTGCATTAGAGCTGGAAATGTGTTAGGTTCCAATGGTAGTGTAGTTCCTCTATTTATTGATCAGATAGCTCGTTATAATAAGATCACTGTAACCTGTGGTAAAATGACTCGTTACTTTATGACTCTTCCTGAGGCTATTAGTTTAATATTCAAAGCGGCTGAACACTCTGTTGGTGGAGAAACCTTCGTAATGCATATGCCGGCTTTTCATATTCAAACTTTAGCAGAGGTTATGATCGCTCACTACGGTAATTCTCTTACTAAGATAGAAGAAATAGGAATTAGAGAAGGCGAGAAGATGGATGAGCTTCTTATTTCAGAACACGAGGCTCCTCGTTCTGTTGTGTATGATGATGATTATTATGTTATTAAATCGGATCTTAAGATAAACAGGGATTATTCTCATTTGGATAATAAATCTAAGGTACCTTTTACCAGTTATTCATCTTCTTATGAAATAAAAGATTTTGATTATTTGCATACTTTGTTGAAGCGTGGAGGGTTTTTGAAGTGATAATACATGTTTTAGGTAGTAACGGTATGTTGGGTAGATATGTATTTATGTATCTAAATAGTAAATTTAGTAATGTAGTAGGATATACAAGAAAGAATATAGACGCTTCAGTTACTGACGACATTCCTTTGGTTCTTTCAAAGGGGGATGTAGTGGTTAATTGTATTGGGTTGATTCCTCAGCGGGGGGTCAAAAATCCTATTAACTATATAACAATAAATGCTCTATTTCCACATCTAGTTTCTTCTATGTGTGATACAGTAGGTGCTACGTTCGTCCACATCAGCACAGACTGCGTTTTTTCAGGAACTACAGGTAGTTACACGGAGGATTCTGTACACGATGCTACAGATTTATATGGTAGAACCAAGTCTTTGGGCGAACCAGAAAATGCTACAACTATAAGAACCTCTATTATCGGGGAAGAATTGGTAAATAAAAAATCGCTATTGGAGTGGGTTAGATCAATGGCAGGTAAAGATATAAATGGATATACCAACCACTATTGGAATGGGGTTACCTGTCTTTGTTTAGCCAAAATTATAGCAGATACTATATCAAACAATTCATTTTGGGTTGGGGTTAAACATATATATTCTTCAGAAGTTGTTAGTAAGTATCTATTGGTGGGGCTAATAAGTAATATTTACGGTCTGGATATTAAAATCAATCCTGTAAAAACACCCACCACATGTAATAAATCTCTTAAATCTGTAAGAGATGATATAATCATAGAGGTGCCTAGTCTGGGCATTCAAATAGCCGAACAAAAGGATTATAGTTTGTTGTGAAAGAAGTTGCCTTTGTTGGAATTGTATGGTATACTTAATTGTATATCAGGAGGGATTATGGATGATCTTAAGAGTCAGGGAATAAAGATAATTGTTTCAGAGTTTGATGGTGTTATGACTGATGGTACTTCTGCAACAGATACCATGGGATTTACAGTTATGAAGAATGTATATATGCCTGATTTTGAAGCAATTAATAGTTTGAAGAGTATGGGGTATATATTTGTATTTCTTTCTACAGATAATATGGTTACGTATAATCTTTTGAAGTCTAAGAATATTCCATTTTTCTGGGCTCAGGCAGACAAACCATCTGTTTTAGGTAAGATTCTTCAAAGGTATGAGTTTACTCCTGATCATCTTCTGTACATTGGTAGTAAGGTCTCTGATTATAGGTGTATGACTATGGCAGTCGCCTCTGCTTGTCCAGAGGGTTCTATAAGTAAAACCACCCAGTCTACCATGATTATCCCTGCCAAGGGTGGTCAAGGGGTGATCTCCAAACTACTATCAATTCTTCAATTGTAAAAAGAGATTAACATGCTTGTTCGTAGAGAATTAGAATATAGTGGTAATGATCTGATAACCATATATAGACCGCGTACGTTTGATGAGTTTATAGGAAATGCCCCGGTGGTGACTTCTTTAAAGAACTATCTTGCTGCAGGGAAATTACCACACACGTTGTTATTTTCAGGGAATTCTGGGTGTGGAAAAACAACTGCTGCCAGAATTATTGCATGTTCTTTGAATTGTTTGAATATTAAAAAAGACAATACTCCTTGTTTAGAATGTTCTGCCTGTACATCCATTATAAAGGGAAACAATTTTAACGTTGTGGAGGTTAATGCTGGGCAGGATTCTGGTAAGAATGATGTAGCAGACATAACCTCCCATCTAAGTTTGGCACCATTAAACGCCAAGTGTAGGGTTGTAATATTTGATGAAGCGCATGCACTGTCTTCTGGGGCTAAAGACGCGCTGTTGAAGGTTATGGAGGATTCATATTCACATGTGTATATAATCTTTTGTACCAATGAGCCAGAAAAATTAAGAATTAAAGGAAGGGATGATAATCCCTTTATGGACAGGTGTTCCCAGTTTAACTTTGGGCGTATAGACTATGATTCTATAAAAGGATTAATTGAGAACATAATCTATTTTGAAGGACAAGAGCCTGTAGAGGAGATTGTTTCGTTCCTTGCAAATAAAGCGAATGGTATCCCCAGAAAAGCAATAAAAGATTTGGACAAAGTTCTTGTAGAGGCATCCTGGAATATTATAAACGTTAAGCAGCTTTTTGACGAAGATACATCAGAAGATGACCCAAGGGTTATTAGTTTGTGCAAGAGCATCTTGCACGAAAAACTAAGTGATTCTTTAGACCAATTAACTGTGTGCTTAAAGTACCACCCTCCGGAATCAATAAGGTTGGCAATTACCGGCTATTTAGTTGGCTGTTTGAAACGGGTCAAGGAGGTTAATAACCGTAACTCGCGGTATATTTCGACTGGTATTTCTATTTTTTCAGAACCTTTGATGTTTGATTACAAAACATCACAACATAAATTATATAATATGATTTTTAGAACCTTAGATTATAAAGGATAATAATGGATTTGCCTAAGATTCCTGTACCACAGTATAAATATATCACAAAAGAAGAGGATGCTCGTGCGGCTCTATCCGTTATAGATCGTTATCCCCAGTTTGAGTTTGACACTGAGGGTACTTCTTTAGATGCATATTCCTGTCGTACTACGTTGTTTCAAATAGGGACTGGGGATGATGTATTTGTATTCGATGTACGTCATGATTTGCCCGACGTGTCGATACACGGATCTTTATTTAAACCCATACTTACCGATGTAAATAAGTTAAAGATTCTTCAGAATGCAGAGTACGACATGAAGGTTCTAAAAGTTCAGTATGGTTTTTATATACAAGGTGTATATGATACTTTTATAGCGGAAAAGCTTCTAACTTTAGGTAAGTTTACTAAAGCAAGCTTACAGGCTTTAGTAAAAAGATATCTTGGTATGGATATACCTAAGGAAGCAAGAGCTACCTTTACTAACTATTATCAGAAATTTGATAGT